>Ga0070714_100002967_pt1 | contig 12568 bp, 14 predicted proteins | sample LARL83metaG_FD_65450 | JGI IMG/M metagenome (GOLD analysis project Ga0070714, IMG submission 65450) | Corn, switchgrass and miscanthus rhizosphere microbial communities from Kellogg Biological Station, Michigan, USA - LAR L8-3 metaG | ecosystem: Host-associated > Plants > Roots > Rhizosphere ... | reverse complement strand
TCCTCGGTGATGTCGATGCCCACCGGGCACCAGGCAATGCATCGGCCGCAGCCCACGCAGCCCGACTCGCCGTACTGGTCGTGCCAGCTGCCGAGCTTGTGGCTCAGCCACTGCCGGTACCGGCTGCGGGTCGAGGTACGCACGGAGCCGCCGTGCAGGTAGGAGAAGTCGAGGTCGAAGCAGGAGGCCCAGCGCTGGGCGCGTTCGGCGTGCTCGCCGGTCAGGTCGGTGGTGTCCTCGACGGTGGTGCAGAAGCAGGTCGGGCACACCGCCGTGCAGTTGCCACAGGTCAGGCAGCGCTGCGCGACATCCGCCCAGTGCGGTGACTCACGGTTGTCGCGTAGCAGGGCACGCAGATTGGTGTCGGGCATCGCGCGGCCCATGAGACCGGCCGCGGCGGTGACCGCGGACCGCGCCTCGGCCACATCGGCCGGTGTGGCCGGCATGTGCGCGACGGCGTCGATGACCCGTTGGCCGGCCGGTGTGCCGATGTCGACGACGAAGCGGTGGCCGGCGTCGTCGGTCCGTTCGGTCAGGCCCAGGTCGTAACCGGGGCCAGCGGCCGGACCGGTGCCCATCGACGCGCAGAAGCAGACACCGCCGGGTTCGGTGCAGTTGGCCGCCACCACGAACACGCCGCGCCGCCGGCGCGCATAGGAACCGTCCGGATGGGCACCGGCCATCAGAACCGTGTCCAGCTTGCGGATCGCCGCCAGGTCGCAGCCGCGCACACCGAGGAACGCGTACCGGGGTGGGTCCTCGGGCACGGTGACGACGCCGTCCGACTCCGACCACAGCGTGCGGTGCGCCGGATGGAGGAACTGTTTCCAGGACTGCGGACCGGCCGAGTGGCCGAACACCGCGCGATCCGAACGGGCCCGCAGCCGGTAGGTGCCCGGGCCGGTGTCCACGCCCCAGCCGGCCGGCAGGTCGTCGGCGCCGGTCAGTTCGGCGAGCACGATCGCGTCGTCCCGCCGGGTCGGCCCGATCACCCGGTATCCCTGCCCGGCCAGGTGTTCGACCAACCGGCCCAGGCCGGCCAGATCCAGCACGACAGCGTCGCTCTCGTCCATACGTACCCCATCCTGGGTTGGTCTGCGTGGCTCATCGTCTCGGGGTGATCGGGTGTCGACCTAGGGTCGTAAGTCCTCAGGCCCGGCTGCGTGGCCACCGAAGGTCAGGGCACAAGGGCGTCGCCGGTCCTGTCGACATGTCCTATGGCGCAGGTCACGTATCGAGGAGGCCGTCATGAACCCGTCCGATGTGGACTCGGCCACACCGATGGGTGTGGCCGATTTCGTGGGTTGTCGGTTCATTTTCCGGCTGTCACGGACTCGTTGTCGACGACCTCGCTGATGTCCCGGCGGGGCGTGGCCGGTACCGGCGATCCGTAGCCGATTCGCAGGACGGTCTGGGGCCACACGGCGCCGCCGATGAGGGTACGGAGGTCGCGGCGGGTGGCGGGCACCTCGACGACCTGGGAGACGAACGAGGCGGCCAGGCCGGCCGCGGTCGCGGTCAGCAGGACGCGTTGCATGGCCTGGCCGGCCTGTAGCCACGCGGCTGGCCCGTCGTGGAACGAGCCGATGACCGCGATCAGGGGATCGGACTCGAAGTCCTTGCCCGGTACCCGTTCCCTGGCCTGTTCGCCGCTGAAGTCACGGACCGTCCACTGGTCCTGCGGTTCGGGCCGTGGGCCGCTGCTGCGTGCTGGCACGCCGTCCGGGGCGTGGTCGGTGCGACCGGTCCAGTACGCCCACTCCGCCATGAACTCGGAGTCCGCGAGTTGGGCGTGGTGTGCGGTGCGGACGAGGACCCGCAGCAACGGCAGCTGGGCCGGCTCGACAACAGCCAACCAGGCGTTCTCGACCTCGGCGGCGAGTTTCAGTTCGTGTCGCAGCGGTGTGGACACGGGGATGTCGGTGAACGGGCGCCGGTTGGTGTGCCGCCGGGGAATGGCGGCGGCCAGAGCGTGGTCGATCGGGGTGGCTGTCCGTCGGCCGGCGGCGCGGACGGTGGCCAGCAGGGTGGGGCGGCCGCGGTCGGGTTGGCCGCGGACGTCGGGGAAGACGCCCATGGCTTTGATGGCGATCCGCAGGTTCAGCAGGGCGGCGCCGCAGGCGAGTGTCAGCTCGCGGTGGTCGGGGTCGGCCACCGGCACCGCCTGATGGTGGTCGGCGTGCAGTTCGATGCCGTGGGGTGTGCAGTGGAATCGCCAGGGTTGGCTGTTGTGCAGCGAGGGTGCCGCGGTGGCGGCGACGAGCACCGCACGAACCTGGTCGGCGGTCAGAATGCCGACTGGCCTGATGAGGTCGTCCATGGGGCGCCCCCCTTCGATCACCGGGTATGTCTGGTGGAGTCAGGATCGCCTGGTTGACGGTTTGGTCCCAGGGGCGAAGGTCACCGACCCGACACTCCGATGGCCCTCGGGCGAGGTGCCCGGTGTGGGGCTTGGTCGGGTGCGACAGTGTGCGCAGTTGCGGCTGTACCGAACCGAGTGGCGATATGGGCATGGCGGTTTCACCGGCACGCTGATGGGTTCGGTCAGCCGACACCGCACTGAACACGCGGCCTGCCCGGTCGTCGTCGTGCCGGCCCGACCGCTACCGCAGCCGCGGTAGCGGCATGCCGACGGTCGGCTGGCTGGGCGTGAACTGGGTGTCATCGTCGGTGTAGGTGAGGTGTTCGACGACATCCAGCACACCGTCGACGGTGCGGGCCAGCGCCAGTGCCAACGGCACCAGGCTGCGCCGCGCCACCCGGCCGAGCAGGATGACCACACCGTCGGTCACCGACGCGGTGATCGTCCCGGGCGGCGCGGCCAGCGCGTCGTGCAGCACCCGTGCCGTGACATCGGCCGCGATGGCCCGGTCCGTGCGCAGGAGGCCCCTGAACAGGTCCCGGTGCCGGATCATGCGCGCGAGCGCGATGGGGGCGTCGGCGGTCAGCGCGTCCTGGGCGTCGAGTGATTTCGCCATGCGCGGAGCTTGCTGCCCGGCCGTCGATGGCGGACAGGGTCATTGGTCCTCAACCGGATGGACATTGTCCGGTCGCGGTCTGGTCGTCCGGCGACTTTGGGCCTCGGATCGGAGGTCTTGTCGCCCTTCGGCGCACCAGTCCCGGTGGAGTGGACTGGGCGTCGACACCAGGCGTAGGAGGTCGTGATGTCCGAGAGCAGCGTTGCCGATGTGATGACGCGCGATGTGGTGCGTGTCGCGCCGGACACACCGTACAAGGACATCGTCGACTTCGTCGTGGGCGAGGCGATCAGTGCGGTTCCCGTGGTCGACGCCCGAGGCTTGTTGGTCGGCGTCGTGTCGGAGGCCGACCTGTTGTGCAAGCAGGAGTTCCACGGCGTGGACCGGGCCCCGTGGCGCCGCCCGCAGTGACGGCCGCCGCGAACTCGGCGTAGAGCGGCAAGTCCGCGGCGGTAAGGACCAAAGTCCGCCGTCAGGTACTCAGGTGCACCGGCCGGTGCTTGATCGCGGCGATGTCGTTGCCGCTCGCGTCCAGCAAAGTCCGCGCGAGCTGGCCGAGCGCACGGGACACGGCGACCTCGTCGCCGATCTCGGGCACATCCGTGTCGTGTGGGCTGCGCCGGGCAGTGCCGGTGCCGGCGAGACGGGTCTGGTCGCGGGTGACCAACCGGGCCTCGGCCCGCGTCGTGCCGTCGTGCTCGTCGATGAAGATCTCCACGGTCCAACGTTTCTGTTGCATGGCTTCGCACTTCCCATCGGCCGTGTCGTGTCGGACACCGTCGACGTTCGGCCGGTCCCCGGGTGGCGGCCCAGAGTCGCAGGTCTGCGGTCGATGGGCCGATAGGCCCCTGTTCGCCCGGCACGCCGAGCCGAACGACCTATCGGGCGGTGACCTTCGACCGGTGCCACCGCCTCGCCCGACCGCCAGGCTGGACGAGGAGGACGACATGCGCACCGACCGACTGTTCGACACCGGCGAGCTGATCGTGCATCCCGTGACACCCGAACATCGTCGGCGGGCAGTGCTCGCGGTGGCCGCGCTCGCCCGGGACGCGACGGATCTGGCGGAACTGCTGGCGATGCTCGGCCTCGACCCGGCCGAGGGACGGGCACCGGCGGAGCGGGCCACCGGCCCGGCCGCGGCTGGGCCGGCGTCCGCGCTGCCGCCGGAGTTCATGGCGGAGCTGGCCGCCCTGGTGGCGCGGTCGCGCGCGGTGCCGGCACGCCGCAGATGCCGCCGTGTCCACAGCGGACGGTGACGGCCGGTGTCCTTCGGCCGGGTCGTTGGGACCTTGGCCCCTGCACCGGTCCGGCTCGCAGCACCAGGCTGGCTACCAGGACACCTCGGGAGGGCGGATGAGCTGGTCGCGGCAGTACCGTCGACGGTCGCCCAGCACATCGGGCGGCCTGGAATGACACCGATCTGGCGCGACTTCCTTTACCGGTATCGGCCTGCCGGCACGCCCGGCGCGGCGACGCAGGCCGGTGTGCCGGTCGACCGCACCGCCGAGGCGACCGCCGAACTGGCACCGGTCTTCGCGCTGCTGGCCGACGTCGAACACGAGGCGACAGCTGTCCGGGCGCGCGGTGCCGAGGCGGCGCGACGGCGCGTCGAACAGGCGCGCGCCCAGGCCGCCGCGATCGTCGCGGCCGCAGGGGACCGAGCAGATGTGGTGCGCGCCCAGGCCGCCGAGGAGGCGTTCCGCGACGCCGAGCGCGCAGCCGCCGAACTGACCGCTGATGGCCGGGCACGGGCGGCCCGCATCCGCGAACTCGCGGCGGCACGCCTGCCGGTCCTGGCGGACCGGGCGTTGGCGCTGATCGCCGACGCGATGACGGGCCGATCGCGCGACGGTGCCCGGTGACCGCGGCGTGGATCGCCGGTTCGGTCCGGGCGCGGGCGCTGCTGCACCGCCGGTTGGGCCATGGCGGTACCGGTGACCTGGCCGGGCACGCCGATCTGTCGGCTGCGCTCGGCACCCTGGCCGCCGGCCCCTACCGTCGCGGGCTCAGTGCCACCGATGACCTGCCGACCGCCGAACATGCGGTCGGCGAGACGCTGCTCTGGCACCTGCGGGTGCTCGCCGGGTGGCAACCGCGTGCCGGTGCCGCCGTGGTGCGCCTGCTGGCCGGCTGGTTCGAACTGGCCAACATCGTCGACCACGCGCTAACTCTCACCGGTGCGCCGCCCACCCCGCCGTACCGGCTCGGCGCGCTGGCCACCGCGTGGCCGCAGCTGGCCAGAACGACCTCACCGGCCGAGTTGCGGGCCGCGCTGGCCGCGTCTCCGTGGGGCGATCCGGGCGCGGACTCGGTGGCCGCCATCACGGTCGCCGGCCAGGTGAGCTGGGCGGCCCGCGTCGCGGCCGGCGTGCCGGCGGCCGGCGGCCTCGCGGCGGGCGCGGCGGCGATTCTGGTCGCCCGGGAGCGGTTCTTGTGTGATCGAGCCCTGCCGGCGGCGTCTGTGCCCCGCCTGGTGCGGCTGCTCGGTGTCGATCCGGGCCGACCGGCATCGCTGGCCGACTTCACCGCCGCCGTGCGGACCGCCGCGCGGTGGGCACTGTCCGCAGTGGACGATCCGGCCGAGCTGTGGCGCGCGGAGGCACTCTGGTGGGCCCGGCTGCGCCGGGACGGCGAGTCGTTGATGCGCACCGCCGGGTTCGGCGCGGACCAGGTGGTCGGCGTCGCCGCGTTGCTGGCGGAGGACGCCTGGCGGGTCCGCGCCGCACTCCAGGTCGTGGCGCTGCGCCCGAACGACGCGGCATCGGCGGTGTTCGATGAACTGGCCTGACGCGATGACACCGGTCCGGATGCGGCGGATCGCCGTGCTCGCCCCCACTGCACGGCTGCGGGACGTCCTGCTGCGGGTGGCCGCGGCCGGCGTGGTCGACCTGGATCACGACGGCACGGCGCCGACCTCCGGCACGGCGACCCCTCGGTTGTCCGTCCAGCCACCGGACCCGGCCGCCCCGGCCGACCTGCTGGCCGGCGAGGCGCAACTGTCCGCGCACGCTGCGGACGCGGTGCACGACGGACCGGTGTTCGGCCTGCTGGGTTGGTGCCCGGAGCCGGAGCTGCCCGCCATCGCCGGTCGGCTCGCCGAGATCGGCGCGGCGGCGGTCCCGCTCACCGCGCCGGCCGGCGTCGATCCACCGACCCTGTTGCCGGCCGGCGGCCGGATCGGGCGGTCGTTCTCGCCGCTGGTGCGGACCTATGGCACGGTGCCCTACCCGGACCTCGACCCGACCCTGCCGGCCGGCATCGCGTACGTGCTGATGTTCGGGATGATGTTCGGCGACGTCGGACACGGCCTGGTGCTGGTCGCGGTCGCCCTGCTGCTGCGGGCCGGCCGGCCGCGCGCGTTGGCGCGCTGGCGTGGCGTGTGGCCGTTCGTGGCAGGGGCCGGCGGGACCAGCGTCGTGTTCGGACTGCTGTACGGCGAGTTCTTCGGCCCCACCGGGCTGCTCCACCCGCTGTGGCTGGCGCCGTTGGACCAGCCGGTGAACCTGTTGCTGGCCGGTGTCGGCGTCGGTGGTGTGCTGCTCGCGACCGCCTATGCGATCGGGATCGTCAACCGGTGGCGCGAGGGCGGCGCCCGACTGGCCGTCTACGCGACGTCCGGGGTGGCCGGAGCCGGAGTGTTCCTGGGTTTCGGTGCTGTGGCGGGCGGGCTGTTCTGGCACACCGCATGGCTCGCGCCGGCCGGCGTCGTGATCGCCGCGCTCGGCCTGTTGTTGTCCGCGGTCGGCTCGGCCGCCGAGGCGGGCGCGGGCTCGACTCGGGTGATCCAGGTCGGTGTCGAACTGGTCGAGGTGCTCATCCGGATTGGCGCCAACGTGGTGTCCTTCGCCCGGCTGGCCGCGTTCGGGCTCACCCACGCGGCGCTGACCTGGCTGGTGTGGCGGGGCGCCGTCGCGCTGGCCGGGCACGGCTGGACCGGCCTGGTCGGTGCGGTCGTCGTGTTCGCCCTCGGCAACGCGCTCGCCTTCGGCCTGGAAGCACTGGTGGCCGCGATCCAGGCGCTGCGACTGGAGTTCTACGAGCTGTTCTCGCGGGTCTTCCAAACGGAAGGCCGGCCGTTCCAACCCTGGCATGTGCCCGTCGCACCGGCAGGCACCGACGTTGTGGAGTCGCCATGATCGCCTGGTTCATCGGGCTGCCCGTGTTGCTGGCCGCGTTCGTCGGCGCCGTCGCCCTGATGCGTCGCCGCGGCAGGGCCGTGTTGCGGGTGTTCCTGGCCGCCGACGCCCTCCTGCTCGTCGGCGCGGCGGTGGTGCTGTTCCTGGCACTGTCCGGCGCGCCGGCACACGCCGTGACGGTCGCGCACGCGGCGACCACCACGGGTGTGGTGGCCGGCGGGAACTGGGCCGCCCTGTTGGGTGCGGCGATCTCGGTCGCCGGGTCGTCCATCGGCGCGGCGATCGCGGTCGCCTACACCGGTGCGGCCGCGCTGGCCGCGTTGTCCGAGCGGCCGGAGATGTTCGGCCGGGCGATGGTGTTCGTCGGCCTGGCCGAGGGCATTGCCATCTACGGCCTGATCGTCGCGGTGATCCTGATCGGGAAGGCATGACGATGGGACGGGTTGCGGTGATCGGCGCCTGGCCGAGTGTCCGGGGTTGGGCACTGGCCGGCGCCGACGTGCACGACGCCGTCGGTCCGGACGCGACGCGCGCCGCCTGGGACGGTCTGGCGCCGGATGTATCGGTGGTCCTGGTGACCGACCTGGCGGCACGGGACCTGGCGGCCGAGATCGCCGCGCCGGTCACGCCGGGCGCCGCGCTGATCGTGGTGATCCCGTCATGAACGCCGTCGTGGTCACCGAAAGCCGCGCCGCGCTGGCACCGCTGGTCGATGCGCTACGTGCGCAGGCCGACGAGGACGCCGAGCGGGCGCTGGCCGCCGCCGCCGCGACGGCCGCCGCACTGCTGGCCCAGGCGCACGCCGAGGCGGACGCGATCCTGGCACGGGCACGCCAACTCGGCACCGCAGAAGGCGCGAGCGCCGCCGTGGCTGCGCGGACACGGGGTCTGCGGGCCGCCCGCACCGCGGAACTGGCCGCGCAGGACGATGTGTACCGGGAGTTGGGCCGACGCGTCACCGAGCGGGTGGCCGCGTGGTGTGCCCGGCCGGACACCCGCGCGCTGCTGCTCGCCCGCACGCACGAGGTACTCGGCGAGCACGCGGTCGTCGCGGACGCCCCTGGCGGTGGACTGCTCGCCAGTACCGCCGGCCACCGGCTGGACCTCGACGCGGCCACCCTCGCGGCGCGGGCCGTCGACGCGCTCGGCGCCGAGATCGCCGGGTTGTGGGCACCATGACCACCGGACGGATTCGCCGGGTCGCCGGCCCGCTGGTCGAGGTGACCGGCGTGGCGCCGGTCACCATGCACGACCTGGTCGCGTTGGGGCCACGCCGGATTCCGGCCGAGGTCGTCGCGATGCGCGAGGACGTGGTGACGGTCCAGGCCTATGAGTACACCGGCGGCCTGGCACCGGACATGCCCGTGACCGGGACCGGCCGGCCGCTGTCCGCGCGCCTGGGACCGCACCTGCTCAGCCAGGTGTTCGACGGCCTGCTGCGGCCGCTCGGCACGGCACCGGTCTTTCTCACCGGGGACGCCGCCGACACCGACACCGGCCGGACATGGCGGTTCGAACCCACCGTGCACGACGGCGACGAAGTGACCGGCGGCCAGGTGCTCGGCGTCCTCGCGGACGCGGGCCCGGTGGCGTACCGGGTGTTGGCGCCCCCCGGGGCGGCCGGGCCGGTCACGGTCACCGCCGGCCCGGCCGGACTGGACACCGTCGTGGCGACAGTCGGCGCGACACCGGTCCGGCTCGCCGCCGACTGGCCTGTGCGCCGCCCGCGTCCGTATCGCAGCCGCCTGCCGGCGACCGAGCCACTGCACACCGGGCAGCGCGCCCTTGACCTGTTGTTCCCGGTCGTGCGCGGCGGTACCGCGGCGGTGCCCGGTGGGTTCGGCACCGGCAAGACGGTGCTGCTGCAACAACTCGCGAAGTGGTCCGACGCGGACGTCATCGTCTACGTCGGCTGTGGTGAGCGCGGCAACGAGATGGCCGAAGTCGTCGCGGAACTGTTCGAACTGCCCGATCCGCGTACCGGCGGCCGGCTGGCCGACCGGACCGTGGTGATCGCGAACACGTCGAACATGCCGATGATGGCGCGCGAGGCGAGTGTCCACACCGGAGTGACGGTGGCCGAGTACTTCCGTGACATGGGCCACCACGCGGTCGTCATCGCGGACTCGACATCCCGGTGGGCCGAGGCGTTGCGCGAGTTCGCGTCCCGATCCGGTGCGCTGCCCGCCGAGGACGGCTACCCGGCGGACCTGGCCTCCGCGCTGGCCGCGTTCTACGAACGGTCCGGCACGGTCGAGACCCTGGCCGGGCCGCCCGGTTCGGTCACCGTGGTCGGCGCGGTCTCGCCGCCCGGCGGCGACATGACCGAGCCGGTGACCGCCTACACCGAACGGTTCGTGCGCTGCCGGTGGTCGCTGGACCGGGAACTGGCCTACGCGCGGCACTACCCGGCCGTCTCGTGGACGGACTCGTTCGCGCTGGATGTCACCGCGATCGCGGCATGGCAGGCCGAGCACAGCGATCCGGACTGGCCGACCCGGCGGGCCGACGTGGTCCGGTTGCTCGCCGAGGCCGACCGCCTCTCAGTACTGGCCGAACTGGTCGGCACGACCGCCCTGCCCGACTCCGAACGGATGTCGCTGCTGGGCGGCCGGCTGTTGCGTGAGGCGGTACTGCAACAGAGCTCACTGTCCACAACGGACGCTTTCAGCCCACCGGCGCGGACCGCGGTGCTGGTGGACGCGACACTCGCGGTGTACCGGGCGTGCCAGGACGCGGTCGCCGCGGGAGTGCCGGCCGACCGGATCGAGGCACTGGACTTCGGTCCCCTGATCAGGGCGCGCGAGGACTGCCCGCTCAACGACGCGCCCGGCGTGCTGGCGCGTCGTGACCAGATCCTCGCATTGCTGAAGGAGGCGTCATGACGGCGGCGGTCGATCGGATCGGCTACACCGCGGTGCGCGAACTGCGCGGGCCGCTGGTCGTCGTCTCCGGTGTGCGCGAGGTCGGCTGGGACGAGTCCGTCCTGGTCCGGATGCCTGACGGCGAGCAACGCCACGGCCTGGTCCTGGAGGTCGACGGGGACTTGGCCGTCGTGCAGGTGATGGAAGGCACCGCCGGCATGGACCCGACCGCGCTGCGGCTGGAGTTCGCGGGCGAGCCGTTGTCCATCCCGGTCGGCACCCCGTGGCTGGGCCGGGTGTGCAACGGCCGCGGCGAGCCGGTCGACGGCGGACCACCCGTGCTGGCCGCCCGACGAGCATCGGTCACCGGTGCCCCGCTGAATCCGACGTGGCGGGAGCCGCCGGCCGAGCCGGTGCTCACCGGTGTCTCCGTGATCGACGCGCTGACCACCCTGGTACGGGGCCAGAAGCTGCCGGTGTTCTCGGTCGCCGGGCTGCCCCACCTACGGCTGGCCACCCAGATCGCGGCACAGGCCAGCGCGGGCGGCGCCCCCTTCAGTGTGGTGTTCGCAGGCATGGGACTGACCAACGCCGACACCGACTTCGTCCGGGATTGCCTGGAACGCCGCTCGACGGCGGGGGAACTGGTACTCCTGCTGAACACCGCGGGCGACCCGGTCATCGAACGCATCCTCACACCCCGGCTGGCCCTGACCGTGGCGGAGTCGCTCGCCTTCGGCACGTCCACCGACGACCCGGGCGAGGGCCGACACGTGCTGGTCGTGCTGACCGACATGACCAGCTACGCCGAGGCGCTGCGGGAGGTGTCCTCGGCCCGTGGCGAGATCCCGGCCCGCCGTGCCTATCCCGGTTACCTCTACAGCGACCTGGCGTCGCTGTACGAGCGCTGTGGCCGGGTCCGGGGTCGGGCCGGTTCGGTGACGCTGCTGCCGGTGCTCACGATGCCCGGCGGCGACATCACCCATCCGGTGCCGGACCTGACCGGCTACATCACCGAGGGCCAGATCGTGTTGTCGCACGACGTGTTCGCGCGCGGGATCTATCCGCCGGTCGAGCCGTTGGACTCGCTGTCGCGGCTGATGCGGCACGGTGCCGGTCCCGGCCGGACCCGTGTCGACCACCTCGACCTCGCGGCGCAACTGCTCGCCGCGCTGGCGCGGGCACGGCAGGCCCGCGAACTGTCCGAGCTGATCGGGGTGGACGCGGTCAGTGCGGTGGACGGGAAGTACCTGGAGTTCGAGGACGCCTTCCGGCGCGATCTCGTCGACCAGGCCGACACCGAGGCCCGCGATTTGGACGACACACTGGACCGGGCGTGGCGGGCCCTGCTGGGCCTGCCGCGCGGCGAGCTGGCCATGCTGCCGACCGTGCTGCTCGACGCGCACCTGGCCGCCGCGCCGGACGGGACGTGACGCGATGGCCAGAGTGCGGGTACCTCCCGGGCGCGCCGGGCGGCTGTGGCTGCGCCGCCGGCTGGCTGCGGCCGACCGGGGCGCGGGACTGCTGGAACAGAAACTGCGTGGCCTGCGCGCGGAACACCGCCGGCTGGCGGACTCGGCCGCGGCCGGTGCCCGCCGCTGGACCGAGCAGGCGCGTACCGCCGACACCTGGGCGATCCGGGCCGCCCTGCTGACCGGTGACCGGGGACTGCGGCTCGCGGACACCGGCGAATCGGCCGACGTGCGGGTCGACTGGGTCGTGTGGATGGGCGTGCGCTACCCCGCCGGCGCCCACTGCGCGCTCCCGGTCGACGTGCCGGTCGGCGGTGCCGCCGTGGTCCAGGCCGCGCGCGCCTACCGTGCGGCGTTGGACACCGCGGTCCGGCTGGCCGCCGACGAGGCCGCGGTCGGAGTGCTGGCCGCCGAGATCGCCGCCACCGGCCGGCGCGTCCGCGCGTTGCGGCGCCGCTGGATTCCCATGCTGGTCACCGAACTGGCCAGGGTGGAACTCGCGCTGGACGAGCAGGACCGGGCCGAGGCCATCGGCCACCGGCTCGCGGCCGGCCGCAACGACCGGAACGATCCCCGGCCGGCCGCGCGGTGACGCCGGATCAGCTCGGGTACTTCGCCAGCACGTCCCGCAGCCGCGTGGCGAACCGCAGCGACTCGTCGTGCTCGCGCTGCCACACGTTGCGCCCGAAGATCAGGCCGGTGGCGCCGGCCGCCATCGACTCCTCGGCCTTGGTGATCATGGCGTCGTCGGACTGCCGGGAACCACCGGACACCAGTAGCAGGCTGCGGTTGGCCGACCGGACCACCGCGTCGATCGCCTGCTGGTCGGTGAACTCCGCGTCGTACGCGGCCGGCACGCCGGTGCGCTTGCCCGGCTTGGGGAAGTTCACCTTCACCATGTCGGCGCCGAGTTCGGACGCCGTGCGAGCGGCGTAGTCCACGGCGTAGAAGCTGTCCCGGCCGCCCTTGGCCTCGATCGCCGAACCGCGCGGATAAGCCCACACGATCAGCGGCATCCCCAGCGCTGCCGCGTCCGTCCGCACCTGCCGCAACTGCGCGAAGTCGCGTTCCTGCGCGGGGCTGCCCACGTACAGGGTGTAGCCGACCGCGTCCGC
>Ga0070714_100002964_pt1 | contig 12576 bp, 7 predicted proteins | sample LARL83metaG_FD_65450 | JGI IMG/M metagenome (GOLD analysis project Ga0070714, IMG submission 65450) | Corn, switchgrass and miscanthus rhizosphere microbial communities from Kellogg Biological Station, Michigan, USA - LAR L8-3 metaG | ecosystem: Host-associated > Plants > Roots > Rhizosphere ... | reverse complement strand
ATATGGCCACGGGTGGCGCCGATGGCGCGCCGCAGGCCAATTTCGCCGGTTCGCTCCATAACGCCAACCAGCGTGATATTGGCGATGCCGAGAGCGCCGACGATGAGCGACAGTCCTCCCAGTAGAAGGAACATCACGTTCAGATCCGTCTGTACTTCATCACGCACGCGCTTGGGCTCCTGCGGAACCTGCACGCGCAACGCGCGCGGGTCGTCAGGCCGCAGTGCCGTGCGCGCCTGTTCGGCGATCAGGTATGCCGCACCGATCCTGGTCTCGATGACCACCATGCCGGGACCGGGCAGCGCGAAATAGCGGCGTGCTGTTCCCTCGGGGATGATGACAGAGCCCAGCAACTCCGGCCTGCGGGCGGTATCGCGGAGGATGCCCATCACCAGGTAGATCTGGTCGCCGATGGAGATCGCCGGCAACCGTGCCACGTCATGGATGCCAAGACGCAGCGCCGCATCGGGTCCCAGCACCGCCACCCGGTCGGCCCGTTCGGAGTGACCTGCATCCGGCAATCGCCCGGTATCCAGCACGGCCCGCACTGCGCGGAACATGTCCGGCGAGCCGGCGCGGACCGCGAGCTTGACTGCGCTCGGGTTGAGCGGGTCCTTGATGGGCGACGAACTCACCAGTGCGTTGCCTACATCGACGTCGCTGACATTCCCCGCGGCGACCACACCATTCAGCCGCTTCAGCCGGGCCGGTGCATCCCACGGAAGCGCCCTGGCATCGACGATACCCGTCGTGGCACCGGGCCGGGGTACGACGAAGAGTTCGGTCGCGGCCAGCTGATCGAACTGGGTGATGATCCGGTTTCCAGCGGTGCGCGTGAGACCGACCGTCGCGACCAGAGCGGCAATTCCGATCACGACGCCTAGCACCGTAAGGACCATGCGTCCCGGCCTCGAAAAAATCCCTGCAAGCGCTTCGTTGAAGAGATCGCGACCGGTCATTCCCGATCGCGGGGCAGAAACCGGCTGGCCCACAGCGGGAGCCAAGGCCGTCTGCATGGGTCGCAACGCCTGGTCCGTACGTTCAGCGGCGATACCGTCAATGACGTGTACGCGGCGCGAAGCACGGGCGGCGACTGTTTCGTCATGGGTGACGATGACAATCGTCAGGCCCTCCCTGTGCAGGCCTTCGAGGCAATCGAGAATGTTTGCCGAACTCTTCGAATCCAGATTGCCGGTTGGTTCGTCGCACAGCAGCAGGCTGGGTGAGCCAACCAGCGCCCGGGCAATTGCGACGCGCTGCCTTTCGCCTCCGGACAGCTTGAACGGGAGGAAGTCAGCGCGGTGCGAAAGCCCGACGCGTTCGATCGCAGCGAGGGCGCGATCTCGTCGGCCACTGGAGGACCGTCGCCGGTACACCTCCGCCAACATCACGTTCTCCAGCACGTTCCGGTATGGCAGCAGATGAAACGACTGGAACACAAATCCGATGCGCTGGCTCCGCAGACCGGCTCGCTGCTTGTCCGACAGTGTCGTGGTTTCCACGCCGTCCAACCGGTAGGAGCCGCTGGTGGTGCGATCCAGGCACCCGATGATGTTCAGCAGCGTCGACTTTCCGGCACCGGATGGACCGGTGATCGCCAGCCACTCGCCACGGTCCAGGGACAGATCGACATCGACAAGGGCATTGACTGCCGGGTCAACGCCGAACTGTTTGCAGACCTTGCTGAGCTCCAGCACCCTAGCGGATGCGCCGAAGCATCCGTTGTTCATCGGACATCCTTGATGTCCGGGTTGTTGTATCCGACGACGACCAGCTGACCGGGCACCAGCTCTCCACTGAGTGGAGTTACCTCCACGTATCCATTGGCGGAGAGACCTGGCTTCACAGTCACGTATTCAAGCGTTCCATCCTTCTTCTGCACCTGGAGCCTCGAGGTTCCATCGGTGGCCAGTGACAGGGCACTGAGCGGAACCGCGGTCACGGCGCCTTTGGTGGACTCGATCGGTATGGTCAACCGGACGGAGAAGCCTTCGAGATGTACCGGCGTCGGGTCAACACGGATGCCGATGTAGATGTGGAATGCGTCGACTCCGCGGGTACCGGGCGTCGTCGCGACAGTCTCGACAGTGCCGGTCGCCTTGATGCCAAGCGACTGCTCGTCGATGACGACCTGCATGCCTGGCTTCACCAGCGGCGATGCATCCAGAGGAAGCGAGGAGTCAACTGCCAGTTGGTTGTCGGTGACGGTCAGCAGCGACCCCGCGGCCGTACTGCCGATCGTCGCGGTGACTTCCTCCACGCGCACCGGCAGGGAGCGGACGAACACAACCTCGTCGATCGGCACCTGCACGCCGAGCTTGCGCTTGGCGGCAGCGAGATCCGCCGCTGCCTGGTCAGCCCGCTCCGTTGCCATTGTCAGGTCGAGGGCGGATAGCTTCTGCGCGTCGAGTGCGGTGCGTACCGCCTTGTCCCCCTCCAGACGGGCCGCGTACGCGGCGGAACGGGCAAGCTCGGCCCGCCCAGCCGCAAGGTGGACATCGCGCTCGGCCGTCTGAACTGCCATTTCGCCTTCGAGCAAGGTCTTCTGCCTAGCCGCCCTGGCCATCTCCAGCTTGGCATTTGCGGCGTTGCGGGCGGTCTCTGTCTGACGCGGATCGAGCGCGACCAGCGCCTGGTCGGCGATCTGGGCCGCAAGGTCCGCATCGGCGGCGGTCGCGGCGTATTGGGCCCTGGCGCGCTCACTTTGCACCGTCAAGGGCGCACTGCCCTGTTGCGGCTCGGTCGTCTGTTGCGGAGCGACCACCCTGGCCGTGTTCTCGATGGTGGCGGCCCTTACGTTGTGCGCTGCGGTGGCGCGGGCGGCCTCAATCGCAACACCGGCGGTGGCAACCGCGGCGGCGGCGGCGGCCTTGTTCTTGACTGCATCACTCCAGTCACGCTCCAGCGCCCGGACAGCGGCAAGCTGTTCCCGCGTTGGCCCGAACGGCTCCCACCCCTTGGACTTGTACCACTTGGCAACAGCGGCGCCGGTTCGCTCATCGTAGACCCCATCTGGCGAGCCCGGATCGAACCCGAGCCGTCTCAGTGCCTGGCTCAGCTGGGACACGTCCTCACCCGTCAGGCCAGGTGTGAGGTCCCGATACGCTGGTACCTGCCCCTGGAGAACGAAGACCGGCCGACCGGATGCAGTCAGGACGACATCGCCTTCGTTGAGCTGCGTGTTCCGTATGGGCAGCGTCGTGACCAATCCCGCACCCGCCTTGAGAGCCGACGGGGCGAGCGCGACGGGTTGAGGCAGCCCGAAACGTACCGTGCCGCGTGTAACGACGTCGGCGCTCAGGATCCGCTGTTCGACCGGGACAAGGATGGGCGATGGCTGGGGTGCGGCGGTTCGGGCAGCCACGTCGGCCGGCGATTCAATACGGGTTCCCGCCAGCCATGCACCGGCCGCCGCCGAAGCCACGGCAAGCAGTACGGCGTACAAGAGCTTGATCCGCCGTCCTGCCAGGCCGACGGATCTTGTCGGGGATATCGCCAGGGCCAAGCCATCCGGCCCACGCTCCGGCGCCTGCACCGAAATCTGCGCGGACGAGGCGAGCGGCGTTCCCACCGAAGTGTCACTGCTGTCGTTCATTGCACCTTTCGAGCGAAGATTTCCTGCTGGATCTGCTCTTCGACCGGGCCGAGAAGGTCCTCCTGCAGCTTGAAGGTCTTGGCCGCGGCCCTGCGCTCGTAGTCCTGAAGCTTCTTCAGTTCGCTCCGCTGGGACGGCGACATCTTGTCGGCCGGGACGGTCTCGCTGTTCGTCAGCACGGCGAGCCGCGTCCTGATGTCGGGCTCGACATCATCCGGATGGGTGTAGTCGAAGCCCGCCTTCTTCATCTCGGCTGCGAACTTCCGCAGCGCCGCCTTCATGCGTGGGTCGTTGTTGATGAAGGCATTCTGCGGATTGTAGTAACTGGCCTTTATCTGCTCTGGCTTGAATATCTGCTCGATCGACTTGCGTGTACAACCGCCGGTCTGCGCGAAGTTCTCCGTCTCCAGGCCGACGGCGAACGTGGCGCCGGCATTTTCCCCGAACAGGGCGCGGTTGTAGGCGACCTGGTCCGCCGGCGACAGACCCTTGAAGATCTGCACGTTCCGTTCCCCCAGGCCAATCCTCGCCGGACTGTAGCCGCCGGTAAGCTGAGGAGGCTGCCCCGTGTACATCGTCGCGACGCCGAAGCCGTACTTGTCGATGAATTCCTCCTCGCTGAGGCCGGGCATCGCTTTGTCGGCCTTCATCCCGGCATGCACCGTGTTGTAGTCGGCGGCAATGTACTGAAACCCCTGCTCACGCATGCACTTTGCGATCAGTTCCTCCACCTGCTCGACCGCCTGGACGAGTTGGCGCTGGGTGAGGCCGAATTCCTCCGCACCGAATCCCGGCGTCGACTGAGCGCCTGCACCAGCGGGGAGGAGGAACGCTCCGGCCGCAAGTGCGCCGAGGAGTAATCTCATCGTAGTTCTGGTCCTTCTGTGGCCAGTCTTATCCGTACGGAAACACTGTGCACGCTAAAAATTGGTTTTTCGGAAGCGATCGAGGCCTAGTGCTCCATGCCAAGGACTAGGCCCGAGTCCATGTCGACCAGAACGTCGGTCTCCTCGCCATCCTTGTCCGCGACGACTTCTATCACGTAGACGTTCTTGCCGCGCTTCTTTTCAATCGTGACATCTGTCACCTTGCCGGGAAGCGCCTGCAGCGCAGCCTGGGTTGCCTGCTCCTGGCTGATCTGGCCACCGGGCGGCTTGGCCGCCACAGGACTGGGCTTGGTTTCACCCGCAGCGTAGGCGCCCGACGTCGAGCAGACGGCAGCCGCGACAAAGGTGGCGAACATGAGCACAGAGGTGCATTGCATCAAGACATTGCGACGGCGTGTCGAGGTCATGGCGTTTCCTTCAGAACTACTTTCTATCGGCTGTCGTGAATGCCGTTTCGGTGAATGACCTGTTTCCATCCTTCGCCACGGTCCCGACCGCAACCTTGTATTCAAGACCGGGAGACAAGAAGCCTTCGGGAATGGTGAACGTGGTCGCGGTGGCCAGCAGGTTCGCCCTGATTTCGCGGTGTGTCTTCTCGTGCTCAATGACCAGGACGAACGCGGTGGCGTCCTTGACCGGGTTCCATCTGACCTGAAGACCCGCGATAGGCACATTCTTCTCGTCAGGACGCGGGCGCAGGATCCGCGTGACGGCAGGAAGCTTGTGGGTCAGCTTCGCCTCGCCCTGCAGCGTGGCGCCGGTCGTGCTGGTCCCGGTAAACCGGTAGACGCCGGCCGGGAAGTCTGCCTGAAGCCTGCCGTCGTTCTTCGGTTCGGGCGATTCCAGCGTGAGGTGCTGCATCCCCAGCTTGGAATCGGCTGCCTTGAAATCGATGACGGTGCGCTCATCGGGCGCGACGACTTTTAGTGCCGCCAGTCCGGCGGTGTCGCTGATTGCCTCGAATGTTACCTCGGAGTCCTCGTCCTCGGCAGTCTGCTCGAGATACACCGCGACGGTGTCAAACTTCTCTGCACCCCATGCAAGACCTTGGCAGGCGCCCAACAAGACCGCAGTCAAGACAACCGGCTTTATCATTTGGATCCCTCAGTCCGCAGTGGCGGCAGTCGGTTCGGGCAAGAAATTCGTCTCGGCTTGCACCGAGCCACCGCCGAAGCGCAGGTAGAGCGCCGGCAGGACGAAGAGATTGAGCAAGGTCGAGGTGACCAGGCCGCCCAGGATCACGACCGCCATCGGATACTCGATCTCATGTCCCGGCAGGTTGCCGTAGATCACCAAGGGCAGGATTGCGAGAGCCGTGGCACCGGTCGTCATCAGAATGGGCCGCAAGCGCTCCCTGGCGCCGCGCAGCACCAGGCTCACGCCGAAGGTCTCGCCTTCGAACTGCTCCAGATGCTGGAAGTGGCTGATCATCATGATGCCGTTCCGCGCGGCGATACCGAGCACCGAGAGGAAGCCTACGAGCGACCCCAGTGTGATGACGCCGCCTGCGGCGAACGCGGCGAGCACGCCGCCGACCAGGGCCGAGGGTAATGTCAGGAAGCTCAGGGTTGCGAGCCGCCAGCTGCGGAACGACAACTGCAGCAGCAGGAAAATCGCCACCAGCGCGAGGACGGCAAACACCTGCAGGTCTTTCTGCGCCGACTGCAGCTCGACATAGGCTCCCTGCACGATCGCATGGTACCCGAGCGGGAACTTCATCGCCGCCAGACGCTGCTCCACGTCCCTCGCCACCGCCCCAAGGTCACGGCCTTCGACACCGGCCTGAACATCTATGCGGCGCGATCCCCCCTCTCGCTTGATGACATTCGGCGTCGGGACGATCCGAACATCGGCCACCTCATTGAGGCGGACCCGCTTGCCCGTGGGCGTATCGATCAGCATCTGTTGGACTGAGGTCAGGCTATGGCGCCACTCGGGGGTGGTCCAAACCTGCACATCGTAGGTCTGTCCGCCCAGGAAGATGTCGCCGACTTCCTCGCCCGCCATCAGGACAGCCGACGCACGCCGCACGTCCCCTGGCTTGAGGCCATAGCGCAGCGCTTCGGCGGGCTTCTCCGTGACCTGTATGTGGGGCACATCGACGTTGATGTCCTTCTTGACATCGTCGGTGCCCTTGATGGTGGTCAGTGCTTGCCGCACCCGTTCCGCCTGTTCCCGCAAGACCGCCAGATCGGAACCGAAGATGCGGACGACGATAGGCTCACTCTCGCCCGACAGAACCTCCTCGATCCGTTCATCCAGGTAGGTCTCGACGCCGCGATAAAGCCCCGGATAGCCGTCAACCACGTCCTTGATGGCGGCGATCGTCTTGTCGTAGTCGACCTTGGGATCGATGCTGATCCAGTTCTCGCCGTTGGCAACGCCGACGATTTCGTCCGCCAGGAAGGCCTGTCCGATATGTGCTCCGAAGTTGCGGACCCCTGGTATCGCCCGCAGCTCACGGCTGACCGCCTTGGTGATGCGGAGCATTTCTGGGTGAGACGTGCTGGGATCGGTTATCCAATGGATCAGGAAGTCCCGCTCCTTGAACGGTGGCAGCAGCGAATACCCGAGGAACGGCCAAGCTGCTGCGCCGGCCACTGTGATGACGGCGACAGTGACGTATGCCGCAGCCGGCGAGCGAATGGTCCGGGCGATCCCGCGTACGTAGTTGCGCCCCAGCCATTCGGACAGCGGTGACACCTTGCCGGCAAGCGAGGCGTTGCGCAGCAGGAACAGGCAGAGCACCGGCGTGATCGTCACCGCGACAACAAGCGATGCGAGGATGGCCGTCACATAGGCGAAAATGAGCGGCTTGAAGAACGCGCCCGACAGCGCCTGCATGAAGAAGACGGGGACGACGGCAATCACCACGATCAGGGTCGCGTACAGGATGGGATTCCGCACTTCGAGGGACGCATCGAGGATGATGCGGGCGGTGGATTGTGTGTCGCCCACGGCGCGGCGCTCGCCGAGGCGTCGCATGATATTCTCGACGTCCAGAATAGCGTCGTCGACCACGACGCCAAGCGCGATCACGAAGCCCGCCAGCACCATTGTGTTGAGTGTCGAGCCGCTCCAGTGGAGCACGAGCACTGCTGCCAACAGCGACAGCGGCAGGGCAACGATGCAGACGATTGCTGTTCGCCATTCGTAAAGGAAGGCGAAAACCACGGCAACGATAAGAATGCAGCCCAGCACCAACGCATGGGACAGGTTGTCAACGGACGCAGCGATGTATTCGGCAGGGCGGAAGATCTTGGTGTCAAATTCCACGTCGCCGAGACCAGGTTTCAGCTCGTTGATTGCCTCCTCGACTGCGCGGGTCACCTCCAGTGTGTTGCCCCATGGGTATTTCTCGATGATCAGCATGAGACCGGGGCCGTCATTGATGACCGCGTCTCCGACCATTCCCTGTGGGCCCCAAGCGAGTTGGGCCACGTCGCCGAGCACGAGCTGCTTGCCGTCACGTTTCGCGACGGGAACCTGAGCGAGCGTTTCCGGGGTCGTGCTGGACAGGATATGGTGGACGGCGAAGCGCTTGTCGGGGGTATCGATGAAACCGCCGGTACCGATATGGGCCCCGCCGGAATAGCGCAGCAGCCCCACCTCCAGCGCGTCCGACGTTGTTTCCATGACATGGTCGAGGGTCAGGCCGAGCTTTGCCAGCCCGTCAGGATCCACCTGCACCTGAAGCATCTTCAATTGCTCGCCCCAGATCGGGACGTTGGCAACGCCGGGAACGCCGAGCAGCCGCGACCTTATCTTCCAATAGGCAAGCATGGAGAGGTCCATCATGGACAGAGTCTTCGAAGTGACTCCGATCTTCATGACCCGGCTGGTGGTCGAAACCGGCGGCATCATGACCGGTGGCGCCGCCCATGTCGGCATGTTGCGCGTCGCGATGGCAACCCGCTCCGTCACGAGCTGCCGCGCGGCCAGTTCGTCGGCGCCACGCGCAAGGATCGCCGAGACTGAGGACAGCTGGGGCACGGAACTCGATCGCAGAATCTCGACTCCCGGCACGCCGTTCATCGCGTTCTCGATTGGTACCGTGACCTGCTCTTCCACTTCGGCGGGGGAAAGTCCGAGGCAGAGCGTCTGGACTTCTATCCAGGGTGGCGCGAACTCCGGAAAGACATCGATCGGAATGTCCTTCAGCCGCTGGGCGCCAAAAAATGTCAGGCCGAGGCCGAGTGCCACGACGATGAAGCGAAAACGCAGGCTTGTTCCGACGATCCACCGGATCATGACTGAAATGTCCTTCGAACTGCTATTCGCCGTTTACGCCGACTTCCGTCCCGTACAGCTCGGGCACTCCAACCGTCACAACCTTCGTTCCGGCGGGCGGACCTTCCTCGAGGTAAACGTCGTTCCCCTTTACCAGGGCGACCACGACTGACTCCCGGACGAAGCTCAGTGGCTCCGGAACCGTGTACACCCAGGCGTCGCCATCGAGGTCGTAGATGATCGACGAGAACGGCGTGATCTTCCGTCCTGACTGATCCTCGCGGATCTCAGCTGTCGTGATGTCGAGCCTGCTGGCCGCCTTCGCCGGCAGCGTGATGAGACTTATGCCAAAGCCGAGGCGCTTGATTTTTGCCTGGGTCTCGGCGATCGGTGGAGCCGGGGAGTCGGCCATCGCTGCCGGCGCCCCGAATTGCAAACCTAACGATATCAACGCCACGGCAAGCGCGGCCCCGTTCAGCTTGGCTACGGCGAACGCACCCTTCCGGTCACGGTCGAGCAGCGGGCTCATGCGACCTCCGGAGTCAACGGCCGCAGCTCAGCAGCTGCCTTGACCACAAATCGAGGATACAGCGCCGGGATCACGAACAGCGTAAGAACGGTCGAAGTGACAAGTCCGCCCAGGATCACGATCGCCGCCGGATGCAGGATTTCCAGCCCTGCGACATTGCCTAGCGCCACGAACGGCAGGGCGATGAGGCCAGTGGTGATGGCGGTGGCAACGACAGAGTGGAAGCGCTCGCCCGCCCCGCGCACGACCAGACTGACATCCTGCGCCGCTTCCTGCTGTTCAAGATGCTGGATGTGCCTGATCAGCATGATCGTATTGCGCACGGACAGACCGAGAACCGCGGCCAATCCGAGGAACGAGCCCAGCGACAGCGGACCACCCACGAGATATGCAATGAGGCATCCGCCGAGCGCTGCCACCGGCATGCCGACGATGACGAGGCCCGCCAGACGCCAGCTTCCCAGGACCGCCTGCAGCAGCAGGACGATCCCGATCGCGGCCGCGATCATATAGCTGTACAGCGACCCCAGCGCGGCCTTCCGCTCGACATGCTCGCCGAGTACCTCAGCATGGTACTCGAACGGGAACGCGCCTTCCTTGATGCGGTTCCTGACCTCGTCCGTCACGGCGCCCAGAGAGCGCCCGCTGACCTCTGCCTCGACGTCGATCCGGCGCGAAGCTCCTTCGCGGTGGATCACGCTTGGCGCAGCCACATAATCGACCCGGGCGACATCCGCGAGGCGCACCTGCGAGCCGGACTCGGTATCGATCATGAGGTTCCCGATGTCGTTGAGGTTCTTGCGAAGGTTCGGGGCTCCCCAAACCACGACGTCGAACACCTTCTGCTCCTGGAACAGGCTGCCCACGGTTATGCCGCCGATCAGGGCCGACGCGGCACGCCGAACGTCACCTGGCTTGAGGCCATGGACCCGAGCCTTCTCCAGATCGACCTCTACATCGATCGCCTGCTGCTCGTCCTGCTGCTCGACCTTCGGGTTCCTGATGCCCTCGATCCTGCCGAGCGTTTGCCGGATCTCCTGTGCCTTGGCGCGAAGAATGCCAAGGTCCTGGCCATAGACGCGGACCGAGATGGCCTCATCCTCGCCGGTCAGACTTTCGCGCATTCTCTTGGAGAGGAACGTCTGCACCTCACCGCTGACGCCCGGTTGGGCACCGGCGACCGCCTGCATCGCGGCCAGCGTGGCCCCGTAATCGGCCTTGGGATCCAGGCTTACCCAGACATCGGCCGAATTCACGTCCTGCGACTCATGCGACAACAGCGCGCGTCCGATTTGCGCCGCTGCGTCGCGAACCCCTGGTATCGCGCGGAGATCGTGGATCAGCGCCGCAGTGATGCGATCCATCGCCTGCAGGGAGGTGCCAGGCGGAGCCTGCAACTCGACGAAAACGTCGGTCTCCTTGAAGGAGGGGACCAGCGAGCGTTCCCGCTGCGACCAGACCAGGACGCATACCAGCACTCCCGCCGCCACGAGAGCCCAGGCGAAATTCGGGGAGCGCATCGCCGAGCCGGCCAGCCGGCCGTAGAGGCGCCGGGCTCCAGCCACGAATGCGGACTCGCCAGGCGCAACCGCGGCTACGCGCGCCGAAAGCAACATGGACAGAGCAGGCGCGACCGTGGTCGCAACCACCAGTGAGACCACCGCGGCGATGATGTAGGACCACGCAAGGGGTTCAAAGAACGCGGCCGACAGCCCCTTCATCAGCAACAGCGGCGCGACCGCGATCACAATGATCAACGTGGCGTAGAGCATCGGCACGCGAATTTCGATCGAGGCGTCAGCGATGATGCGCCAGACCGGCCTGACCGTGCCGTCGCTGGTCTCGCGCAGTCGCCACCGAATGTTCTCGGCATCGACGATGGCATCGTCGACCACCACGGCGATCGCCACCAGCAGGCCAGCGACCACCATCATGTTGAAGTCGACGCCGCGCAGGTAGAACACCAGGCACGCCGCCGCGAGCGATGTCGTGATGGATGCCGCCGCGACCAGGGTCGCCCGCCAACTGCCCAGAAGAGCGACGAGTGCGACGAGCGCCAGGACGGCCGCGATGATGACGGCGGTGGTGAGGTTGCCGGTCGCCCGCTCGATGAAGCTGGCCGGCCGATAGATTGTGGTGTCGACATCGATGCCGACCATGCCTGGGCGAAGTTCGGCAAGCGCGGCCTCGACGCCTTGCGTCACCTCGACGGTGTTGAACCCTGGGTACTTCTCGACCGCCAGCAGCAGGCCAGGGCCATCCTTGAGGATGGCGTCGCCGATCAGCGGTTGGTGCGCCTCCACCACATCGGCGACTTCACGCAAGGCGAGCGACGTGCCGGCGACGGGAATGGCGGCGAAGTCTTCGGCCGCTGCAATGGGGAAAACGTGACGTACGTTCAGTCTCTGGTTCGGGGTGTCGATGAAGCCGCCCGCTCCGGGCGTCGACGAGTTGAGATAGGTCAGCGGCGACGACCAGACGGCCTCACCCGCTGTCTTGACGACCTGGTCGAGCGTGACGCCTTTGTCGTGCAGCTTCGCGGGGTCCACCTGTACCTGGACCTGCCGATTGCGCTGTCCCCAGATCGATACATTCGCGACGCCGGGGATGCCGGTCAGTCGGGGCACGATGGTCCACTGCGCCTGCGTCGACATATCGATCAGCGAGACTGACTTGGAACTCAGCCCGATATTCATGATGCGATTTGCCGTCGCGACAGGCTGGAGCAACGTCGGCGGGGTCGATACATTGGGCAGCGCCCGCGCCTGTGTCATACGCTCGTTGATCATCTGCCGGGCGCGTATGAGGTCGGTTCCAGGCTCAAACAGCATGTCGATCGACGAGACGCCGGTGATCGACTCCGATTCAATGGACTTGAGCCATGGCACCCCGATCAGCAGGTCGGCCTCAAGCGGAACCGTGATCAGCGACTCCACTTCCGCTGCCGACAGCCCGAGCGCCTCGGTCCGCACCTGCAGTGTCAGCGGCGAGAACTCCGGGACGACGTCGAGCGGCATCTGGCGCATTTGCCAGATGCCGGCGGCGACGAGGACGGCCGCGACCGCGACGACCACCGTGCGAAGTCGCAAACAACCCAAAACGATTCGTTCCACAGAAACTCCCCCCGGCGTGCAGCCGCCGTTCTTGCCCTGACGCCTTATTCGGCCTGAATGGATTCCAAGTGCTTCAGCAGCTCGACGGCCTCGTCCCTGGCTTGCTCAAGCCAACGGGCCCGCTTCGCCGATTGCCACTTCTTGATGAGGATGTACTGGGTCGACGGACCCACCACCAATTCGAGAAAGACGCGCTGCTCGCCGGTCTCGGGGAGGGATTTC
>Ga0070714_100002962_pt1 | contig 12584 bp, 13 predicted proteins | sample LARL83metaG_FD_65450 | JGI IMG/M metagenome (GOLD analysis project Ga0070714, IMG submission 65450) | Corn, switchgrass and miscanthus rhizosphere microbial communities from Kellogg Biological Station, Michigan, USA - LAR L8-3 metaG | ecosystem: Host-associated > Plants > Roots > Rhizosphere ... | reverse complement strand
AGGTAGGAGGCGCCGTTGAGGTCGAGGATGGCGCCGCTGGCCCACTCGGCCTGCGGCGAGGCCAGGTACACCACGGCCGCGGCGATCTCGTCGGCCTCGGCCACCCGCCCGAACGGGCTGTCGGCCCTGATCGCGTCGCCGTCCGGGCCGGCCAGGTACTCGGCGGCCATGTCGGTGGCGACGTACCCGGGGGCCACGGTGGCGACCGCGATGCCGTGCGGGGCCAGGGCCTTGGCCAGCGACTGGCCGAGCGCGTGCAGCCCGGCCTTGCTGGCCCCGTAGGCCGGGTGCCGGGGCTCGCCGCGGAACGCGCCGCGGGAGCCCACGTTGACGATCCGCCCGCCGCCCCGCCTGATCATGTGCTGCACCGCGCACCAGGCCGCGTTCGCCGCGCCGGTCAGGTTGACCCCCAGGGTCTCCTGCCACGCGGCCTGCCACTGCTCGTAGGAGACCTCGGCGACCGGGTGCCAAAGGTAGATCCCGGCGTTGTTCACCAGCACATCGAGGCCGCCCAGAGCCTCGGCGGCCGCGTCGACCATGCGGCGCACCGCGTCCGGGTCGGCCAGGTCGGCCTCGACCACCACGTGCCCGCCACCGGGCAGGCCGTCCAGCAGGCCGGCGCCGGCCGACCGGCCGCTGTGGTGCACCGCGACGCGGTCGCCCTGCTCCGCGAACGCCTGCGCGATCGCGCGGCCGATGCCGCGTGACGCCCCGGTTACCAAGATCGCTCGCTCGGTCACGTGCTGACCTTAACTGGCCGGCCTGGACCGGGAATCTGCCGGGGCGGCGGCTTGCTACCGGTTTAGCGGGAATGACGTCATCCTGGGGAGCAAGCCGGATCGGCGCGACACGAAGGGACACGTGATGGCTGACAGTCTGCGTGCCGAGAGCACGACCACGGCGGGCCAGGCCAGCGCCCTGCAAATCGAGACAAACGGCATCAACGTGATATCCGATGCCGAACGCAAAGGTCACCCCCGCAGTCTCTTCTGGCCCTGGTTCGCCGCGAACATCTCGGTCCTGGGCATCAGCTACGGCTCGTTCGTGCTGGGCTTCGGGATCTCGTTCTGGCAGTCGGTCATCGTGGGCCTGGTCGGCATCGTGGTCTCGTTCCTGCTCTGCGGGTTTATCGCGGTGGCGGGCAAGCGAGGGTCGGCGCCGACCATGGTGCTCAGCCGGGCCGCGTTCGGGGTGCGCGGCAACAAACTGCCCGCGATCATCTCCTGGCTGCTCACGGTGGGCTGGGAGACCGTCCTGATCATCCTGGCCACGCTGGCCACGGCCACGGTGTTCCAGCGCCTGGGTGTGGGCGGCGGCACCGGCACCGAGATCATCGCGCTGATCGTGGTGGCCGGGCTGACCGTCGGCGGCGGGGTGATGGGCTTCGACCTGATCATGCGGATGCAGGCGGTGATCACGATCGTGACCGGGGTGCTGACCGTCGTGTTCATGGGCCTGGTGGCCAGCCACATCCACTGGCACACGGTGTCCGCGATCCCGTCCGGCGACGCGGAGAAGCTGATCGGGGCGCTGGTGTTCGTGATGACCGGCTTCGGTCTCGGCTGGGTCAACGCCGCGGCCGACTACTCGCGCTACCTGCCCAGGAGCTCGTCGAGCCGGGGCGTGATCGGCTGGACCACGTTCGGCTCGGCCGTGGCCCCGATCGTGCTGCTGATCTTCGGTCTGCTGCTGGCCGGCTCCTCGACCAGCCTGTCCACCGCGATCGGCGCGAACCCAATCGGGGCGCTGGCCGCGCTGCTGCCCACCTGGTTCCTGGTGCCGTTCGCGATCGTGGCCGTGCTCGGGCTGGTCGGCGGGTCTGTGCTGGACATCTACTCCTCCGGCTTGGCCCTGCTCACCGCGGGGCTGCGGGTGCCGCGCTTCGTGGCCGCGCTGATCGACGGGGTGGTCATGATCGGCGGGACGATCTACGTGGTGTTCTTCGCCGCCAACTTCGTGGGCCAGTTCGAGGGCTTCCTGATCACACTCGGGGTCCCGATCGCCGCCTGGGCCGGCATCATGCTGGCCGACATCGCGATGCGGCACCGCGACTACGCCGAGCCCGACCTGTACAACCCGCGGGGCCGGTACGGCGACATCCGGTGGTTCCCGATCGGGGTGATCGTGGTCAGCACGGTGCTGGGCTGGGGCCTGGTCACCAACTCCGCGGCGAGCTGGCTGACCTGGCAGGGTTACCTGCTGGGCCCGTTCGGGCTGGGCGGCAAGACCGGGGCCTGGGCGTACGCCAACCTCGGTGTGCTGCTGGCCCTGGTGCTCGGCTTCGTGGCCACGCTGGTGTTCAGCCGGTCCGCGGTCCGGGCTCAGGAGTCGGCGCCGCTGCTCGAGCCTGCCGCGGCATGAGGGGCGGCGCGGCATGACCGGCGCCGTCCCGCCGTGGCTGGCGGTCATCGACATGCAGCGCGTCTTCGGCGAGCCGGGCAGCGACTGGTTCACCCCGCGGTTCGCCGAGGTGGTCGGGCCGGTCAAGGAGCTGGTCGGGGCGTTCCGGCCCCGGGTCACGTTCACCAGGTTCGTCGCGCCCGAGGCGCCGTCCGGGGCCTGGCGGCGGTACTACGACCAGTGGCCGTTCGCGTTGCAGCCCCCGGACGCCGCGATCTACCAGCTGGCCGGCGACTTCGCCGACCCGGGGCCCACGCTGGACGCGACCACGTTCAGCAAGTGGGGGCCGCAGCTCGCGGCCCGGGTCGGGGACAGCGGGCTGGTGCTCGCGGGCGTGTCCACCGACTGCTGCGTGCTGTCCACCGCGGTGGCCGCGGCCGACGCGGGGGTCGCGGTGCAGGTCGTGGGCGACGCCTGCGCCGGGGTGAACGACGAGACCCACGAGCAGGCCCTGGCCATCATGCGGCTGTACAGCCCGCTGATCGAGGTGGTCCGCCTGGCCGACGTGCTGCCCGGGCGCTGACCGGCCCTGGGTGGCGGCAGCTGGGGGTGGATATTGCGTAATGGATGAAAGCCGAGCGGCCGGGGCGCTGTACGGGCTGGCTGTGGGGGACGCGCTGGGGATGCCCACCCAGTCGCTGCCCCGGGCCAGGATCGTGGCCGATTACGGCGGGCTGGTGGCGGCGTTCGAGCCCGCGCCGCCCGATCACCCGCTCGCGGCCGGGCTGCCCGCGGGGTCGGTCACCGACGACACCGAGCAGGCGCTGCTGCTGGCCCGGCTGCTGATCGAGGGCGGCGGCCGGGTGGACCCGGCCGAGCTGGCCCGGCGGCTGCTGGCCTGGGAGCGGTCGATGCGCGAGCGCGGCTCGCTCGACCTGCTCGGCCCGTCCACCCGGCGGGCCATCGCCGAGCTGCTGGCCGGCGCGGACATCGACCTGGCCGGCCGGCTCGGGGCCACCAACGGCGCGGCCATGCGGATCGCGCCGGTCGGCATCGCCACCCCCGCCGCGGATCTTGCCCTGCTCGTCGACCGGGTGGTCGAGGCCAGCCTGGTCACGCACAACACCGGCGTCGCCCTGGCCGGGGCGGCTGCGGTGGCGGCCGCGGTCAGCGCCGGGATCGACGGGGCCACGGTGGCCGAGGCCACCCGCTCGGCCGTGGCCGCCGCGAAGCTCGCGGCCGGGCGCGGGCACTGGGTGGCGGGCGCGGACGTGGCGGCCAGGATCGGGTGGGCCGCGGAGCTGGCCGCCGGGCTGGCCCCGGACGAGGCCGCGGCGGCGGTGAGCACGCTGGTCGGCACCAGCCTGGCCGCCCAGGAGTCGGTCCCCGCCGCGTTCGCGGTGCTCGCGGCCAGCCCGGACGATCCCTGGCTGGCCTGCAGGCTGGCCGCGTCCGTGGGCGGCGACTGCGACACGATCGCGGCCATGGCCGGGGCGGTCGGCGGCGCGTGCCACGGCGTGGACGCCTTCCCCGCGGCCGCGCGCCGCACCGTCGACCAGGTGAACGACCTGCACCTGGCCGAGATCGCCGGCGACCTGCTCGCGCTCAGGTCGGGCCGCCCGCCGCGGCCGGCCCCGGCCGGGCCGGCGGCGACGCCGCGGTTCGGCCGGCTGCTGCATCTGGGCAACGTGGTCATCGACGTGGTGCTGGATGTCGCCAGCCTCCCGGAACGCGGCGGTGACGTGCTGGCCTCGGCGGCCGAGGTGACCCCGGGCGGGGGGTTCAACGTGATGGCGGCCGCCGCGGCGCGCGGGCTGCCGGTCGGCTACGCGGGCGCGTACGGCACCGGGCCGTTCGCCACGCTGGCGCTGGCCGCGCTGGCCGACGCCGGGGTCGAGGTGCTGCAGCGGCCGAAACCCGGCCGGGACACCGGGTTCGTGGTGGCGGTGGTCGAGACCGGGGGCGAGCGCACGTTCCTGACCAGCCGGGGGGCCGAGGCCACGCTGACCGCCGATGACCTGCGCGGGGTGCAGGCCGAGCGCAGCGACGCCGTTTACCTGTCCGGGTACGGCCTGGCCCACCCGAGCAACGCCGCCGCGATCCTGGACTGGCTGGACCGGCTGGACGGCGCGAACCTGGTGTTCTTCGACCCCGGGCCGCTGGCGGGGACGCTGCCCGCGAGGGCGCTGGACCGGGTGCTGCGGCGGGCCGACTGGCTCACCTGCAACGCCCGGGAGGCCGCCCTGCTCAGCGGGTCTGACGACCCGGTGGCCGCGGCGCGGGCCCTGTCCTCCCGGGAGCCGCGAGGCTCCCGGGAGGACTCCCCGCAGGGCCCGCACCAGCGCCCCGGTCCGCGGTGGCGGCCGCGCGGGGGAGTGCTGGTGCGGACCGGCCCGGACGGGTGCCTGCTCGCCGGCGGCCCCGTGCTTGGAAGCACAGGCGTGGTGCATGTGCGTGGCTTCCGGGTCAACGCGGTCGACACCAACGGCGCCGGCGACACCCATACCGGGACGTTTGCCGCCGCCCTGGCCCGGGGCGTGGATCCCCCGGAGGCGGCCCGGGTCGCGAACGCCGCGGCGGCGCTGTCGGTCACCAGGCGCGGGCCCGCGACCGCGCCGGCCGAGGATGAACTGGCCCGGTTCCTGGCGGATCGCTAAGACACGCCGTCAGTCGGCGTCATCCGCGGTCCGGCCCAGGTAGCCGATAATCTGATCCCTCAGATCGACCAGGTCCTCACCATGGACCATCACTGGCGGTGTGGCCCCTCGTATCCGGGCGTGCCATAGCCGGTCAATGCCCTGCCATGCCTCCCACCCGGGGAACTCCGCGGAAATCTCGTCCGCGTAGTTGTTGAAATCCATGGCGTCAATCATACAGCCATGTCAAGCCATGCTAAGCAATAGCTTGTCTGGTTTTCCCATGTCGCAGCCGGTTAGGTTACCGGCGTGAAGATCGACGAGACCTCTCCGGAGCACCCGTACCTGCAGCTCGCAGGGCTGCTGCGCGCCCAGATCGCGTCCGGGGAGATCGCCAACCAGCTGCCGTCGATCACCAAGCTGACCGAGGAGACTCACCTGGCGGTCGGCACGGTCCGCCGGGCCATCAACATCCTGGTCAAGGAGGGCCTGGTGGAAACCGTCCCGGGCCGCGGCACGTTCGTGGTCGAACCGCGGCCGCCGCGCTCTCCCGGCGGCCAGGAGGCCCCGGCGCGGCCCCAGGCGGGCCGCCGCTTATCGCACCCGCACGGGCACATCCGCCACCAGCCCGGCCCGTCCTAGCCGCCCGGGCTGCCTGACCGCGCCGCGCCGCCGAGCCGCCCTCGCGCCCGGGATCACCCAAACCGCGCGCAATAGTGTGGATGGCACTTAGGTGCGGAAACAACAACAGTAGGGTGCCGTTCACCCTATTGGGCCGCCGCGGGAAGGGTGGGTGCATGAGGTACCGGGAGATCCGCGAGCTGATCCGGATGCGCCCCTTCGAGCCGGATCACGACCGGCGGGTCATCAGCCGGTGCTTCGACGTGGCCGACCTGCGGCGGGAAGCGCGGCGCCGGCTGCCGGGGCCGGTCTTCGGCTACCTCGACGGCGCCGCCGACGACGAGTTCACGAAGCAGCAGAACGAGGCCGCGTTCCGGCGCTGGGAGTTCCGGCCCCGGGTCCTGCGCGACGTGTCAGAACCCGACCTCAGCGTGTCCGTGCTCGGCTCGGACCTGCCCGCCCCGCTGGGGCTCGCCGCCACCGGCTTCACCCGGATCTTCCACCAGGACGGGGAGCTCGCGGTGGCCGCGGCGGCCGCCTCGCGCGGGCTGCCCTACGGCCTGTCCACGGTCGGCACCCACACGATCGAGGACCTGGCCGCGACCGGTCACCAGGATCTCTGGTTCCAGCTCTACGTGCTGCGCGACCGCGCGCTCGCCGAGGACCTGGTCAAGCGGGCCGCCGGGGCCGGGTTCCGGGTGCTGGAGATCACGGTGGACACCCCGGTAGGCGGGCGGCGGACCCGTGACCTGCGCTCCGGGTACGCGCAGCCGCCCGCCCTCACCACCCGCGCCCTGCTGGACATCGCGTCCAGGCCCGGCTACTGGACCTCGATGCTGCGCGGCCCGGCGCTGCGGTACGCCAGCTTCACCCCCGTGGGCAACACGATCGCGGGCGTCACCGCGATGTTCGACCCCACCCTGAACTGGGACGACGTCGACACCTACCGCGCGCTGTGGCCCGGCCCGCTGCTGCTGAAGGGCCCGCTCGGCCCGGAGGATGCCGCCCGCGCGGTGGCGGCCGGGGTGGACGGCATCCACCTGTCCAACCACGGCGGCCGCCAGCTCGACCGCTGCGTCCCCCCGATCGACCTGGTCCGGCCGGTCCGGGAGGCGGTCGGCGACCGGGCGGCCGTGATCGTGGACTCCGGCATCAGGCACGGCTCCGACATCGCGGTGGCCATCGCGCGCGGGGCCGACATGTGCCTGGTCGGCCGCGCGTACCTGTACGGCCTGGCCGCGGCCGGGCAGGCCGGCGCCGAGTACGCCATCGACCTGCTCACCGGGCAGCTGCGGCGCACCATGCAGCTGCTCGGCGTGACCAGCATCGCCGAGCTCAGGCAGCGCGGCGACGAGCTGGTCATCCCCCGGCCATAGCCCCGGCGATCAGGCCGGGCTCGCGGCCCGCCTCGCTGGTCAGGGCGTGCGGCCGGCCGGCTTACCCTGAAGCGTGCGCACCCACGAGCTGATCCTGCTGCACGGTCAGCCCGGCTTGGGGGCGGACTGGGAACAGGTGCAGGCGCGGCTTCCCGCCGGGATCCGCAGCCACGCCCTGGACCGCCCCGGATACGGGTCGAGCCGCCAGCCCGGCGGCGGTTTCACCCGCAACGCGCGGGCGGTGCTGGCCGCGATGGACGCCCGCGGCATCCCGCAGGCGGTGCTCGTGGGCCACTCCTACGGCGGCGGTGTGGCGCTGGCGGTCGCCGACCTCGCCCCGCACCGGGTACGGGGCCTGGTCCTGCTCGCAAGCGTGGGCCCGGACTGCCTGAACGGCGCGGACCGGCTGCTGGCCGCGCCCGTGGCCGGCCCGCTGTGCGCGCTGGTCGCCTGGCGGCTGACGCCGTGGTTCGCCCGCGGCTGGCTGGCCGGCCTGGCCCGGGTGAGTGCCCTCAGGGGACACGGCCCGGTCGACCCAGGCCAGCACGTCAACTGGCACGTCTGGGGAAACTCCGGCAGCGAGCACATCCCGCTGTGGCGCACGTTCCTGGCCGAGCAGCGGGCCCTGGTGCGCGAGGCGGACGGCCTGGCCGCCCGCCCGGTGCGGGCACCGGCGCTGCTGCTGGCCGACCCGCGGGACACGCTGGTACCCGTGGCCACCGCCCGCCGGCTGGCCCGGGATATGCCGGACGCCACGCTGCGGCTGGTCGAGGGACCAGGCCATCACCTGCCCAGGCGGGCCCCCGGTGTGGTCGCCGACGCGATCACCGGGTTCCTGGCGTCGCTGGACGCCAGGTGACGATCAGAGCTTGGTCAGCTTGCTGAACGGTGTTGGGATCCGTTCCTTCTGGGTGCCGAAGTCGACCAGCACGGCGACCTCGTCCTCGACGCCGACGACCACGCCGAGCCCGTACCTGTCATGAGTCACTTGATCATGCAGGGAGTACTGCTCGACGTGCCGCACCGGCACCGGGATGTTGTTGAACGGACTGCCGGGGAATGAGCGCCGAGTCGCGGCGCGAACCGTCTTCACGATCTACCAGTATGGCCCCCCTAGGGGGAATTTGAAGGCGGACTCGCTTAGGTTGGCCCATCGAATTGAACATCGCGGGTATCGGCGTCCGGGGCCACAAAAGCCAGCAGCCGCCCGGCTTCCGCGGTGACCGCTTCGGCCTGCCCGCGGCCCAGCGGGGTGAACGGCTCCACCCGCAGCACCGCGCCGCCGTCCGTCCGGTCGGCCCGCCACGTCGCGGCCCAGAACCCGTCCACGAGCACGGTACCGCGGCTGCCGCCGTGTCCGGGCGGCAACGGCACGCTGCGGCGGCCGGGGATGATCCGGGACCGGTCGGCGTGGGAGAGCAGCACGTTGTCGTACTCGGGCAGGAACCGCGGCGGTGCGGGCGTGCCCGGGTCCGGCCGCGGGGCCTCGGGCAGGTCGAACAGCTCGCGGCCGTCGGCGCCGCGGAACACGCGCAGCCGCGGCCGCAGCCGCTCGGCGACCTCACCCAGCCGGGTCAGCCCGCACCAGGCCTGCATGTCCCGCACGGACGCGGGCCCGAACGCGGCCAGGTACCTGAGCACCAGCCCGTCCGGCTCAGCCCCCGGCCCGGCCTGGCCGCCGAGCCACCCCTCGGTCGTGGTGAAGGCGGCCGGCCCGGTGCGCCCCCAGATCCCGCGCGGCGGAACCTGGACCGTCGGCACCAGGTGCGTGACCGCGTAGGCCAGCGACGCCGGGTCGCGGCCCGGCCACCGCTCCGCCAGCAGCCGCCCGAGCTCGGCCCGGGTGCGCGGCTGCTCCAGCAGCCCGCGCCCGGCCTCGGTCACGGCGCCGAGGTCGACACCGTCCACGTTCCGCGCGAACGGGGAGCTGGCGAACCGCTGCCTGCGCACGGCCTGGAACAGGCCGTCCCAGGCCAGGCAGTCGGCCGCGGTGACCAGGTGAACCGTGTTCCGCATCAGGTGCGTGCGCACCACCGCCCGCCCGGTCAGCAGGTCCGCCAGCCCGGCGGGCCGGAAATCGGCCAGCCGGCTCCACAGGCCGACATACGGCGCGTTCGGCGCCTGGGCCTGCAGGCCCGCGAGGTGCCCGACGGCCCCCAGCGGCGGCAGCCCCGCCCGCCGGAGCAGCAGCTGCCGCTCCAGCAGCGCGCGGTTGAGCGCCCGTTCCCCGAGCACGTCAGCGGCCGCGCTCGTAGTCGGCCAGCAGCCGCTTGGGAGCCTTGCGCCGCCACGACTCTTCAATTAGTTCCTGAACGCGATTCGCCGGGGCAGCGGCCAGATTCACCCGGACTCCGCGTACCTGGCGCCCCCACCGCAGGGGCTCGAACGCCGCCGGGTCCTCGGCGACCGACGCGGTGATCTCGGGCTCGTCCACGAACACGTGCAGGTGCTCCTCGTCCGGCGGCACGGTGACGAAGATCTTGCCGCGCACCCGGAACGAGGACATGTCGTGGTGCGGCTGCTCGGTCACCTCGGGCAGCGACATCGCGAACCGCCTGGCCTGATCCAGATCACTCATCGCCCCAGGCTAGCCACGCGGCAGGCACCGTCACCGGGCGAGCGTAAGGTGATGCCCGGCCGAACCGGAAGGAGCCGCCCGGCGATGAACGCGACCGCGCTCTTGGTCATGGACGTCCAGCAGGGAATCGTCGAACGGTTCGCGAAGGACACCGGATACCTGGCCCGGCTGTCCGAGGCGATCGCCGCCGCCCGGGCCGCGGGCGTCCCCGTGGTGTACGTGACGATCCACTTCCGCCCCGGGTACCCCGAGATCAGCGCCAGCAACACAACCTTTTCTGCAATCTCAGCCTCTGGCCGGTTCGTGGCGGGCAGCCCGGGGACCGAGATTCCCCCGGCCGTGGCGCCCCGGCCGGAGGACGTGGTGGTGGTCAAGCGCCGGGTGTCCGCGTTCACCGGCAGCGACCTCGAGGTGGTGCTGCGCGGCCTCGGCGCCGGCACCCTGGTGCTGACCGGCGTCGCCACCAGCGGCGTGGTGCTGTCCACGCTGCGCCAGGCCGCCGACCTCGACTACCGCCTGGTGGTGCTGTCCGACGCCTGCCTCGACGCCGACCCCGAGGTGCACCGGGTGCTGACCGAGAAGGTGTTCCCGCGGCAGGCCGCGGTGCGCACCGTGGCCGAGTGGGCGGCCGAGCTGGACGGCGCACCGGGCGACTGATGCCTGCCGAGGTCCTGAGCCGCGACGCGCTGAACCGGGCGCTGCTCGACCGGCAGCTGCTGCTGCGCCGGGCGCCGCTGCCGGAGGGCGAGGCGCGCGCCGGGCGGGTCATCGGCACGGTCGAGCACCTGGCCGGGCTGCAGGCCCAGGCGCCGTTCCCGCCCTACTACGGCCTGTGGTCCCGGCTGGAGGGGTTCCGGCCCGAGGATCTGGCCGGGCTGCTCCTGGACCGCAGCGTGGTCCGCATCGCGCTGATGCGCGGGACCATCCACCTCGTGTCCGCCCCCGACTGCCTGCTGCTGCGCCCGCTGGTCCAGCCCGTGCTGGACCGCGCGGTGACCGTGCTCGGCAGGCAGCTCGAGGGGGTGGACCGTGCGGCGCTGGCCGCCGCCGGCCGTGACCTGCTGGAGCAGCGGCCGCTGACGTTCAGCGAGCTCGGCGCGCAGCTCGCCCAGCGGTGGCCCGGCTGCCCGGTCAACGCCCTGGCCCAGACCGTCCGGGCCGCGGTGCCGCTGGTCCAGGTCCCGCCCCGCGCCGTGTGGGGCCGGGCCGGGCAGGCCGCGCACACCACGGCCGAGTCGTGGCTGGGCCGCCCGCTGGAGACCGGCGCGACGCTGGACCAGCTGGTCACCAGGTACCTGGCCGCGTTCGGCCCGGCCACGGTCAGGGACATCCAGGCCTGGTCCGGCCTGACCCGGCTGGGCGAGGTGGTGAACCGGCTCCGGCCCGGCCTGCGCGCGTTCCGCGACGAGCAGGGCGCCGAGCTGTTCGACCTGCCCGACGCGCCGCGGCCCGCGCCGGACACCCCGGCCCCGGTCCGCCTGGTGGCCGAGTTCGACAACCTGATACTGTCCCACGCCGACCGCACCCGCGTGATCAGCGAGCCGAACCGCAAACGCCTCTACAGCAAGAACGGCATCTTCCCCGGGACCGTGTTCGTCAACGGCTTCGCCGCCGGCATCTGGCAGCTCGACCGGTCCCGGACCGCGGCGGTGCTGACCATCGAGCCGTTCGGCCCGCTCGGCCGGCGCGACCGCGACGCGGTGGCCGGCGAGGGCGAGCGCCTGCTCGGCTTCGCCGCGCCGGATGTGCCAGGGCACGACATCCGGTTCGCTTAGCGCCAAAGCCCGCGCGCTGGCCCAGGTGTCCCGGGCAAGTTGGTGGGGTGCCGGAGATCGCCGTCAGCGTGCAGGCCGAGCCGAGGGACCTGGACTCGTGGCTGGGCCTGGCCCGCCGCGTGGAGGCCGCGGGCTTCCGCGGCCTGCTGGCCGGCGATCACCCCGGCTCGGGCGCGTCTCCGTGGCCGGCCCTGGGCAGCGCCGCCGCGGTGACGAGCACGCTGACCCTCGGCACATACGTGGTGCAGGCCGGGGTCCGCGAGCCGATGCACGTCGCCGCCGACGCCGCCACGCTCGACATCCTGGCGCCGGGCCGGGTGCTGCTGGGCCTCGGCGCCGGCCACACCCCGCGCGAGTGGGAGGACCTCGGGAGCCAGCGCCCGGCGCCTGCCGGCCGGGCCGGGCGGCTCGCCGAGTTCACCGAGGTCGTGGCCCGGCTGCTGCGCGGCGACACGGTGACCCACGAAGGCCGGTACCTGACGCTGCGGGAATCACGGCTGGACGACCTGCCCGCCGGCGGCCGGGTCCGGCTCGCGGTCGGCGGCGGGCACCCGCAGGTGCTGCTGGCGGCCGCCCGCCACGCGGACGTGGTCGGGCTCAGCGGCCTGGGCCGGACGCTGGCGGACGGGCATCATCACGAGGCCCGGTGGTCGCTCGCCCGGCTGCGCCGCCAGCTCGAGCTGGTGCGGGACGGCGCGAGGTCGGCCGGCCGGGCCCCGGTCCTCGAAGCCCTCGTCCAGGTCGTCACCGTCACCGGCGACCGCGACGCCACGATCGAGGACATCAGCCGCCGCCTGCCCGGGGCGGCGGCCGGCGACGTCGCGCACTCGCCGTTCGTGCTCATTGGCAGCCATGCGGCCATGGCCGCCCAGCTGCGCCGCCAGGCCGAGGAGTTCGGCATCACCAGCTACGTGGTCAGGGAACCGGCCGTCGCCGACCTCGAGCGGGTCATGGAGCTGCTCTAGGCGCCGCCGCGGTAGGGATCGCGGACGGTGCCCTCGCCGGTGCCGTAATCGAACGTGTAGATCTCGCGCCCGTCCAGGAACGCCCGCTCGGCGCGGCTCATCACGTCCAGCGGGTCGCCGGACCAGATCACCAGGCTGGCGTCCCTGCCCGGGGCGAGCGAGCCGATCCGGTCGTCGACCCCGAGGATCCGGGCCGGGTTGATGGTCAGCGCCCGCAGCGCGGTCTCCGGGTCCAGGCCCTCCTTGACCGCGAGCGTGGCCTGGTGGATCAGGAAGTGGATCGGCACCACCGG
>Ga0070714_100002961_pt1 | contig 12587 bp, 10 predicted proteins | sample LARL83metaG_FD_65450 | JGI IMG/M metagenome (GOLD analysis project Ga0070714, IMG submission 65450) | Corn, switchgrass and miscanthus rhizosphere microbial communities from Kellogg Biological Station, Michigan, USA - LAR L8-3 metaG | ecosystem: Host-associated > Plants > Roots > Rhizosphere ... | reverse complement strand
GAGGGCGAGCTGCGCGTGGTCACCATCGATGCGCTCGATCGAAGCGCGTGCGGCGGCACGCACGTCCGCTCCACCGCGGAGATCGGATCGATCCTGCTGCGCGGCACCGAGCGCGTACGCAGGACGACGCGCCTCGAGTTCGTCTGCGGACTGCGCGCCGTCCGCGCCGCGCGCTCCGATCACGAGCTCGTCTCCGCGCTCGCCCTCTCGCTGGGCGTCGCGCCATCGGAGCTCGTCGCAAAGACGAAGGCGCAGGGCGAAGAGCTTCGCGCGGCACAGTCGGCGCGGCGAGAGGCCGCATCCGCGCTCGATGCCTATCGCGCGCGCGAGCTCTTCGATGCGACACCGCCCGACATGGCCGGGCACCGCCGCATCGTCGTCCGTCGCGACTCCGGCTCGGTGGACGAGCTGCGATCGCTCGCCCAGGCGGTGGTCGGGATCGGGCATGCGCGCTTCATCGGCACCCTCCAGTCGCCGCCCACGATCGTGTTCGCGACCTCCAACAGTCCGGGCGGAGTCGACGCCGGCGCGGTGCTCAAGACGCAGCTCGCCCATCACGGCGGCCGCGGCGGCGGAAACGCGCGCGTCGCGCAGGGAACCGTGCCCACGCTCGAGGCACTCGAGGCGCTCGTCGCCGCACTCTAGCGCTGCCAGGCCATTCGGCCCACAGGGTGGCGCACGGCCTTACCCCGGTTCATTTTCGACAGACTCTCCTACAGGATTCTCCTCTCCATGCACGTGCCCGCCGTTCGCATCGTGTTCGGCCTCGCTGCCGCCGCTCTTCTGGTCGCCGCCACTCCCGCCCCGCAGCCCACCCTGCTCGGCTTCTCCGACAGCTCGAGCACGACCGAGCGCGGCTGGGAGGAAAAGTTCAAGGCGATCCCCCAGCCGGCCAACATGCGCTCGGAAATGCAGCGGCTCACGGCGCATCCGCACCACGTCGGCTCGCCGTACGACAAGGACAACGCGGAGTGGATCCTCGCACAGATGAAGAGCTACGGACTCGACGCGCACATCGAGACGTTCAGCGTGCTCTTCCCGACTCCGATCGAGCGCGCGGTCGAGCTGGTGGCGCCCACACACTTCGTCGCCAGGCTGCAGGAGCCGGCATACCCGCAGGATCCGACATCGAATCAGAAGGCGGAGCAGCTGCCGACGTACAACGCCTATTCGATCGACGGCGACGTCACGGGCCCGCTCGTGTACGTGAACTACGGCATTCCCGCGGACTACGAGGAGCTCGCGCGCCACAACATCTCGGTGAAGGGCGCGATCGTGATCGCGCGCTACGGCGGCTCGTGGCGCGGCATCAAGCCGAAGGTCGCGGCGGAGCATGGCGCGGTGGGATGTCTGATCTACTCCGATCCACGCGATGATGGCTACGCCGCCGGCACCGTCTTCCCGAACGGGCCGATGCGTCCGCGCGAAGGTGTGCAGCGCGGAAGCGTCGAGGACATGCCGCTCTATCCCGGCGATCCGCTCACCCCGGGCGTCGGCGCGACGGCGGATGCGAAGCGCCTCCCGATCTCCGAGGCGAAGACGATCACGAAGATTCCCGTGCTCCCGATCTCGTACGGCGACGCGCAGCCGCTGCTCGACGCGCTCGGAGGCCCGCTCGCGCCGCCGTCGTGGCGCGGCGCGCTCCCCATCACGTATCGACTCGGCGCGGGCCCGGCGAAGGTGCACCTCAAGGTCAAGTCGACGTGGACACAGAAGCCGCTCTACGACATCATCGCGACGATTCCGGGCACCACCGAGCCCGATGAGTGGGTGGTCCGCGGCAACCACCACGACGCCTGGGTGAACGGCGCCGAAGATCCCATCTCCGGCACCGTGGACGAGCTCGAGGAGGCGCGCGCGCTCGGCATGCTGCTCAAGCAGGGCTGGCATCCGAAGCGTACGATCATCTACGCCGTCTGGGACGGCGAGGAGCCCGGGCTGCTCGGCTCGACCGAGTGGGCGGAGACGCACGCCGATGAGCTGCGCACGAAGGGCGTCGCCTATCTCAACAGCGACACGAACGACCGCGGCTATCTGAGCATGGAAGGATCGCACGTGCTCGAGAAGTTCATCAACGGCGTCGCGCGCGACATCGACGATCCCGAGACACATCTCTCGGTGTGGAAGCGGCTGCAGGCAGGAATCATTCAGAACGGGAACGAGGAGGAGCGCAAGGACGCGCGCGATCGCGGCGACCTCCGCATCGGTGCGCTCGGCTCCGGCTCCGATTTCACACCATTCCTCCAGCACCTGGGCGTTCCCTCACTCAACCTCGGCTACGGCGGTGAGGATGATGCCGGGATCTATCACTCGATCTACGACGACTTCTACTGGTACACGCACTTCAGCGACACATCGTTCGTCTACGGCCGCGCGCTCTCGCAGACCGTCGGCACCGCCGTGATGCGCCTGGCCGATGCGGATGTGCTGCCCTACGACTACACGAATCTCGCCGAGACGATTCACACGTACATCGACCAGCTCCAGAAGCTCGCGTCCGGCGCGGCGGACGAAGCGCGCGAGCGCAATCTCGAGCTCGAGGAGGGCTCCTTCGCGGCGACGAACGATCCGCACAGTCCCACCGTTGCGCCGCCGAAGCTTCCGATCCCGCCGCACATCTCCTTCGCGCCGCTCCAGAACGCGGCCGACTCCCTCACGCGCGCGGCCGCTGCCTACCAGAAGGCGTACGACGGCGCGCTCGGCGCCGGCGATCCCGCGCGCGCGAGCGCGTCGCTCGCGGCCGTGAACGCGATCCTGGCCCACAGCGAGCACACGCTCACCGACCAGCGTGGTCTACCCATGCGTCCGTGGTTCCAGCATCTGCTCTACGCGCCGGGATTCTACACCGGGTACGGAGTCAAGACCGTGCCGGCCGTGCGCGAGGCCATCGAGCAGAGGAAATACGGCGACGTCGACGAGGCGATGACGCGCGTGGCGGCGGTCGTGAACGCCGAGGCGGCGCTCGTGGAGCGAGCGGCATCGGCACTCGGCAACGGACGGTGATTCGCGATGCACATCTCGTGAACAACGAGGAGTTGCCGATCGATCCCGGCAGTCTGCCGCCGCCGGGCGAGCTCCTCGATGGGGAGCTCGACATCATCACGCGCGGTCTCGCGGAGCCCGAGATCCAGCCGATGCTCCAGGCCACGCTCTCGCCGCTGCGTGTCGCCTTTCAGGGCGAGGCTGGCGCCTTCAGCGAGGAGGCGATCGTGCAGCTCTGGGGAGCGGAAGCGGAGCCGGTGCCGATGCGCACCTTCGCGGATGTGATGGATGCGGCGGAAACGGGCGCCGTGGACTACGGCCTGCTGCCGATCGAGAGCACGCTCATGGGCGGAGTCGACAGCGCGTACGATCTGCTCGCGATGCACGACGGGCTGATGATCGCCGCGGAGACGGTCGTGCCGATCCAGTTGTGCGTGCTCGGGATTCCCGGCGCCACCCTGGCGGAGATCACGCAGCTGCACAGCCATCCACTCATGCTCGCGCAGTGCGCGCATTTTCTGGAACGGTACAAGCACATCACCCCCGTTCCCTCGTGGGACACGGCGGGCGCGGCGCGCGCCGTGATGCAGGGTGGCGATCCCACACGCGCGGCGGCAGGAAGCAGGCGCGCCGCGGACCGCTTCGGGCTCGAGCTCCTCGTGGACCGCATCGAGGATCGCCCCGACACGCAGATGCGATTTCTCGCGGTCGCGCGCACGCCGGCGTCGCTCGAATCCGGCGCTCCTGCGCGAAGCGCGGCGCTCTGCACCGTGCGCGATGTCGCCGGCGGTCTCATCGCCGCGTTGCAGCCGCTCGCGAAGGGAGGCTTCAACGTGTCGCACTTCGTCGCGCGTCCCACGCGGGAACCGTGGCAGTACATGTACTACATCGAGTTCGAGCACGAGGCGGGCGATCCCGACGCGGCGCGCGCCCTCGAGGCCGTGCGCAAGGCCGCGATGACGTATCGTCTGCTCGGAACGTTCCCGCGCTGGACAACGGGCAATCCGCCACCGGGAGGAGAGTCACTGCTCACGTGAGTCCAGCTACCGGCACGACGCTCACGATGCGCCCGGCGTGGCAGGCGCTGGCCGCGCATCACGAGGCGATCAGGGATGTGCATCTGCGCGAGCTCTTTGCTGCGGATCCGGAGCGGGGCACGCGCATGACCGCATCGGGCGGGTCGCTGTTTCTGGACTACTCGAAGCACCGCACCACGCCGGAGACGATCACGCTTCTCCTCGCGCTCGCGCGGGAGTGCGGCGTTGCCGAGCGCCGGAAGGCGATGTTCTCGGGCGAGAAGATCAACGTCACCGAGCATCGCGCGGTGCTGCACACCGCCCTGCGCGCGCCGCGCGACGCGACGATCACCGTCGACGGTGTGAACGTCGTTCCGCTCGTGCACGAGGTGCTCGACCGCATGCGCGCGTTCGCGACCGCCGTGCGCGATGGCACGTGGAAGGGTTTCACCGGACGCCGTATCCGGAACGTCGTCAACATCGGGATCGGCGGCTCCGATCTCGGTCCCGCGATGGCGTATCGCGCCCTCGCGCACTACACGCAGCGTGATCTCACCGTGCGCTTCGTCTCCAACGTCGACGGAACCGATTTCGTCGAGGCGACGCGCGATCTCGATCCGGCGGAGACGCTCTTCATCGTCTCGTCGAAAACGTTCACGACGATCGAGACGATGACGAATGCCGCCGCCGCGCGCGCGTGGATACTCGGCGCGCTGGGCGATGAGCGCGCGATCGCGCGCCACTTCGTCGCGGTGTCGACCAACGAGTCCGCGGTGCGGACGTTCGGCATCGATCCCGCCGACATGTTCGGCTTCTGGGACTGGGTGGGCGGCCGCTACTCGATGGACTCCGCCATCGGGCTCTCCACGATGATCGCGATCGGCCCCGACAGCTTCGGCGAGATGCTCGCGGGCATGCGCGCGCTCGACGAGCATTTTCGCGATGCGCCGCTCGAGCGGAACCTTCCCGTGCTGCACGCGCTCCTCGGGATCTGGTACACGGATTTCTTCGGCACGCAGTCGGCAGCTGTGCTTCCGTACGACCAGTATCTCGCGCGCTTTCCGTCGTACCTGCAGCAGCTCATCATGGAGAGCAACGGCAAGTCGGTCACGCTGAGCGGCGCGCGCGTGCGATACTCGACCGCGCCGGTGATCTGGGGTGAGCCGGGCACGAACGGGCAGCACTCATTTCATCAGCTGCTTCATCAGGGGACACCGCTCGTTCCGGTGGACTTCATCGGATTCATGCGCTCGCTCAATCCGCTCGGAGCGCAGCATGACCTGCTCATGGCGAATCTCTTCGCGCAGGCGGAGGCACTCGCGTTCGGGAAGACGGCTGCAGAGGTACGAGCCGAAGGGACGCCGGACGCGCTCGTTCCGCACCGCGTATTCGAGGGTAACCGGCCCTCGAGCGTCATCCTGGCCGATCTCCTCACTCCCGCCACACTCGGCTCGCTCATCGCGCTGTACGAGCATTCGGTGTTCACCCAGGGAGTGATCTGGGACATCGATTCGTTCGACCAATGGGGCGTGGAGCTGGGAAAGACACTCGCCACTCGCATCGCGGCCGAGCTGGCGCCGGGTGCCGATACCAGCCCGGCTCATGACTCGTCTACTAACGCGCTCATCAGCCGCTACAAGGCTGCTCGCGGCTGACGGGCGCCGCTGGAGCAAAGTGCACGACCGAGTGCACATCGCCGCTTGGCGAGGCGTCGTCCCAGGCAGCGACAGTGGAGCTAACTCGAATCAGCGTAACGGCTTGACACGGGATTCGGCCATGGTGCGAAAATCGCATGGCGAGCCCTGCAGTACGGTTTCTTCAACCTTCTGCCCCACCCCACACTGTCCTTCATGGCGCGGTACGCCGATTCGGCGCAGAGGCGTGAGCTGGACGATATCGTCATCGTCGACCCGATGACGATGCTCGAGGATGCCGGACCGGATTCCCGCCCCGCTGCGTTACGCACGCCCGCGCCACAGGAAAATGCCGCGACCCTGCTCGCGACGCCCGGCGGTGATCCTGATGCCGTGGCACTCGCGAAACAGCTGTTCGGGGACCCGACCCCTCTCGCGGTCACCGTCGACGGCATGTCCTTCACGGTCCCCGGCTGGGAGCTCGGCGCGCAGGCCGCCGACTCGATGGATGCGGACGGGCTCGCGTGCTGGGAGAGTGTGGACATCCTCCTTCTGGAGAATGGCCGCTACCTCGTTCGCGAGTACCATGCGAGTGAGGATCCGGACGGCATGATCGCGTCGGAATCCAATGGCTCGATCATCGAGAGCGGCGCCGAGCTGCGCGCGTACTGCACCGAGCAGTCGGCGGATCCGCTGCGGGCCGCATCCCGCGTGGCCGCGCTCGACAACGCGATGCGCCGGTGGCCGCCGCTGCGCAGCCCGTCGGGGCGCGCGCGCAGCACGCCGCTCGTCATTCCGTTTCTCGACTAGCTCGCGCACGACCTCCGCTCGACGGAACGAACGATGATGACTTCGGCGTTTCACCCCGGAGCACATCGTGCGTCACGGTCGCGAGCTCGCGACCGTGACGAGAAGCGAGAGCGGAGAATCAGGTGAGCATTCGAGAGAGAGTGAACGCCCTCGTGCGCGAGGTCGAGGCGGGGCGGTTCGTCGAGGCGATCGACGCCAACTACGCGGACGATGCGTCGAGCCACGAGTCCACGGGCATCGATACCACAGGCAAACCGGCGCTGCTCGCGAAGGAGCGGACGTTCCTGACGACGGTCGAAACGTGGAACGTGATCCGCGCGGTCGACGTGCTCGTGGACGGCCAGATGGCGGCCATCCACTGGAAGTTCGAGCTCATCATCGCGGGGAAGCGCATCGAGATGGAAGAGCTCGCGCTGCAGCAGTGGCGCGGCGACGGCGAGCACGCGCGCATCGTGCGCGAGCAGTACTTCGCGTTCCCGCCCGGGAGCACGCCTCGCTGATTCCGTCCGCCGCTCAGCGAGAGGCGAGCGGAACTGTCCCCGGCTTCACCGCGTCGCGCCGCACGATCACCTCATCGATGATGCCGTACGCCTTCGCCTCGTCCGCGGACATGTAGTAGTCGCGGTCGAAGTCGCGCTCGATCCGTTCGAGTGGCTGGCCGGTGCAGTCGGCCATGAGACGATTGACGCGGGAGCGCAGGTAGAGAATCTCCTTCGCGGCGATCTCGATGTCCGCGGCGACACCCTGCGCGCCGCCGGACGGCTGGTGCATCATGATGCGCGCGTGCGGAAGCGCGTATCGCTTTCCTTTGGTTCCGGCGGCCGCCAGCATGAAGCAGCCCATGCTGGCCGCGAAGCCCATGCAGATGGTGCTCACCGGCGACGAGATGTGCTTCATCGTGTCGTACATCGCGAGCCCGGCCGAGACGCTGCCGCCGGGGCAGTTGAGATAGACGCTGATCTCCTTGCCGGGATTGTCGGCTTCGAGGAAGAGCAGCTGCGCGATGATGACGTTGGCGACATCGTCGTCGATCTCGGTTCCGAGAAACACGATGCGGTCCATCAGCAGTCGCGAGTAGATGTCGTACGTCCGCTCGCCGCGGCTGGAGCGCTCGATGATCGAAGGCATGAAGATGGTAGGCACTGCAGTCTCCTCTATACGGTCAGGCGTTCAGTCATGAGTCGTGCGAGCCGCGCGAGCATCAGCGTCCAGCTGTCGCGCTTCGTGCCGAACTGGCTGGCGTGCTGCGCGCATGCGGCGGGCGCAGTGTGGAACACGGTCACGCGCGTACCTTCCGCGCCATCGACGCGGATCGGCTCGAGCTCGTAGCGCACGATGGTGCGCTCGTAGTGATCCCAGCTCGCATGCCAGGTAGACACCAGGCGGCGCGGTGAGTCGACCACGAGAAACTCCCCACGCACCAGCCCCGGCGCGCCATCGGGTGCGATGGCCGGCGCGCTCCACGGCGCACCGGCTGCCGCATCGGGCGTCCATGCGCTGGCCGCGTAGTCGTCGATGCCGCCGAGCCACGCGGCGAGCTCGCGCGGGTCCGTCAGCGCCTGGAAGACGTCCTCGGGACTCGCGGCGATGTCGATGGCTGCGCGCACGATGCGGTCTGTCATGAGCTCTTCTTCTCCCGCGCCCGGGTGCGGGCGCCTTTCTCCACGTGTGTCTTGAGCCGCGCGAGTCCGCCGTGCCAGAACAGCTCGTAGCTCTGCGCCCACTGCGCGACATCGCGCAGTGGCATCGGTGTAATCTGATACACGCGCTGGCGGGCGTCGTGCTCACTGCGCCGCTCGCGCACGAGCCGCGCCTCGCGCAGCACGCGAAGGTGGCGCGAGACCGCCGGCCGGCTCATGGCGAAACCGGCGGCGAGCTCCGTCACCGGTGCCGCACCCAGCCGCAGGCGATCCAGCAGCGCTCGCCGCGTCGGGTCGGAGACGGCATGGAAGGGGTCGGTAGTGGCGCGCAGTGGCGGCATCGGAAATTGGGTAACCGTTTTGTTACCCAAATTCTAGGAGAGTGTACGGCTGGGGTCAACCTCCGCAGCGATCTCGACCTCGAAGAGGTGCGGATGCGAAACCGGGGTAACGCTTTCGCGCCACCCCGGTTCGTTCATCGCTGGCCCTCCCGATCGGTCACTGCGTTTGCGGCGGAGCAGGAGCCGGCGCCGTGACCTTCACGTCGACGTAGTTGATCGACCCACGATCCCGAGCGCGAATCGCGAGAACGTTCGTTGCGCCGGGATGCAGGAGCTCCAGCGGCACCGAGAAGGTCAGCGAGCCCTTCGTCGCGCAGTTCTCGTGCGAAACGAAGCCGGTTTGTGAGTTGAAGGAGTAGTTGCTCGCATCAGCGCCCACGAACGCGTAATTCGATGTCACCGCGGTGCCGTTCACGAAGACCTGAATGTCGTTGTCGATTGCGGCGGTGATCGTGAGCGGCACGCTCCACGTCGATGTGAGCGGGAACGTCTTTCGAAGCGTCAGGTCGTTCCCGATGCTCCACGCGGTGTTCATCGTGAATCCATCTTCGTGATTGAGCGGACAGGAAGTAGAGACGCTTCCGAATGGCCCGTTGCCGGTGCTCCAGCCAGTCGTGGGGTAGTCGGGCGATTCGAAGCCCGCGTCATGCCCCTGCGCCCCGTTCAGGAAGAGATACGACGAGCCGTACGGGATCACATCCCCGCCCGTCGCCGTGAAGGTGACGCCGGCGGTCGGGTCGACGGTCACCGCCTGCGGGAAGTTCGGATCCGTCGATGTGGCAAACGTGACACTCGGATCCGCGTACGTGCCCACCGCCTGCACCGTATTCTGGCCGGCGTTGATCACCCAGCTGGTCAACGACGCCACCCCGGTCGCGTCCGTTGCGACGGCCGAGGTCGGGCTGACCGTGCCACCACCGCTGGTCACCGAGAAGAGCACGTTCACCTGCGCCACCAGCGTTCCCTTCGCCGTCTTCACGATCGTGGAAGGCGGACTCGCGACCGCCGATCCTGCCGGCGCATTCTGCGAGGTCGGTGAGTTCGCCGTCATGTACACCTTCGTATCCACGCCGCCGAACGGGCTGAATTTCTTCGTCGTGCCCGTGATGCCGCCGCCCGTCGCGTTCGCGCTCGTGGGCAGAATCATGTCGGCGATCGTCGAGCCGACCAGCTTCGCCGCGCTCGCAAAATCACCGTTCTTCCCGAGATTGAAGGCCGTTCCAAGGTTCGACGGCGGCGGCGTAGGTCCGCACAGCCCAGTGATGACATTCCCGCGCGGCAGCACCTCGATGGCGGTCGGGCTGATGTTGTGCGCGATGAACACGGAGAGAATGTCTGCGCCATCGTCGAGACAGATGCCGACCGAGAGCGGGTTCAGGATCGCCGTTTCCGGCGACACCTTCACATCCGAGAACGGACCATACTGATCGAGCTTCGTGTTGAGCGGGTTTCCCACCAACGGACTGATCGCACTGATCGTGACGAGCACCGGGCCGCTCAGAGACCCGCCCGGAAACTGCACGCCGGCCTTTCCATTCTGGGTCACGATGTTCTGCGTGGTCGTGCTCGGGACCACGACCTGGTTGACGGTCCCCGGGTCCGTCGGGCTGCCGGGAACGACGAGCCCCGTCGTCGGCAGTCCCACCGTGCAGTACAACCCGTTCTCGAACTGAAAGAGCAATGTCGCCGTCGCCGCCGAATATCCGCCGATCAGCTTTCCCGCGTTGTACCGCTGCAGCGTGAAGTCGAGCAGCCGGAACATCAGCGTGCGCGCATCGGCCTGATGATTCGTGTTGATGAAGAGCAGAATGGCCGCGTAGGAAGCGGCCGCAGTCGTCCGATCCGCACCCTTCGGATACAACGACACGATCATCTGCGCCGTCTGCGTCACGCTCGGACAACCCGTGGGAACTATGCTTTCGGAGACCGGCGGGGGCACCGGCTCGGTGCTGTTTCGACTGTCGCTCGAGCACGAGCTAATGAGGACTGCGCCGGCCAGCACGGCCACGCATCCTCCCAACGATGATCGCCACATTCTTCTGTTCCTCCGGAAAGCGTTAGTCCTGCGTATTCACATTGCCCGATGCTACCTCCTGCCTCGCTGCACCTTCTTTGGAATCGCTACTGCTTGGCCGTCACCACCAGCCGCTCGAACCGCGGATCGTCGGCGATGCTTCGCCAGCGCCAGTTGTTGTCCGAGTTGAAACCCACCGCCGCCGTCGGATTCGCCGACAGATAGATCGCGAGCGACTTGATCGCCGCACTCTTGTCGCCGAGCAGTGTCCACGCGAACGCGCGAGAGTATTCGAGATCGCGCGTGGGATCGACGTCGGCGGGCGCATTCGCGCGCGCGACGACGTGCTTCGCGCTGTCTCCCAATCCCGCGCGCGCGAGCACTGCCGCGACCGCGAGCTGCGTGCTCGCCGCCTCGAAGCGCCGCGATGATTCCGGCGTCAGCTTCACGACGGAGTCCGCCAGCTTCCACGCCATCACCGGATCCGGCGTCATGGCCTTGGTGCCCATCAGGTCGAGCTGGCACTCCACGAAGCGCGGATCCACCGGGAATCGTTTGCCGCCCACCTCGCACCAGTGCGCCGCCTCCGTGAATTGCGCGTCGTCCAGCGAGAGCGTGAACAGTCGCCACACGATGATGTCGATGTTGCTCAGGAACGCATCCTGATCGTAGGCGCGCCGCGCCGCGAGCTTGGCACCCGTCACATCGTCGGTGCGCACGAGCAGTGAGCTCAGCACACCCCACGCTCCCGCCTGCGCAGGATTGATCTTGACCGCCTGCTCCAGATCCGCCTGCGCGCCATCGAGCAGCTTCTTCGACGCCGCGGCGTCCGGCTCGAGACCGAGCAGGTAGCGCCAGTAGCGCAGCGTCCCGCGCAGCTCGAGCGCGTCCGGATTGTCCGGCGCCAGCGAAAGCGCCGTGTCCGCGTGCGCGAGCCCGATGTCGATCCAGTGCGACGCCCTCGTCGGATCGTCACCGAAGAAGCGCGACGCGCGATAGGCGAGCGTTCCCCGCAGCGTCGGCACCGCCGCCCACGCCGGATCCAGCTTCCGCGCGCGCGCCAGCAGCGTGTCGCCACTCTTCACCTCACGCACCACGGCCGCCGTGTCACTCGCCTTCACGGCTGCATCTTCGCTCCGCTGGTGCTGCGAGGCCTGCTGCAGCAGCGCCCACGCATCCGCGCTCGTCGTCCCCTCGCGCTGCTCGCGAAGCAGCACCTCCCGCCCCAGGCGCTTCCGCAGAAACTCGGCGACACGACGCGCGAGCGAGTCGCGCAGCGCCAGCGTGTTGCCGCGCGGCTCCTCGAAGCTCGCACGCTCGAAGTCGGTGCCGGTGCCATCCTTGAGCCGGACGTTCACGCGCAGCTTGTCCTTGTCCGGCTCGATCGACCCCACCACGAGCGTGCCCGCGCTCAGCGCCCGCGCGATGCTGTCCGGAGGCGCGTTGCTGTCGCGGAAGATCGCCGCACCGTTCGCCGAGACGACGTCGAGGCCGGATACCGCGCTGAGTCGCGAGATGAGCGCATCCGTGAGCCCATCGGCGAGATACTTGAGGTCGTGCGTCTTGCTGTCGTCGTCGAAGTACATCACCGCAATGCGCCGGGGATCGAGTCCCGTGCTCGCGCCGGCGCCCCGAATCCGCGCACCGCTCGTGTAATGCCATGCGCCCCAGCCCAGGAGCGCCACCGGCAGCAGCACCGCCGCCACTCGCAGCGCGAGCTTCTTGCGCTTCGCCGCCGGCGACAGCGCCCGCATCGCGGAGGTCGCGCTCCGCGCCGCCTCCACGCGCCGCGAGTACGTCGCGCCCTTCGGCCGCTGCAGCGCCTCGGCGAACTGACCGGCGGTCTTGAATCGGTCCGCAGGAATCTTCGCGAGCGCCTGCAGCACCGTATCCTCGAGCTCGTCCGGGACGTTCTCGCGCACGATCGCGAGCGAGGGAACGCGATCCATCGTGTGGCGCGCGATGATCGAGGCCGCCGTCGGTCCCACGAACGGCGGCGTGCCCGCGATCATCTCGTAGAGAACGCACCCCAGCGCGTAGACATCGCTTCTGCCATCGATGTCCTTCTCGCCCATGGCCTGCTCGGGACTCATGTACGTGGGCGTGCCGAGCGTGATCCCGGTCTGTGTGAGTTTTTCTTCACCCATCGC
>Ga0070714_100002960_pt1 | contig 12587 bp, 12 predicted proteins | sample LARL83metaG_FD_65450 | JGI IMG/M metagenome (GOLD analysis project Ga0070714, IMG submission 65450) | Corn, switchgrass and miscanthus rhizosphere microbial communities from Kellogg Biological Station, Michigan, USA - LAR L8-3 metaG | ecosystem: Host-associated > Plants > Roots > Rhizosphere ... | reverse complement strand
CGATGTCGATCACGGTGACCTGGTCCGCCGCCCAGCCCAGCGCGATCGCCTTGCCGCGCAGGTCGTACTGCCGGATCGCGGACTCGGTGTTGTGGATGACCTGCTTGAGGCTGGACTGCCGGACGTAGAGCAACGCCCGGCGGGACAGGTGGGCGGCGGTCACCTTCGACTCCGCGGTATCGGGGAGCATCGGGGTCTCCTTCTGCATGAGCGGTTACGGGGGCAGGCCGGTGACGGTCCCGGCGAGCGCGACGGCGGCCAGGGCGCTGATCAGCTCGGCGGCTACCGGTGCCGGGAGCCCGGCCGCCCGGGCAGGGGCGGAGCCGGGCAGCCGCCCGGCCGGCGCCGGGTGCGGGACGGCCAGGCTGGCCAGGGCGCGCTGCCAGGCGGTGACGCCCTTGCCGGCCAGCACGCCCAGGCCGAGCGGGAACGCCTCGGCGCGTGCGTGCAGGGCGGCATGGCGCAGTTCCTCGTAGCGGGCGTCCAGCCCGCCGCCGGGAGCACTAGCCCGGCCGGCATCCGGGCGGGCGCCCGGTTCAGCAGCCGCGTGGCCAGGTGATAGGAGCAGGGACAGGGACGGTTGCTCCTCCTTTCTTTGCTCGCGGGCGGATAGGTCAGCGGCTTTTGGAGTGGCGCTCGCGGCGGCGGGCCAGCGCTCGCTCGACCGAGCGGGGGTGCACGCGCACGCCGAAGGCCTCCTCGATCAGGTCCGGCAGGTGCGCCGGGCGCAGGCTGGGATCGGCGGCCAGCTGCTCCTCGGCCCAGGCGAGGACCGGCTCGGTGAGCTTGTGGGCGCCGCGCGGCCCGGGCCTGGCGGGCACCAGCCCCTCCAGCCCTGCCGACTCCAGCGCGGCGGCCGCGGCGTAGTAGGCGGGACGGGAGTAGCCGAACGCGGCGGCGGCCTCGGTAACCGGGGTGCCGCCGGCCCGCACCTTGCGCACCATCTCGTACTTGACCTGCACCGCGTCCCGGGCGTCGAAGAAGTCGCTGCCCAGGAACTCCGCATCGGTCACCTGCTCGGGGTGCGGGTTCAGGCACCGCGTGGCGGCCAGCGCCGCCTCCTTGGGGTCCTGCCTGCGCTGCTGGCCGGCCATGCCGCCTCCTCATCCTGATCACTGCCAGAATGATTTTGCCGTAACATGCCAGTCGGAGCATGCACCGTTGCCAGCATGTCGCGATATTCCGCAGGAAAACAAGGAGTTTACCCCTGGAAATGACCGAGAACACGATCAGTACTGCCAAGAAGAACGGCATAATCTCCCTGACATTCACGGCATAATCTTCTTTACGGCCTCGGCATCGTCCCGCTGCGCGCGGAACCGGTCCACCAGGTCAGCCAGTGCCAGCAGGCCAGCCGTGCTGAACGGCGCCCTGCCCGCCGCGACTACCGTGAACGGGTCCGCCCCCGCCACGTCAGTCCACCCGGCTGGCAGCGAGAACAACTGCCCGTCCTCGTCGTGCAGGTGGACCCGGTCCTCGCCCCAGTTCTGGCGGCAGGCGACGAACTCGAAGTCCCGGCCATACAACGGGTGGAACGGGTGCGTCACCCGGACGCGACGGTACCGATCATGCGGATCGGGTGTAGTTGACGATGCGGGGCAACGCTTACGCCGAACGCTGGGTGCGCACCGCCCGGGCCGAGGTCACCGACCGGATGCTGATCGCCGGGCCGCGGCACCTGCGTGCGGTCCTGGATGAGTACGTCTCGCACTACAACCACCATCGCCCGCACCGTGCCCGGAACCTGCGGCCACCGGACCGCGACGACATCACCATGGCTGCGGTCACCGACCTGACAACGGTGAAGATACGGCGGCGGAAGGTCTTGGGCGGACTGGTACACGAGTACGAACGGGCGGCATGATGGCCACTGGCCACGCCATGAAGTCGCAGCTCAGAGCCTGGGACTAGGTTATGGAACCTCACAGGCGGGTTGAGTTACAAGCGGTCTAGTTCTTGTTGGGCTGCTGGGGCGGCTTCTGGATGGGCTGAATCCGCGGCTAGGCGGAAAGCGGTCCGGGCGGCGGCGATGTTGCCCTGGACGGCGTGGAGGGCGCCTAGGTTGTATGCCGCCTGGGGGCCGTAGTCGGCGTGGCCGGAATCGATTGCCCGCTGGTATGCGGTTGCCGCGGCGGCTGGATCGCCGGTGTCGCGGAGGAGGTTGCCGAGGACGACCGCCATCGCCGGTGCGTAGTCCGGGTGCTGCGAGCTGGCTGCCGCCTCCATTGCGGCCGCGGCCTCGGCGGTCCGTCCGGCGTCGGCGAGCAGCAGGCCCAGCCTGCCCGCTGCCTCGGGGGCATGGTCCGGGTTTCCTGATTCCATTGCTATGCGCAGCGCCCGCTCGGCGCCGGGCACGTCCCCGGCTTCCGCCAGCATGACGCCGAGGATCTTGGCCGCAGCCGGTGCATTGTCTGGGTGGCCGGAGGCGATCGCCTGCTCCAGGACGTCGCGCGCCCCGGCCACGTCGCCTGTCCTGGCCAGGAGCAGGCCGAGGTTCACCATGGCCAGCGTTGAGGCGTAGGCGTCCCCGGCTGCCATGACGTGCTCGTAGGCGCGGCGGGCACCTGGTACGTCGCCGGTTCCTGACAGCAGGTTGCCGAGAGCTATCCAGGAGCCGTGGGCCAGCTCGGGGTTGCCCGATGCTGCCATCTCCTCGAATATGCGCAGGACGGCCGCCATGGCGCCTTGGCCCGCCAGGCGAACACCGAGCTCCAGCGCGGCCTCGGGTATCGCGTCGCGGTAGCGTTCCATCAGCGACTCCGCGGTATCCGGCGGCTCGGTCGCAGCGCCAGGCAGGTCGGCTGCGTTCAGCGCGATGATCTGCTCGAGCAGCATCCCGGCGTCTGGGTGGCCGAGGCTGAGCGCCCAGTTGAAAAGATCGGCCGCCCGCTCTCGGTCGGTATCCATGGCCGCGATCCCGACGCTGACGGCGGCATTGGCCACTCCCGTCCTGCCCACCTGGAACCAGTGCTGAGCGGGATCAGGCATCGCCGTCTCCGGTGTCATAGCGCAGCTGATGCGGAAGCCCCTGCGAGAACCATTGCGAGACGGCGGCACTGATCCTGCGTTCTTCGCCGGCATCATGCGGCAGCGGAATGTGCATCGCCCGCAGCAGTTCGAGCCGGTACAGATCGAACGCGGCCTGGATGACCGCGCCGTAGTTCCGTGCCGCCTCGATTGCGGCACGATAGGAAAGCCACGATAGGGCCGCTAGGACCAGGGCAAGCAGGCACCACGCCCCGACGGGCGCCAGCAGCCCGAAGGTGACTACTGCGGCAATGGCGAAGGAGATCGTGAACCTGCACATCATGTCGAGTTGGTTGCGGGCATCGGCCACGAGCCCCGCGCCCTGATCGGGCAGCAGCATGTACAGGCGCGGCCACGCCGCGATCGTCGACCAGCCGTAGTATTCCCCGGCCCGGTCCTCGGCGGCGCGCAGCACGTTGCCGAGCTGCGTGGGCAGCACCCGGGCCTCTTCCGGGGGAAAGCCGTAGCGCAACGCCTCCGCCGCCGCGAGCTGCTCGTCGGGCGAGCGGCCGTCCTCGCTGCGGGTGCGATCGAGCGCCTGATACCGCTTAACCTGCCGGTCGTGGAGGCGCCGGAACAGCGGCCGCACGAGAGCGCCGCGCGGGTATCCCTCGAGTAGGCGCACCAGCCGGAGCTCGAACGGGTGCGTGACGAGGACGAGGACCAGCAGACCGAAGCCGAGCGCCACCAACTCGCCCGTGTTCAGCCCGTTCGCCGATCGCACAAGGCGGTGATAGCCCGGGGGATGCGCGGGCGGCCCCGACCAGAGCACGCCGAGGACGATCAGCACCAATGTGAGCGTGGGGAGGTAGCCGACGATGCTGAAGCGCGTGCCCAGGTCCTTGGCGGCGGGAAGGTCAAGCCCGCTCATTCGTCCACCGCGGCCACGAGCTGCACGCCCGGGTGTTGCGGGCAGATCCGGATCTCGCCGGGATTGAGGAAGAAGACCTCGAACCGCTGCCCGTCGACCGGGCAGTCGAACTTGACCGGTTTCAGCTGCTCTTTGCCGGCGAGGAATAGCTGATCGGCGTCCCCGAAGCCGCCCACGGACCGCATTTCCGGCTTGAGCGTGTCGAGAAAGTCCTCCCGCACGACGTAGGCAGGCCCCGAGGGCCAGTGCACCACGACCGCCTCGAGGTTGTCGTCCTCCGCGAAGACCCGTTCCAGTGAGCCTGTCAGGAGCTCGTCGCTCAGCCCTTCGGGCAGCATGACGTCGCGCCCCACGTGCACGCCGCTGGGCATGTCCGGCTTAAGGAAGGAGGCCTGCTCTGTCATGACGCTTTCCCTGGATCTGGTAGCCGCAGATAGCGGACGCCTGTGTGATAGAAGCTCGTCCATGACGCGGGTCCCGCGAAGGGCTGCCTGGCGCCTAGTTTCCTCAGTCGGCGCGCGTAGGCCTCGAGCCGGACGCGCGCGATCGCGTCACTGACCCCGGCGCGCAGGGCCATGAGCCTTTCCGCGCCCTCGCTGCCTGTCAGCGTGCGCAGGTCCAGCCGGGTGTCGTGAACCAGCTGCGGCAGATCGGCCGTTTCCACCGCAGCCAGCTTCTCATAGAAGAGGTCCGCGAACAGCGCGCCGAGGTCGTCGGGGATGCGCCAGAGCGTGGCCACGACGGCGGAGACACCGAGCGCGAGGAGGCCGGGAGGCAGGCCGCTGTAGTCCGAGATGCTGTCGATCCTGACCCCGCCGCGCCCGCTTTCGCAGGCCGACAGCACCGCGAGCGCACACGAGCTCAGCGCGCCGGGCTCGGCCTCGAGCTCGCCTACTTCCCATATCCGCCCCTTCGCGGCGGGAGTGCCCGCCGCCATGACGAACCCCGCCTTGCCAGGGAACATCGCGTTCCCCGTCGCATGGCCGGCGAAGTGGAACAGCCCGGCACCGCGCGACGCTTCGCTCACCGCGGACGCCGTGGCCTCGGACCCGGTCAGGCTCCGCAAGGCCAGGCGGCAGGCCAGGCCATGCCGGTCGAGCGCCGCGCGCTCCGCGTGCGCCGCCGGCAGGTCACCGACCGGATCCACCACGATGAGGGCCTGCCGGCCCAGCTCGACCGCCTGCGGCGCGGCGGCCACCAGCCGGGCGCTAGCGGCCGATGACACCGCGACCTCAGCGAAGCTCGGCAGCGCTGCCATCGGCAGCAGGTTCAGCCATCCGTCCGGGATGACCGTCAGGTGCCGGATGTCCCGGTCACGCAGCAGCCCCGCGACCGGAGCGGCGATGAGCTCGTCAACCTGAGCCAGCAGGCCAGCCAGGGCGTCATCGAAGCCCGAGATATCCCCGGAGCCCTGGAACAGCTCGGCAAGCTGCTGCGTGCCCAGCAGCTCCATCCAGCTCACGGAACCGGCATCGGTGCGCAACAGCGTGCCGCTGGGTTGCTCCGCGTCCCCGGTGACAACGCACATGCCCCACATTCCCTGGGCAATCCCCAGCGAGAGCACCGCCTGATCGGCTGCCAGCGACCGTGCGACCTGCCCGATTGTCGGGCCTCGCAGCTCGCTGGCAAGGGCTGCCGTGAGCTGGGCCCGCTCGTCATCCGTTTCGATCACCGGCACTCCGTGCATAAAGCCCGAGTGCCCCTCGGTCCTGGCCGCGGCGGTGCCAGGTGCCCGGCGCGAGTGCCGCAAGATCGTCCGCTGCCGGTAGTCCAGTGCTTTAGTGGTCTCCAGCTGCCGGAACGACTCCGCCCAGTCGCCGTCGACCGCTTCTGCCAGCGCGAGTGTGCCCATCCCTTCGCTCAGCTCGCGGTGCGCGCTGGGCTCGTCGTCGTCGCTCAGCCGGGTCAGGCCAAGCTCGGCCGCCCCTGGCGCGAAGCACACCCAGGCCGCGTAGTTCACCAGCAGTGACTCCTGGATGCCGCGCAGCAGCCCACGGGCACGGGACCAGTCGCCGACATCGGCTCTTACCAACCCCTCCTCGTACGTCGCGTGCCACCACAGGTCTGATCCCTGCGTATCGAGGTCGCGCACGGCGGCGAACGTCTCAGCGGCCAGCTTCGGATAGCCCGCGTTCATCAGCAGGTGGCCCCAGTGCCAGACGGTCCTGATGGCGGCCTGCGGATCTGCCTGCTGCGGGAGCATGACCGGCTCGTAGACCTCAAGCGAGCGTTCGAAGAGCGCGCGGGCCTCATCGCGGGCCTCATCGCGGGCCGGCGCGACGATCCGCTGGCCTTGGGCGGAGAGCGCGAAGGCGGCGGACAACCGCCACTCCGCTGCAAGCTCGGCAGCCTCCGGGCCCGCGTCATCACCGAGCGATGCCAAGATCGCCAGTCCCTCATCGATCAGCTGGCTGTTTTCTTCCCATACCAGGTGAAGGCTCCAGAGCAGGGACCGGCCGCAGCGCAGGACCTGAAGATCATCATGCTCCTCCCGCGCGCGTCTCAGCGCGGTCTCGATCATCGACCGGGCACGTTCCTCGTCGCGGAGCTCATGGCCGCGGGGAAGCGCGAGCACGCATTGCGCGATAAGCAACTCAAAGGCCGCCGCGGCGTCGCTGCCCGTCCGCCACAGCTCCAGGCCCGCGCGGGCGCGCCAGTCAAGCTCGCGCGCGTCATCGGTGTAAAGCTGGCCGCCCAGCCATGCGCCGAACAGCACCCAGCCCCGCTGGAATAGCTCGATGATCCGCTCATCGGCGCGCATTCGCTCTTCCAGCCGCCACAGGAAGTGCGGCCCCCAGCGAACGATGCCCGCGACGAGCGGGGCATCCATTCCGGCCGCGCCGCGCTCGGCAGCCTGAGCGATCAAGTCGTCAAGAACTGTCAGGTCCCCGCTTGCGGGCGCGAGAATGAACTCAGGCCGCGCACCGGCACCATCCCCACCTTGGACCATATCCGCCACACCCCTCGCCATCAGGCCCCGGACATGGCGCTTCTGCGAAGCGTCGCCCCGCCCATGCTGGAAGTAACGGCGTGTCATGTCAAGCGAGGCGACCGGCATACCGATCTGACTCGTGGATCTACCCGTTCCGGGTAGTCCTTCGCGTCCGATTCGTTCCATACTCCGGGTTCTGCAGATGAGCGTGGACCTGGTATACGAAACGCCGACCGTGCCGGTCGTGATGCCGATGGTCATGCCGACGGCTCCCGAAGGCCACACGGCGCGCCGAGCGGCGGTACAAGCGCAGGTCAGGGCGGTAGATGCTATTCAGCGATCACTGCCCGGCAGAAGGGGTCATTACATGGAAATTCCCTAAGTGCCGGTACTATCCTTGGGGCAGGGTCGGCAGGATCTCGTCTGCTGGGGGGTTGGAACTCGTGACGACTCGTGCGGATTTGATCGACCGGATTCTGAGTCAGCGCTCCGAGCGGTCTAAGGAGCTCGCTGATCTGGATGACGTGGCCGATAAGCTGGACTTGGCGTTCGCCGACGTTGACGGGGTAAGGCTAGCCCTGTGCGGCAAAGTTGACGGTGATACACAGGTCGAGTTGCTGGGGATGGGCGTTCAGGTAGACGACATCCGCCGCAATATCGCAAGCCTGCGACGTGATATCGGCCGGACATCCTCGCGATTCGGGCGCCCGGCCTTGTCCATCGGGGCGGTAGGACGCAGCGGCCAGGGCAAGAGCGCGTTCCTGCAGTCTCTGACCGGCCTGTCGAACCAGGAGATTCCTGCCGCCAAGGGCAGGTTCATGACTGGCGTTCCTAGTCTTATCCGGCACGGGACGGGGGCTACGCTCGCCGAGGCCGAGTTGTATGACGAAGCATCCTTCCTCGAGGAAGTAGTGCGGCCGTACTACTCTGAGCTGGGACTCCAGCCGACTCCTGTTACGCTCGACGCCTTCTGGGGTGATCCGATTCCAGAGTTGCCCCCGGAGCGCAACACCACCCGGGAAGCGTCAGCGTACGATCACCTGCGGAGTTACCACGATCACTTGCCCGAATACCGGGACCTTCTCCGGAGCGTATCGCGGATTCTCCCGATCGCCCAGCCCGAGGATATCATCCAATTCGTCGCGCAGCATGATAAGACCGGAAAGCCAATGCATATATTCCGGGCGGTCCGTCAGGTCCGGATTACGACTGCTTTCGGACAACCTGATCTGGGACGTGTTTCCGTTGTCGACCTGCCCGGTTTGGGGGACACGAATCTGCGTGACGAGTACCTCTTGCGGAAGGCTATCGACGGCGAGGTCGATGTCGTTCTCTTCATTCGCCGGCCGGATCCGTTCCGCGATGACATTCAGGACATCGACGTGGCGCTGTACGATATCGCGCGTAACGCCATGCCCGAGCTTTCCCTCGAAAGATGGTCATTCCTCCTGCTGAACCGGGTAGGGACGGGAGAAGGCGCGAATTCGGCCATGGTGGACCGGTTCCCCGAAATAGTCCGCCGGTCGAAGATACGCGTCGTCGAGGTCCTGGACGCCGACTGCACCGACCAGGCCCAGGTGGGCATCGCCTTCGACAAGATCATTAACCGTGCGGTCGAGGTCATCGGCGAACTGGACGGCGCTCTGCTCGAGCGGCGACGGCAAGAACTCCGGGTCGTGCTGGCTGAGGCCCAGCGCTTCGTGGCCGAGGCCGGGGCGCTGACGTCCCGCGCCGCGCCTGCCGGTGCCTGGTTCCTGCGCTTCCAGCAGCTGTTCGACGAGGCGCACAACGGGCTATCCGGGGCGCTGGAGCGGCTCGTCCGGGACTACGCTGACGACACGACCGCGTCCGATGCTGAATTGTCCGTCAAGGTCCAGGAGGTAATAGCGGCTGCGCGCGAGGCGGTCGTCCCCCCAACCGGCAATGAGATCGACGAACGGCGCGATCAAAGAGGCAGCTATGCCGCGGCCCTGGCCGAGCTGATCGACCAGACGCGTGCCCAGCTCTCGCGGCAGTTCATCAGCCTTGACCACGCACTGAAGGCGCGTGTCGACGCGATGCACGCCGACCTCACCAATGTGCTGCGGACCAAGGGTCAGCTCGGGGCGGCGTGGCCGGAGCAGGGGCGGGATTTCCTGGTCAGGCTGGCCGATCAGGTCGATCAGGTGCCAACGGGCTCGGGGGAGCTCACCTACGGCCTCCGGTTCGTCGCTGACTTCACGCTGAACTACCGCGGTTTCATCCAGCACCGGGTCCGCCGTGTTCTCAAGAAGCTAGCACCGGACACCATAACCTTCCATCCCCAAGCCGGCCGTGCTGATATTCAGTACATCCTTGAGGAGCTGATCCCCGAGGTTCTGAGTGACATCGGGTCGGAACTCAGGTCAATGGCCCACGAGCCGTACGAGGCTGTGTTCGCGGTGACGGAGGAGTTTCGCGACCGCGTGCTTCGCGCCGATGGGGCTAAGGCCGACTGGGAAGCGGTCTACATGGCCCTGCGGGCCGAGGTCTGGGCAGACGAGTTCGAGGCGCTGGCTGCGAATACGAGCCTGTTCAATCAATGGAACAACGCGCTGGCGGCCGTGACCGCGATCGCGGGAACGGCGGCCTGACATGCCAGAAGAGATCTTGGCCAAGGACCCCCAGCTCGGCCGCGTAATGGATGTGACGATGCTCGGCCCGCGTGGCGTCGGAAAGACCTCGCTTCTGGTATCACTTTATGACCAGTTCCACGAGGTCGTCGGTTCCACGCCGCTGGAGCTGACGACGAGTGACCACGCCACCCGGACGACTCTGGATCAATACCGGCAAGATCTTCGCGCCTTCGCTCGGGGCGTGCGGCGCGATCGGGGCATCGAGGGCAGTGTTCAGCTCAGGAAGTACATATTCGGGCTCGGCACCCAGGGGAAGCGGCCGCCGCAGATGCGCCTCCGTTTCACCGATGGTCCTGGGGAACTGCTCGCCACGTCGGGACCGATGCGTGAGGCGCTCGACGCTGCCGTCCGCGCGAGCGGCATCCTGCTGGTCGCGGTGGACTCTCCAGTCCTGATGGAGGCAGAGCAGCAGCACAACGACCGGGTGAACCAGCCCGAGCTCGTCATGGAATTCATCCGTGACGCGCTGGCCGAGGGCGGCCAGCGGCTGGTTGTGATCGTGCCGCTGAAGTGCGAGAAATACGTCGCCTCGGTGGCCGGGGCCCGGGAGTTGCGCGACGCGGTCAAGGAGCGGTACGAAACCCTGATCAAGAACATTGCGGATCTGCCCGTACGGCAGGACAAGGCGGCGGCCGGAGTCGTGCTGACTTCCGTCGAGACCGTCGGCTCCATGCGCTTCTCGAGGTTTGAGCCCGCTGGCGATACATACCGGGAGGTTTTCCGGCTGGCGCAGATCGGCGGTAGCTACAGCCCCAGGGATACCGATCAGCCACTGCGCTGGATGCTGCGCTTCCTGATCAACGCCTACAAAGACCGATCCAAGACCCTCGGTGAACGATTCACTGACTGGTGGAGCTTCACTGACACGAAGCTCACGAACGGGCTGCAGAAATTTGCTGCCGACTGCAAAGAACGAGATGGCTTCGAGGTCTTTGTCCGCCACCGCTACCTGGACCTGCCGTGACGGATCCAGTATCGCTTGGCGTCACGTGGTACTTCAACACAGCCGGAATCGGTGAAGGCGACGGTTACCGCTGGCTTTCTTACGAGACGCATCACGATCCTTCGGCGGCTGATTTCGTGCTGATGGCACCTGTCGCCGGGCTGACCTTGGTTGAGCTGACCGCGGAACGTAATCCGTCGATTGTCCTGGCCAGGAACCACGATAGCCGGTTTGTCTTCTATGCGACCCGACTGGTGCCACCCGGGGTACCCGAAGAGGGCGACATCAAGAACCGGCGAATCTCGGCGAGTGTCCTGGGGGTCGCGACCGCCGACGGCGGCCATGGTCCGCTGGTCGACGCGGCAGTCTCAGCCCTCGAAGGGGATCTAGCGCGCTCGCTTCCGCTAAACTGGACCGCGGGCAGCCCGGCCGTCGACCACCAGTCCTCCAGCTGGCCGATGACCAGAGATGGCACTGCTTCTCGACCCCAGACGGCCGGACACCGGCCGCAGAGCGTCCGGCTGCCGCCGACGAGTCGGTCGATAGCGGCGACGGCGCTCGCATCCCTCTCCGCGATCGATCTCGACGATCTGCCTCCCGATCAGATCTTGCTGCTGGATAACGACGCTCTGGGCCTTGAGGAGCTGGACCGGTTGCGGCCATGGTGGGCGATCACGCCCCTCGTGAAAGAGCAGGTGACGATAGCGGGAAACTCCAAAAGTGGGGACTGGCAACAGCTCGCCCTTGTACTGGGGCTCGCCGCATTCGCAGCCCTCGTCGCCATCCTCCTCTGGGCTTTCCTTTAACGATATCGCCAAAATCCCGGAGACTTTCTTCCGCCGCTTGCCGCAGGTCGTGTCGGCGCGAACAGTCGGGACTCCGATAGTTCTGGACGGCGCCTGGAGGAATCTGGGGCTGGACCGGATGTTTGGAGGCAGGCCCGGTGCGGCGCGGCCCATGATCGAACGGGCCGCCTTTGCCATCGTGGCCTATTGCGCCCTGGACGCTCGATCGACCTCGAGCGTGTCGGAATGGGTGAGGGAGGATGTCTCGATATCGGGCACCGAGAAAAACTCCCAGGCGGACTGGAAGGACGCCGCCGAGCGACTCGGCCAAGCCAGTGTCTGGGAAAGGGCCGAGCAGTCCGCGCGAGCGAACGTCGGCTCGCAGCCCGTTTACCTGGTCAACGACCACTCGGCCCCAGGCGGCGAGTTCGCGCTCGCCGTGAGTCAGGATTGCTGGCCCCTCCTGCTGCGACCCTGGCCAGACCAGGACAACCCTAGGCGGTCGTCGGCCGACCTGAGCCAGCCGCTGCCAGAAGATCTGGAGGCCCGCATCGTGTCCATCCAGCCCGTCAAGCACGCTGCTGCGGCTGTCTCCGGTACCCTTAAGGAAATAGAACTGGCCGGTCACGAACGAGTGTCGTATTGTTTGCTCGACGGCCAGTCAGCGGGAACCCGACTAATATTCGTCCAGACCTGGGATCGCAGCCGATCCTGGTGCCGAATCGATGAGGTCATAGAGGTCCGCGGCGATGGGCCAGCTGACCACGAGATCATCTGCGGCTACCTCGACTCATTGCGGGTACGCCGCGAATTTGTGTACCTTCTAGGTCGGCCTTCGCGGCCACCATTCACAGAGAGTGATCAGGCAGCGTCCGCATGGCCGGTGATTTCCTGGATCGCGCTCCTGCTCACTCGTCAGGTTGAGCATGATACGGGTCAACCCTGGCCCAAAGTACGGACCGAGCTCCAGCGGGTCCAAGACCTGACAGTGACGGTGCCGCAAGCAGGCGTTCGTCTCCCGAGCGGCCGAACGCCCCTATCGCCTGGGCAACGGGCTATTCTGAGCCGCTACCCAGGCATCTAACGAGCCCGCCCTCGGGGCGCGTACGGGTGCGGCCTCCGTGGTGTAGGGTTCCAAAACGATGCATAAGCGTCTGACCTGCGGGTTCGCCTGCGGTGTTCGTCATGCTGCTGGCAGCATTGCGGGCCTGTGATGGTACGGATGCTTTACCTGATGTTCGTCCGCCTGGTCGGCTGGATGGCGCTGCTGGCACGTTCGGCGGCGTCGGAGAATGCTGAGCTGCTTGTCCTCCGCCACGAAGTCTCGGTGCTGCGACGGCAGAACCCCCGACCGAAGCTGGACTGGGCTGACCGC
>Ga0070714_100002958_pt1 | contig 12588 bp, 10 predicted proteins | sample LARL83metaG_FD_65450 | JGI IMG/M metagenome (GOLD analysis project Ga0070714, IMG submission 65450) | Corn, switchgrass and miscanthus rhizosphere microbial communities from Kellogg Biological Station, Michigan, USA - LAR L8-3 metaG | ecosystem: Host-associated > Plants > Roots > Rhizosphere ... | reverse complement strand
TAGCCCGGCCGAGCGGGCGCGCTCGACTTCCTCCTCGAGGTCGGTCTGCTCGCCGAAGTCGCGCCGTCTGCGATAGGCGGCTGCGATTCCGTACAGGCGCCGCAGCTCCTGGAGCGGCTCCGCGTGGTTGTCGACGCGGAGGTCGAAGACGCGCTCCCACGGCTCCTCGTGAGGGTCGCCGGAGACGACGACGAGCGCCGCCGCCTCGCGGCCGCGGAAGTCGCCGCCGGCATCCTCCGCGGCGTCGAGCGCGGCGAGCAGGCGCTCCGCGAGCGTCCCGTCCGTCGTCTCGAACGTGTCCGCCGCCGCGTGCCACACCGCGGGCGACGCGAGCATGTTCCCCTGCGCCGACATGCCGTCACGGGAGACGTGGCCGCAGTCGGGGACGCACGCGGCGCCCGTGTGCGCGGCGGTGCGGCCGTCGGCTGAGAGGATGGCGACCTGGCGGAAGTCGCGCTGCTCGTCGGCCGCGAGCAGCTCGGCCAGGGCGTCGGCGGGCGCGGCGCCGGCGGCGAGTAGGTCGAGCCCGGCCGGCCCGTAGCGCTTCTCGGTGAACGACTGCGTCGCCACGGCGCCGACTCCCGGCCGCGCCCAGGCGCAGATGCCGACCCCGAAGGCGCGCGACTGGACGGCGACTCCGAGCTCGCCGCTCGCCTCGTCCCGCCCGACGATCGAGTAGGTCACCGGTGGGAAGTTACTCTCCTGAGATGGAGTCGCTGGAGGTCTTCCGGCCCGAGACGCGGGCCTGGTTCGAGCGCAACTTCGCCGCGCCGACGCCTGCGCAGGAGAAGGGCTGGCCCGCGATCGCGGCCGGCGGTCACGTCCTGATCCAGGCGCCCACCGGCTCGGGCAAGACGCTCGCGGCGTTCCTCTCGGCAATCGACCGGCTGACCTCGGAGCCAGGCCAGGGCCTCCGCGTGCTCTACGTCTCGCCGCTCAAGGCCCTCAACTACGACGTCGAGCGGAACCTGCGCGGCCCGCTCGCCGGCCTGCGCTCGGAGCTTCGGGTCGCCGTCCGCACCGGGGACACACCCCAGAAGGAGCGCGCCGCGATGCTGCGCGAGCCGCCGGACATCCTGATCACGACGCCGGAGTCCCTCTTCCTCATGCTCACGTCCCGCGCGCGAGATCTGCTGCGGAGCGTGGACACGCTGATCCTCGACGAGGTGCACGCGGTCGCCGGGACGAAGCGCGGCGCCCATCTCGCGCTCTCGGTCGAGCGGCTCGAGGCGCTCGCGGCGCAGCCGATCCAGCGGATCGGGCTCTCGGCGACGCAGCGTCCGCTCGAGGAGATCGGCCGCTTCGTCTCCGGTGGCCGAGCCATCGAGCTCGTCGACGCCGGCGTCGCGAAGGAGCTCGACCTCGAGGTCGTCGTGCCCGTGGAGGACATGCGCGAGCCGGGTGGCGAGAGCAGGGAGGAGGGCTGGGAGCCGCGCTCGATCTGGCCCTCGATCTATCCGGCACTCGTCGAGCTCGTCCGCGCACACCGCTCCACGATCGTCTTCGTCAACAACCGTCGGCTCGCCGAACGGCTCGCTCTCCGCCTGAACGAGGCCGCGGAGGAGGAGATCGCGCGTGCGCACCACGGCTCGCTCGCGCGAGAGCAGCGGACGCAGATCGAGGAGGACCTGAAGGCCGGCCGCATCCCCTGTCTCGTCGCGACCTCGTCGCTCGAGCTCGGGATCGACATGGGCGCGGTCGACCTCGTCGTCCAGGTCGAGTCGCCGAAGTCGGTGGCGCGCGGGCTGCAGCGGATCGGCCGCGCCGGCCACTCGCTCGGCGAGGTCTCTCGCGGGCGCATCTTCCCCAAGTTCCGGGCCGACCTGCTCGAGTCGGCCGTCGTCGCGCAGCGGATGCGCGAGGGCCTGATCGAAGAGACGCAGATCCCGCGCAACCCGCTCGACGTCCTCGCGCAGCACGTGGTGGCGATCTGCGCCGACGAGGAGATCGAGGTTGCCGAGCTGCACCGGCTCGTCCGGCGCGCCTATCCGTTCGCCGACCTCTCGCGGGCGCAACTCGAGAACGTCCTCGACATGCTCGCCGGGCGCTACCCGTCGGACGAATTCGCGGAGCTGCGGCCGCGGATCGTCTGGGACCGGACGGCCGGCGTGATCCGCGGCCGGCAGGGAGCGCGGCGGCTCGCCGTCACGAACGCGGGCACGATCCCGGACCGCGGCCTCTTCGGCGTCTTCATCGCAGGCGAGACCGGCGGCCGCGTCGGCGAGCTCGACGAGGAGATGGTCTACGAGGCCCGTGCCGGCCAGGTGATCGTGCTCGGCGCCTCGTCCTGGCGGATCGAGGAGATCACGCGCGACCGGGTGCTCGTCTCGCCGGCGCCGGGAGTCCCGGGCGCCGTGCCGTTCTGGAAGGGGGAAGGCGTCGGGCGGCCGTACGAGCTCGGCGAGGCGATCGGGAAGTTCGCGCGCGAGCTGCTGGCGGCGAGCGATCCCAAGGTCGCGGATCTAGACGAGCTCGCCGAGCGAAACCTGCTCGCCTTCCTGCGCGAGCAAGAGCGGGCGACGACCGCGGTTCCCTCGGACCGGACCGTCGTCGTCGAGCGGTTCCGCGACGAGATCGGCGACTGGCGCGTCTGCATCCTCACGCCGTTCGGTGCGCGCGTGCACGCGCCGTGGGCGATGGCCGTCGGCGCGAAGCTGCGCGAATCCCTCGGGCTCGAGGTGCAGTCGATCTGGTCGGACGACGGGATCGCCTTCCACCTGCCGGACGCCGACTCGCCGCCGGCGACCGACCTGCTGCTGCTCGATCCGGACGAGCTGGAGGACCTCGTGCTCGCGGAGGTGGGGCAGACTGCTCTCTTCGGCGCGCGCTTCCGCGAGAACGCCGCTCGCGCCCTCCTCATCCCGCGGCGCCGCCCGGGCGAGCGAACGCCGCTCTGGCAGCAGCGGCTGAAGGCGCAGGGGCTGCTGCAGGTGGCCCGCAAGTACTCGAGCTTCCCGATCGTCCTCGAGACCTACCGCGAGTGCCTCCAGGACGTGTTCGACCTGCCGGCGTTGAAGCGGCTCCTCGCCCGCCTGCGCGCACGGGAGCTCGACCTCGTGGACGTCGAGACCGCGAGCGCGTCGCCCTACGCCTCGTCTCTCCTGTTCGACTACATCGCGACCTACATGTACGAGGACGACACGCCGCCGGCGGAGCGGCGTGCGCAGGCGCTTTCGCTCGACCGCGACCTGCTCCGCGAGCTGCTCGGCCAGGAGGAGCTGCGCGAGCTGATCGACCCGGCCGCGCTCGCCGAGGTCGAGGCGTCGCTCCAGCCGAAGCCGCGCAACGCCGACGAGCTCCACGATCTGCTCCGCCTGCGGGGACATCAGGTCGCGTTCGATCCAGGTTTCGCGGAGACCCTCGTCCGCGAGCGCCGCGCCTTCCGGTTCGGCGACGCGCTCGCCGCCGCGGAGGACGCGGGCCGCTATCGCGATGCGCTCGGCGTCGTCCCGCCGTCGGGCCTCCCGGAGGTCTTCCTCGAGCCGGTCGAGGACGCGCTGCGCTCGCTCGTCGCTCGCTGGGCCCGCGGGCGGGGCCCGTTCACGACCGCCGAGGCTTCCGCGTGGTTCGGCGTCGACGTCGAGGAGGAGCTGCGCGAGCTCGAGCGCGAGGAGAAGCTCGTCCGCGGCGAGCTCCGTCCCGGCGGCACCGAGCGCGAGTGGTGCGATCCCGAAGTCCTGCGGCGGCTGCGCCGCGCCTCCCTCGCCGCGCTCCGGCGCGAGGTCGAGCCGGTGGAGCAGGCGGCGCTCGGGCGCTTCCTCCCGAGCTGGCACGGCATCGACCGCCGCGCGTCGCTGCGCGAGGCGCTCGTCCCGCTGCAGGGGCTCGCGCTGCCGGTCGCGCTCTGGGAGTCCGAGGTGCTGCCGCGGCGTGTCCCCGGCTACCGGCCCGAGCAGCTCGACCAGCTGTCCGCGTCGGGCGAGCTCGTCTGGGTCGGTGCGGGGCTCGACCGCGTCGCCGTCTTCTTCCGGGACGACGCGCCGGTGCTCGGGCGGCCGTCCGCCGCGCCTGCCCCCGAGGGCGAGGCTCACGACGCGATTCGTGCCGCGCTCGCCGGCGGGGCACAGTTCTGGGACGGCCTTCTCGCCGCCACCGGTCTGGAGGCTGCCGAGGCGCTGCCCGCGCTCTGGGATCTCGTCTGGAGCGGCGAGGTGACGAACGACTCCTGGTCGCCCCTGCGCGCCGAGCGGCGCTACCAGCCGCCGCGGCCCGACCGTCGCGCCCGCCGCTTCTCGCGCGCCCGCGCGCACCGCCCGACGGCGACGCAGGGACGCTGGACGCTCGCGGCCCAGCTCTTCGCCGGCGCCGAGCCCGATCGCCGCGCGCTCGCGGAGCTGCTGCTCGAGCGGCACGGCGTCGTGACCCGTGACTCGGTCCGCGCCGAGGGCATCCCCGGCGGCTACGGCGCGGTCTACGGCGAGCTACGCGCGCTCGAGACGCTCGGCTCCTGCCGTCGCGGCTACTTCGTGGAAGGGCTCGGCGGAGCGCAGTTCGCGCTCGGCGGCGCCGTCGAGCGGCTGCGGGAGCTGAGGCCGCGCGAGGACGAGGAGCCGGAGCCGCTCGTGCTCGCCGCAGCCGACCCGGCCCAGCCCTACGGCGGCGTCCTGCCGTGGCCGAAGCGGGCAGGAGCGCGAGCCGCCCGCGTGGCGGGAGCCCATGTCGTCCTTCTCGGCGGGCAGCCCGCTCTCTTCGTCGAGCGCGGAGGCCGCTCGCTCGTCCCGCTGCGGGAGCCCGACGAGGAGTGGCTGCGTCCGGCGCTGGCAGCGCTCGTGGACTTCGTCAAGCGGGGCGGAGCGAAGCGCCTCGCGGTCGAGCGCTTCGACGGCGAGCCCGTCGCCGACACGATCGTCATGCCTCTGCTCGTGGAGGCCGGCTTTCTCGCCGGTCCCCGCCGCGCGGTTCTACGGGCCTAGCTCCGGAGCTCCCAGCCCGCGGCGGCGTACGTGTGGCACAGGTCCGTCCCGATGCGCCGCCCCTTGTCGTCGTAGACCGCGGCCGTGAGCCGGCCCCGCGCCAGCGCGCAGATGCGACCGAGTCCGTTCGGGTCGCCGCTGTCGGGAGCGAGCAGGCGCGTGCCGGCGCGATACGCCCACGCGTCCCCCTGGGCCGAGAGCGACTCCGCCTGCGAGCGGCAGAAGGGGATCGCGCCCACGCCCGAGACGACGAGGTTCGCGTCGTGGCCGAACTGCGAGAGGGCGCAGCGCGTCGGGACGAGATGGGGACGTGGAGGCTGCGAGCCGGCGAGCTTCCGTCCGAGCACCACGCCTCCCGCGGTCGCCGGCGCGGCGACGGCGAGCGCCGCGAGCACCGCGACCCCGACGCGCCAGAGCCGTGTGCGTTGCGTGTGACGCGCCGGCGCCGCGGCTGGTGGCCGTACGCCGGATGTCGTCCGCGGTGGAAGCAGTCTTCGCCGCGTCGGTGCAGGATCGGCGGCCAGCGCTTCCCGAAGCGCCGTCACGAACGCTGTCGTGGTCGGATAACGACGCTCCGGCTCCTCGGCGAGCGCATGGTCGAACACCGCCTCGACCGCTGGTGCCAGACGCCGGCGGCCCGCCGCAGGCAGGCGGCCGGTCAGGAGCTGGTACGCGACCACGCCGAGCGCGAACCGGTCGCTCGCCGCGGTCGCGCCTCGGCCGTCGAGCTGCTCGGGCGCGAGATAGCCCTCCGTGCCCACGACTTCGCCGTGAGCCGTGAGCGCGGTCTCCCCGGCGAGGCGGGAGACACCGAAGTCGGCGACGCAGAGGTTCTCGTCCGCGTCGAGGAGCAGGTTGGCCGGCTTGACGTCCCGGTGGACGACGTTCTCCGCATGCGCATGGTCGAGTGCGTCGGCTGCCTGCGCGAGCCAACGCAGGGCGTCCTCCTGGGAGGCCGGGATCCGCTCGGCGATGCTGCCGTTGGGCAGGTGCTCGAAGACGGCGTAGGGCCGCTCCTCCCACTCGCCGGCTTCGTAGGCCGTGACGATGTGGGGATGCCCGCCGAGCCGGGCGGCGAGTGCCGCTTCCCGCGCGAAGCGCTCGCGAGCCACGGGGTCGTCGGCGAGCTCCGGCGTAAGGATCTTGACCGCCACGTGCTTCGAGAGCTTGCGGTCCCACGCGAGGAACACGGCGCCCATCCCGCCGTGACCCAGCAGCCGCGCGGGCTCGAACCGCGCCGGCAACAGCGACCCGCTCACGCGCGGAAGGGTATGCCAATGGAGCGCCGACCGTGCCAAGCTGGCCGGGTGGTCACCGTGCGGGAGCTGACTCCGAGCGAGCTCGCCGACGTGGACCGCCGCCTGCCGCTGAACCGCGTCGACCAGCAGGCGGAGGAGGGATCGACCTACCTGATCGCCTGGGAGGACGACGAGCCGGTCGGGCACGCGCACGTCGCCTGGGAGCGGACGCACGTCGGCGTCCCCGAGATCCAGGACGTCTACGTGCTGCCGGAACGACGCTCTCGCGGGATCGCGACGCTACTCAGCGAGGCTGCGGAGGAAGAGGCCCGAGCGAGAGGCTGGGAGAGCATCAGCCTGAGCGTCAGCCAGGAGGGAAACCCGGCGGCGCGGAGGTTGTACGAGCGGCTCGGCTACGTCGACGCGGGCCTGGAGCCGGTGCGTGTCTGCGGCTCGATCATGCTCCGAGGGCGTCCGTTCGAGGTCGACGACACGCTCGTCTACCTCAGAAAGCCTCTCTAGCGCTCGCTGCGGCGCAGGTGAGCGAGGGCGAGCGCGAGGAACGTCCTTGCCTCTGCCTTGGTGGTCGCGATCACTGCGACCGCGAATCTCCCCACCGCGACCGCCCGCGTGTGCAAGAGACCTCCCGTATTGAAGGACGCCTCCCTTCGCGCGAGGCGACCGGCCGCGGCGTTTGTCCGCATCAGCGCGTAGCTCGCCGACTCGGAGCCGCGGCTGTTGCTGAAGTCGATACGGACGCCGCCGAGGGTGTGGATCTTCGGATTGGCTCCCAGGCGCGTGATCTTGACGTGGGTGAAGCCGGCCGGCTTCTCGGATGCGAGAACCGGTGTGGTGGCGATCCGCTCCAACGCGGGGGGCAGGTTCGGGGCTTGAGCGAGCATCACCTCCATATCGCCCATTTCCCCGCGTTGGATTTAGCCTCGATCGGGCGGAGTAGAGTCGCACCCCGATGTGGGTCGTGCGTGAGCTCCTCCGGCTGCTCGTGCGGATCGCCGTTGCCGTGGCGATCGCGCTCGTCGTCGCCGGCGTGAAGGTCGCCGTGTCGGGGGGCGACGTGACGCACGCGTTCAAGGTCACGCTGTTCGTGCTCGCGGCGTTGATGCTCCTCCTCGCGACGGCCGGCGCGAAGGGCAGCGCCGGGAACCGCCGGCTCAACCTGGCGCTCGACGAGAGATCGAACTTCGTCATGCGGATCCCGGGAGTCCCGCCGAGGACAGAAGGGCCTACGCTGACCGCGAGCGCCGTCTTCGTGGGGAGCGCTCTGGTTCTCCTCGTGCTCGCGATCGTCGTCTAGCCGAGGCCGGGGCCGGCAGGCTCGCGCCCGCCGGAGCGCGTGGCTGGGCCGGTTCGTCGCCGCGTTCCGCGATGGGCTTCACCGGCCGCTGGCGCCTGCTCGAGGCGACGACCGAGCGTTGGACTAAGCGGCGACGAGCTTGTACCCCTCGCCGCGAACGGTGACGAGCCGCTCAGGCTGCGTGGGATCGCGCTCGATCTTGCGGCGCAGGTTGGAGATGTGCACCTCGCACGCGTGCTCGTCGCCGACGTGCTCGCTCGCCCACAGATGCTGCATCAGGTCGCGCCGCGAGACGACCGACTCCGGCTGCGCGGCGAGGAGGGAGAGCACCTTGAACTCGGAGAGGGTCAGGTGGACGCGCTCCCCGTCGACCAGCACCTCGTGGCGGCCGAGGTCGATCTGGAGCCCGCCGAGCTTCCGCACCGTCGTGCCGCGGTCGAGCTCGCGTCGCCGCAGGATCGCGCGCACGCGGCTCAGCAGCTCCGCGCTCGAGAACGGCTTCGTCACGTAGTCGTCGGCGCCGAGCTCGAGCCCGAGCACGCGGTCCGACTCCGCGTCGCGCGCCGTGAGCATGAGGATCGGGACGTCGCTCTCGGCCCGCAGCGCGCGGCAGACCTCCACGCCGGAAAGGCCCGGCAGCATCACGTCGAGCACGACGAGGGAGTAGCGGCCCGAGCGGCCCGACTCGAGCGCCGAGGGCCCGTCCCTCTCCTCGTCGACGTCGAATCCCTCGCGGCGGAGCGTGAACGCGACGACGTCGCGCACGCCCGCATCGTCGTCGACGAGCAGGATCGTCTCGCTCACGCTGCCGGCACCTCCTCCCGCACGCGCGCCGGCGCGAGCAGGATCCGGAACACCGTTCCCTCTCCCGGCGAGGAGTCGAGCTCGATCCGGCCGCCGAGCGTGCGCACCGACTCGCGCACGATCGCGAGCCCGAGGCCGAAGCCGTGGGCGTCGCGCTCGCCGCGGTAGAACCGGTCGAAGACGTGGCGCTGCACCTCGGGGCTGATACCCGGTCCGGAGTCTTCTACCTCCACCGTGACGGTGTGGCCGTCGCCGTGGGCGCGCAGGGAGATGGAGCCGCGTGCGGTGTGCTTCGCCGCGTTCTCGCCGAGGTTGCGGAGGGTCTGCTCCAGGAGGTCGCGGTTCGCGTCCACCGAGAGACCGGCCGGCGCCTCGACGTCGACGACGACGCCCGAGTGCGGGCGGAGCCCGGCCGCAACGTCGCGGAGGAGAGGTCCGAGCTCGACGGCCTCGATCCGCGGCTGCTCCTGTCCCGAGTGCGCCCGGGCCAGCGTCAGCATCGCGCGCGCGAGCCTCGCGAGCCGGCCCGACTCGCGCTCGATGTGGCCGAGGAACCGGTCGCGCTCGACGGGGTTCTCCTTCGCGCCGGCCTGAAGCACCTCGACCGCGCCGATGATCGTCGTGAGCGGGGTGCGCAGCTCGTGCGCGGCGTTGGAGACGAACTCCCGCTCGGCGAGCTCCCGCCGCTCCTGCTCGGTGAGGTCGTCGACGACGAGCAGCGCCCAGTCGGTTTCTGGCTGGGACGGGATCCCGGTCACGGCGTAGGCGTGCTGCTCGTCCGGCGTCACGTGCACCTGCGTGACGCTCGCGCGCTCGTCGAAGAGGCGCTGGGCGAAATCGCGCAGCTCGAAGCCCTGCCACGGATCCGGGAGCGCGTCCCCCTCGCTGAGCCGGCCGCCGAGCAGCCGGCGCGCCTCGGCGTTCGCGAAGTGGACGACGAGATCCTGGTCGACGAGGAGCACGCCTTCGTGCAGTCGCTCGAGCAGCAGGCGGAGGCGGTCGCGTTCCGCTTCGAGGCGGCGGAAGGAGCGGCGCAGCTGGCGGCGCATCCGGTCGAAGTTGTGGGCGAGGATCCCGAACTCGTCGCGGAACTGGTAGTGGAGCGGCGTCTCGAAGTCGCCGTGCGCGATCGCCTCGGTCGCCGCGCTGAGACGGCGCAGCCGCAGCGCGATCAGCTGCGCGAGCAACAGGCCGACGATGACGCCGATCACACCGGCGATCACGCCGGCCCGGAAGGCCTCGCCGTGGACGGTGCCGATCGCGGCCGCGACGTCCGGCCGGTCGCTGATCGCGACGAGCGCGCCTCGGCGGTAGGGGACGGCCGCGACGTACGTCCTCCCGTTCGCCGTCCCGCCGACCGACTCGTGACCGGCGAGCGCCGAGTGGACGGAATCCCGTACGAGCTTGAGCGACCGGTCGGGCGCCGGAGCGTGGTAGACGCGGAGCTCGACGTTCTGCTGCTTCCCCACGCGGGCGAGGGTCGCCGGCCGGGCGCTGTCGGCGTGGCGCACCGCGTTGAGGGCGACGTTCTCGGCGTTGTGGCGGAACGCATGCTCCGAGGAGTCCGAGAACTGCGAGACGACGATCGCCGTCGAGGTCGCGGCGACGACGGCGAACGCCGCACCCAGCCACCAGCGCACTCCGACCGAGGGTCTGAACATGTCGGAATCGTAGGCTTCCGGCGATGCCGGAAGGCGATTCGCTCCATCGCGCGGCCCGCCGGCTGCAGGTTCTCGTCGGCGAGCGGGTGGAGGTCGAGACGCCGCATCCCCGTGCCGCGGTCAAGGGTCTCGCGGAGCGGTTGAACGGACGTCGCCTCGAGGCGGTGGAGGCGGTCGGCAAGAACCTCCTGCTGCGCTTCGAGGGCGGGCTCGTCGTCCGGAGCCACCTGCGCATGACCGGCCGCTGGCGCCTCGAGCGGCGGGGAACGCTTCGCAGCGGCAGGCCGTGGCTCGTCCTGCGCGGCGCCGAGCACGAGGCCGTGCTCTGGAGCGGGGCGGTGCTCGAGCTGGTGGGGGGGCGCGGAGCACCGCGGCTCGGGCCCGACATCCTCGGCGAGCCGCCCGACTTCGGGACGATGCTCACGCGGCTGCGCTCGGACCCGGAGCGCGCGGTCGGAGACGCGCTGCTCGACCAGCGGCTCGTGGCCGGGATCGGGAACCTCTGGAAGGCCGAGGCCCTGTGGGAAGCGCGCGTCTCCCCGTGGCGCCGGCTCGACGACGTCGGCGAGGACGAGCTGCTCGCAGTCCTCGAGGCCGCGCACACGCTGATGCGGACGTCCGTCGAAGGCGCCCGGCCGGCGCGACGCGTCTACCGGCGAGCGGGACGCGCCTGCCCGCGCTGTGGGGGCATCGTCCGGTCGGCGCCGCAGGGCGACAACGCGCGCACGGCCTACTGGTGCCCCGGTTGCCAGGTAGGAGGCAGCCCGCCGCCGTCGTAGTCGTGAGCTCGGCCCATGCGCGCGCCGCACCTCCACGACACCCTCCGCCGCTTCTGCCTCGGCGCCTTCGCCGTCTTCACGCGCGACCTCGAGGACGGGGCGGATCTCCCCTTCGCGTTCGAGGAGCACGGCTCCTACGGACGGCCGACGCTGTACGAGTACCGCCCCCTCGTGCGCGGGTACGTCGAGGCGCGGGCCGAGCGCCTCTTCGCGCGCGTCGACGTCCAGGACGCGGTCGCCGATCTGCTGCGCGAGCCGGCGGCGCGGATCTTCGCGCACGCCCACGAGGGCGAGGTGCGCGACGAGCGCCGCGCCGTCTATCGCAGCGTGCTCGTGCCGCTCCTCGTTCGCACCGCCGAGGGCTGTGGCGGCTTCGACTGGGACGACTCGGCCTACGCACGTGCGTACGAGGAGCTCGAGGCGTCGCTGTTCGGCGAGGGTCATGCGTACGGCGCGGTCGCGCCGCTGATCGGGCTCTCCGTCGGAACGCAGATCGAGCTCGGCGACGGGATCCGGGTGCGCGTCGCGGCGACCGGCGAGCTCTCCGCGATGTGGCCGGAGGCAGCGGGGCTGCTGCCGCGGGACTTCGGCCGCGAGCCCGACCGGATCTGCGTGCTCGAGCTCGAGCGGTCGCTGCCGGGCGGGGCAGCCGAGGCGCCCGACGCTCCCGGCGAGCTCGCGGACGCCGTCACCGCGATCCGTCTCGCGACCGCCGCGCCTGTCGCGGCAGGCCCGGTCCTGTTCGAGCGCCTCGACTGGCGCCCGTACGGAGTCCGGCCCGTCCTCCCGATCGCGGCGACCGCTCCGCCCGGCGAGCCGACGCGGCTCGACCCGTTCCGCGCCTCTGTCGCGAGCGACGTCCGCGTGCGGCTCGGGACCGCCGACGACGATGCGCGGCTCGGCGACGCGCTCGACCGCTGGGAGCTCGCGCTGTTCCAGTCGGATCCCTTCCGCGGCGAGCAGCTTCGCCACGCGCTCGATGCGGCGCTCGGCGAGGGCGACGGGACGTGGGCGGCCGCAATGCGCGGAGCAGCGCTCCTCGGGGCGACGCCGCAGGAGCGGGCCGGGCTCGTGGAGAAGCTGCGGGAGCCGAGCTGCGAGCTGCTGCGACGGCTTGTCGTCGCCGTCCTCCTCCACGGCGACCGCCGCCGCCTCGTCGGCGAGCTCGACGAGGTGCTGCTCGGCAACCCCGCGCGGACAAGTCTCCAGCAGCGCGCGAGCTAGCCGGCACAGACACGTCACGACTTGCCGCCTACCTTCGAGGCATGGAGGAAGCGCGTGCGGTGCTGGCCCGGCTGGAGCGGATCGAGGCTCTCGAGCGCGAGGGTGCAGGCGTTCCCTCGGTCCTCGCCGAGCTGCGCGAACTCGTCCGCGAGGCGACCGTCTGGGCGGAGCGCGAGCGCGATCCTCGCGCGAGCGAGGCCGCCGCGACCCTCGCCGGGAGATGCCCGTGAGGCTCGCGATCTGCGCTCTCGCGGCGGCAACGGCCCTCGCGTCGGCGGCGACAGCCGCCGCGGCGCCGGCTCCGGGCACCGCCTGGTACATGTACGGATCCTCCGCGAGCGACCTCAAGTCGTACGCCTACGCGCACGGCTGTGCGTTCGCGCAGGCGCAGCCGGGTTCGGGAGTCCGGCTGCTGCTGCTCGACTTCGGTGCGGCTCGTAAGCTCGACTCGAGCACCTGGGGCGCGGTCGACTTCAGCAACACACGGTTCTCCAACGCCGACATCCTGGCCGCCCTCGAGCGAGCGGCCGACGGGTACCACAACTGCCATCTCAGGGGCGGGGTGGACATCGCCTACGGAAACACGAACAACAACCTGTCCAAGTCCGGCATGTCCGGCACCGATGCCTGGTACGCGGGCTATCACCAGGCGGA
>Ga0070714_100002957_pt1 | contig 12590 bp, 13 predicted proteins | sample LARL83metaG_FD_65450 | JGI IMG/M metagenome (GOLD analysis project Ga0070714, IMG submission 65450) | Corn, switchgrass and miscanthus rhizosphere microbial communities from Kellogg Biological Station, Michigan, USA - LAR L8-3 metaG | ecosystem: Host-associated > Plants > Roots > Rhizosphere ... | reverse complement strand
CGCGCGGCCACCACCGGATCACGATCGACCCGGCGGCCGCCAACGAGCAGGCGATCCGCTGCTACGCCGCGGTGGGGTTCCGCCCGGTCGGGGTGATGCGCCAGTACGAGCGCGGGCCGGACGGCACGTTCCACGACGGGCTGCTGATGGACCTGCTGCGCGGCGAACGGGCGCGGGCCTGAGCGGGACCTGAGCCGGGCCTGGCCCGCAGGCACGCCGGAGCTGGCCCCCCGGGATGGGGTTATACCCTGGCGGCGGGACCAGTTGACCTGCGCTGGACGCTGGGTCGGCATTGACAGGGGGCCGGATGGACGCCGCTGAGGATCTTCTGGCGGTCGCGCTGCTGGCTGAGCCGCTGCGTCAGCGGCTGTATCTCTACCTCCGGGACCGCGGTGAGCCGGTAGGCCGCGAGGAGGCCGCGCAGCACGCCGGGATCACCGCCCGGCTGGCCGCCTTCCACCTGGACCGGATGGCCGACGCCGGGCTGCTGGGGGTGGAGTACCGGCGGCTGTCCGGCCGCGCCGGGCCGGGGGCCGGCCGCCCGGCCAAGCTCTACTCGGTGTCGGACCGCTCCTTCTCGGTGCTCATCCCGCAGACCCGCTACGCGCTGGCGGCCTCGATGATGGCCACCGCGCTGTCGTCCGGCCCGCTCAACGGGGACGGCGCGGCCGCCCTGCAGGAAGTCGCGGCCGGGGTCGGCGAGCAGCTGGGCGAGGAGATCCGGCGGCTGGCGCGGACCAAGCGCGGCCGGACCGAAGCCGTCGAGCGCCAGCTCACCCAGCTCGGCTACGAGCCGCGGGTGCAGGACTCGGGCGAGTGGACGCTGCGCAACTGCATCTTCTCCGAGCTGTCCGCGTCACACCGCGAGCTGGTGTGCGGGATGAACGAGGCCTTCGTGGCCGGCCTGCTCCGCGGCTCCCACGTCCGGTCGCTGCACGTCGAACGGCGCATGGCGCTGCCCGCCTGCTGCGTCCGGCTCACCGCCAGCTAGTCCCGCACCCGCCGCCCCGCCGCCGTCCGGCGGGCCCGCGTCGAACAGGCCGGCCAGCACGCGGACCAGGTCGCCGTCGCCGGCCTCGGCCGCGGCGCGCAGCTCCAGCGTGGGCTGGTGCACGAGACGGTGCACGGTCCGCAGCAGCAGCCGCTCCACGGCGGGCCGGACCTCGGCCGGCAGCTCGGCCGTGGCCCGGTCCAGCTCCTGGCGGGCGGCCTCCTCGGCGCCGCTGCGCATCCGGCGCACCGCCGTGGCCGCGGGGCGGCCCGCCAGCCAGCGCAGGTACCGCTGCAGCTCGTCCTCGATGATCTCCTCCACGGCGGCCAGGCCGTGGGCCAGCCCGCCGGCGCCGGCCAGCCCGGCGGACCGCAGATCGGCCAGGTCGATCAGCTGGACCCCGGGCAGCGCCCGGACCGCCGGGTCGACGTTGCGCGGCATCGAGAGGTCCACCAGCGTCAGCGGCCGGGCGCCTGCCGCCCGCGCAGACCGCAGCAGGCCGGCCGTGACCAGCGGTTCCGGCGCCCCGGTGGCCAGCACCGCGATGTCGCTGGCGGCCAGGCAGGCGGCCAGGTCACCGAGGTCGGCCACGGCCGCGCCGGCGGCCGCGAGCCGGTATGCGCGGCGCCGGGTGCGGTTGCACACCGTCACCGCGGCCCGCTGCGCGGCGGCCCTGGCCACCACGATCGCGGCGACCTGGCCCGCGCCGACGACCAGCAGCCGCTGGCCGGCGATCGAGCCGCCGCGGGCCCTGGTCACCGCGTCCACGGCCACGCTGGCGACCGACCGGGTGGCCGCGGTCAGCGAGGTCACCCGGTGCCGCTTCCGCGACGCCCGGATCGCCGCGTCCATCAGCCGGCCGAGCACCGCGTCGCCGCGGCCGGCCGACTGGCTGATGCTGGCCGCCGCGCGCACCTGCCCGGCGATCTCGGTCTCGCCGAGCACGAACGACTCCAGGCCGCTGGCGACCCGCAGCAGGTGCCGGGCCGCCGCCTCGCCGGTGTAGCCCCGCACCACCGGCCGCAGCACGTCAGCGGGCAGGCCGCGGTCCCGGGCCAGCGCCGTCAGCAGCGCATCCTGATGGATAGAACACGGCCAGCTGGCGTACACCTCGGTGCGCTGGCAGGTCGACAGCACCGCGACGGCGCTCGCTCCGCTGCTGGCGCGCAGCGCCGTCAGGCGGCCGGCCAGCTCGCCGCGCGGGTAGGACAGCCGTTCCAGCACGTCCAGCGAGGCGTGCGCGACGGTGACCGACAGGCAGCTCAGGCCGCCGGGGACAGGCCCGCTGGGGGTGGGCCCGCTGGGGGTGGGCCCGGTCACGGGTGCCCCTGGGCCTGGGCCAGCGCGATCAGCGTGACCGCGTCCGTGCGGTGCGACCCGTAGGGCGCCGCGGCCAGGTAGGCGTTCAGGTCCCGCACCGCGGCGGCCGGCTGCCGCAGCCCCATCAGGTCGATCAGGCCGCGCACGTACAGCCCTTCCGGGTACTTCGGGTCGATGGCCAGCGCCCGGTCGACCATGGTCCTGGCCTGCCTGGCCCGGCCGACCTCGAAGGCCAGCAGGGCCAGGTCGGTGTTGGCCTCGGCGTTGCCCGGGTCGAGCTGGGTCACCGCCAGCCACTCGACCGCGGCCAGCTGGCTGGCGCCCGCGGAGACGTAGGCGCTGGCCAGGGCCAGGTGCGCGGTCACGCTTTTCGGGTTCTGCTTCACCACGGCCTCGGCCTCGGCCACGGCCGCCAGCTGCTGGCGGGTCGGCGGCTTCTTGCCCGGCGACGCGCCCGGGGCCGGGCTAGCCGGCGCCGGGCCAGCCGGGCCGGGACTGGCCGGGACGGGAGTGCCGTCGGCCCCAGGCACGGCGGTGCCGGAGATCGTCTCCCCCGCGGTGCGCGGGGTCACCGCGTGCTCGAGCAGAACCGTGACGGTGGCCGCGGCCCCGGCGACGAGCAGCAGGATGGCACTCCGGCGGCGCCAGCGCCCCATTGCCTTGGCGCCGCCGGAGTCTGGGGGCGGGACGGTCGGCCTGGCCACGGTCACCGCCGCCGGCGGCTCCGTCACCGTGCTGGCCTTCATCGTGCTGGCCTTGCCCGTGCTGGTCAGGACCGCGGCGGCGGCCCGCTCGACCGGTCCGCGCAGCCGCGCGTGATCGTCGCCGGACAGCTTGCCCGCGGCCAGGTCGTCGTCCAGGTCGCGGAGCTGGCGCAGCAGCTCACGGCGCTCGTCGTCGGCCGGGCTGGGCACCCGGCCGGCCGGCCGCGCGGCGGTCCTGGCCGGGCCGGCCGCCGCGAACGGGCGCAGCACCAGCAGCCCGACGGCGAAGGCCAGGCCGGCGATGAGGAGCACGATCGTCACCCGGGTTCCTCCTCGCGCAGCCGGGCCACCGCCCGGGCCACGGCCCGGCGCTGGGCCGCGGACAGCGGCGGCCCGCTGTCCGCGGCGGCCGGATCGGCCCGGGGCGTGCGCAGCCAGCGGCGGAGCAGCGCCCCGGCTGCGATCAGCCCCGCCAGCAGCACCAGGGCGGGAAGGAAGTACGCGGTCCCGGCCAGCCCCCGGCGCGGCGGGGACATCAGCACCGAGTCGCCGTAGGCGGCCACGAAACCGGCCCGGATCTGGTCCGGCGATTCGCCCGCGCTGACCTCCTGCGCGATCTGCTGGCGCATCTGCTGAGCCAGCGTGGCCGGTGAGTCGGCGACCGACAGGTCCTTGCAGATCGGGCAGTGCAGGCCCGCGGCGATCTGCTGGACCTGCTGTGCCTGGCTGGCCGGCGCCTTCCCGGTCACGGCCACCACGGCCAGCGTGATCACTGCCGCGGCCAGCGCAGCCAGCACGACTAGCCCGGCCCCGCCCGCCCGGCCCCGTGCCAGGGGCAGCGCGTTCACTGGGACCCCGGCAGCATCGCGCTGATCTCGTTGCTGAGCGCGGTGGTGTCCACCGGGCCGATGACGTGGCTGACGATGCGCCCGGACCGGCTGACCACGAACGTCTCGGGGACCCCGCGCAGCCCGTAGCTCAGCGCGGTGTGCGAGGCGGCGTCCTCCACCACCGGGTAGGTCACGCTGTCGCTGCGCACGTAGTCACGTGCGGCCCCGGTGCTGTCCTCGAAGTTGACGCCGAGCACGACCACCCCAGAGTCCTGGAACTGCTGCCAGGTCTGGTTCAGCGCGGCCTGCTCGGTCTGGCACTCGGTGCACCACGAGGCCCAGAAGTTGATCACCACGACCTGGCCGCGCAGCTTCGACAGCGTCACCGGCTGCCCGTCCAGCTGGGGCAGCGTGAAGTTCGGCGCCATCCTGCCGACCAGCGGGGAGGCCACCGCCGACGGGTCCCTGCCCAGCCCGGTGGCCAGCAGCGCCACCACGACCGCGACGCCCGCCGCCACGGTGGCCAGCAGCGTCGCCCTCCGGCGGGTGATCCGGCCGGTGACCCGCGCCGTCACCGGGCACCCGCCTTCGCCTCGGCCCGCGGCGACGGCACCCGGGCGCCCCGGTCGCGTCCCTGGCCGTCCCGCCGGCGCCGCGGTGGCCAGGCCGCCGCGATGCCGCCGAGCGCCATCACCAGCCCGCCGGCCCACAGCCAGTTCACGCCGGGGTTGCGGTAGAAGCGGAAGGTGGCCGAGCTGCCGTCGTTCTGCAGCGAGATCACCGACGCGTACAGGTCCCAGACCGCGCCGCGGTGGATCGACGGCGTGCCGATCGGCTCGGTCGCCGCCGGGTAGAGGTTCATCCGCGGGGCCAGCGTGCCCGCCGGGACACCGCCCGGGTCCGTGACCGACACGGTCGCGGTCAGCACGATGCGCTGCGGCTGCTGGTCGGTGCGGAGGCCCTGGTAGCGCAGCACCTGGCCGCCGAACACCGCGGCCTGCCCGGTCTTCAGCGTGACCTGGGACTGCTGGCCGAGCGTCGACGACGCGGTGATCCCGGCCGCGACGAGGGCCAGGCCTATGTGCACGACCAGGCCCGCGTGCCGCCGCCGGGACCGCAGCAGGGCACGGATCGCGCCGCCGCGGCCGCCGTGCCGCCCGACCGAGATGCCGCTGACTAGCTCCTGGCCGTTGGTCACCAGAACCAGCGCGGCCAGGCCGAACCCGGCGACCGCGTAGACCGAGGTCACGCCGGCCGCCGCGGTGGCGATCATGACGGCGGCGGCCACGGCGGCCGGTATCCGCAGCCGGCGCAGCGCCCGCGCCCGGCTGGTGGCCCGCCAGGGCAGCAGCGGCGCGGTCCCGGCCAGCAGCAGGATCAGCAGGAACACCGGCGTGATCGAGCTTCGGAAGTACGGGCCGCCAACGGTTATCTGCTGTCCGGTCACCGCCTCGACGATCAGCGGGAACACGGTGCCCAGCAGGATGATCCCGGTGGCCGCCAGCAGCAGCATGTTGTTGGCGACGAACGCGCCTTCCCGCGACACCGCCGACGTCAGCGTGGCCGGCGAGCGCAGCGTGGGCAGCCGCCAGGCGACCAGGCCGAACCCGGTGAGCAGGACCAGGGCCAGGAAGCCCAGGTAGGCCGGGCCGACCGAGGTCTGCGCGAACGCGTGCACCGAGGACAGCACGTTGCCGCGGGTCAGGAACGTACCGAAGGTCATCAGCGCGAACGCCCCGATGACCAGGGCGATGTTCCACAGCCTGGCCATGCCGCGGCGCTCCTGCAGCATGACCGAGTGCAGGAACGCGGTGGACATCAGCCACGGCAGCAGCGCGACGTTCTCTACCGGGTCCCAGGCCCAGTACCCGCCCCAGCCGAGCACGGAGTATGACCACAGCGCGCCCAGCAGCAGCCCGATGGTCAGGAAGCACCAGACCACCAGCGTCCACCGGCGGATCAGCGAGACCCACTGGTCCGACCCCTGCCCGGCGAGCAGCGACGCGATGCCGAACGCGAACGGCACGGTGAAGCCGATGAACCCGAGGTACAGGAACGGCGGGTGCACGGCCATCAGCGGGTGGTTCTGCAGCAGCGGGGCCGGGCCGCGCCCGTCGGCCGGGGGACTGGCCAGGCTGGCGAACGGCCGGGCCGGGCCGTTGATCAGGACCAGGTAGAACACCTGCACGGCGTACAGCACGCCCAGGGCGTACGGGAACGTGGGCGGCCGGTCGTCGCGCCGGAACCGGATCGCCACCGCGGCGAGGTAGCCGGCCAGGACCAGGTTCCACAGCAGCAGCGAGCCGTCGTCCGCGGCCCACAGCGACAGGGCCTTGAAGAACACCGGGGTCTCGCGTGCGGAGTTCTCCGCCACGTAGCGGAGCGCGAAGTCGTTGGTCAGCAGCGCGACCAGCATCGTGACGTTGGCCGCGGCCACGATCGCGAGCAGGCCGAACGCCACCCGGCGGGCGGTCTCGACCAGCCCGGGCCTGCCGGTCTTCGCGCCCACGGCGGCGGTCACCAGGCCGAAGCCGGCCACGGCGAGCCCGAACAGCAGCAGGTAGGTGCCAAGCTGGCTCACGGTCAGCCCCCGGTGCCCAGGTCAGCCCGGTGCGGTGGGGACTGCCCAGGTTTCGGCGGGGTGTAGTCGCCGTTGTGCTGGACCAGCAGGTTGTCCGCGTGGAACAGGCCGTCGGCGCCGAGCGCGCCCTCGAGCACCACGCCCTGGCCCGACTTGAACAGCTCAGGGACCGGGCCGGTGTCGGTGACCCGCATCGAGTCGGTGTTGTCGGTCACGGTGAACGTGAGCACGCCCCCGTCCCGGTGCACGGTGCCCGGCACGACGTAGCCGCCGAGCCGGATCCGCTGGCCGACCTGGGCCTTGTGGTGCGCGACCACGTCGGTTGGGGTCAGGTAGTACACGAAGTTGCCGGTCAGCCCGCGGACCGCGATCCAGGCCAGGGCGGCGACGACGATCGCCAGGCAGGCCGCCACCCGGAAGCGGGGGCCACGCCACCGGCTGCGGCGTACGTCGCCGGCCTGGGTACCGGGGAGCTGGAGTACCTCCTGGCTCACGGCTGGCGCCGCCCCTCGCGGCCGCGCCGGGCGACCGCGGAGACGAACTTCCGGGCGCGCCGGGTCCTGACCGCCAGGCGCCACCGGTAGCCGGCCAGCGTAACCAGCGTGGCGGTGTAGCCCGCGGCTACGTATCCGACGTCATGCATGGCTGTCGCTCGCGGCAGTCGCAGGGGCAGGGGCAGGGCTGCGGCCCGCGCCGGGGGGAGGCCCGGCGGGCAGGCTGCGGGCTGGCGGACCAGCAGCCTGCCCGCCGGCCGTCTGCGGGCGCCGGGCGCGCATCGTGGACGGCTGGGAAACGGGGGCTGCCGCACGGTCCTCAAGCCGGCCCACTCGCAGGCGGACGGCCATCAGGTAGCCGTAGGCGAGAGAAAACGTGACGAACCCGAGAAGAAGAGTCGCCAGCATGCTGCCCGCGATGGTGGGCGCGCCCAGGCGCAGCACGGTGGCCTGCTGGTGCAGCGACCGCCACCAGACCACGGACATGTGCACGATCGGCACGTCGATGAAGCCGACCACCCCGACCACGGCGCACCACTTGGCCCGCCGGGCCGGGCTGTCGGCCACCCGGCGCAGTGACAGGTAGCCAACGTAGATCAGGAGCAGGACGGCCGTGGTGGTCAGCCGCGGGTCCCAGGTCCACCAGGTGCCCCATACCGGCCGGCCCCACAGCGAGCCGAGCAGGATCGTCAGCGCGCAGAACTGCACGCCGATCTCGGCCGACGCGGCGGCCATCCGGTCCCACCGGATGTGCCCGGTCTTCAGGTAGGCGCAGCTGGCCAGGAACACGATCCCGAAGGCGAAGAACGTCACCCAGGCGGCCGGGACGTGCACGTACATCAGGCGCTGCACGTCGCCCTGGGTGGCGTCCGGCGGGACCACGAACAGCCCGATCGCCACCGTCGCCACCATCCCGGCGAGCGTCGCGGCGCCCAGCACCCGCTGGGCCCTGATGCTCCCGGCGAGGGTGAGCAGCCGGTACAGGTACCTCATCGGACCTCTCCGATCTCGCTATGCGCTCGTGCGTGCTGCGGTGCGGTGTGCGGACCCGGCCGGCCCGGGGGAGTGGGTCCCGGGCCGGCCGTGCCGCCTTAGATCGAGCGCAGGTACTGCACCAGGTCGGCCATCTGGGTCTTGGTCAGGTGCAGGTGGAAGAAGCTGTTGTAGTGCTTCACCACGGCGAGCAGGGTCTTGAACCGGCCGTCGTGGTAGAAGCCGCCCTTGGTGTGGGTCCACAGCCCGGCCAGCGGGGTGGTCCGGTACATGTGCGTCGGCGAGCGGTTGGCCTCGAAGTTGTCGATGCCGATCTGCTGCCCGGTGTGCAGGTTCTCGCCGGGCTCGGTGAAGATCGGCGGCACGTGGCAGGTCGAGCACTCGGCCTGGCCGTCGAACAGCTTCTTGCCGGCCGCGGCCATCCTGGCGTTGAACGATCCCTTGGGCGGCTTGGGCGCCTTCAGCGACAGCTCGTAGGCCTGCAGGCCGGGCAGCTTCGGCGTGACCAGGTCGTGCTTGACCCGGATGTGGCCGAAGTGGTTCTCCGCGGCGATCGGGAACTGCGCGGCGTTGTCCAGGCGCGGGTCGAAGAAGTCGCCCTGCCCGTGCATCTCCAGCACCGCGACGAACGCGTTCCAGTACGGGATCGAGCCCCAGCCGGTCCAGGTGTGCAGGTTGACGCCGGCCAGGCCGAACGCGGGCGGGATCAGCGTGGCGCCTGAACGGCCGTTGGGCTGGAAGGCCTTGCCGTCCAGGAACAGCTCGGCGTCGAACTTGCCGGGGCCCCAGGCGTTGAGCACCTTGTGCACCGTGGCCACGTTGGTGTGCAGCAGGTTCGCGACCGGCTGCAGGTTCGGCGCCAGGCCGATGATCGCGCCGACGTTCAGGTCACGGTTGGCCCAGCCGTCCAGGCGGTGGCCGATGCCCGGGGCGAAGGAGTTGTCCACGGTCGAGTGGCACAGGGCGCACTCGATGCCGACCGAGGTCAGCTTGCCGCTCTTGCCGAAGATGCCCTTGACGCCGACCACGGCGTTGAGCTTCAGCAGGGCCAGCGTGGTGGCCGGGTCGTTCAGGTTGACCTTGCCCTCCTTGAGGGCCTGCTTGACGGACGCGGGCAGCGCGTCAACGTCCACCTTCAGGCCGACCGCGAGGGCGGTCTTGGGGCTGACGCCGGGGCCCACGCCGCCGTTCTTCTTCCCGGCGATGGCCTTGTTCAGGTGCAGGACACCGCCCCAGAAGGCCTGGTCGTTGAAGGTGTCGAAGCGGAACGTCCGCTTGCCCTGGCTCACCAGGCGGGCCGCGGCCGCCGGGGCGGGGTTCGCGGCGGCGGCCGCGTTCCGCGCGCTGGCCTGCGGGGTGCCGCCCACCACGCCGGTCACCGCCATCGCGACGAGCGCGCTGGCCACGCTGAACGCGAGCGCCATCGCCCACCTGCCGCTGCGTGGCATCGTCAGCGGGGACCGCCACCTGGTCGTCCTGCGATCGCCGGTACTGCTGCTGGAATCGGGCGAAGGCGCCATGTCAGATACCTTCTATCGCCAATGAATATTTCCTTTAGAGAAGGATGGTCCTGCTGGGGCGGTGCTGTCAATGGCTTCGGCCCGGCCGGGGCGAGCCCGTCAGTCTTCGAGCAGGTGGCCGAAGACGAGGTAGCCGGCCGCGAGGAAGGCCGCGTCGAACGCGACCAGCAGGCTCAGCCAGCCGCCGATCCCGTCGGTGCTGCCCTGGGCCAGCGTGGCGGTCGCCTTGGTGGCCGCGATGATCACCGGGCTGACCAGGGGGAGGACCAGGAGCGGCAGGGCCGCCTGGCGGCTGCGGCTGCGCACCGCGAGCAGGCCGAGCAGGCTGCCCAGCGTGCTCAGGCCGGCCACGCCGAGCACGGCGGTCAGCAGCAGCAGGCCCGGCGCGCGGCCGACCGGCAGCCCGAACAGGACCACGACCAGGCCGGCCGTGACCAGCACCAGGATGATCAGCTGGACGAATGCGGCGGCGGCCTTGCCCAGGAACACCGCGCCCTTGTCGGCCGGGGAGAGCAGCAGGCCCTCGAGCGCGCCGTTGGCCGCTTCGGCCTGGTACGACCGGTGGCAGAGCTCCACTGAGGCGAACAGCGCGGCGAGCCACAGCAGCCCGGCCGCGACCTGGCTGAGCAGAAGCTGGTCCGGCCCGAGCGCGAAGCCGAACGCGAGCAGCATGGTGACCGCGAACGGCAGGACCGTGCTCAGCGTGGACCGGCTGCGGAGCTCGGTCCGCAGGTCCTTGGCGGCGATCGCCTGGGCGACCCGCAGGCTCATGACGGCGCGACCGCCGGGGCGGCGGCTGGGGTGGCCGGGATGGCGGCTGGGGTGGAGCCCGTGGCCGCGGGGGTGCTGGGCGGCGGGGCGGCCAGCTGGCCGCCGTCCATGGTGACCGCGCGGTCCACCAGGTGCGCGGGTGGGGCCTCGTGGCTGGCCACGATCACCGTCTGGCCGGTGACCCGGGCCTGGGTGAGAAGGTCGTCGACCACGATCCGGGCCTCGCTGTCCAGCCCGGCGTAGGGCTCGTCGAGCAGGATCAGCGCCGGCCCGCGCATCAGGCAGCGGGCCAGGGCCAGTCGCTGGCGCATGCCCTGGGAGAAGCTGGCCGCGCGGACCGCGGTCACGTCCTGGAGCCCGACCTGCTCCAGGGCCGGCCCGGCCCGGCGCGGGTCGAGGCCGTACAGGCGGCAGGCGAAGCGCAGGTTCTCGGCCGCGGTCAGGTCGGCGTACAGGCGGGTGTCGTGGCTGAGCAGATCGCTGTGGGCCCGGATAGCGGCCCGGCCGGCCTGCAGGTCGAAGCCGAGCACGGTGCCGCCGCCGTAGGTGGGCGAGATGGCCGTCGCGATCAGCCGTAGCAGCGTGGTCTTGCCCGAGCCGTTCCAGCCGCGCAGCCACACGGTCTCGCCGCGGGCGATCTCCAGGCTGACGTTGCTGACCGCGGCCAGGCCGTCGAACAGCCTGGTCACCCGGGACAGCCGGACGGCGTCCTGGCCGGCCGTCACTGTGCCGCCCACGCCGCGTGAGGTTGGGGCACGGCCGCCACCACCCGGAGTCTATAGGAAACATCTGTTGACGATAGAGACGGTATGCCCGCCGCTTCCTGCCGGTCAACCCGGCAGGAAGCGGCGGGTCAATTCACGGCAAACTGAGTCGCGCTCGGGTTGGCTGTGGGCTTAGCCTTCCTGGATATGCGGAGCCCGCCAGAGGATCTGGCGCGGGGGGACTTAATTGCTGCGCTCGCCGGTGGGTGGGGCCTGCGCGGGGCGGGGCTGGCCTACGTGCCGCAGGGCGGCGGCGGCCATCACTGGAGGCTGGTCTGCGACGACGGCCAGCCCTGGTTCGTCACGGTCGACGATCTCGACGGCAAGTCCTGGCTGGGCAGTGACCGGGAGACGGTGTTCGGCGGGCTCGGCGTGGCCCTGGCCACGGCCGCCGCGCTCCGCGACGCCGCGGGGCTGGAGTTCGTGCTCGCCCCGGTGGCCGCCGGGGACGGCGAGCTGCTGCACCGCCTCGGCGACCGGTACGCGGTCTCGGTCTACCCGTTCGTCGACGGGCATTCGTTCGCGTTCGGCCCGTACCCGGACGACCTGCGCAACTCCGCGCTGGACCTGATCGCGGTCCTGCACCGGGCCACTCCGCAGGTGCGGAACCAGGTGCCGCGCCACGTGCTCCACATCGCGGGCTGGCCCGACCTGGACGCGTTCCTGCAGGAGCCGGACCGTATCTGGGGCGGCGGGCCGTTCGCCGAGGGTGCGCACGGCCTGCTGCTGGCCCACGCCGCGGACCTGGCCTGGCTCGCCGCGGCGTTCGGCCGGCTGGCCGGGGCTACCGCGGCGGCCAGGGCCGCCGACCCGGTGGTCACGCACGGCGAGCCGCACCCGGCCAATCTGCTGTCCGCGCGCGGGACCCTGCTGCTGATCGACTGGGACACGGTCGGCCTGGCGCCGCCGGAGCGCGACCTCTCGCTGATCATCGGCGAGACGGGCGAGGGCGCGGACCGGTATCAGGAGGTGTCCGGCCGGGCGCACGATCCTTCCGTCCTGACCCTGTACCGGGCCCGCTGGTATCTCGACGACCTGGCCAGCGCGGTCCGGCTGTTCCGGAAGCCGCATACCGGCAACCAGGACACCGAGCGCTGGTTTGACGGCCTGGCCCCGCGGCTGGCCCGGCTGCCGGACTGGCTGGGCCAGCTGGGCTGACCCGCGCCCGGTTCGGCCCGGTACCGGCGGCCCTGCCCCGGCCCGCCCCGCCCCGCCCGGTTCCGCCCGGCGCGGGTTATGTTCTCCGGGAAGGGCCGCGGACGTCCTGGCCCGGGCGAGCCGGCCGGGCGCCGCGCCCGGCGGGCGCAACGGGGCGCCAGGTAAGGAGCGGGCGATGAACGGCACGGGTCTGATCCGCCAGCCGAGCAGCCGGCTGGCCGAGGGGATCGTCACGCACATCGGCCGCAGCCCGGTCGACCTGGACCTGGCCCTGGTGCAGCACGCGGCGTACGCCGACGCGCTGGCCGCCAGCGGCTGGAAGGTCCAGCACGCACCCCCGGCCGACGACTGCCCGGACTCGGTGTTCATCGAGGACGCCGTGGTGGTCTGCGACGACCTGGCGGTGCTGACCCACCCGGGCGCGCCGGCCCGCCGCCCCGAGGTCGAAGGGGCCGGGGAAGCCG
>Ga0070714_100002956_pt1 | contig 12592 bp, 8 predicted proteins | sample LARL83metaG_FD_65450 | JGI IMG/M metagenome (GOLD analysis project Ga0070714, IMG submission 65450) | Corn, switchgrass and miscanthus rhizosphere microbial communities from Kellogg Biological Station, Michigan, USA - LAR L8-3 metaG | ecosystem: Host-associated > Plants > Roots > Rhizosphere ... | reverse complement strand
CAGCGTGGATCGCGCTCGTAGTGCTGGCGCGTGATGGGATCGATAACGTCGCTGGTCATCACCAGGGTGCGAATTTCACCAAAGGGATCGATGTGGGCGGTGGTGGAATCGGGAATGAGCAGCATGTCGCTCTCATTGATGGCGGCCCATCCGCGGATGCTGGAGCCATCGATCCCGAAGCCTTCTTCAAAGGAATCTTCGGTAAGTTGGCTGATCGGATAGGAAACATGCTGCGAGAGGCCGGGCAGATCGGTGAAACGCAAATCAACCTGGTGAACTTCCTTCTTCCGGGCGAACTCCAGAATTTCCTTGGGATTCATTTCCCCTCCGTGGGTGTGCTGGGCCAGCATAACACAGGCGTTGCACGCGACGACGTTTGTGGAGCTAATAATGAGGGTGATCCAGATGCTGCAGGAATCTGAGGTGCGTCGCAGAGTTCGGGATGCGTATTCCGCGGCAGCGGTGCATCCGGACAAGAAGCACGCGTTTCCGGTGGGGCGGCAGTTCGCCGAGAGCGTCGGATACCCGGCCGACTTGCTCGCTAATCTGCCAGCGACGTGCGTGGAAGGTTTCACCGGTGTTTCCAACGTGTCGATGTTCGCGGAAATCCCCAGGGGCAGCGCGGTTCTGGATTTAGGCTGTGGTGCGGGATTGGATGCCTTGATCGCTGCTAATCGGACTGGACGTGAGGGCGGCGTCGTTGGTGTGGACTTCAGCGAAGCGATGCTTGCACGCGCGCGGCGAAGCGCCGCTGAGGCCGGACTCAGCAATGCCATGTTCTGCCGAGCGGATGCGGAGCAGTTGCCGCTGCGCGACGAATCGGTCGGAGTCGTTCTGGTCAACGGGATTTTTAATTTGAATATTGCCAGCCAATCGATCTTCCGGGAACTCGGGCGCGTGGTGCAGCGGGGCGGCGTGGTCTATGCTGCTGAGTTGATTTTGAAGCAGCCGCTACCGGCGGAACAGCAAGCCTCGGAATCGAACTGGTTCGCTTGAATCGCGGGAGCACGGGAGGCAGGCGCCTTCCTCGATGAGTTTCGGGCCGTGGGATTCGCTGACGCGAAGGTGTTGCGCGCGGTGCGGAACGCTCGCACGATCAACCCATTGGTGCTGGCGGCGGAAATTTGCGCCAGAAAAGCTTGAATAGCGCAATGGCACACGAGTGGCAGTCCTACGACGCGGCCGCGGACACGCATGATCGACTGGCGGTCCCTGGGATTTTTACTCCGCCGGCCAGAGATTTGGTGGCCAGCCTTGATTTGCCGCGGGTGGCGGCTGTATTGGATGTCGGCGCCGGAACCGGAGTGGCGGCGCGAGTGGCGAAGGAATCGTCGAGCGATCGAACAGTGTTCGCACTGGACCCATCTCTTGAGATGCTGCGAGCCGCCCGTAGTCACGGCCTGTGCGTCGTAGCAGGAGCCGTTCCGGGATTGCCATTCGGCGCAGGCAGATTCGATGGCGTGATGGCGAATTTCGTGCTCAGCCATTTAACCTTGTACCAAGCGGCCTTGGCCGATATGGCGCGGGTGCTGAAGCCCGGAGGCAAGCTAGGCGTAACGAGTTGGGGATCTCTGCAAAACGAGTATCGGGAACGCTGGCAGGTGGTGGCGGATTCATTCGCGGACCCGCAAGCTCTTCACGCCGCAGTCGCAGAAGGACTTCCGTGGGAGGAATGGCTCGAAGATCCCGCTCACTTACGGCAGGCCTTCGAAGAGACAGGCCTTCAAAGCATCGCGTTGCACCACGCTCACTACACCACGCGAATGAGCATCGCGGATTTTCTCGCCGTCCGCTCCAATGCGCTGCAGGCGCGCTTCATGCGGCAGACGCTGGCCCCCAAGCGCTGGGAAGAATTCGAACGGGCACTGTCCGCGGACTTCTACGAGAGATTCAAAGACCCGATTGAGCATGTGAGAGACGTTCACATCGCGGTGGGAACGAAAGCCTGATTCACACCAGCTTCGTGTTCTTTGTTTCGGGCAGCGTGAAGACGAGAACAGACCCGATCAAGAAGAAGGCGGAGTTGAGCGCCAGAGCTGCGCCGATACCCTGGCGGTCGGCCACTGCTCCCACTGCGAGTGGCGCGAGGGCGCTGGTGGCCCGTCCGAAATTGTAGACGAAGCCTTGCGCGGCACCACGGATCGAAGTGGGATAGAGTTCGGCCAGCATCGCGCCGAAAAGGGCGAAGAATCCGGTGCCGCAGAAGCCGATCAATGGCCCCAGGATCAGCAGCCAGGTTTCCGAAGACGCTCCCGCCCAGCGCGGCGTGAGGCCGTAGATCGGAGTGAGGATGGCGGCCATGAGCACGTACCAGAAGAAAGTCGGACGCCGTCCGAAGCGATCGGCCAGCCAGCCGAAGCTGACGTAACCCAGGAACGCGCCAAACTGCATGATGAAGATCCAGCCGCTGGTGTCGAGGATGTTGAGACCTGCGCCGCCCTGCGATTTAGGGGCGGAAAGAAATCCAGGTAGCCAGGTGTTGAGTCCCCAATAGGCGAACAGCACGGATGTGGCAAGAGCGGTGGCCAGGAAGGTGCGGCGCGCGAGGGGCGGCCGGAATAAATCTGTGATCCGCCCGGTGGAAGTCTTAGAGCTCCAGATCTCGGGTTCTTTCACCTTGCGCTGGATCCAGATGGTGAAGAACGCCGGGAGCACACCGACCAGGAACAACATTCGCCAGCCGAAGCGGGGCAGGATGTAAGCCGTCGTAGCGGCAGCCAGCATGTAGCCTAGCGCCCAACCGGATTGCATGAGGCCGATGGCCTTCGCCCGATGCTGGGGCGGCCAGCTCTCGGCCACCAGGACCGCGCCCGCTGACCATTCCCCGCCCAGCCCCAGCCCGACTACGGCGCGCCACAAAAGCAGCGATACGATTCCCGTAGACGTGGCCGATCCACCCGAACCGATCGAGTACACGAGAATCGCATAAATCAGGGTGCGGCTTCGCCCGATACGGTCCGCGAGGACGCCTGCAAGAACCCCGCCCACAGAGGACATCAGCAGGGTCGCGGAGCTGACCAGGCCGGCGGTGGCGGCTGACCAGTGGAACTGGGTCCGCAGTGTTTGGACGGCGAAGACGTACAGCAGCACGTCCAGCGCATCCAGCATGTAGCCGAGCATGGCCGCCCAAAGCGCTAGCCAGCGCTGTTCGGAAAAGTACACGGAGCGTGCCATTGCGGGTTCGACATATCATAGCCTGAAGGGCATGACCAGAGAGCAGAAGATCCACGTCGCCAGCGTAACGGTACTCCTGTTGGCGGTTGGGATCGCGGTCGGCTTGAAGAACGACTGGCTTCTGCGGCGCTCGGCAAAATCGCCGGCCGTCCCACAGGATACAATTTACGGGATGCTGGATGCCGCGCGTTCCGGGAATGTGGCAGTGTACCTTTCCAGCTACACGGGAGCTTTGCAGGCATCTTTGCGAGAGGCCGTGCGCGAATCGACAGAGAAAGGCTTCGCCAAGTATCTCCAGGATTCCAATGTCGCGATCAAGGGTGTCGCTGTGAGTGAGCCGCAGCAGGTCAGCGAAAGCGTGGTCAGCGTTCGGGTCGAATACGTGTACCAGGACCGCAACGAGGCTCAGAACTTGCGTCTCGAGAAAGTAAACGGCGAATGGAGGATTGCCGCCGTTGATGGAGCAGAGCGGGTGAAGACGCTGGTGCCATACGGGACACCTGTGAAGTGAGCAGCGAGAGCAACTCATGAATAGAGGACGTGTTCATAATCCATGCGAATGCGATACAAGATCGTAGTTTTGCTCACGCTTGCGGCGGTTGCAGTCTTTGTTGGCATGCGTCTTGTGTACCCCAAGATCTCCCTGCACGCGGCAACCACTACTGTCGCGCCGGCCGAATCGTACCTGGTGATTTTGGGCGTAGGCGACACGGCGGCCACCAATTGGGACGGGTCGATCACCGTCACCGGAGCGAATATCCAGATCCTGCGCGGATGGCGATTCACCCCCGCCGATTCGATATCCGGCACCTCGAGCTGGAAGTTGAGTACCAGAGCGACGCCATCATTGAATCCGCCCGGCCCGGTTCAGGAGAATGGACTCATCGTCAAGATTTCGGCGCCCACGGGTCCAGTGACGTTTAATGTCACTACGACGCAAGGCAACTTCAGCTTCTCGGGGCAGGATTTCGGCGTCAGCCGGACATTTCTGAATGGCCGCGCTCTGGTAGCCAAGACGGGGGCACAATTCCAACTGTCGTCTTCTACCGAGGAAGAAGATTTCCCGTCGATGGCTCAATCGGGCGATGATGTTTACCTCGCCTACACGGAATTCGTACATGGCGACCGTTCACTAGCGGTCGGCCAGGGGACCACCCAGCCCATCACCGATTTTTCGTTCCTGGCGCGTCCGGCCGGTGGCGATCAGGTTCTGTTGATGCATTACTCCGTTTCCCAACGCACTTGGACGGGGCCGTTTGCCGTTACGAACACCGGCGAAGACATCATGCGCAGCGCCGTGGCCGTTGATGGACAGGGGCGCGCGTGGATCATGTATTCCGCCCAACGCTCTGGCAATTTTGACCTCTATGCTCGCAGTGCCCATGCCGATGGCAGCATGTCGTCGGAAATCCGGCTAACCAGCGACCCCGGGACCGACATCTTTCCAGTGGCTACCACCGATGCTTCGGGCCGTGTCTGGGTGGCATGGCAAGGCTTTCGCAACAACAATCTTGAGGTGCTCACGACTGTACAGACAGCTGATACATTTGCTCCCGAAGCAATTGTATCGACCTCGTCGGCCAGTGATTGGGACCCAGCGATCGCGGCGGCGCCCAACGGAGAAGTCGCGATTTCGTGGGACACCTACGATAAGGGCGATTACGATGTTTACCTGCGCCGCGTGCGCTATACCGATCAAATCGGCCTCGACGATCCCATTCCAATTGCCGCTACGGTGAATTTCGAAGCGCGCAGTTCGCTCGCCTATGATCCCCAGAACCGCTTGTGGATCGCCTACGAGATGGCCGGTGCGAGATGGGGCAAAGACTTCGGGGCCTACGACACCAGCGGTCTTCCGCTTTACTCGAGCCGTACAATTCAGGTCCGGTGTCTGATCGGCAACGATCTCTACACGACCGCGAATGATGTTGCGAGCGCCCTACCCGGCACGCCGGCTACGCACCTGTTTCTCCCGTCGACGAGAGGAACGCCGGTGGCGCAACCCGATCCGACGATCACCCAAAAACGCACAGCGAACAACGGAGTAGGCACGGCGAACGGTCCACGAAACAGCTTTCCACGCCTCACCACGGATTCTGAAGGCACGGTATACCTGGCCTTCCGAGAGCAGGCCGGCCCTGGACTTTCCTCCAGCCGCTCCACGGGCGGCCTTTCGACGGGATCGATTTGGGTGGGCGCGATGGTCTACTTCGACGGAGCGCAGTGGCATGGACCGGGAGTGCTGGGGTATACCGATGCGGTTGGGGATAATCGTCCGGCAGTGGTTGCGCTCGCGCCGGGACGCCTGTTGATAGCGCACTCGTCCGACCATCGGCTTTCGCCCATCGCGGCCGGCTCTCCGCAGGCCGATGGAGTGAGCTCCGATATTTTCCAGTCTGATTTGGTGATCTCTCGGACACAGCAGTCTCCGCAATTACAGAAAATCGGTCAGGTGACTCCCGATCCCCCGGATTCGCCGGCTGCGGCCGAAGCCGCGGCAGCCACGCTTTCCCGAAGTTACCGGCCGACGGTCAATGGGCAACAGTACCAACTGGTGCGCGGCGATTTCCACCGTCACACGGAGATTTCATTTGACGGTGTCCGCGATGGCCCGCTGGTGGATGCGTACCGCTACTACATTGACGCGGCTTCGCTCGGATGGGCCGGGTGCTGCGACCACGACAACGGCGAAGGGCGAGAATACACCTGGTGGCTCATTCAGAAGTTTTCGGATGCGTATTTGCTGGGTTCCAAATATATCCCGATGTTTTACTACGAGCGCAGTGTCGCTTACCCGGAAGGACACCGCAACGTTGTGTTTGCCCAGCGCGGAGTTCGGCCACTGCCTCGGCTGCCGGTCACTGCGCCCAACTCCGCGGCCACGCCCGCTCCGGATACGACGATGTTGTACGGTTACCTGCATTTCTTTAACGGCATCAGCGCTCCTCACACCAGCGCAACCGATCAGGGAACGGATTGGCGCAATAACGATCCGCAAGTGGAGCCTTTCGTCGAAATCTATCAGGGCGACCGCCAAGATTACGAGATGCCCGGCGCGCCAAGGGCGAACACGTCTGCGGATTCAATCTCGGGATTTGAGTCGGCAGGTTACGTCTCGAACGCACTCGGAAAGGGCATCCAGCTCGCGTTTGAGGCATCCAGCGACCACGTTTCCACGCACATTTCATTTACTAATGTCTGGGTGACAACGCCCACCCGTGCCGGCGTCATGGACGCGATGCACAAACGCCGCATGTATGGCTCCACCGACAACATCCTTGCGGACTTCCGCAGCGGCGTCCACTTTATGGGCGAGACCTTCACTGCCACGAGCCCGCCGGTGTTCACGGTTCGCTTGTGGGGAACGGCGCCGTTCCAAAGCGTGGTCGTTGTGAAGGACAACAATATCGTCTATTCTCCGACGGTTGGAGACCGCGTCGTTTCGTTCAGTTATCAGGACCAAACCGCGACAAAGGGCAAGTCAAGCTACTATTACGTACGCGGTGTTCAGACCGACGGCCAGATCGTCTGGGTAAGTCCCATGTGGGTGACCTTGCAATGAGGCGCATTTTCGTATTGTTGTCGGTCATTGCGGCAGTCGACGCACAGACGCCGGCGCTCCATCCTCTACACGTTTCATCGGCAGGAATCATTCTCGATGATTCTGGCAAGCCGGGTTTGCTGCGTGGGCTGAATCGGAGCGCCACAGGCTCCGGGAACGCCGACGCCACTGCAACCGATGCCGACTACGCTGCCCAAAACCAGTTGTTATCGATGAACCTGGTGCGGATTTTCGTTAATGCCACCTGGTGGACCAGCAACGTGCAGATCCCGATCGGGAATCTCAAATACCAGGACTACATCGACCTCCTGATTCAGCGCGCTAAGAAGTACGGCAACTATGTTCTGATTCTCAAAGCCGGCCAGTTTCCCGATCTTCCCTGTGGCGCTGACGGGAAGAATTGCCCCGCGACCAATCAGGGCGACCTGAATTGCCAGGCAACCCCTTCGGTCTGCCCTGCGCAAGATACGACCGGCGCCAACATCGATGCCGCGTTCAACTTTTGGAGCGCATTCGCCAAGAAGTATGCTGCCGATCCGATGATTCTTTATGACACCTGGGAGGACATGCATGGCATCGACAACAACACCTGGAGCGATGATCAGAATCAATTGATCGCGGCGATCCGCACCTACAGCCCACAGTCGGTCATCTTCATGGAGGATACTGGGACGGCGTTCGAATCAATCGTGCAAGGTGCCATCCCGGATCTTGGCTGGTCAAATATCGTGTGGAATTTTCATTTGTATAACGGCCCAAGCGGGACTTGTACCAATCCGGCATCAGCGCGCTACGCCAACTGGCCGCAGAACTTCGACCCACTGGTGAGTTATGCGCATCAATACGGCCATGCGGTCGCAATCACGGAATGGGGTGGGTGCAACGACAGCGATCCATACCACACAAACATTACGTCTTATGCCCAGACTCACTCTGTGGCGCTTGCTTATTTCGATAGCAGCAACGTGATTACGCAGTCGGGCGCGAGCTATCAATTAACAGCCACCGGCACGAAGATAGCGCAGGCATACACGGCGATAGCGGCAGGCGGACCGGGCACGGTGGCCAGCGCCAACTCAGCGAGCGGAACAACGACGCTTGCCGCCGAAGCCATCGCATCTGCTTATGGTGCGAACCTCGCAACCGTCGCGCAGTCAGCTAGCGTAGTGCCCCTGCCCATGAACCTGGGAGGTACCACGGTAACAGTCAGCGACTCCAATGGAATTTCACGCTCGGCCGAATTGTTTTTCGTCTCTCCTACGCAAGTAAATTACCAAGTGCCACCCGGCGTGGCATCTGGGAGCGCTACTGTTACTGTGTCGGTGAACGGAGATCCTAAGGGCATCGGCTCAGCTCAAATTGCGTCGCTGTCGCCGGGGATATTCACGGCCAATGCGACTGGACAAGGTGTGGCGGCTGCAATCGCGGTGACTGTCCATGCGGATGGATCTAGCGGCTACGTCCTGACATTTCTGCCGGCAACTGCCGCGGCGGTCCCCATCGATCTTGGACTCGATACCGATCAGGTGGTGCTCGAACTGTACGGCACCGGGATACGCGGTCATAGCGCGACAGTGAGCTGCAAGATCGGATCGATCACGTTGCCGGTCGCGTACGCCGGACCCCAGGGCCTGTACGTCGGCGAAGACCAGGTGAATATCCTACTGCCAAAATCGCTGCGGGGCGCAGGACTGCTTCCCGTCGTACTAACAGTGGATGGACAGACCGCGAATACGGTGAGTGTGAGCTTCAAGTAATTATGGATGAAGAACGCCAGGAACGAATTCGATATTACGCATTTGCGGCGTTCGTCGGCGCGCTGCTGGTTGCCAACTGGCTGGGCATCTTTAAGACGATTTTCGGGGTCGACACGGCCATCCTGATCACGTTGCTGGCGGGATACAAGACTTTTTACAACTCCATCTCGGCGCTCATGGAACGGCGCATCTCCGCCGATATTGCGCTGTGCATCGCGGTGATCGCGGCGCTTTCGGTCGGGCAGTACCTGGCTGCGGCCGAGGCAATGTTTATTGTTCTGGTAGGCGAAGGCCTGGAGACCTACGCCGCCGGACGAACAGCAGCGGCGATCCACCGCTTCGTGGAACAGATGCCGCAGCGCGCCCGCTTGCTTCGCAACGGGCAGGAGCAAGAGGTGGAGGCCGCGTCCCTGGCCGCGGGCGATCTTATCCTGGTGCGGGCGGGCGAAAAGCTTCCGGCCGATGGGGAAATCGCCTCCGGCTTTTCGGCGATCAACGAAAGCTCCATCACCGGCGAGCCGCTGCCGCGGGAAAAAGGGCCGGGCGACGAAGTATTTTCCGGATCGCTGAACGGCGGCGGCATGCTCCAGGTGCGGGTGAGCCGTGCCGGAGAAGACACCACGCTGGCGAGAGTAGTGCAGCTCGTCCGGGAAGCACAGGAGAAGCGTGCCCCAGTGGAAAGGCTGGCAGATCAGGTTGCCCGATACTTTCTCCCGGCGTTGCTACTGGCAGGTGCGCTCACGTTTTACTTCACGCGCGATTGGATGCGGACCGTTTCCGTACTCATTGTGGCCTGTCCGTGCGCCCTGATCCTGGCGACCCCGACGGCCATGGTCGCTGCTATCGGCGGCCTCGCGCGGCGCGGGATTCTGGTGCGCGGGGCCGCCGTATTACAACGTGCGGCCAAGGTGGATACGGTCGTCTTCGACAAAACAGGCACGATCACCGAGGGTCGTTTTGAGATCGTCCGCATCATTGCTCTAGACCGGACGCAGGATGAGCTTCTGGCCGTCGCGGGGGCGCTGGAACGCGCATCCGATCATCCTCTGGCGCGAGTAATCGTGGAAGAGGCGCAACTTCGCGGTCTTAATCTCGTGGCGCCTGAGAATGCGCAGGCCGAAGCCGGGCGTGGAGTGACAGCAGAGGTCGGAGGCCGCCGCTGGCGCGTTGGTAATGCCGCTTTTGTCACGCAGGATGGCGCACCGCTTCCGAGCGATTTGCTGAACCAAGCCGATTCCCTGGGCGCCACCAGCGTCTGGATTGCCGAAGACGATCGTCTCGCCGGCGCGATCCTGTTGCGCGATCGGGTCCGTGATGGAGTGGGGGCTTGCATCGCCGGGTTGCGACAGCTTGAAATCGGCCGTCTGGTCATGCTTACCGGGGATCGCCAGCGCGCTGCCGAGGCAATCGCGCGGGAAGCTGGTATCGCGGATGTGGAGGCCGATCTGCTACCGGAGCAAAAACTTTCGCGGGTTCGCGAACTGGTCTCCCAAGGCCGGGCGGTTGGAATGGTTGGTGACGGCATTAACGACGCGCCCGCGCTGGCAGCGGCAAATGTTGGCATCGCCGTGGCTGGCGCCAGCGCCATCGCAACAGAAGCAGCCGACGTCGTCTATTTGCCCCACTCGCTCGAAGGACTTCCAGAGCTGTTCTCCACCAGCCGCCGGGCGCTGGCCACCGCCTGGCAAAACATTATTCTGTTCGCCGGGATCGTGAATCTCGCAGCGGTGCTGTTGGCCGCCTCCGGCAGACTGGGGCCGGTGGGTGCCGCCGTAACGCATCAGCTCTCTTCGTTCCTGGTCATGATGAACTCGCTGCGTCTGCTCCGCGTCGAAGGGGCGGGGCGCAAAATGTTGGCGAGACTGGCTTCGGTCACGAATCTGCCGATCGCGTGGAATCATGTTCGCAATGTCGCGGGCCGAATAGATCCTGGCGCTGCCGTCCAATGGGCTGCCGATCACCACCAGCGGCTGATCAAGCCCGGCGTCGCCGTCCTGGTGCTGGGCCTGCTGCTGAGCGGCATCTACATCATTCCGCCCGAAGAGGTCGGGATCATTCAACGATTCGGCCGGCAGGTACTGCCGCATGATGGTCCGGGAATTCACTACAAGCTGCCGTGGCCTGTCGATCAGCTCACTCGCGTACAGGACCGGCGAGTACGTGTAGTAGAAATCGGCTTCCGCACCAATGCAGCCAAGTCCGATGCCGAGCCCGCCGCCTATGAGTGGAACGTGCAACACCGATCCGGGCGATTCCAGCGCCAACCTGAGGAGTCGCTCATGTTGACGGGCGATCAGAACATGATCGAGCTGAACGCAACCATCCACTACGACCTCGCGCGGCCGGACGAATTTGTGTTCGGCCAATTGGATGGAGCTGCCACGGTGCGCGCCGCCGCCGAATCCACGATTCAATCGGTGGTCACCGGTGCGCCGCTGGATGATGTGCTTACCACCGGCCGTTCGTCGATCGAAGAGCGCGTCAAGAGCGGGTTGCAGGCGCGCGTGGACCGTTACCATTCCGGTATTCGGGTGCTCTCAGTGCGTCTCGAGGATGTGCATCCCTCGCTCGAAGTAGTGGATGCTTTTCGCGATGTTTCAGGCGCGTTCGAAGAAAAGAATCGCGTAGTCAATGAAGCCGAGGGTTATCGGAATGAGCAGGTGGCGCTCGCCCGCGGCAATGCGAAAGCCAGCTTGGCCCAGGCTAATGGCTACACAGTGGAACGCATCCATCGCGCCGAGGGTGATGCGGACAGGTTCACCCAACGGGAAGGCGCGTTTCGCACAGCGCCCGGCCCCACTCAGACGCGCTTGTATCTGGAAACCGTCGAACAAGTGCTCCCCGGCAAGAAGAAACTGATCGTCGACGGCACCAAAGCGCGGCGCCAACTGTTTTTGTTGGAAGACGGCGTGGAGATCGGTGGTACAGCACTGAATCCCGTGTTCTCCGAAACGCCTTCGCCCAAAGCTCCGAAGGACTGATATCAATATGAACTCATATCCGAAAAGGTACATTCTCGCGGCCATTAGCCTGGCTGTAATAATTCTGGGTTACCGGACCCTCTTCCCGGTCAAAGAAACCGAATTCGTGCTGGTCACTCAATTCGGACGGCCGCTGTATGCCGTGACCAGTGCCGGTTTGCACGCCAAATGGGCCTTCCAGAGCGCGACCTATTTCGACCGCAGGCTGCGCATCTATAATCCGCGACCCTCGGAGTTCCTCACGCGCGACAAGAAGAACATTGTGGTGGACAGTTACGTGGCGTGGAAGATACAAGACCCGAATCGGTTCCTGCAAAGTGTAGGCGACCCGGTTGCCGCGGAGATGCGCCTGCATGACATCGTGTGGTCGGGCCTCTCGGCGGCGCTCGGCGCGCATGATCTGGATTCGCTTGTCTCTATCGCGGCCAAGCCGCAGACCGCCGACATCATGGATCAATTGACGGGCTTAACGGATCGCGCCGCGCTGGCAGAATATGGGATCAATGTAGTCGACGTGCGGGTCAAGCGGCTCAATCTCCCGGAGCAGAACAAGCAGAGTGTCTATGCGCGTATGAGGGCCGAACGCGAGCGGATCGCGCGCCAGTACCGGGCGGAGGGCGAAGAGCAGGCGCTGAGCATTCGCGCGGATGCGGACCGCCAAAAGGCCGAGTTGCTTTCGTTGGCGTACAAGGAAGCCGAAACGACGCGGGGGCGCGGGGACGCCGAGTCGACTCGCATCTACGGGCAGGCTTACTCCAAGAATCCAGCATTTTATAAACTGCTGCGCACACTGGAGGCTTACAAGAAGGTGCTCGACGACAAGACAACGGCCATTCTGAGCTCGGATTCTGAACTTCTAAGAATCCTCACGCGAGGCGAAACAGGAGCGAAGTGAGCACCAGTCCTACACGAGCGAGAACGCCGATTGAGTTGGCTCACGTCAACATCGGTGAGCCGGTACTGCAGAACGGCATTGGCAAATCGCGCGCGCCGCACTATGTTCCAAGACTCGGGTGGGGCTTTTTACTGCTGTGGATTCTTTCTGGAATCTTTTTTGTACCGACCGATCAGCAAGCAGTGGTTACTCGTTTCGGCGCTGTAATGGAACCGCGTGTTAC
>Ga0070714_100002954_pt1 | contig 12594 bp, 15 predicted proteins | sample LARL83metaG_FD_65450 | JGI IMG/M metagenome (GOLD analysis project Ga0070714, IMG submission 65450) | Corn, switchgrass and miscanthus rhizosphere microbial communities from Kellogg Biological Station, Michigan, USA - LAR L8-3 metaG | ecosystem: Host-associated > Plants > Roots > Rhizosphere ... | reverse complement strand
GACGACTTCCTTCACCTGGGCCGACGCCAGCTCCGCGGCCACTGCCGCCACGTCGTGCCCGACGACGAGGACGGTGATCGGCTGCGCGAGCTGCTGGGCGGCCGCGATTGTTTCCCACGACGCCCGATTCAGCTTGCCGCCGCGCTGTTCCGCCACCACGACGATCATTGGATCACCCGCGCGTCCTCGCGCAGCTTCTTCACGAGCTCCTTCGCCGCCTCGCCCGGCGAGCCCGTGATGAGGTGCGTCTTCTTCCCTTTTTCGGGGGCGTACAACCGCACGATCTTCTGACGCGGCGCCGCGCCGCCCGGCGCCCCGGCCTTCTTGATCGCTTTCTTCTTGGCGGCCATGATCCCCTTGAGCGTCGCGTACCGCAGCTGGTTGATGCCGCTCTGAATCGTCAGGACCGCCGGCAGCGGCATGGCGACCCACTGGAACCAGCCGCCTTCGAGCTCGCGCTTCACGCGCAGCGCGCCGTCGCCGATCTGCACGTCCATGATGATCGTCGCGTGCGGCAGCCCCAGCCGTTCCGCGAGAATGACGCCGGTCTGCGCGAAGCCCTGATCGTCGGACTGCAGGCCGGTCAGGATGAGGTCGAAGCGCTCGTCTTTCATCGCCGCCGCCAGCGCGTCGGCGACCACGAAGGCATCCGCGGCCGCCAGCCCATCGTCCTCGACGTGAATCGCACGATCGGCGCCCCGGGCCAGCGCTTCGCGAATTACCTGCGCGACGCGGGCGGGACCGGCCGAGCAGACGACCACTTCGCCGCCGTGCTGCTCCTTCAGGCGCAGCGCCTCTTCGAGGGCGTAGGCGTCGGGCTCATTCATTTCATAGCTGGCGTCCTGATCGCGGATCCACGTCTTGTCGTCGTTCAGGCGCGGCTGCCAGTCGCGGGTTGGAACCTGTTTGATGCAAACGGCGATGAGCATAATGGCGGTGCTTTGATGGCTTTACTTACGTTCTCGCGGGGCCCCACCCCCGCTCGATAACGCCTTCGCGCCGTGGCGCTCGGCGTATCTAGAACAGAGCGTCATCGTCAGACTTCATACTTCTTGAACAGCAGCGCGGCGTTCGTGCCGCCGAAGCCGAACGAGTTCGACAGCGCGTAGTTGATCTTGAGGCGGCGGCTCGTATGCGGGATGTAATCGAGGTTGCAGTTGTCGTCGGGGTGGTCGAGATTGATCGTGGGCGGCGCGAGCTGATGGTGAACGGCCAGCACCGTGATTCCGGCCTCGAGCCCGCCGGCGGCGCCGAGGAGGTGCCCCGTCATCGACTTGGTCGACGAGGCCGCGAGCGTCAGCGCGTGCTCGCCGAAGCAGCGGTTGATGGCGAGCGTCTCCAGCTGGTCGCCCTGGGGCGTCGAGGTCCCGTGGGCGTTGATGTAGTCGACGACGGACGGCTCGACGCCGGCGCTGTGCAGCGCGGCCCGCATCACGCGGTACGCGCCGTCGCCGTCCTCTGACGGCGCGGTGATGTGGTACGCGTCCGCCGACATGCCGTAGCCGACGAGCTCCGCGTAGATGCGCGCCCCGCGCGCGGTGGCGCGGCCGTGCTCTTCGAGGATCAGCACCCCGGCGCCTTCGCCGACGATGAAGCCGTCCCGGTCCTTGTCGAAGGGGCGGCTCGCCCTCGGGGGGTCGTCGTTGCGCGTCGAGAGCGCGCGCAGCGCCCCGAACCCGCCGATGCCCATCGGGGTGATCGCCGCTTCCGATCCGCCGGCAATCATCACGTCGGCATCGTCGCGCCGGATGATCTCGTACGCGTCGCCGATGGCGTGGGCGGACGCGGAGCACGCGGTACAGGTCGCCGAGTTCGGCCCCTTGGCCCCGAAACGGATCGACACCTGGCCGGCGGCCAGGTTGATGATCGCCGAGGGAATGAAGAACGGAGAGATCTTGCGCGGTCCGCCCTCGAGCAGCGCCTTGTGTTCGCGCTCGATCGTGGTGAACCCGCCGATGCCCGACGCGATGTGGACGCCCACGCGGGGCGCGACCTCGTCGGTGATCGCCAGCGCGGCGTCATCCACCGCGAACTGCGACGCCGCAATCGCGTACTGGATGAACACGTCCATCTTCTTGATGTCTTTCTTCTCGATGAACGTGAGGGGGTCGAACCCCTTGACCTCGCCCGCGATCCGGGTCGCGAACTGCGACGCGTCGAACTTCGTGATCGGCGCGACACCGCTCTGGCCGGCAAGCAGCGCCTGCCAGTTCGCCTCGGTGCCGATGCCGAGCGACGACACCAGCCCGATCCCCGTGACGACGACCCGTCGTCTGTGAGTCATTCTTCCTCTGCCCGGCGCACGCTACTTCTTGCCCTTGGCGTGCGAGTCGATGTACTCGACCGCCTCCTTGACGCGCGTGATTTTCTCCGCGTCCTCGTCCGGAATTTCGATGCCGAATTCTTCCTCGAACGCCATGACGAGCTCGACGGTGTCGAGCGAGTCGGCGCCGAGGTCGTCTACGAACGAGGCATCCGGCGTCACTTCTTCTTCGTCGACGCCGAGCTGCTCCACGATGATGCTCTTGACTTTGTCGGCTACGGCCATTCAGTCCTCCTACATGTACATCCCGCCGTTCACTGCCAGAACGTGCCCTGTAATATACGATGCCTCGTCCGAGGCAAGATAGCATGCGGCGGCGGCGACGTCGTCGACCGTACCGAGCCGCCCGAGCGGAATCTGCGCCGCCCAGTCGATCTGCGCCTTGCCCGCGATCGCCCGCGTCATGTCGGTGTCGATGAACCCGGGCGCGATCACGTTCACCGTCACGCCGCGCGACGCCACCTCGCGGGCGAGCGCCTTGCAGAATCCGATCAGGCCCGCTTTCGACGCCGCGTAGTTCGCCTGCCCCGCATTGCCCGTCTGCCCGACCACCGAGCCGACGGCGATGATGCGGCCGCCGCGCTGCTTGAGCATCGGCCGCATCGCCGCCTGCGCCAGGACGAAGGTGGCGGTGAGGTTCGTCGCGATGACGACGTCCCAGTCCTCGCGCTTCATCCGCATCAGCAGCTGATCCCGCGTGATCCCGGCGTTGCTGACGACGATGTCGAGGCGGCCCAGGCGCTCGACGATCCCCGCCGGCACGCGCTCGAGCGCCGCCGTGTCGGTGACGTCGAGCGCCAACGACTCGGCGCGGCCGCCCGCCGCCACGATCGCGTCCACCGTGCCGCGCGCGTTCTCGCCGCGCGCCGCGGCGACGACGTGGGCGCCCTGCAGGGCCAGCCGCTCGGCGATCGCGCGCCCGATGCCGCGCGACGCGCCGGTCACCAGCGCGACCCGATTGGTCAGTGCGAACATGGATCGGGAATCATGCGAGCAGCGGCTCAACGGCGGCGAGGTCGTCGGGAGTGGCGACGCTGACGACCACGGCGTCCTTGTGGATCTTGCGCACGAGGCCGCTCAGCACCGTGCCGGGTCCTACCTCAACATACGTTGTGACGCCTTCAGACGCAAGGCGCGCTACGACGGCGTCCCACTGCACCGGGGACGACACCTGCCGGACGAGCGCGTCGATGGCCTCGGCGGCCGTGCGCTTCGGCAGCCCGTCGGCATTGGCGACGATCGGCACGCGCGGATCGGCCGTCGTCAGCGCGCGGAGCTCCGGAGCCAGACGATCTTCGGCCGGCTTCATCATCGCGCAGTGAAAGGGTGCGCTCACCGGCAGCGGAATCGCGCGCTTCGCGCCGAGCGCCTTCGCGCGATCGCTCGCCCGCTTGACGGCGGCGGCCGCGCCGGCGATCACGACCTGCCCCGCGCCGTTCAAGTTCGCCGGGCTCACGATCTCGCCCTCCGCTGCTTCCTCGCACGCCTGGACCACCTTGGCGACGTCGAGCCCGAGAATCGCCGCCATCGCGCCGGTGCCGACCGGCACCGCCTCCTGCATGTAGCGGCCGCGGCGCCGCACGATTCGCAGCCCGTCGGCGAAGCCGAACGTGCCGGCGGCGACGTTCGCCGAGTACTCGCCGAGGCTGTGGCCGGCAACGAAGGACGGCGCCAGGCCGCGCGAGGCGAGCAGCCGGTACGCCGCGATGCTCGTCGCGAGAATCGCCGGCTGCGTGTTCTCCGTGAGCACCAGCCGATCCTCCGGCCCCTCGAAGATCGTGCGCGACAACGGCTCGCCGAGCGCGGCGTCGGCCTCGGCGAAGGCGTCGCGACAGATCGGAAACGCGTCGGCGAGCGCTTTGCCCATGCCGACCTTCTGCGAGCCTTGCCCTGGAAAAATGAGAGCGATCAATGCAGGATCGCCAGCGCCGCGATGTCGTGCTCGATTTGGCCGACGAAACGGCTCGAGGCGAACCGATACGCCATGGCGACCGCGTTCCGCATCGCTTTCGCGTTGGAACGCCCGTGCCCCACGACCGTCACGCCCGCCACACCGAGGAGCGGCGCCCCGCCGTATTCGGAGTAGTCGACGCGGCGGCGGAGGTGCCGGAGGGCGCGGCGCGTCAAGAGCGAGCCGACGCGCGTCGCGAACGTGCGGGTCAGCTCCGCCTCGATGAAATCGACCAGCCCTTCGCTGATCTTCAGCGCGACGTTGCCGGTGAAGCCGTCGCAGACGATGACGTCGGCGTGGCCCATGTAGGCCCGCCGCGCCTCGACGTTGCCGATGAACTCGAGCGGCGCGGCCTTCAGCAGCCGATGCGCTTCCCGTGTGAGCTCGTTGCCCTTGGTCTCTTCCTCGCCAATCGACAGCAGGCCGACGCGCGGGCGGGCCACGTCGGTGGCGAGGCGCGCGTAGACGCTGCCCATGACGGCGAACTGGAGCAGGTGCTGCGGCCGGCAGCCGACGCTCGCGCCGACGTCGAGCAGGATCGCGGTGTGATCGCCGGTCGGGATCGTGGCGGCCAGCGCCGGCCGATCGACGCCGGCGATCATGCCGAAGGCGCCGTGCGCCGCCATGACGGTGGCGCCGGTATGTCCCGCGCTCACGAGCGCCGCCGCGTCGCCCCGCGCCACGCACTCGGCCGCCACGCTGATCGACGCTCCCGGCATCCGGCGGAGCGCCGAGCTGGGCGCGGCGTCCATGTCGACGACGTCCGGCGCGTCGACGATCCGCACGCGGTCGGGATCGACGTCGAGCCGGCGCGCGAGCTCCGCGCCGATCGCCTTGGCGCGGCCGACCAGCAGCACGCCGAGATCGAAATGGCGCGTGGCCGCGATCGCGCCCTCGACCGCCGGCGCGGGCGCGAAGTCGCCGCCCATGGCATCAACCGCGATCCAGAGCACCCTTACTCCTCGTCGACCGCCTTGGCCTGGCGACCGCGGTAGTACCCGCAGTTGGTGCAAACCCGGTGCGGCGGCTTGGGTTCGTGGCAGTGCGGGCATTCGGAGAGGCCCACCGGCTTCAACGCGTCGTGGGTGCGGCGGTTCGCGGTGCGCGTCTTCGAGTGTCGTCGTTTGGGATTCGGCATGGTTGATCCTTAATTCTCAGTTCTAATTTCTAAGTTCTCAGTTCTCAGTTCTCAGTTCCAAATTCTCAGTTCAATTTTCTTTACGCAATTCCTTGAGCGCCGCGAACCGCGGATCCTCCCACGCGCGCTGGCAGGAGCAGGTGCCGCGATTGAGATTGGTCCCGCAGTCAGGACACAAGCCCTGGCAGTCCTCGCGGCAGAGCGGCTTCATCGGCAGCGCCAGGAAGAATTGCTCGCGCATCAACTGGCCGAGGTCGATGGTGTCGTTCTCGTAGAACGCCGTCGTCAGATCGTCCTCTTCGACTTCCCGTTCGCCCTCGCCGGTGTTCTCCGTATGCGGCTGGTACCGCAGGTCGAACGACGAGGCAACCGGCAGCGCGAACGGTTCCAGGCAGCGGCTGCACGGCAATTCGAGCGTCGTCGACACGCTGCCGACCAGGCGAAACTGCGCGTTGTCCTTGAAGATATCGAACGCGAGCTCAACCGGCGCGACGACGCGGAAGGCGTCGTCGGCGGGGACCTCGTCCGGGCGATACACCCGCTCGAAGCGCTCGTGCTGCGCGCGGATATTTGTGAGGTTCAACGAGAGCATGAACCCCCAAATATACCACGCAGGTGGCCGCTTTCCCTCGCGCCAGGTCAGGGCGGCGGCGGGCCTCTGGCGGCGGCCGGAAGGTCGACGCTCCGCTAATCGATCGCCCAGGGTTTCGGGATGTAGAGCTCCTCGAAGAGGCGCACGGCGTACCGGTCGGTCATGCCTGCGACGAAATCGCGGGCCGCAGCGTCGACCCCTTCGGTGTCGATCGTCACGGGATCGAGGAACTCGCCCGGACGTTCGTGCACTTTCTCCCACAATCCGCTGAGGATATCGGCGGCCTTCTTGAACTCGGCGGTCGCGATCGTGTCCTCGTACACGGTATCGAAGAGAAAGCTCCTGAGCGCGAGCATCGCGTTCAGGATCGGCGTCGACATGCGGATCTCCGCGAGCTCGCCGGCCAGCGTCTCGGTGACGACGTCGCGAACGAGCGTCGAGATGCGCGCGGACGACGTGGTGCCCAGCGCGGCCACCAGATCCGCCGGCAAGTCCTCCGCCCGCAGCAGCCCGGCGCGCGTCGCATCGTCGATGTCGTGGTTCACGTACGCGATGAGATCGGCGACCCGCATGATCTGGCCTTCGAGCGTGCTCGCGCGCAGCGACGGCTCCATGCCGACCGGCGCGCCCGCCTTGCCCTTCGAGTGCTTGGCGATGCCGTCGCGGACTTCCCAGGTGAGGTTCAGGCCCCGGCGATCGTTTTCGAGCACGTCGACGATTCGCAAGCTCTGCTCGTAGTGATTGAAGCCGCCGGGCATGAGCCGATCGATCACCCGTTCGCCCGCGTGGCCGAACGGCGTGTGCCCGAGGTCGTGGCCGAGCGCGATGGCCTCGGTGAGCTCCTCGTGAAGGCGCAGCACTTTGGCGATCGTCCGCGCGATCTGCGACACCTCGAGCGTGTGCGTGAGGCGCGTCCGGTAGTGGTCGCCCGTCGGCCTGAAGAACACCTGCGTCTTGTGATTCAGCCGCCTGAACGCCTTGCAGTGGATCACGCGATCGCGATCGCGCTGGAACGCGGGGCGGACGCTGTCCTCCGCCTCGGCCCTCAGGCGTCCGCGGGAATCGGCGCTCTTGGCGGCTTGCGCCGCAAGAATCTCGCGCTCGCGCCGCTCGAGCTGTTCGCGAATCGTCGTCATCGGCCGGTCAGCTCGCCGAGAAAACTCGTGCCGTGACGCATGGGGCCCACGCCGAACAGCTCCGCGAGCGTCTGGCCGAGATCCGCGAAGGTCTGGCGTGTACCGAGGTCCACGCCGTTGCGAACGTGCGCGCCGGCCGCGAGGATCGGCACGTACTCACGGGAATGATCGGTGCTCGGCGTCGTCGGATCGTTGCCGTGGTCGGCGGTGACGACGAGGAGATCGTCGCGGCGAAGCCGCGGGAGCACCCGCGCGAGACGTCCATCGAATCGCTCGAGGTTTGCGGCGTAGCCGGCGGCGTCGTTGCGGTGGCCGAACTGTGTGTCGAAGTCGACGAGGTTGGCGAAAATCAGGCCGCCGCCGGCCTCTTCGAGCTGCCGTTCGACTTCGTCCATGCCGCCGTCGTCGCTCTTTGTGTGGATCGCGTGGGTGATGCCGCGCGCCGCGAAGAGGTCCTCGATCTTGCCGATCGCCACGACCGGATGCGATGCGGCCTTCACGCGGTCGAGCAGAGTCTCTCCTGATGGCGGCAGCGCATAGTCGCGGCGATTTGCCGTGCGGGTGAACGCGCCGGGCCGGCCGACGAACGGCCGCGCGATTACGCGTCCCACGCCAAGACCTTTTCCGACGAGGTCGTACGCGATCTCGCATGCGCGGTAGAGCTCGTCCAGCGGCACGACGTCCTCGTGCGCGGCGATCTGAAACACGCTGTCGGCGGATGTGTAGACGATGAGCGCGCCCGTGCGAAGATGCTCGGCGCCGAGCTCTTCGAGAATCGCGGTGCCCGACGCCGCCTTGTTGCCGAGGACGCCGCGTCCGGTCCGCCGCGCGAACTCGTCGACGACCGCCGTCGCGAATCCGTTCGGAAACGTCGGAAACGCGCGGTCCAGCACAATCCCCATCATTTCCCAGTGCCCGGTGACCGAATCCTTCCCAGCCGACGCCTCGGCCATACGTCCGACGGCGGCAGGGGGAACCGCTGGCACGACGGAGGTCGACGGGGCGCCAAGCGAGGCGACCTTGCCGAGGCCGAGCGCGCGCAGCGTCGGCACCCTGAGCGGCACCTGTCTGGCGATGTTACCGACCGTATTGCTGCCCTGATCGCCGTACGCCGCGGCATCCGGCAGCTCCCCGATGCCCACGCTGTCCATCACGATGACGATGGCGCGGCGGAACGGCGGTTCGGCATTCATGGCGCTCGGTGCACGCTGAACGACGGCGCCGGCGCGTGCTCAGGAGTGCGAGAAGTAGTTGGCAACAGGCTTCAGCGTCTTGATGACCGCGATCGCGTGCTTGAAGATCATGTGATCGGCGCCGCCGTGGTCCATGACGACGGCGAAGCGATCGAAATTCTTGATGCGACCCTCGAGCTCGCTGCCGTCCATCATGCGGATCGTCACCGAGAGCTTCTCGCGGCGGACGTAGTTCAGAAAGACGTCCTGAATGTTTGGTTGAGCCTTTGATTCGGAGGCGGGCGCCATCAGCGGGCGGACTCCTGTCTGCGTTCGTGGACGAGACGGTTCACGGCCGCGATCGTCAGAGGCGACTCACCGGGACCATCGAACCACGTTAGATTAGGCTCTTTACGGAACCAGATCAACTGGCGCCGCGCGTAGCGTCGGTTCTCCTGGGCGATGAGCGCGCGCGTCGCCGCTTCGTCGCGGACGCCGTGAAGGTGCTCGAGCGCCTGGCGGTAGACCAGTCCGCCGAAAGGACGCGCGCTCTCGGGAATCCCACGCGCGAGCAGCGTCCGTATTTCGTCCAGCAGCCCGCGCGCGAACTGCTCGTCCACTCGTCTGGTGACCCGCTCCGAGATCTCGGCCGCTGGCAACCGCACGCCGATCGCAACGACGTCGACGTCGGGAATCGGCGAGACGGTTTCGTCGAAGTGCGACGTCAGCGGGCGGCCGGTGAGAAAGAACACCTCGAGCGCTCGCACCATCCGCTTCAAATCGCGCGGCTGGATCCGCTCCGCCGATCGGGGATCGGTGCGGCCGAGCATCCGGTGCAGGAACCCTGCGCCGCGGCGCGCCGCGATGGCCTCGAGCCGCCGGCGAAGCGCGTCGTCCCGGCCGGGACCGGGAAAGAGGCCGCGAGTCAGCGCGCGGTAATAGAAGCCCGTGCCGCCGGCCAGAATCGGCAGACGGCCGCGGCCGTGAATGTCGCGAATCGCCTGCGCGGCGTCGCGCGCGTACTGCGCCGCCGTGTAGTCGGCGACCGGCTCGGCGATGTCGATCAGATGATGCGGAACGCGGCGCCGATCGCCGGCGCTCGGCTTGTCGGTGCCGATGTCGAAGCCGCGGAAGACCGCGGTCGAATCGCAGTTGACGATTTCTCCGCCGTGCTCCTCGGCCAGCGCCAGCGCCAGCGCGCTCTTGCCGGTCGCGGTCGGGCCGAGGATGGCGACAGCAAGCGCCTTCAATGCAGTCTGACGACGAGATAAATCAGGAACACGACGAGGGCGATCGCCAGCCCGAGCTGCTGCGTGGAGCTCACCGCGGCTGTTCGTTGTAGTAGAACGTCACCGTGAAGAACGCCCGCTCCGACGGATACTCGGGCGGCAGCGGCTGCGTGGGGTTCGATCCGGCGAGCGCGCCAAACGCGGCGTTGTTGAACGATTCCACCGGACAGGGGCCCACGACGGTGAGATCCGTGATGGAGCCGTCCTTGTGCACGTTGAACGTGATGACGACGTGCCCCTTCATCGACATCGCGGCGTACGGGACGAACCAGTTCCGCTTCACTTGAGCGATGAACCGCCGGATCCACGGACCGAATTCGACGCCTTTCGTATCGAACTGGATCTCCGGGCCGAACTCGCCACCGCCGCCCTGCTGATTGTCGAAGGCGTCGCGCTGGACATAGCGCTGCAGGTTCCGCAGCGCGTCGCCGAGCTGTCCGCCCGGCGTGGCGCCGCGTCCGTTCACGCCGCTCTGTGACGACGAACGCGTGGTATCGGGCAGCTGCAGGGCCGACAGCGAATCGGGCGGCTTCGGCGTCTGCGACTGGGCTTGCTGCTGCTGTGCCTGATTCTCGGCGCGCTGGCCGGCGGCGGGATCGGGCGCTGGTCCGCGGCCGCGCGGACGCTCCTGCGGCATCTGTTCCACGCGCTCGGGACTGTTTCCCCGCGCGAACGGCATCGTGTTGGCCGGCTTCGGCGCGCGCTCGCGCGTGCGCGCCATGCGATCCATGTCGGAGGCTTCGCCGCGATCGGGCGGCCTCGGCGCTTTCATGTCGGCGCGCGGCTGAACGAAGACGAACTGCGTATGGTCGCGCGGCGGCTGCAGCACGATCGCCTGCGCCGGTCGGGCGGCAAAATACTTCGGCAGCCACTTCGGCGACATGAGGACCACGATCACCATCAGCAGGTGGAAGATGATGGTCAACAGGACCATTTCGAGCGTCGTCAGCGAGCGGCCGACCGGCTCGATAGATGGTCGATAATCCTCGAAATCGAGATACATCAGGAGGTTACAAGCAGTATAACAGCCGCTGGCGGGCGGCTGGCGGCGGGTGCCGGTAAAAGAATCGTTAAGGCGTGGATCGCCCCGGGCGACTCGTCGCTACCCGCGTCGGCCCGTATAGAGAAAGACGATGCCGAAGGTCAGCGGGACGGCCGAAACATCGCGAAAGCCAGACTGCCGCAGGATTGTCACAAACTCATCCGGGGTCGAAAAGGCGCCGACCGATTCGGGCAGATACGCGTAGGCGGCGCGATGGCGCGAGACGAGGCGGCCAATCCTCGGGAGCACGTGCGCGAAATACCAAAGGTAGACGGCGCGCACGATGGGCCGCGGCGGAATGGCGAACTCGAGGATCGCCAGACGGCCGTCGGCTCCGAGCACGCGATGAAGCTCGCGCGCCGCGGCGGCCGCGTCTTCCACGTTGCGGATCCCGAACGCCACGGTCGCCGCATCCATGGACCCGTCCGCAATCGGCACCCTCGTCGCATCACCGCGCAGCATCGTCACCGATTCGGAGAGCCCCGCGCGCCGCAGCTTGTCGACCCCGATCGCCAGCATGGCGCCGGCGAAGTCGATGCCGACGACGCGTCGAGCGCCGGGACGGGCCGAGCGAGCCGCGATGGCGACGTCGCCGGTGCCCGTGCACAAATCCAGCAAGCGCTCGGATCCGGTGAGCGCGAGCGACTCGATCGCGCGCCGGCGCCAGCGCCGGTCGATGCCGGCGCTGAGCAGGTGATTCAAGAGATCATAGCGGGGCGCGATCGCGTCGAACATCGGCGCGATGCGATCGGCCGATTTTGAAAGGCTCGTCACCTACGAACCACCGACGCGGCCCGTCCACGGCGGATAGAGATCGTGATCGAATCCGAGCGCGCTCAGGATCTTGCCCGCCATGAAATCCGCGAGGTCGTCGATCGACGCCGGCTGCTGATAGAACGCCGGCATCGCGGGCAGGATCGTCGCGCCCGCTTCCGCGCAGAGGACCATGTTCTTCAGCTGCGGCAGGCTCATCGGCGTTTCGCGCGGCACGATCACCAGCCGGCGCCGTTCCTTCAGCATCACGTCCGCCGCGCGCTCGACCAGGTTGCGGGAGAGACCGTGCGCGACGCCGGCGAGCGTCTTCATCGAGCACGGCACGATCGCCATGCCCGAACAACGGTGGCTGCCGCTCGCAATCGTGGCGCCGAGATCGCGGTTGCCGTGCAAGGTGACGGTGCCGGCCTGGACCGCCTCGCCGTACTTCGCCGAGAGGTACGCCATCAACTTCTCCGGCACTGCCCCATCGCCGAGCTCGTCACGGAGCAGCCGGCGTCCGTAGTCCGAAATCACGAGATCGATGTGCACGCTTCGGGCGAGCAGCGCCGCAATGGTTCGGGTCGCGTACACCGCGCCGCTGGCGCCGGTGACGGCGATGGCAATCGAGGGTCCGGTTTCAGCGGCCATACAGAGAAGCCGCGAGCACCAGCAGATACAGAATGCCGACGTATCCGTTGAGGTCGAAGGCGCGCTTGACCTGCGACAGATCGTCCGCGCGGACGAGCGACTGCTCGTAACCCAGCAGCACGGCGACGGCGAGCACGCCGGCGAGGTACGCCACCCCGAGCGGCGCCACGATCGACAAAGACGCGAGGCACACGATCGTCACGACGTGCAGCGCGCGGGAAATCGCGAGCGAGCCGCGAACGCCGAAGCGGACCGGAATCGACCACAATCCGTGCGCGCGGTCGAAATCGAGGTCCTGGCACGCATAGAGCACGTCGAAGCCGCCGACCCAGGATCCAATCGCCAACGCGAGCAGCCACGGCTCCCAGCCGCCGCGCGCCCCGACGGCGAGCCAGCCGCCGACCGGCGCGACCGCCATCGCCAGGCCGAGAAACAGCTGCGTCCACGTCGTGTACCGCTTCGCCAGCGAATACCAGAACACGATGCCGAGCGCGACCGGCGACAGCGCGAAACAGAGCGGGTTCAGCTGCCAGGCGGCGAAGACGAA
>Ga0070714_100002953_pt1 | contig 12597 bp, 16 predicted proteins | sample LARL83metaG_FD_65450 | JGI IMG/M metagenome (GOLD analysis project Ga0070714, IMG submission 65450) | Corn, switchgrass and miscanthus rhizosphere microbial communities from Kellogg Biological Station, Michigan, USA - LAR L8-3 metaG | ecosystem: Host-associated > Plants > Roots > Rhizosphere ... | reverse complement strand
CCCAACCCGGCGCACCCCTGTCCTCCAGGCCGAGATTCGCCGCAACGTCGTGCCGGGCTCCATCGTGTACACCGACGATTTCGCGTCCTATCGCCACGGCCTCGAAGCCGACTACATCCATGAGGTGATCGACCACTCCGAGGAGTACGTCCGTGGCCGCGTCCATACCAACGGCATCGAGAACTTCTGGAGCCTGTTCAAGCGCGTGATTCTCGGCACGCATCACTCCGTCGATCCCATCCATCTTGACCGCTACCTGGCCGAGACGGCGCACCGCTTCAACAACCGCGGCCTAGACGACGCCAGCCTGTTCACGAAGACCGCGGCGCGGGTCGCTGGGCGGCGCATCACCTACAAGCAGTTGACGGCGGTAACGGGCGCGTGAGCGACAAGCGGCCGCCGCCATCGCGCGAGCACTTCGAGTCGTTTGTGAGCCGCATCCTCGCCGTGCCCAAGGAGGCGGTAGACCGCCTAGCCGCCGAGCGGCGCGAGAAACGGACACCCAAGGCGGAAACGCCGCAGGAAGGTGAACGGGTAGACGGAAACCCCTGACCTCGCTATACTGCGGAGTCGGAGTCAGCAGTGACGCCCGAGGGCCTCAGAGATGGAGCCAACGGGAGTCGGACCCGTCGGGGCTGGTCTGTAAACTCCGCCACCGGCAAACCTGCTGGCCCCGAGTGAAGGAGCCCACCGGGGGGCCTTCTGTTGAAGGCTGGCCCCCCGGCGGCTCCGGGCTCGCATTGCTGCGGGACCCCGCCGTTACGCCTCGGGGCAGGCACGTCCGTCAGGTGGTTCGTACCGGGACCGTGGTGGCCCCCTAGCCAGCGGTCAGGTCACGGCGGCCCTCCGGAGCTTGCGGTTGACGAGCCGCCCAGCCGGCGGGAAGCGGGCGCGGGATGGGCTGACCGCCGCCGTAGAAGACCATCCCGCGGGTAGTGTCCGGTGCCGGGTGCCCGGCCTTCTGGTAGACCGCTGCGTCACCGGGCGGTTTGCCGATGGCGCCCCGCCTCACCAGCCCATCAGCGGCGGCTCTCACCGTTTCGCGAGCGCTGGCGAAGCTGGCGCCGGGTGACATCCCGCGCCGTATCACTTCCTCAGTCAGTTCGCGTAGGTTCCAGGGCCGCAGAGGCGGACTGTTCACGATGTCAAGCACCTGCCGGGCGGCAAACTCGCGCCGGGCCGACTTCGTAGGGCCGCTACGCGTAGGAACCATCATCGGGGCATCGGCAGCGGTGGGCGGGGCGGCCTCGGCTGAGATTTCCGACCCGGCCTCCTGAACCAATCGCTCCGCGGCCTCCAGATGGGCGATGGCTGCCTCCAGGGAGGTGACGTGCTCTCGCGCACGCTCCAGCTTGCCCCGGTACATCTTGAGCGCGGTCTGAATCTCGCTGGACATTGCGCCGTCGAGTCTGCCATGCCACCGATGAGGCCGTCAATGGTTCCTCAACTGAACATGAGTTTGCCCCTCATTGGGGCGCTCAGGAGGCCTCCTCCCCTACCTCCTTGACCAGTTCCCACGCCGAGCAGCCGAGCCCGAGCGCCAGCGCCGCCGCGGCATCGATGCTCGGCGTCGCCTTGCCGTTCTCGACCCGCGAGACGTAGACCGCCGTCAGCCCGGCCGCGGCGGCGAGCGCTTCCTGCGACAGCTCGGCGGCCAACCGACGCCTGCGGACGGCGACGCCGAAGGCGGGTTGCAAGCTGCGACGCGGAGGCATGGCCCCATGGTGTTCGCGTACTTGACGCCCCGGCCATAAACGATGGTATAAGAGTCGCTGTTGCGGACCACAGCAGCGAGGGTGTCGCGGGGTGAGCTTCGGGCGGCGGTTCCGCGCACTTCGCGAGGCAGCGCGGCTCACGCAGACGGATATCGCGAGGCGGTCGGGCCTCTACGCTGGCGACATCTCTAGGATCGAGAGCGGGCGACGGGAGCCGAAGGAGGGGACGATGGACCGGCTACTGGCCTCCGTTGACCTCGACGAGGCCGAACGCCTCTTGAAGCGGCACCAGGCCGTTATCGCGGCCGAGCGCGTCCGCCAGGAGCGCGGCGCTTCTCCGTAGGGCGCGCGGGCTGAGCCTGACCCCGCAGAACCTCGTCCCGCTGCCGTCGCTGTTCCGCCCGGGCGGCGACCACCTCAGCGAGGTACTCGCGGTCGATCCGCCATCCGATCCGGCCGCTGTAGGGACTGCCGTCCAGTTCTCCGGCGCGCAGCATGCGACGAACGTGGTCCTCGCTCATGCCAAGCTGCGCCGCGGCCTCTGCCACGGAGGCGCCCTCGAACCGCAGTCCGACGCCGCTGCGACGAGGCGGCGGCTGCACACCGGCTACCGGCCGAGCGTCCTTGTACGTGCGCCGGTAGTGCTCGATTGAGCGCACGGCGCCTTGGAGAGCGGTAATCGCGGTCCGCACATCGTCAGAGAGCGACTCAAGAAAGGCGAGGGCCGGGTCGCGTGCCACAACGAGAGCATGCCACGGCGCCATCGGGCGACGTTAGTGCGGCAGCCCAGGGTCGTTTGGGGCGGTGCGTCAAGTATATCGTTGCCCAAAACTGTGTAGTACGTGTCGGTGGCGCGGGCGCCCAGGGGTAGGAGCCGCGGGTTCTTGGTCGTGCTGGCCTGTTCTACGAGGTGAGTTGGTGCAGCAGGTAGCGGCCGCAGACGGCGTACGCCTCCAAGCACTGCATCGGGTCGGATCTGCGGAGGATGAGCCGGCCGCCGAAGGCCTCGAGGGGTCCAGCCGCAGGCGATGCGTCGGCCGCCCGCGCCTTCCAACTCCGGGCAGTGGAGCCGGCCGTGACGCCCAGGCTGCTCAGCTGCGGGCACCAACCCGGGCACCAACCGCCCTGGATTTCGTCACATCTGGGAGGACACGTACGGACGAATGTGCGCTCAGATATGGGATTTCGCGCACCACCACGTGGACTACGGATCCGCGTGCGGGGGTTCAAATCCTCCTGGGCGCGCCACCTTTCTGAGCTCAAATTGAGGCTCTGACGCGTCTCCGAGACGCCTCGCGGCTGTGTTGTATACCTACGCGTATACCAACCGCACTGGACTTCGTCACACGGCGCTGGACGCAGACGGACGGGCGTCGGGCCTGAAGTCCGCATGGTCATCGTCCCGCCGCCGCGGCTTCACCGGCAGCCGGCTGCGGTGTGGCAAGGGTCGTCTGCAACCGCTCCAGAGCCTCGCGAACGCGCGGGTCGTCGAGCAGATGGATGTAGTGCCGCCGCGTCGTCTGCACCGCCGCATGGCCGAGCAGCTTCTGAATGATGGCCTCGTCCACGCCGAGGAAGGCGAGCAGCGTTGCCGTCGTCCCCCCGGATGTCCTGAAAGCGGATCGGCGGGACCTCGGCCGCCTTCATGAGCGGGTGGAAGACGCGGGTCCGGAACGTCGACGTGTTGAGCGGGTTGCCGGCGTTGTTCGGGAACACCAGATCGAGGTCGTGCCACTACGGACCAGCCTGCTGGCGCTCCGCCCTGCCGCGCCTGCTGCCGCCGGAGGACGTCCACCGCCCAGGGCACGAGAGACACAGGGCGCTTCGAGCGCTCCCGGCGCGCCCTCCTCGCCGGGGGCGCCGTAGAGGATCGCGAGGTTCCGCGCGTTGGTCCGCTACAGGTCGCGAACAGCCTCGGCGCATTCCTCGACCACTGCGACGAGCTGGTCCTCGTTGTAGCCGGCGGCGCCAGCGAGGGCGGCGATGGCGCGGAAGCTGTACAGGTCGGCACGGCAGGGGAGGCGTCCCTGGCGGATGAATCGGTCGAGCGAACGCGCGGTTTCACGCACCAGCTCGGCCGCCAGGGGGTCGATGCGGCCGCCATCGTCCCGACCCGTCAGGCTGGCGATCAGCCCGTCCAGCTCCTCTGCGACGAGGTGGCCCGTGAGATGACGGACGTCGCGGGCGCAGCCGTTGGTGCAGTCGGCCAGGGTGTCGGTGGGCAGCGCGGCCGGGCCACCGACCGCCGCGAGGGTGGGACCGATAGAGTCGGTTATCGCCGTATCCTCATCAGGGTTCGGCACGGCCCTAAGGAGTTGCCGCTCCGCGGGGGCTCTTTGCGTTATGCGAGCTTGACATTGTACTGCAAATCCGTGTGTTTGTATCCCCGCTGCTGCCATGCCTGCCGACGGTCCAGACGGCGTAACCGATGTATACCTGCGTGTATACGCCGCTGGACGCAGATGGACGACAACACCGGTCGCGGTCCGCATGTCAGCCGCCCCGGCACGGACGTGTGTGTCTCGTCGACGGGACCCTTTCCATCAGGGCGATATTTGTGTGCTGGCGCCCTGGTAGACCCATGTCATCAGCGCAGCGACAGAACTCGGCTTGTGAAGCTCCTCCAGCCTTCGACGTCCGGCGACGACCATGCGACGCGTGTCGACGGATCCGCTCAGCACATGAGTCATGGCAGCGGCCACGCTCCCAGCTTCGCGTGGGACGCAGATGCCGCCGCCGCCGACAAAGCTTCGAAAGTGGGCGTCGTTGGACACGATCGCCGGAACACCATGATCCCAGCCCTCAAGGACGACATACGGGCTGATCTCGGTCGCGGAAGGCAGGACTAGGCAGACGGAACGTCCGAGTAGCTCATCACGTTCACGGTTGGTCGGCGAGTTCACCCATCGGATGGGCCCGTGCGCGATGGGGATCACCTGTGCCTCAGCGCCTTGGGGAGGCGAGGTCATCAGCACAAATTCCACCTGCGGCCACGACGGAGCGATGAGCTCGGCGGCGGCCAGAAATACGTCGACGCCCTTGTAAGGGCGGTTTACACCGACAAATGCAACGATGTCACGAGGGCCGGACATCGAACGGGCGGCTCGGCGCGCATAGGGAACAGGCACGACCACGGTGCGCTCCGGCGGCAACCCGGTTGACGCGCACACGGCTTGGTCGGCCGACGTGAGAGCAACGATGCGGTCTGCATCGCGGAGCCACGTGACGCTATCGGGATCGTCCCCCCAGTGTCCAGGGTGGATGAACGGCGTGACGACTCGGCGAGCGGATGGGAAGACGCGGTCGGCGGTCAGTGACATCTCCCAGGGTCCCATGGCGTGGACGATCACATTCGAGCAGGGAATCACGCCGAGTTCACTGGCGAGAAGTCGGGCAAGGAACTGCATCGTCTGCCACCGGTTCACGTGATACGCCATTGAGTGCTCGGCGTTCGCGTTCTGCTCATCCTCGCACCTCCGCCGGTAGGCGGCGGCAGCTGCTGCATGCAGCCTCGCCGAGACGACGAGTGCATCACGAGACCCCTTTTCCCGGCGTTCGATGACTGGAGGCTCCGGGCGCATGATCGCTTCATCGAGGCCTGCAGCGTCGCGCGTCGCGGTCAAGATCACGAACCTGAACCGGTCCGCCAAGCAGTCGATCAGTTGCTCAACGTAGCTTTGAACACCGCCGCGTGCCGGAGCGCATCGATCGGCCGCGTAGACAACGACCGGGCGTGGATCGCGTGCGCCCACGAAGTTTGCCAAGGCTTCCTTCGCGCGCTCAGCCATCCCCCTTACCGAGCCTTACGCGCTGCAGCTAGCATGAACAGTCCGACCTCACCCGATGCGGCCTCCTCAGCAGCGGCGAGTCTCCTGCGCCTGCGCCCCGCGGTAAGGACGTTGGTGCGGACATCACTCATCGAAGTCAGCAACTCCTCTGTCGCCAGCGGCGACCGCAGGATCGGTCGGCAGCACTCGACGATGAACCCGCTCCGCTCAAGGAGACTCGTCAACGAGACACGGGAATAGTAAGCGGTGACACCGTACCTAGCGGCGTGTTGGTTCCGGGGAAACGACGGGGGCACGCTGCCGAGCGAGTCAGCCGTCAGCACGAACAATCCATTTGGTCTCAGGACGCGATGGACTTCGCGGCAAGCGCTATCGGCAGCTGTCAGATGCTCGATAGCGCACAGTGAGATGCACGCATCGACCATTGCGTCCTGCAGGGGCAGCGCGTGGGCATCTGCGCACAGCAGCTCAACTCGCCGGCCGACGCGCGAGTAGTGTCTATGCCATGCGGCGTCGGCGATTTGCTGAGGGTCGATGTCGATCCCGATTACGTGCGCTCCTGTTCGAGCGATGATCAGCGCTGGCAATCCGCTTCCGCAGCAGAGATCCAGCACGATGGCGCCCGGCTTCACTTCGAGAATCGCCAAGGCCGCGGCGAGCTCAAGCCGCTTGAGGGGCGAGGTAATCTGACGCGCGTCCGGGAATAGGCCGCACCGGTAAGCCGAGATCTTTGCAGCGTCGCCGATTACACGTCGGAGGTGAACCGCCATCTCACCTACCTCTTACCACATCGATTGCGACGACTGTCGGCGGGATGATGGACGGCCGTGAGCTCGGCCTGACGACTAAGCCGTTGGTGCGGAGCAAGGCGGTAAGCGATCTTCGGTGAACAGCTGGTGTACGTCGAAGGAACTCCCGCGGCGACGCATTCGCTCCACGTACGCCCGGGCAAGGCGGATTGGGACCTCGGCGATACCGAATAGGCCCCCATGGGGATCGGCCCAGACGTTGCGCGGCGCGAAGCGGTGGACGGTGGTGAGCCGGACGGTGGCGCCTGGTCGCAGCACCCGGCGAACCTCGCGCAAAGTCCGCGCTGCATCGGACAAGTGCTCGACCACATCGTTCATAAGGGCTGCTGAGAAAGTTCCGTGGGGGAGGGGGACTGCCGTCGGCGAGCACTACCAGGCCGCTGCCGGGGCGAGCGCTGGCCCTCCGAAGTGCTTCGAGCTGGATACCTACGAGGGCTACGGGCACGCCGGCGACCGGTATGGACGCGCCGTCTCCGCAGCCGAGGTCGAGCAGCGGTCGAGGTGAGCCCATCGACGCTACAAGGTCGTCAACGTGCGGACGGAGGCGGCCCGGACCGCCCAGGGCGTACTGGCGCCATCTATCACGGTTAGGGTGGTCGAGCGGCGGCAGGCTTCTCTCCAGCAACTCAAGGTACTTGTCGTCGGCGTCTTTCGCCCTCATCCGCGCCCTCGCGACATCACCGCCGACACCATAGCGCCGAAGCGCGATTGCATCGCCTCGCTGGTGTACAGGGCTGCGGCTTGAGAGCCCGCCTCCGAAAGGCGTGAGCAGAGCGCCGGGTCGGCGACGAGCCGCGCCACCTGTCCGGCCGCCGCTGCAGCTCCATCAACTAGAACTCCGGTCACGTCGTCGACTACGAGCTCCGCGAGCGCGCCTCGAGGTTCGGTCACGACGACGCAACCGGCGGCCATCGCCTCGAGGACCACGTAGCCGAAGCTCTCCTCGTGCCATTCCGTCTGGTAGCAGAAGAGGTCCAGCTGAGTCAGGAACTGCGGGCGATGGTGGGGCCTGATCTCGCCCGGGAACTCGATGCGGGTCCCAGCAAACGCCGAGCGAAGCACCGCCAGTTGTGATCCGGCCCCTCCGACGATCAGCCGACGAACGGGGAGGTCTGGCCACCATCCAATCGTCTGCGGCGCGATCTTCCCATCGTGGAGTGTCGAGAGCCGGCCGAGCGACTTGATGTCGTCCCACTGACGAGCAGCGCCAACCCGCTGCAGCGCCGTCAGTCCTATACCGCCAGGGAGCACCTCGATGGGCGTGTCGACGGCCTGACGCTGGGCCGCGGCCTTCGAGTACACGACGACGAGGGCGCACGGCGCTGTGATGTACCCCTCCACATCGTGGTTGAAAACGATTAGCCGGGCCGGGTCTACCCCCGCGACGAAGGGCACTGGAACGTATGGATCGCCCTTGGCGCATCGCCAGACGTGCGCGACGACCACGTCGGCCCAGGCCACATCATCGTCAGCGACATCGTTGTATAGCATGACGCGGGAGTCCTGACCCGCCGTCCTCGCCAGCGTCATGACCGATCGTTGCGCGCCGCCGATCGTCAGGTCCCGGATGAGGTGGAGAACTTGGACCGCTGTCACGACAGTAACTCCAAGAGGCGGTCGAAGACGGCCGGATAGCAGTACGCGTTGTACATTTCGGCTCGAAGGTCCTCGGCGATTGCTTGGTAGGTCGGCGTGTTACTGAGAATCCTTGCCATATCGTCGGCTGGCTCATCACCGAGGCACAGTAGGCCGTCCCTCCCTACGATCTCGGCGATCGCGCGGTCGCGCTGCATGAACAGCGGGATCGTGTGGGCCGCCATCGTCTCGAACACGCGGGGCGTCACCAAGCCTAGGGCCGACAAAACCGGCCGAATCAGAACAGGCGAGAGTACCGCCCCCGACATCCACGACACGACCCTCCCGAACGGCACGGGAGGCCGTACGATGACGCCGAGGTCGTCGAGCAAGTCGAGGCGTGCGGTCGTGGCCGACTCATACCCGGATCGGCGTTGACCGTCCCAGTACTGGCCGCACACCTCAACATGGCCGAGAGCGTTCACCTGCCGGAAGGCTCGAACGACGTGGATCAGCGCATCGAAGCGCCACCAGTTCGCGCCCACGTACCGAAGCTCGCACGATGGGGCGTGACCCTCGGCGAGTGGAGGCATCCCGAAGTAGCTGAATGGCACCGCGGAACAGTCCGACCCGGCTGGGGCTAGCTGAGGGTAGATCCTTGGGCATGCAGCCAACTCGAATTGATCGGCCCACACGTCGGCGCCCCGTGGGCCCCGGTTATCGTCGGAACCCACTCGTAGAGGCGGTAGAGATCGCCCATCGGCGTCGATTACGAGGCGTCGCCTCGCCGGCACGGCGCGATCCACCGCCTCCATCGACTCAGGGTCCAGAAAGGCATTGCCTTCGAGAACGATCACGAGATGTGTGGCCCAGCGGAGGTCGGCCTCGTACGGGAGGAGCCGTGTGACCGCCTCGTCGTAGGTGCCGAGTACTGACGAGACCCGGACGTCTGCGGCACGTGCACCTGCGACGCGGACGTACTCGGCGATGACGTGCGACGATCCGCTTGCCCACCGGAAGTCACCGGCGAAGAGGATCCTAGCGCTCACGGCTCTCGAACGATCTCGAGTAGCTTCGCTACGCGCCGGCGGTCCGCGGCACGCATATGCGTGAACCCCCCATGCGAGGCCTCAAACAGGGCGCGTTGGATCTCTTTCGCTACGTGGAGGAGGGCATTGGCGAGGCCCGCGATCCCGTCATCGAAGCCACCACGATCAGCGAGGTACTCGATCAGCGGGAAGGTCAGAGCGCCGAGGAGCCGATCGATGTCCACGGGTCGTTCTCGGTCACGCGCCTCGACGTCAGCCCATCGGGCGTGCCGCACGAGCCGCTGAGGCAAGTCTTGGCCCAGGTCGCTGGCGATAGTGAGCGCTGCGGCCTCGATGCGTTCGATACGGGCGGCTGGATCGATTGGCTGCGGGAGGCTGTGGATCTCAGCTGGCCAAACGCAGCGGCCTGCGCGCAGCAGCTTCGTCTTCCTAAGGCCCTTGAACGTCGCCGTGAGCTCTTCGCCGAAGAGAGCTAGGCTGAAAGCGACATCGAGGGCAGCGACGTCGTGACCCGAACGCGCCAGTGTGTCACGGAGTAAGCCATTGTCCGCGCGGACGCGCTCGTCGGGATCGACGAACAACGTCCAGTCGGTGGCCGCTACTTTGAGCAGCAACTGCCCCACCTCCTCGATGCAAGCTGGCCTGGGGATCACGTGAGCCGCGCATCCGACCGCAGCTACTGCGTTGGCTACAGACTTGGAGTCGGTGACCACATGGATCTCGTCTGCGAACCCGAGGGTGGCCAAGACGGGTGCGGGATCGTCCTCCACGAGGCACACGACGACGGCAGCGACGGTGATCATCGCCTTCTCCGGAATACGTTCGCGTACAGGACGCGACGCGTGTCAGCGTCCGGATTGGAGCAGCCGGACCGATGCCACACGTCCGCGGCGTGGACCACAACATCACCGACGTCGGCCTCAACGAGTTGCTGGTGCGGGATAGCGTCGACAGTTTCCTTGGCCGACGACGGGAATGGCTGGCCTCGGGCCACCATTATTAAGGCGCCCGATGTGGCGTCGGACCGATCGAGGTAGATGCCGCAGTTGACGAACGGATTGATGTCGAGGTGGCGCGTGAAACTGTCATCGCAGTGCCATCGTAGCGCCGCATGTTCGCTCGCGTTCCGAGGGTCCTTGATCACCGCGACGACGCCGTCGCTTCCCTCGAGCCCGGTGGCGATGGCGATGTCGCCCGGGTCGCCCCCGAAGACCCAACTCCCGATCTGCCCGAGCTGTGCACCACCGACCATCCCTTCCCAAATCGTCGGAGCGAACAGGTTTGTCCGGGAAATGCGTTGGACCACCGATCCACCACCGGCCGCGGGCGAATGCCATACAAGCCCCGCCTCCCTCGGCGGCTGAGCCATGAGGGCGGCCAGCCCAGCGCGGAGGACAGCGACCTCGCCCTCCGCGAAGGCGCCGCGCACACGGCAGAACCCGTGGGACGCGACGGACTTTCCTATGAGTGCGCCCGCTCCGATAGCGTGATAGTCAACGACGGTTTCGTCCACGCTCATCGGGTGACCAACCAACGACCCAGGGCGAGCGTGTCGATCGGGGACGAACGGAACGCCGCAGCGGCGTCGGCGGGGGACTCGACGATTGGCTGCCCTTTGATGTTGAAGGAGGTGTTCAGCACGAGCGACGCACCAACGCGTGCGTTCATAAAGCTGATGACGTCGCCCAACAACCTCGTCGCAGCGTCGTCCGGAACCACCGTCTGCGGACGGGTCGAGCCGTCGACGTGGCTCACGGCCGGATACGTCTCACGCCCCGTCGCCCGCAACGGAACGACTCGTAACATGAATGGCGAGAGTCCGTTCATCTCGCAGAGTTCGTGGGCGGCGGCGCCATGGATGGCTGGGGCAAATGGGCGGAAGGTCTCGCGGTGCTTCACATCGACGTTTAGGTGGTGGGCCATGTCACGCCGACGCGCGTCGGCGAGGATGCTGCGGTGGCCCAGCGCCCGAGGTCCGGATTCGCTTCGACCGGACCACACAGCGACGATCCGGCCCCGGATCAGCTCCTCCGCAATGGCCTCGGCCATGCCCGCGTCTCCGATATGGCTCACCTCAAATCTGGATCCGAGGGCTGTCGCGGCGGCGCGCACGGACTCTTCAGAATGGCTGCGACCTAGGAAGCGAGGATCCACGCTCGCACACCGCAGACCCGCGGATTCGGCGTGCGCATGCAGAGCGAAGCCGATCGACAGCCCGCGGTCGTCTACTGCAGGCGGGATGTACACCGCGAAATACCCAGCCGTCTTGATCAAGGCCTCGTTGGCGATCCCATTCAACGCGACTCCTCCGGAGACGCACAGACATGACCGCCGCGTGCGTCGGCGGAGCTCGGTCGCTAGGTGCACCATGGTGCGGTTCGTGAGTTCTTGGATCGATGACGCGATATCCTGGGCCACGCGGGTGCGCCAGCGGTCCCTACCCTTAAGCACCAGACCGAGGAACGGCTCGTCGGTCCAGCTTTCCCCGGGCAAGGAGAAGCCTTGGACGTCGACCTGGTACTTCGCGACCAGATAGTCGAGAAATGCTGGCTGTCCGTAGGGCGCGAGGCCCATCACCTTCCCCGCGGCGAGGATGTCACCGAAAATGTCCCGGCTCGCCATCGACCACAGCGGGCCGATGGCGCCCGGGGCCAAATCATGGTCGATTCTGACTTGCGTACCCGTCCCGTGGCCGATCACGCTAGCCGTGAAGTTTCCTCCCGCGTCGACGGCGATGATGTCGGCATCCTCGAAGCCCGACAGATGGAACGCGTATGCCGCATGACCGAGGTGATGGGGGACCAACAGAGCGGGCAGCCGTCGGCCAAGCAACTGCATTGTGTGAGTGCTCGTCTCGAAAACGGAGGTGTACATTTGGCCGTCAACCAGCTCTCCGGTCACCCCGCACTCGGGCCATACGGGCCATGAGGTGGCGACGAGGTCGATATCAGCGATGGTCAACCGGTGGTCGGCCAGAATCAATCGCGCGAGCTCATCGACCTTACCAGCATCGTCCTTGACGCGCGTGTGGCGTTCCTTCTCATAGTGCGCCTCCAAAACGCCGTCCCGCACGAGGCAGACGTTCGCGTTGTGGCCGCAACTAATGCCGAGGATGTTCACATGACCACCCGCGCGACTTTGCGGCGGTGAACAATTAGATCGGGGCAGAGCTGCCCGAGTAGCGCCAGGTTCCGCTTCCGGCCGTGCCACCGAGCCTTCACATCTACGACCTGGTTCTCGAGGTGGAATACCGGGGCATCGACGAAAGTGAACCGAGCACCTTGGCGCTGCAATCGGTAAGCGAACTCGATATCCTCGTAGCCGTGTGCACCGTTGAAGCGCTCATCGAACATTCCGACATCCATCGCGGCGTCGCGCCAAAAGCCAACATTGCATCCGTGGAACAAGTTGCAGGGGTACGGGAATTCTGAGATCCGTTCCAAGAGGTGGGTGCGCTTGTCGATGACCGAGCCGGGATTTGAGATCGACTCGATGTCGTGCAGACTGTCCCACCACGGGCCGCCGGCCTCGATTGTTCCCCCGCTGAGCTGACGGGCGTCGACGAAGCGCCGAAGCCCAACGGTCACAGCCCAAACATCCGCAGAAAGCGCCCGCATGTGGGTTAAGACGTGCTCAGGCTTCGGGACGCAATCGAAGTCAA
>Ga0070714_100002952_pt1 | contig 12599 bp, 11 predicted proteins | sample LARL83metaG_FD_65450 | JGI IMG/M metagenome (GOLD analysis project Ga0070714, IMG submission 65450) | Corn, switchgrass and miscanthus rhizosphere microbial communities from Kellogg Biological Station, Michigan, USA - LAR L8-3 metaG | ecosystem: Host-associated > Plants > Roots > Rhizosphere ... | reverse complement strand
CCGCTGGCTGACCTACGGCGGCGCCCCCTGCCCGCCGGAGCTGATCAAGGCCATGCGCCAGGGCTTCCCCAACGCCATGCTGGGCAACGGCTTCGGCCTCACCGAGACCTCGTCGGTGGCCACCTTCCTGCCCGACGAGTACACCGACCTGCGCCCCGAGACCGTCGGCTTCCCCGCGCCGGTGGTCGAGCTCGACGTCTTCGAGCCCGACACGGAGGGCGTCGGCGAGCTGCTGGTGCGCGCGCCCAACGTCGTCGCCGGCTACTGGAACAAGCCGGAGGCCACGGCGCAGGCCTTCGTCGACGGCTGGCTGCACACCGGCGACCTGGTGCGCATCGACGACGACGGCTTCGTGCAGATCGTCGACCGCAAGAAGGACATGATCAACCGCGGCGGGGAGAACGTCTACTGCGTCGAGGTGGAGAACGCGCTCATCGAGCATCCCTCGGTGTTCGAGGTGGCCGTGCTCGGCGTGCCCGACGAGATGATGGGGGAGAAGGTGGGCGCGGTGGTGGTGCCCCGGCCCGGCGCCGCGCCGCCCACGGCGCAGGACATCGTGCAGTTCGCCCGCGAGCGCATCGCCGACTTCAAGGTGCCCCAGTACGTCGTCATCCGCCCCGCGCCGCTGCCGCGCAACCCAGGAGGAAAGGTGCTCAAGCCCGTGCTGCGCAAGGAGACCGAGTGGGGGACCCCGCTGCGATGAGCCCGCAGGTCAACACCGTCCGCGGACCGGTCGAGGTCGACCGGCTCGGCACCACGCTGATGCACGAGCACATCTTCGTGCTCAACATGGAGGTGATGGTCAACCATCCCGAGATCTGGGAGGAGGACCTGCGCGTCGACGACGCGGTGCAGAAGCTCAACGAGCTCAAGGCCGCCGGCGTCGACACCATCGTCGACCCCACGGTGATCGGGCTGGGCCGCTACATCCCGCGCATCCAGAAGGTGTGCGAGCAGACCGACCTCAACGTCATCGTCGCCACCGGCCTGTACACCTACAACGACCTGCCCTTCTACTTCCACCTGCGCGGCCCGGGCACGCTGCTCAACGGCCCCGAGCCCATGGTCGACATGTTCGTGCACGACATCGAGGAGGGCATCACCGGCACCGGCGTCAGGGCCGGCGTGCTGAAGTGCGCCACCGACGCGCACGGCATGACCTCCGGCTGCGAGCGCGTGATCCGCGCCTGCGCCCAGGCCCACCGCCGCACCGGCGTGCCCATCACCACCCACACCGACGTGCACAACAGGAGCGGGCTGGACCAGCAGCGCATCCTCAGGGAGGAGGGCGTCGACCTGGGCCGCGTGGTCATCGGCCACAGCGGCGACAGCACCGACCTCGACTACCTGCAGCAGCTCATCGACAACGGCTCCTACATCGGCATGGACCGCTTCGGCATCGACGTCTACCTGCCCACCGACCAGCGCGTCGACGTCATCGTCGAGCTCTGCAAGCGGGGCTACGCCGACCGCATGGTCCTCTCCCACGACGCCTCCTGCTGGATCGACTGGGTCCAGCCGGTGAGCGAGGAGCTGCGCGCGGCCATGTCGCCCAACTGGCACTACCTGCACATCCACAACGACGTGCTGCCGATGCTCCGCGAGCGCGGGGTGAGCGAGGACCAGATCGAGCAGATGCTGGTGCGCAACCCCCGCGACTACTTCTCCCGGCAGGGGGCCTACTGAGGATTCCTGCACACAGGCGGCCATCCCCACGCTCGGGGTGGTGCTGGCCTCCTTGTCGCCCCGCCGGGCCGCGGCTAGCATGCGCCCCGACCTCGAAGTCGCAGCACAGCAAGGGGAGACACCAGTGGGCAACTACACCGTACGACGCCGCCTGCTCGCCGCCGGCGCCGGCCTGGTCATGGGCGCGTGCTCGCTGGCCATCGGGCCGGTGCGCACCAGCGCCGGCTACGGCGGCGGAGCGAGCAACGACACCTGGCAGGTCGCGCTGTCCTTCAACTGCGACAGCCCGACCTCGCCGATGTGCGAGGACCAGAACGGCAACCCGTCGACCGGCGGCTTCTGGGCCTGGGTGGAGTTCGACGCGCCGCCCGGCCAGCCGGCGGGCCAGCGCTCGGGCACCGGTGACGGCCAGTTCACCGGCTGCGGCCACACCGTGGGCGGCGGCGGCGCCGGCGCCGGGCACTTCAGCCTGGACATCACCGCCTGGCACGAGGGTCCGGCCGGCCCCAACGACCCCGGTCCCGGCGACACCTTCTACCTCGACCACTACATCGTCACCTTCGCCGGACACGGCACGCCGATGAGCTTCACCGACGCCCAGGTGCCCGACTTCCGCGGCGACCTCGGAGTGCCCATCACCCCGGGCCACTACAGCTTCCATCGCGCCCCCGGCGTGGCCGGCACGGTGCAGGTGTCCTTCCGCCCGGCGCACTAGGCGCCTGCGGCTCACCGCCTCGACAGGAGCGGCGTCCCCGGGGACGCCGCTCCTTCCGTCTTCGGGACGAACGGCACTGGGCACCGGGCCGGACCGCGGGCAGCATGGAGCCATGGCGCAGCCTCTCTGCACGCCGCGCCGCGGCTACGGCTGCGGTGAGCACGGCGAGCTGACCACCGACGCCCGCGGCCTGGCAGTTCTGGCCAACCCCTTCCTCAACAAGGACGCCGCGTTCACCGAGGAGGAGCGCCGCGAGCTGGGCCTGGTCGGCCTGCTGCCGCCGGCGCACCTCAGCCTGGAGGAGCAGGCGGCGCGGGCCTACGAGCAGTTCCGCAGCCTCCCCGACGACTCCGGCCGCAACATCTACCTGGAGGCGGTGCACGAGCGCAACGAGGTGCTCTTCTACCGCCTGCTCGGCGAGCACCTGCGCGAGATGCTGCCCATCGTCTACACGCCCACGGTGGCCACCGCCATCCAGCACTACAGCCACCGCTACCGCCGCCCCCGGGGCGTCTACCTGAGCATCGACCAGCCCGAGGCGATCGAGGAGGCGTTCCACAACTTCGGCGCCGGGCCCGAGGACATCGACCTGCTGGTGGCCACCGACGCCGAGGCCATCCTGGGCATCGGCGACTGGGGCGTGGGCGGCATCGACATCGCCGTGGGCAAGCTGGCGGTGTACACCGCCGCCGCCGGCGTCGACCCGGCACGCGTCATCCCGGTGATGTTGGACGCCGGCACCAACCGCGAGAGCCTGCTCAACGACCCGCTCTACGTGGGCTATCGCCACGCCCGCGTGCGCGGCAGCCGGTACGACGAGTTCGTCGACCGCTACGTGCGCGTCGCCTCGCGCCTGTTCCCCGGCGCCATCCTGCACTGGGAGGACTTCGGCGCCGACAACGCGCGCCGCATCCTGGAGCGCTACCGCGACTCGGTGTGCACCTTCAACGACGACATGCAGGGCACCGGGGCCACCGTGCTCGCCGCCCTGATGAGCGCCCTGCGCGTCACCGGCGGGCGCATGCGCGACCAGCGCGTGGCCATCTGGGGCGCCGGCACCGCCGGCATCGGCATCGCAGACCAGGTGCGTGACGCCATGGTGCGCGACGGCCTGTCGCGCGCCGAGGCGACGCAGCGCTTCTGGTGCATGGGCCGGCGCGGGCTGATCGTCGACGGCATGCCGGGCCTGCGCAGCTTCCAGGTGCCCTTCGCCCGTCCCGCCGTCGAGTGCGCGGAGTGGTCGCGCGACGGCGACGAGGGCGGCATCAGCCTGGCCGAGGTGGTGCGCCGGGTGCACCCCACGGTGCTCATCGGCACCTCCACGGTGCCCCGGGCGTTCAGCGAGGAGGTGGTGCGCACCATGGCGCAGCACACCCCGCGCCCGATCATCTTCCCGCTGAGCAACCCCACGCACCTCACCGAGGCGGTGCCCGCCGACCTGCTGCAGTGGACCCACGGGCGCGCGCTCATCGCCACCGGCAGCCCGTTCCCGCCGGTGACCGTGGGCCGCACCACCTACCTGGTCGCCCAGGCCAACAACGCGCTGCTCTTCCCCGGGCTGGGGCTGGGCACCATCGTCGCCCGGGCGCGCACGATCACCGACGGCATGCTCGCCGCCGCCGCCGGCGCCGTCGCCGACCTGGTCGACCCGACCACGCCCGGCGCGTCGCTGCTGCCGCAGGTGGACAGCCTGCGCGCGGTGTCGGCCACCGTCGCCGTGGCGGTGGCGCAGGCCGCGGCGCGCGACGGGGTGGCCCGCGCCACGCTGACCGACGTGGTGCAGCAGGTGCAGGACGCGATGTGGCAGCCGGTGTATCACCCGGTGCGCGCGGCGCGGCGGCGGGAACCGGCGAGCCTGACCACGGCGAAGCAGAGCAGCCCCAGGGCGATGCCGGCGAGCACGTCGGCGAGGTAGTGCTCGCCCAGGTACAGGGTGGCGAAGCACACCGTCAGCGGGTAGAGCAGCAACAGCCACATCGCCCGGCGCCGCGGCCCCAGCCACAGCGCGAAGCAGACGATCATCACCGGCAGCGCCACGTGCAGTGAGGGCATGGCCCCGTTGGGCTCGGGGTCGGCGCCCGAGTAGAGCCGGCCGAATCCGACGATCCTGTCCAGAACGGTCACGTCGATGCGCTCCACCGGGGGCAGGGCGCCCTGCCGCGCCGCCAGCCACGGCGGCGTCTGCGGGTAGAGCAGGTGGACCAGGAAGCCCGAGGCCATGACCAGCACGAAGACGCTGACGTAGGCGCCGAAGCGCGGTCGGTGGCGCAGCCAGACCCACAGCCCGGCCACCACGGGCGCGGCGAAGTGCGACAGGTAGGCTGCGCTCAGCGTCCAGTCGTACGCCGTCAGCGTGCCCGGCGCGTGCATGCGCTGCTGCAGCCAGACGGTGGCCACGTTGCCGCCCAGCAATGCCCGCTCCAGGCCGATGGGCTGCAGCACGTGCGCCTGCGGCCCGATGGTGGCGGCCATGCTGCCGAAGTCCTCGAACATCACGGCGACGAAGAGGAAGGGCATCCAGTCCCACACCAGCGCGCGCATCGGCGCCACCGCGGCGAGCACGACGATGAGCAGCAGCAGGGCGTGCTCGGCGGTGATGCCCACGGTGTGCGTGGCCATCAGCGCGGTGGAGGCCACCGCGTACGCCGCCATCACCGCATACACGCCCGGGTGGCGGCGGATGCCCAGCCAGCGCCGGCGCTCTCCGTCGCGGCGGGGACGCGAAACCTCGAGTTGGCCGGCACGCGCGCGCGCCGGCGCCGGTGCCGGCGGGGCGTGCACGACGCGTCTCTCCCTGGTCGGTGGGTGGCCTCACCCCAACCGTAGGCGCGCCCAGGCGCGGTGCAGGAAGGGCCGAAGGTCACCAAGCCGGGGCCGGGCGACCGTCAGGCGACCGCGGCGGCTCCGTCGGGCGTCAGGGTCAGCTCGGTCTGCGGGTCGAAGAGCTGCACCAGCGAGTCGGCCACGGCCAGCTCCAGCGCGTCGCCCACCTGCAGGTTGCGTTGCGCCGGCACCAGGGCCACCAGGTCGGTGCCGCCGACGCTGGCGTGCACCAGCTCGTCGTGGCCCAGGAACTCGACGACGTCGACGTTGACCGGCACCTTGACCACGCCGGTGGAGGCGGCGTTGGCCGAGCGGTCGAAGTGCTCGGGACGGATGCCCACGGTGACCTCGGCGCCGTTGCCCACGCGCCGCGCGATGGCCGCCGCCCGCCCGCTCAGCGACAGCTCCACCGACTCCGCCTTGACGCTGACGCTCTCGCCGCTCGCCTGCACCGTGCCGGTGATGAAGTTCATCGCCGGCGAGCCGATGAAGCCGGCGACGAAGCGGTTGACCGGACGCTCGTAGAGGTCGCGCGGCGTGCCCACCTGCTGCAGCACGCCGAGGTTCATCACCGCGATGCGGTCACCCATGGTCATGGCCTCGACCTGGTCGTGGGTGACGTAGACGATGGTGGTGCCCAGGCGCTGGTGCAGCCGGGCGATCTCGGCACGCGTCTGCACGCGCAGCTTGGCGTCGAGGTTGCTCAGCGGCTCGTCCATGAGGAACGCCGCCGGGTCGCGGACGATGGCCCGCCCCAGGGCCACGCGCTGGCGCTGGCCGCCGCTCAGCGCGCCGGGCTTGCGCTCGAGGAACTGCTCCAGGCCGAGGATGCGCGCCGCCTCGCGAACCTTGGCGTCGATGTCCGCCCTGCTCATCCGGCGCAGGCGGATGCTGAAGGCCATGTTCTCGTACACGCTCATGTGCGGGTAGAGCGCGTAGCTCTGGAAGACCATGGCGATGTCGCGGTCCTTGGGCGGCAGGTCGTTGACCGGCCGGTCGCCGATGAGGATGCGCCCGTCGCTGATGTCCTCCAGCCCGGCCAGGCAGCGCAGCGCGGTGGTCTTGCCGCAGCCCGAGGGACCGACCAGCACCAGGAACTCGCCGTCGGCGATCTCCAGGCTCATGTCGTCGACGGCGGGCGCCGCGCCGGGCGAGTAGCGCTTGACGAGGTGGTCGAAGGTGATGCTCGCCATGGTGCAGCCCCTTATTTCACCGCGCCGGCCAGCACGCCGCGAACGAAGTAGCGCTGGAAGGCGAAGAAGACGATCAGCGGGATGATCATGGAGATGAAGGACGCCGTGGAGATGACGTCGATGTTCAGCCCGAACTGGCGGAGCTGGCTGAAGATGGTCACGGTCAGCGGCTGGTGCGGCGCGCTGGCCAGGAAGACCAGCGACACCAGCAGGTCGTTCCACACCCAGAGGAACTGGAAGATGGCCAGCGAGGCCAGCGCCGGCATGCCCAGGGGCAGGACGATGCGGCGGAACATGGTCCACTCGCTGGCGCCGTCGATGCGCGCCGCCTCCAGCAGGTCCCGGGGGATGCCGGTGTAGAAGTTGCGCATCAGGAAGATCGCGAAGGGAAGGCCGAAGGCGGTGTGGTACAGCACCACGCCGGGGATGGTGCCGAAGAGTCCCAGGTGCTTGTACAGCAGGCTGACCGGGATCAGCCCCATCTGCAGGGGTACCACCATCAGCGCCACCAGGACCAGGAACACCCAGTCGCGCCCCGGCCAGCGCAGGAAGACCAGCCCGTAGCCCGCCAGCGAGGCGACCAGCACCACCAGCAGGGTGGCCGGCACGGTGATCAGCACGGTGGTGACCAGCGCGTCGACGATGTTGCCGCCGCTGAGGATGTGCCGGTAGTTGTCGAGGTTCAGCGTCGCCGGGTGGACCAGCGCCTGCCACCAGCCCGAGGAGAGGTAGTCCTGCCCCGGACGGAACGAGGTGACCAGCAGCCCCACGGTGGGCGTCAGCCAGAGCACGGCGACCACCACCAGCACCACGTTGACCGGCGTGCTGCGCAGGACGCGGCGCAGGCGCGCCCTGCCCGGTGCGCGCCGCTGCGGCAGCGCCGGCGACGGCGCGGGGGTGGCGACAGCGCTCATCCGCGAATCCTCCGCACGTTGACCACGATCACCGGGACGACCAGCACGAACAGGAAGGTGGCCAGCGCGCTGCCCACGCCGTAGTCGCTGGCGGTGAACGCCGAGTTCCACATCTGCACCGCGATCACGTTGGCCTCGCGCTGCGAGGACTCCGGCACCAGCGAGAGGATGATGTCGAAGATCTTCAGCACGTTGATGATCATGGTCACGAAGACCACGATCAGCACCGGCAGCAGCAGCGGGAAGGTGACGTGGCGGAAGGTCTGCCACTCGCTGGCGCCGTCGATCTTGGCCGCCTCCAGCACCTCGCGGTTGAGCGCCGCCAGCCCGGCGCCGATGACCACCATGGCGAAGCCGCCCCACATCCAGAGCATGGCCACGATGGCCGCGATGTCGACCAGCGGCACGGTGAGCAGCGTCCGCGCCGTGCCGCCGAGCCGGTCGGCGGGCGTCAGCGACTGCGCCCCCAGCCAGGCGACACCGCCGAAGGGGGCGCGGAAGTTGGACGCGGCCACGGCGACGCGGTAGCTGCCGCTGCCCACGTCCCGGAAGACGAAGCGGCCGTCGGCGCCGCTGGCGGTGGTGGCCGCGGTGCTGCCGTCGCCGCGCAGCAGGTCGATGCGCATCGCCGGCAGCCCCTTCTCGCCGCTGTCGACCACGCCGACGTGGCCGCCGGGCGAGAAGTCGCGCCACACCACGCCGGCGACGCCGCCCTGCACCGTCGCGGGCTCGCTGGCGCTGGTCGCGCCGGGCGGGATGTCGGTGGGGGAGATGCCGGTGAGCCCCAGCTTGACCGTGCCGTCGGGGTGCACGGTGGCGGTGCTGACCATGCTGCCGTCGGAGCGCTGGCTCAGGCCGCTGATCGGCTTGATGTTGGGCAGCGCGTAGCTGCCCGGCGGGTTGATGGCGTCGGCGACGGTGCCGACCATGGAGTTGATCACCCCGCGGTGCGGGTCGGTCTCGTAGACGATGCGCCAGATGACGCCGGTGGCGAACAGGCTGATGGCCATGGGCATGAAGACCACGGCCTTGAACGCGGTGGCCCAGCGGATGCGCTCGGTGAGCACCGCGAACACCAGCCCGGTGAAGGTCACCAGGAAGGGGAAGACGATGACCCAGATCGCGTTGTTGCGGACCGCCACCAGGATGTCGCTGGTGCCGAAGACGGTGCGGTAGTTGTCCAGGCCGACGAACGTCGTCGTCGTCTTGTTGAAGAAGCTGGCGATGATGGTGGCCACCGTGGGGTAGCCGACGATGGCGCCGAGGAACAGCAGCGCCGGCCCCATGAAGGCGCCGACGGCGAGACCGCGACGCCACCCGCCGCCGCCCGGGCCCCGGCCCGTGATACTGACGGGCGCGGGGCGGGCGGCCGGCTCGGCGACGGCCGGAACGGTGGCCATCTGTCCGGCGCTGCGGCTAGTGGCCGTAGGCCGTCTTGGCGTCGGCCTCCAGCTTGGCCTCGATGCCGTTGATGTCCGAGGTGTTGCGCACCCAGTCCTGCAGGTCGGCCCACTCGCCGGACCCCGAGGTGCCGCCGAACGCGGCGGGCGCCTGGTCGCTCATGTCGAAGACCACGTTGTCGCCGGCGTTGACCAGCTGCTGCGCGGCGCGCCGCGAGATGTCGTCGGGGTACACCGACAGCGGCACGTTCTTGTTGGGCGAGGTGAAGCCGCCGAGGTGGGCCCAGATCCTGCCCGCGTCGGGCGAGGCCAGGTACTTGATCAGCGCGCGTGCCTGCGGTGTGTCCTTGAGCATCACCGCCACGTCGCCGCCGCCCGACACCGAGGGCGGCGAGTTGTTGATCGACGGGAAGGGGAAGAAGTCGAAGCCGGTGGCCGGCTGCATGGCGCTGTTGACGGTGGGGATCACCGAGGCGACGAAGTCGCCCTCGTAGAGCATGGCCGCCTTGCTGCTGCTGCCGAAGGCCTGGCCCACGCAGTCGGGGAAGGGCGTCGACACCGCGCCGGCGCTGCCGCCGACCATGTTGGCCGGGTCGAAGATCTTCTGCATGTCCTGGAACGCGGCGGTCACCGACGGGTCGGTCCAGGGGATGCTGTGCTTGGCCAGCGCGTTGTACTTGTCGATGCCCGCGGTGCGCAGGTAGATGTTCTCGAACCAGTCGGTGAGCGTCCAGCCGGAGCCGCCGCACATGGCGAAGGGCGTGGTGCCCGACTGCTTGATGGTGGACACGTCGGTGAGCAGCTGGTCCCACGTCGAGGGGGGCCGCTGAGGCCCGCGTCCTTGAACGACTTGACGTTGTACCAGACGGTCGACTTGTTGGCCGCCTTGAAGTACACGCCGTAGAGCTTGCCGCCGTCGGTGGCCAGGTTCTTCCACACCGAGGCGTACTGGCTGCTCATGATGTCGCCGGCGACGTCGTCGAGCGGCTTGAGCGCGCTCTTGGCGACCAGGTCGTGCAGCAGCCCGGGCTGGGGCAGCACGGCCACGTCGGGCGGGCTGCCGCCGGCGATGGCGGTGCCCAGCACGGTGGGCAGCTGGTCTCCCTTGGACTGGTACTGCGCGGTGACGCCGGACTGCTGCTGGAAGCCGTCGAGCACCTGCTGGAAGTCCTTCTGCTCGGTGCCCGACCAGACCGCCCAGACGGTGACCGAGCCGCCGATCTTGCTCGACGTGCTGCTGCTTGACGATGTGCCCGTGCTGTTGTTGCTGCTGCCGCAGGCCACGACGGCGACCCCAGCGGTGGCCAGCAGGGCGACGAGCGGGCGACGACCCGGCATGGGAACTCCCTCCAACGTGGGCCGTGGCGGGCGCCTCCGCGGAGCGCACGCCGAGACGAAGCTGCGGAATGGGTTGCGGGAATCGATGATAGGCAGGACGCAGATTTCCGGCAACTGCACCTATCACGTCATGCACCACCGCCCGCCCCGTGGACGGCGTCGCCGGCCCGGCTAGGCCGCCGCCGCCACCTCGACCGCGTGCGCGGGTACGCGCTGCGGCTGGGCCCAGTGCCGCGCCCGAACGAAGACCAGCGCCCCGGCCAGGGCCACGGGCACGCGCTGCAGGTCCATGAGCACGGTCAGCGCCGCGGCGCGGCCGGGGTCGACGCCCCAGTGCGCCAGCAGGCCGATGAGCACGCCCTCGCGCAGCCCGATGCCGCCGACGGACATGGGCACCACCCCGGCGAGCAGGGCGATGGGCACGGACACCGCGTAGACCGTCCAGGGCGCGTGGACGCCGACCGACTGGCCGAAGGCGCGCAGGGCCATGAGCTGGAGCAGCCAGCCCAGCGCGGAGACGGCGAAGGTGCCCAGCACCGTGCCGGGGCGGCTGCGCAGCAGGCGGAAGGTGCCGGTGAAGGGCTCGAGGTGGTCGGCCAGGCGATGGCAGGCGGTGGAGCTGCGGGCGCGGCAGGCGGCGGTGAGCCGGTGGGCGCCGAAGGCCAGCGGCCAGCAGGCGAGCATGAAGGCCACGTAGATCGCCGAGCCGGCGAGCACGCCGCGGCCGACCATCGCGTGCAGGCGCGCGGCGGCGCCGAGGCCGAAGGCGGCCATGGCCAGGGTGCCGGCCATGCGCCCGGCGGCCAGCGCGGCGACGACCACGCGGTGGCCGGCCACCCTGCCCGCGGCGAGCACCTGCACCGCGTACCCGCCGCCGCTGGGGGTGACCTGGCCGACGAAGAGGCCCTGCAGGTACCACAGGCTGAGCGGCCGCCAGCCCACGTGCGGCGCCGCGGCGCGGAGCATCAGCCCCCACTCGGCCACGCCGGTGGCCACGGTGGCCGCGGTCAGGGCCACGCCGAGCAGCGCCCAGCGCGGGTCGATGCCGGCCAGCACGGCTGCAGCGCGGCCGACGTCGACGGCGTGGACCAGGAGCGCCAGGCCGGCGACGGTGCCGGCCAGCCGCAGCCAGCGTGACCGGAGGGCAGCGCGCCAGTTGAACCGCACGAGCCTATCTAGCACACATCCGTCCGGCGACCGGCTGGGCCGCCGCACGAGGCTGGTCGGCGCCGGCGCGGGTGCGCGCTGCGCGCCTCAGGCCGCGGGCTGCGGCCAGCCGGCGATGCGCACCACCTCGCCGTCGCGCGACACCAGGCGTGCCGGCAGCCCGGCGTGGGTGAGCCACGCCACGGCCGTCTCGCCGCGGACGACGGCGGCGGTGGCGGCGATGTTGGCGTCGAGGCAGTCGGCGGCGACCACGGTCACCGTGCGCCAGGGGCCGCCGGCGGGCAGGCCGGTGGCCGGGTCGATGATGTGGTGCAGGGCCACGCCGCCGCGGGTCCATCGCCGCACCGTGGTGCTGGAGGTGGCCATGCCGCCGGCGGCGATGCTGACGGTCTCGCCGCCGGCGACCAGCGGCGCGTCGCTGGACTCGGCCACCTGCACCTGCCAGCCGCCCTCCGGCGCAGCGCCGGCGACGGCGATGTCTCCGCCAAGGCTGACCAGAACTCCGGAGCCGCCCATCTCCTCCAGGGCGGCGCGTGCGGCCAGGTCGGAGCAGAGCGCCTTGGCCGTGGAGCCGAGGTCGACCTCGACGCCGCGGGGGACGACGACGCTGCGGGTGACCTCGTTGAGGCGGATGCACCGCCAGCCGGGCACCGGCTGCACCACCAGGGGGATGGCCGCACCCTCGGCGGCCACGGTGGCGAAGTCGCCGGCGTAGCCGACGTTCTTCACCGCCGTGCCCACGGTGGGGTCGACGGCGCCGTCGCTGAGGCGCGCGCCGCGCAGCGCCGCCTGCAGCGCGCGCAGCAGCAGCGGCGAGACCTGCACCTCGCGCCCGGCGTGCGCATGCAGGCGGCTCAGCTCGCTGTCCTCGCGGAAGCGGGAGCAGGCGTCGTCGATCTCGCGCACCACGCGGTCGACGGCGCGCTTGGCCGCGTGCAGCCGCGCCGGGTCGGTGACCACCACCCGCAGCGACGTGCCCAGGGCGCGGTCGTCGACCACGGCGACGCTCACCGCGAGCCTCCGCTCACCGCCTGGCCGCTCCGGTGCTGCCCATGGGCGTCAGTGTGCTCCAGTCAGCTAGCGCGGAGCGGTGGCGACGCGCACCGAGCCCAGCCCGAAGTACTGCGCCACCGACTGGTTGACCCAGTAGTGCGCGTCGGTCTGCAGCTCCTGGAGCGGGTCGTGCGAGAGCGGGCCGATGCCGGTGACCACCCGCCCGCGGGGGAGGGTGACGCCGCTGTGCGGGCGCGCCTGCGCCAGCGTCCGCCAGGCGCTGTCGCTGGCCGCGGCGTAGCTCGACATGCTCTGCCAGCTGTGGGCCACCCAGGCCATGGTCATCGCCGGGGCGGCGAGCATGGCGGCG
>Ga0070714_100002950_pt1 | contig 12606 bp, 11 predicted proteins | sample LARL83metaG_FD_65450 | JGI IMG/M metagenome (GOLD analysis project Ga0070714, IMG submission 65450) | Corn, switchgrass and miscanthus rhizosphere microbial communities from Kellogg Biological Station, Michigan, USA - LAR L8-3 metaG | ecosystem: Host-associated > Plants > Roots > Rhizosphere ... | reverse complement strand
CGCGGAGGTGCGGATGTGCGCGCCGCCGGACTGCGCGGAGCGGCTGGCCGAGGCCGGCGTGCCGCTGGTGCCGGTCGGCGACCCGGTGCGCCAGCTGGTGCACGCGGCGGCGCCGCCGTCAATGGCCGACGTGCCCCGGCGCATCGACGAGTTGATCGCCGCCTGGTTCGACAAGGTCACCCCGGCAGCCGAGGGATGCGACGCGCTGGTGGCGAGCGGCTTGATGCCGGCCGCGGCGGGCGCGCGGTCGGTGGCCGGGAAACTGGGCATCCCCTCCGTCCACGTGAGCTTCTGCCCGATCTATCTGCCGTCGCCGCACCACCGGCCATCCGGGGTGCCGGGCCGGTCGGTCCCGCCGGACGTGACCGACCCCGGGGCGCTGAATGACCTGGACATCCAGAATTACAACGCGGTGTACGGGCCGGCGCTCAACACCCACCGGGTGGCGAACGGCCTGCCACCGGTGGACAACGTCCGCGACTTCGTCATCGGCGACCATCCGTGGCTGGCGGCGGACCCGACCCTGGCCCCCTGGCAGGAGCCGGCCGACCTCGACGTGGTGCAGACCGGCGCGTGGATCCTGCCGGACGAACGCCCGCTCCCGGCCGAACTGGAGGCGTTCCTGGAGGCCGGCCCGGCACCGGTGTACGTGGGCTTCGGCAGCATGCGCGCCCCGGCGCACGCCGCCCTGGTGGCCATCGAGGCGATCCGCGCACAGGGCCGCCGCGCACTCGTCGGCCGCGGCTGGGCCGACCTGGCCCTGATCGACGACCGGGCCGACTGCCTCGCCGTGGGCGAGGTCAACCAGCAGGCACTGTTCGGCCGGGTGGCCGCGGTCGTGCACCACGGCGGCGCGGGCACCACGACCACCGCCACCCGGGCCGGCGTGCCCCAGGTGGTGGTACCGCAGTGGGCGGACCAGCCGTACTGGGCCAGCCGGGTGGCCGACCTGGGCATCGGCGTGGCGCACGACGCTCAGGCTCCGACCACCGAGTCCCTGTCCGCCGCGCTCAGCTCGGCCCTGACTCCCCGGACCCGCGCACGAGCGGCCGCCGTGGCCGGCATGATCCGCACCGACGGGGCGGCGGTGGCCGCGAGGCTGCTGACCGACGCGGTCAGCCGGGGAAGGCCGCCGGTGCCCGCGTGAACCAACGGGCTCGCCGAACCAGGACCCCAGGTCTCAAGCGCCCCCAATGGAGCTGATGCCATGAATTCGCTGACTGCTAGCGCGTTTGACCTTCCCGACCGGCTCGCCGCCAAGGCCGACCCGGCGCTGATCGCCGGGGACGAGGAGCATTTCGCGGCGATCGCCGACAGCCTGGAGCGGTCGGTCGCGGAGCTGTCCGGCCGTCTGGATGCCGAGCGCAGGGCACCCGGCGGCATCGGGCAGCAGGCGCTGGACCGGGACGTGGAGATCCACCGGCTCTCCGCGCGGCTGCGCACCTTGCGCCGTTTCGGGTTGGACCTGTGCCTGGGGCGGATCGTCGGCGCGGACGATCCCGAGCCGGTCTACGTCGGGCGGCTGGGCCTGCGGGACAGCGCGGGCCGTCAGCTGCTGATCGACTGGCGGTCCCCCGCGGCGGAGCCGTTCTTCGGGGCTACCCACGCCAACCCGATGGGCCTGGCCAGCCGGCGCAGGTACCGCTGGGCCCGCGGCCGGATCAGCGACTACTGGGATGAGGTGTTCACCCCGGACGGGCTGGAAGGCCACGCCGCGCTCGACGACCAGTCCGCCTTCATCGCCAGCCTGGGCAGCAGCCGGTCGCCCCGGATGCGGGACGTGCTCGGCACTATCGCCGCCGACCAGGACGCCATCATCCGCGCAGGATCGGCCGGTGCCCTGGTCGTCGAAGGCGGCCCGGGGACCGGGAAGACCGTCGTCGCGCTGCACCGTGCCGCCTACCTCCTCTACTCCGACCCGCGCCTGGGCCGGCGGCGGGGCGGCGTGCTGTTCGTCGGCCCGCACCAGCCCTACCTGGCCTACGTCGCCGATGTGCTGCCCAGTCTTGGCGAGGAGGGCGTGCAGACAGTCACCCTGCGGGACCTGGTCGCCGAGGGAGCCGGGGCAACGACCGAGGCCGACCCGGACGTGGCCCGCCTGAAAGCCTCCGCGGACATGGTGAAGGCGATCGAGCCGGCCGTCCGGTTCTACGAGAACCCGCCCACCAAGCCGATGAGGATCGAGACCCCCTGGTCCGACATCCGGCTGAGCGCCGGCGACTGGACCGAGGCGTTCGGCGCACCGGACCCCGGCACGCCGCACAACGAGGCGCGCGAGGCGATCTTGGACGAGCTGGTCACGATCCTGACCGACTCCCATCACGGCGACGCGCCGGCCGGCCGGCTCCGCACGTCGCTGCTGGCCAACAGGGGGCTGCTGGAGGCCCTCAACCGCGCGTGGCCGGTGATCGACCCGGCCGACCTCGTCGCCGACCTGTGGTCGGTCCCGGCCTACCTGCGCCTGTGCGCGCCCTGGCTCGGCCCCGGCGAGGTCGCCAAACTGCAGCGCCGCGACGCCCAGGCCTGGACGACCTCCGACCTGCCGCTGCTGGACGCGGCAAGGCGCCGGCTCGGCGACCCGGGAACGTCCCGGCGCAAGCGCCGGCGTGACGCCGCCGTCGCCGCCGAGCGCGCGCGCATGGACCAGGTCGTCGACAACCTGATCCAGGCCGCCCGCGACGACGGCGACGAGTACGGCACCGGCCTGGTCACCATGCTGCGCGGCGAAGACTTCACCGACGCCCTGGTCGACCAGGCCGCGCTGTCCGGCACCGGCCCGGACCTGCTGGCCGGCCCGTTCGCACACATCGTCGTGGACGAGGCTCAGGAACTGACCGACGCGCAGTGGCAGATGCTGCTGCAGCGCTGCCCCTCCCGCAGCTTCACCATCGTCGGGGACCGCGCCCAGGCCAGGCACGGGTTCACCGAATCGTGGGAGGAACGGCTGCGGCGGATCGGCCTGGACCAGATCAGCCTGGCCTGTCTGACCATCAACTACCGGACGCCGGAAGAGGTCATGGCCGAAGCCGAGCCGGTCATCCGGGCCGTGCTCCCGGACGCCAACGTGCCGGCCTCGATCCGCGCCACCGGCGTCCCCGTCCTGCACGGTTCCGTCTCCGACCGGGACCAGGTCCTCGGCGCCTGGCTCGCCGCCAGCGCCGAGGGAATCGCCGCCGTCATCGGTGATCCCACGTTCACCGCGACGTCCCGCGTCCGGTCGCTGACCCCCGAGCTGGCCAAGGGTCTCGAGTTCGACCTGGTTGTCCTCATCGACCCGCAGACGTTCGGCACCGGCATCGAAGGAGCGGTCGACCGCTACGTCGCGATGACCCGGGCCACCCAGCGGCTCGTCATCCTCACCAGCTCCTGATGCTGGCTTGGCCCGCGGCTCACTGTCGATCCGGCCGGATCCTGCTCGTCGGGTAGGTACCAGCGAATCTCAGGAGGCCGTTATGTCCGAAGCCACAGTTGCTCCGCCACCGGGTGCCGGAGCCGCCACCTTCCTGCTGACCGTCCGTGGGAAGGCCAAGGCGGCCAGCACGGCGGAAGCCAGGGCCACGCACAACTCCACGGCAGGTCACCCGGCGGGCGTGGAAGCCGCCCGCTCGCTGGGTGACCTGAGCCATCAGGTGTTCACCGGATACGGCGACGCCCAGGCCGGCGAGATCCTGTTCATCGACTTCTGGAACAGCCTGTCCGGGCTGGGGCAGTTCTTCAGCGATCCGCAGGTCCTGGCGGGCGCCGACCTGCTGTTCAGCCGCCGCGACGCGCCCGTGTGGGCGGCCACCAGCGGGTTCGGCGGCTTCCATCTCACCGTCCCCGCGGGCAAGGCGGTCACCGGCGTCGGCCTGATCCGCGTGACGGTCAGCTCCATGGACAAGGCGGCGGATGCCTTCACCGCGTACACCGCCGCGACGATCAATACCAGCCGCAGGCACGGCATCGTGTCCCACTCGGTGTGGTCCAGGGTGCCTAACCCAGGCGAGCAGCCGGCCCCGGAGGTGCTCGGCGTTGACCTGTGGATGGACGCGGAGAAGATGAGCGGCTACTACGACCTTGGCCTGGGTTTCGACGCCCTCGGCCCGGTGTTCGCCGGGGAGCCGGGCACCTCCGTCTGGCAGTCGGCGGCCGGTGACTGGACCGAGTGGTAGCAGGCCACGCCCACTCCGGGCGGGCGGCGCGCGGCCGTGAGGCCCGCGCCGCCCGCCCCCTGGAGCCGGGCCGCGGCGCGGGGCTCACGTGGTCAGGCCGGTATTGATCCGCCGGGCGTGACGAGGCCGGATTCGTAGGCGAGCACCACGGCCTGGGCGCGGTCGCGGAGGTCGAGTTTGGCCAGGATGCGGCCGACGTGGGTCTTGGTGGTCTGTTCGGCGATGACCAGGGTGTCGCTGATCTCGGTGTTGGACAGGCCGTGGGCGATCAGCCGCAGCACCTCGATCTCGCGCGGGGTGAGCGCGCTGAGGGAGGGCAGGGGCGGGCCGGGGTGCGGCTGGCGGGCGAAGTCGGTGATCAGCCGGCGGGTGACCGAGGGGGCGAGCAGGGCATCGCCGGCGGCGACGACGCGGACGGCGTGGACGAGTTCGGCGGCGGTGGCGTCCTTGAGGAGGAAGCCGCTGGCACCGGCGCGCAGTGCCGTGTAGACGTACTCGTCCAGGTCGAAGGTCGTGAGCATCAGCACCCTCGGCCGGTCGGGGCTGGGCGCGGCAAGGATCTGGCGGGTTGCCTGCAGTCCGTCCATGACCGGCATCCGGACGTCCATCAGGACGATGTCGGGGTGCAGGTGCTGCGTCTGCCGGACGGCGTCGGCGCCGTCGGCGGCCTGGCCCACCACGAGCAGGCCGGGCTGGGCGGCGAGGACCGCGGCGAAACCCTCCCGGACCATGGCCTGGTCGTCGGCGATCAGGCACCGGGTGGTGCCGCCGCCCGCTGCCCCGCTGGTGGTCATGACGTGTTGCCGAATGGGAGTACCGCCGACACGACGAAGCCGCCGCCGGGCGCCGGGCCGGCCGTCAGCGATCCGCCGAGCAGTGCGACTCGCTCATGCATTCCGGTCAGCCCGTGGCCCGGCCCGTGCTGGTTTCCGTGCGGGGCCGGATGCCCGCCCGGCCCGTTGGCCACCCGCAGCAGGACCGCGCCGTGGTCATGGCCTATCGACACGGTGATCGGGGCGCCGGGGGCGTGCTGGCTGGCGTTGGACAGCGATTCCTGCACGATGCGGTAGGCGCATACCCCGACTCCGGCAGGCACCTGGCCCAGCGCGGTGGATGCCGAGAACTCGACCGGTGCCCCGGCTTGCCGGGCGGTGTCGACGAGCGCCGGGAGGTCCGCCAGCTGGGGCTGCGGCGCGAGGGCGGCGGGCTGGTCGTGGCGCAGCACGCCGAGCAGTCGCCGCATCTCGGCCAGTGCCTCGCGGGCCACCTCGGACAGCGAGCTGAACTCGGCCTGTGCCGATTCGGGCAGGCCGGTGAGGCGGTACGGCGCGGTCTCGGCCCGGACCGCGATCAGGGACATGTGATGGGCCACCACGTCGTGCAATTCCCGCGCGATGCGGGCGCGTTCCTCAAGGACAGCCCGGCGTGCCCGTTCGGCCTCGGCGCGCTCGGTCTGGGTGGCCAGGGAGTGCTGGGCGCGCAGCCGGGATCCGATGCTGTCCACCGCGATCACCGCGGCGGTGAACACGACGACGGAGGCGGCCGGGCCGCGCAGGTTCGGTATGTCGGCGGTAAGCCACAGGCACCACGGGATGAGGCTCAGCGCCCACATCCACCACAGTTCCGCCCGCCGCTGGCGGACCCCGGCCAGGCAGAACGCGCCGAGCATGGCGAGTATCTGCCCCGGGCCCCACGGCCAGCCGCCCCACCAGGCGGCCGGCGCCAGCGGGACCAGCAGCAGCGCCAGCCACCCGATCCGCCAGGCCAGCATCGGATACCTGGCCGCCAGCGGCAGCGGCGCCACCACCGGCACGGCCAGCAGCAGTTGCCACGGGTGGGCGAAGGCGCTAGGCAGGTTGGCGACGCAGAGCACGAGCGTGACCACACCCAGCGCGGCGTATCCGGCCCGGCGCTCCTGCGATGACTGCCATCGCCACACCGGAGGCGGCTCGGGACCGGTCAGCACCCGGATCAGCCCATGCCACGCGCGCTTCACCGCGGTGTGTGCCGTCCCCCGGGCGCCGCTGGGCGCCAGTGGGATGCCGGGCATCCGTTTCACGATCCAAGAGTAGGCCGGCGAGGACCGCCTGCTCATCACGCCAGCGTTGTCATACCCAGGTACGAGTCCGGCCGCGGCCCGGCCCGGTCTGCCCGCCTGGTATGACCGCGGATCCGGCTCCCCGGCGTGACGACCCGGCCCCGGCCCGCCGGGCAGCCTTGGTCCGTGCCCGCTCCTACCTGCCACACCTTGTCCGACGCCCATCAAGGGAGGCGACCATGAACGTCGAGATCACCGGTCTGACCCGCCGGTTCGGCCGGACCACGGCGGTGGCGGGGGTGGACCTACGGGCCGGTCCGGGGGTGTTCGGGTTGCTCGGCCCCAACGGCGCGGGCAAGACCTCGCTGCTGCGGGTGATGGCCACGGCGATCCCGCCGACTTCGGGCCGGCTGCGGCTGCTCGGCCGCGACCCCCTCGGCTACGGCCCGCGGCGCGAGATCCGGCGCAGGCTCGGCTACCTGCCGCAGAACCTCGGCTACTACCGGGGCTTCACGGTCGCGCAGTTCGTGGAGTACTTCGCGCTGCTGAAAGAGATGCCAGCGGGGCGGATCCCGCTCGCGGTGACGGCGGCGGTCGACCGGGTCGGGCTCGGTGACCGGTCGGGGGCGAGGCTCCGCACCCTGTCCGGGGGGATGCTGCGGCGGGTGGGGATCGCGCAGGCGATCGTCAACGAGCCCGACCTGCTGCTGCTCGACGAGCCGACGGCCGGGCTGGACCCCGAGCAGCGGGTGGCGTTCCGTGCCCTGCTGCGCGATCTTGGCCAGCGCGCCACGATCGTGGTCAGCACGCACCTGGTCGAGGATGTCGGCGCCGCCTGCGCTCAGGTGGCGCTGATGGACCGCGGAAAGGTCATCTTCCAGGGCACGCCGGGCGACCTGACCGCGCGCGGTGAGGGGCACAGCACCGGTGATGCGCCGCTGGAGCGCGGCTACAGCGCAGTCCTCGCGGCGGCACGGCCATGACCGCCACCAAGGCGCCGGCCCTCTCCCGGCCCGTCGCACGCCGCCCCGGGCTGGCGGCGCTGCGGCTGCTGCGCCTGGAACTGTGCCACAACGCGATGCTGTGGATCATGCCTGTGGCCGTCGCGCTGTTCTGGTTCACCGCCGCGCGCAAGACCCTGGGCACGCCGCCGCTGTGGAACCTGCGCACTGCCGCCATGCAACCCAACGCGGTGCTGGCGTTCGCATGCCCCGTCGCGGGCGCCGCCGCGTGGATGGGGTCGCGGGAACACCGCCGCCGCACCACCGACCTGGTGAACATCACCGCCCGGCCGAGACCGGCCCGCCTGCTAGCCACCTGGGCCGCTACCACCTGCTGGGCACTGGTGGCCTATCTGGCCTGCGTGGCCGTTGTCTACGCGGTGACCGCGCAGCAGGCCACCTGGGGCGGGCCGCTGTGGTGGCCGGCCGCCGTCGCCGCCGCGACCGTGCCGGCCATAGCCGCGCTGGGGTTCGCCGCCGGGACCCTTGTCCCGGGCCGGTTCACCGCCCCACTGGTTGCGCTCGCGGCGTTCTTCGTGCTCGGGCTCAGCACGCAGCCGATCCACGGCAGCCAGTCGTACTGGCAGATCTCGCCGATAGTCGCCGGTGCCTGGGATCTCGGGCCTAACCCGGAGGTGGGCACCTTCTTCGCTTACCAGCCTGACCTGGCCATCGCCCAGGTGGTGTTCCTCGCCGGGCTCACCGCGGCGGTGCTTGGCGCCCTGGTCCTGCCCACCGGCGCCGGTGTGCGCTCGCTGCGGCGATCCGCGCTGGCCGTCACCGCGGCCGGCCTGCTGGCAGCCGGGACCTCGGTCGCGCTGGCCGGCACCGGCCGGCTGGACGCCCATGGCATCATCGCCATCCCCGCCCTGCATGACTCGGCGAGCGACCGGCCGCTCCGGTACACCCCCGTGTGCAGCCACACCGCGATCCCCGTCTGCCTGCACCCCGCCTATGCCAGCTACCTGCCAGCCACCGCGGCCGCTCTCGCCCCCATGCTCGGCCAGATTGCCGGACTGCCCGGCGCCCCGGCCCGCATCAGCCAGGTTGCCGCGACCTACCAGCAGGGACCGGACAACAGCGTCAGCATCGGCGTGACCGGCTCGCCCACCAGCGGGTCGTCCCCCGTATTCCGCCTGCTGCTTCCTATCCAGCTGCTGGGACCTGCCCTCACCACCAGCGAAATGGCCGGCCAGGTGCGGTCAATCACCGGGCCCAGCATCATGGCCAGCGTCACCGGTGACGGCCCCGACGCATCCCAGGCACAGCACGCGGTCACGACCGCGTTGCTGATGGCCGCCGGCGTGGTGCCGTCGCACCTCCCAGGACCTGGCAACAATGTGCCGCCACCCGGGCCCAGTGCCGGGGGCGGACGGTACGTGGCACTGGCCCCCGGTTCCCCGGCCTATGCCGCTGCCCGAAGGTTCGGCGCGCTGCCCGCTGCGGTGCGGCGCGCCTGGCTGACACAGCACCTTGCCGCCCTGCGCGCCGGGCGCATCGGCCTGAGGCAGTTGCCATGACCACCGGCGGAACGCGCGCGGCGTCTGCCACCACGGCCGCGCCCACCACGGCCGCGCCCAGCGCGCCGCAGCTCACCGGTTCATCCCGGGCGGGAATGCGGCTGGTGTGGCTGTACGCCACCGGCCGGCGGGTCCCCGCGGCCGTGATCGCGATAGCGGCATGCGCCCTTGGGCTGAGGATCGCGCTCGCCGGGCACTGGGACACCTACGGCGCGCTGCAACTGCCGCTGGTGTTCGAGACCGCGGCCGCCACCGCCGTCGTCGCCACCGCCGCAAGCCCGTTCGGCGAGCCGGAACGTCTCACCGGCCGGTGGCTGCCGTACCTGCGGCTGGTCACCACGCTGGCGCTGACCGCGGCGGCGGCCGGGGCGCTGGCCGCCGCCGGCGCCGGCACCCACCTGGCCGGCGGCACCCTGGACGTGCTGCGCAACGTGGCCGGGATCACCGGTATCGGCCTGCTGTGCGCCGCCACGATCAGCGGCGGGCTGGCCTGGATCGGGCCGGCCGCCTACCTGCTGCCGGGTGCGTATGCCCTGTACACCCAGTGGCATCACCCGGCGCTGACCACGCCCTGGCTGTGGCCGGGCCGCCCGCCGCACGACCTCGGCGCGGCGATCTGCGCCGGGCTGGTGTTCGCCACCGGGCTCGCCGTGATCACGGTGCGCGGGGCCCGCGATCTGCCCGGCGAGCAGGATTGACCGCGAGGCCGTCACGGTCTGGCTGGTTCTGACGGCCTGAGGTCCTCTGGCGCCGTCCGGGTGAGCATGGTGACCCCGGCGGCCATCACGGCGAACGACAGGACGGCGACGGTGACCTTCGCCGGGCTGTTGGTGAAGCGCTCGTCGAACAGCCAGACGCTCAGGATGATGCTGGCGAACGGGTTGATGATGACCAGCATCGGCTGGGACACGCTCAGCGGCCCGACGTGCAGGGCGGCCTGCTCGAGCACCGTGCCGGCTATCCCCGCGCCGATCAGCGCGTACACCGGCCAGCGGATGAGCATGCCGGGAATGCCGAACGCGGTGAGCGTGTCGGTCGCCGCCTTCAGGAATGTCGCCTCCAGCGCCCAGGTAAGACCGGCGGCGATACCGAAAACGGCGGCCCTGCGCGCCGGCGGGCCGGTCCGGCCCAGCGCCGTCAGCGCGACGATGACCCCGCCGAAGACCAGTACGGCCGACAGCCACTGTTTGGTATTCGGGACGGGACGGCCGCCGCTCGGCTCGGCCGCGACGAGGAACACCGCTAGCGCCAGGCAAACGACAACTGCCGATGCCCAGGCGGAGGCGGCCACCTGCTGACGGAACCAGACCTGGCGCAGCACCAGCACGAAGACCAGTTCGGTGATCAGCACCGGCTGGACCACCGACATCGGCCCGCTGTGCAGGGCCAGGGCCTGGAAGACGAACACGCCCCCGGCGGCGGCCCACCCGAGCAGCCACAGCGGCTGCCGGAGCAGGTAGAGCGCCAGCCGCCAGCCTTTCTGCCGCTTGGGGGCGCTGATGCTCGCCGCGTGCTGCGTTATCAGGTTGACGGCGCTGGAAAACGCGGCGGCCAGCGCGAAGGCCACGGCCAGGATCATGTCCCCGCCCTCTGGTGTGGTTGGCCTCATCATTGTCCTGCGGAATGGAACCACCGTGGCCGCCCGTGCCCCGGCCTCCTCCGTCCCGGGGGCAGCGCCGGCGTGCGGGCCGTTACACTGGCGGCGCAGCGAGGGTCACGCTGCGTCCTAGTGCATGCGCGGAGAGTTCAGCTCGACGGGGGTTGGGGTTGGAGCCGCAGAGTACGGGGTTGTTCCTTGTGCTGATGGGGGCGTTCTGCGCGCTTCTCGGCTGCGTGGCGATCGCGCGGCAGATGGCGGTGCGGGTGCTGGCCGCCGCGCTGGCGTTCGTCCCGGCGATGCTGTTCGGCGTGGCGGCGGTCAACAAGTACTACGACTACTACCAGACCTGGGGCTCGGCGGCCGCCGATCTCACCGCCACCGGGCTCGGCAACGTGCCGCAGCTTCCCGCCAACGCGAACCAGCAGCAGTTCGCGCAGGTCCTCGGCAGGGTCACCGGCGGCACGGCAGCCGCCCACCAGGGCGAAACGGTCCGCCTCACCGTGTACGGCCGTCTCAGCCACTTGACCAGAGCCGTGTACCTCTACCTGCCGCCGCAGTATTTCCAGGCCCGCTACGCCCGTGCCAGATTCCCTGCGATCGAGCTGATCACCGGCGTCCCCGGCCAGCCGCAGGACTGGATCAACGTGGTCGGCATCACCGGCTCGTACCTGACGCTGTTGCGTGACGGCGTGGTCCAGCCCGCCGTCCTGGTCATGCCGGACGCGAACGGCGGGCCCAGGATCTCGATGCAGTGCCTCAACGTGTGGCACGGCCCGCAGGACGCCACGTTCCTTGGTGTGGACCTGCAGGCGGCGCTGTCCCGGTCGCTGCGAGTGCCGGCGCCCGGCCCTGCCTGGGGGGTTGCCGGGTACTCCGAGGGCGGCTACTGCGCGGCCAACCTTGCCCTGCTCTACCCGGCCCGCTACGGTGCCGCCGGGGTGCTCAGCGGCTACTTCGTGCCCGGTGACGACCGGCTGGGCAGCCCGGCGCGCACGGTGAACCCGTTCGGCACCGACAAGGCGCTGCGCGCGCTGAACACCCCGATGCGACGGGTCCGCACGCTCCCGGTCAGCCAGCCCATCCCCCAGTTCTGGCTCGGCGCGGGCAGTGACTTCCGCCAGGACGTGACCGCCGCCGGGGCGTTCCAGCGGCACCTGCTGGCCCGGCAGCCAGACCTGGTGGTGCACCTGGTGCCGGGCGGCAAGCACAACATGGCGACCTGGCGGGCCCTGGTCCCCCCGTTACTTGCCTGGATGACGCCCAGGCTCGCGTACGCCGAGCGGCACCCCGCGCTGGCCGTGGCACGTGCCGCCGGGCGGTCGGCCCGCCGGTACGAGGCCCGGCGCCACGGTCGTTCCGTTCTGCGCAAATAGAACTGGCAGCGGCCCTGGGCCGGGTCAGCTCGACGGGCTCTGCCCGGCCGCCACCAGGCGCGCGGTGGTGCCCCGTTGCCTGCTGGCTGCCCTGCGCCGGGCAAGCGCCCTGATCAGCCCGATGAGGGCGAGCAGCGCGCCGATGCCCTCGGCCCAGGCGGAAACCGCCTTGCCCGGCGGGCCCCAGGACGGCTCGTACATGCTCGGCAGGCCGAGAACCGGCCCGACGTCCACGTAGCTGTACGTCACCACGGCAGCGCAGGCGCTCGCCGCGACGAGGAACGCCAGCAGCCAGGACGGCCAGCGCGGCCAGACCAGTACCGCCAGCGCCACGATGATCGCGGCCACGCCCTGGATGCGGAAAAGCTGGCCCTGGTCCAGCAGCGACCCGGTATTGGCGTCGTAGAAGTGGGCGTCCTGGAAATGCACGACCGCGTCGGTGGCGAGTGCCACGGCGGTCGCGGCCCGGAGCGCCCAGCCAGCAAGAGTGTCCTGCCAGGGCCTGGCCCTGGTGATCCCGCTCATCGTAGAAGTTCCTTTCGTTGCGCTACGCCGCCCCGCCAGCCCCGGCTTCCTCGCGGAACCGTGGGGCCGGGGCCGCGCTGGTCGCTGCGGGCCGGGCCGGCGGCTCGGTGTCGCCAGCCCGGCCGGTCAGCCGGCCTGATAGCTGCTGACTACGTCTTCCAGCAGGGCGCGGTTGGCCTGCCAGACGGTGGCCGAGGTCGCTGCCACGAGCACGCTCGTGGCGTGTGCCCCCTGCACGATGCAGGCGATCTCGTTGTATTGGTTGTGGTGCACGTCGGTCGTGTAGCTGTCGATGACGCACCGGCCGTGGCCGCCGCGGAAGTTCAGCGGCCCCGACGCGCCGTCGAGGTGGACCGCGCTCTGACCGTCCTCACGCAGGTGCTCCATCCGGAAGCCCG
>Ga0070714_100002949_pt1 | contig 12606 bp, 12 predicted proteins | sample LARL83metaG_FD_65450 | JGI IMG/M metagenome (GOLD analysis project Ga0070714, IMG submission 65450) | Corn, switchgrass and miscanthus rhizosphere microbial communities from Kellogg Biological Station, Michigan, USA - LAR L8-3 metaG | ecosystem: Host-associated > Plants > Roots > Rhizosphere ... | reverse complement strand
GCCTTCGGCGGCGCCGAGCTGGGCGTTGCCGGCAACGACGTGCTGATGGAGTTCGATTACGCGGAGATCTACGCGCCCCTCGATCTCGGCATTGGCCGCTGTCGCATGTCCGTAGCCGAGCCCGCGGAGCTCTCCAGCGAGGACGATCCGCGCCGCTGGTCGCATGTCCGCGTCGCCACGAAATACCCCGAGATCACGCGCCGTCATTTCGCCGCCCGTGGCGTTCAAGCCGAGTGCATCAAGCTCAACGGGGCGATGGAGTTGGCGCCGTCGCTCGGCTTGTCGCAGCGGATCGTCGATCTGGTTTCGACCGGCGCCACGCTGAAGGCCAACGGCCTGGTCGAGGTCGAGCGCATCGCCGACGTCACCTCGCGCCTCATCGTCAACCGCGCGGCCCTGAAGACGCGCCCCGGTGAGCTCAAGGGCCTGATCGGCGATTTCGCGCGCGCGGTCGCCGAGCAGATTCCCGCGCGGGCTTGACGCATGGTGACGCGCCTCGCCACCTCCGATCCGTCGTTTGCCGAGCGGCTCGACGCCTTCCTGGCCTCGCGCCGCTCGGAGGATGCGAACGTCGACGGCGCCGTCGCGGCCATTCTCGCCGACGTGCGCAAGCGCGGCGACGACGCGGTCATCGAATACACCACGCGCTTCGATCGTCTGGAGCTGACGCCCGCGACCATGCGCATCGGCGCCGGGGAAATGGCGGCCGCCGAGGCGTCGGTGGCGCCGGAAGCGCTGGCGGCGTTGACCCTCGCGGCCGATCGTATCCGCGCCTATCACGCGGCGCTTCTGCCCAAGGACATCGCCTGGACCGATGCGGTGGGCGTGCGTCTCGGTGCGCGCTTCACGCCGATCGGCGCGGTCGGCGTCTACGTGCCGGGCGGCACCGCCGCCTATCCGTCCTCCGTTCTCATGAACGCAGTGCCGGCCAAGCTCGCCGGCGTGCCGCGCATTGTCATGGTGGTGCCGTCGCCCAACGGTCGCCTCAATCCGCTGGTGCTGGCGGCCGCAAAGCTCGCCGGCGTCGACGAGGTCTATCGGATCGGCGGCGCCCAGGCCGTGGCCGCGCTCGCCTTCGGCACCAGGACGATACGCGCCGTCGACAAGATCGTCGGTCCCGGCAATGCCTACGTCGCCACCGCCAAGCGTCAGGTGTTCGGCACGGTCGGCATCGACATGATCGCCGGCCCCTCGGAAATTCTCGTGATCGCCGACGGCGCCAACGATCCCGACTGGATCGCCGCCGATCTTCTCTCGCAGGCCGAGCACGACGAGAACGCCCAGAGCATCCTCGTCACCGACGACGTGCGGTTCGCCGATAGGGTCGCCGCGGCCGTGAATGGGCTGCTCGAGACCTTGCCGCGCTCCGCCATTGCGTCCGCGAGTTGGCAGCGTTTCGGTGCAATCGTCGTCGTGCGCTCGCTCGACGAGGCGCCGGCGATCGTCGACCGCATCGCTCCCGAGCATGCCGAGATCGCGGTTGCCGATCCGGAGCCGCTGGCGGCGCGCATTCGCAACGCCGGTGCGCTGTTCCTCGGCCGCTACACGCCCGAAGCCATCGGCGACTACGTCGCCGGGCCCAATCATGTGCTGCCGACCTCCGGCTCGGCGCGGTTCTCGTCCGGCCTGTCGGTCACGGATTTCCTGAAGCGGACGTCGATCGTTGCGTGCGATGCCGATGCGCTGCGGACATTGGGCCCTTCGGCGATGGCGCTCGCCGCCGCCGAGGGACTCGGCGCCCACGGCCTCTCCATCGGCGTGCGGCTCAACATCGGCCGCAAGGGCTAGACGCCCCAATGGTCGCCCTCGACCGCGGGCGTCTGATCCTCGCCTCCGCCTCGCCGCGGCGGCTCGATCTGCTGCGGCAGATCGGCATCGAGCCATTTCGCATCGAGGCCGCCGATCTCGATGAAACCCCTGGTTCCCGCGAATTGCCCGCCGCCCACGCGGCACGCCTCGCGCGCGAGAAGGCGGTGGCGGTCGCATCGCGCTTTCCCGGCGATACCGTCCTGGCGGCCGACACGGTGGTGGCGGTCGGGCGGCGCATCTTGGGAAAGCCGGCAGATGCCGGCGAGGCCCGCAAGTTCCTCCAACTCCTCTCGGGACGCCGTCACCGGGTGATCGGCGGCATCGCGGCCGTCGATTCCCATGGGCGTGTCCACAGCCGAGTCGTGACGAGCGTGGTCCGGTTTCGCCGCGTTTCGGAAAGCGATATCCGGGCGCACCTTGCGAGCGACGAATGGCGCGACAAAGCCGGCGGCTATGCGATTCAGGGCCACGCCGCGATCTTCGTCGCGTTCATCTCGGGGTCCTATTCCAACATCGTTGGCCTGCCGCTGTTCGAAACGGCTGCGCTGCTGGCGGGGCTCGACTTTCAACCGGCGCCGCCATCGTGATCGAGGACATCCTCGTTTCCGTCTCTCCGGGAGAGACGCGCATTGCCTGCCTCGATCGAGGCCGCGCGGTCGAGCTCCATCGCTTCCTCCACGGTCGTCCGGCCATTGCCGGAAACGTCTACCTCGGTCGAATCACGCGGATGGTGCCGGGCCTCGGTGCCGCGTTCGTCGAGATCGGCGCGGCGAAAGCCGGATTTCTTCCCCTGCCGCCCGAAGCGGATTCTCGGCAGGCGATTCATGAAGGTGCTCGGGTCGTCGTCCAGGTCACACGCGAGCCGGAGCGGGATAAAGGCGCTCAGCTTTCCATGACGGTGCGCATCCCAGGACGTCTTCTCGTGTTCGCGCCCCGCGGAGACGGCGTTCACGTCGCGCGCCGCATCGGCGAGGAGACCGAGGGCGAGCGGTTGCGCGCAGCGATCTCGGCATTCGCGCAGGCGGGCGAGGGTTGGATCGCCCGCACCAATGCCTTCGGTGCCGGCGGCGATGAGCTGGCGCGTGAAGCGCAAACCTTGAGGGATCTCTGGGCCGGGATCGCGGTTGCGGCGGCGCGTGCGGCGCCGCCCGCGCTCATTCATCGCGAGCCGCCGCCGATCGTCCGTGTGCTGCGGGATAAAGCCGGACGTTCGCTGCACCGACTGGCCGTCGACGATCGCAGCGCCTACGGCGCCGCCGAGACATTCCTTCGCCTGTACTTGCCGAGCGCGCAAGCGGCCCTGGCTTACGAGGAAGGACCGATACCGCTGTTCGAGCGGGAGGGCATCGAAGCGGAATTCGAAGCCATTCAGCACCGCCGGGTCCCGCTTCCCTCCGGCGGGAGTCTCATCATCGAACGCACCGAGGCGTTGTGGGCGATCGACGTGAACACCGGCCGGAACATCTCGGGAGCATCGGCAAACGCGACGATTCTCGCCACCAACATGGAAGCGGCACGCGAGATCGCACGCCAGATCCGCCTCCGCGATCTCGCCGGGCTTCTTGTGCTCGACTTCGTTCACATGGAGCACGACCCGAGCCGGCAACAGGTGCTGGATCGTCTCACGGCGGCACTCGCCGAGGATCCGTCGCCCGTTCGCCTCAGTGGCTTTTCCGAGCTCGGCCTGGTGGAAATCTCCCGCCGGCGCACCAAGCCCTCGCTGGCGGACGAGTTCAGCACGCTCTGTCCTGCTTGCGAAGGCGGTGGAACGACTCCCGCGCCCATCGTTACGGCTCTGGCGGCATCGCGGGCGGCTCTCTCTGAAGCGCGCACCCGCAGTATGGCCGTGGTTCGCATCGTCGCCGCCCCCGCGGTAGCGGATTCGTTCACGACGCCGGAAGGGATTGCGGCACGGGAAGAACTGTCGGCGCAGCTTGGTCGGCCGGTCGATATAATTGCCGACTCGACGTTCGCTCCCGATCGCTTCAAGCTGGGTTGAGAGGCATCCCATGGCCGATGACGACGAGAAGAAATCCGAATCGAAGCAGGTGCCCGGTGACGCGTCCAATGTCGCTCCGTTCGCCGCGATGGGGCGCGGCAGGCCGTGCCCGATCTGCGGTCGCCCGAGCGTGGTCGAGATGCGGCCGTTCTGCTCGAAGCGATGCGCCGACGTCGATCTCAACCGCTGGTTGAGTGAGCTTTACCGCGTTCCTTCCGACGAGCCGCCGGCTTCGGACGAGGCGCCCGCGACGCCGGATGACCCGGCGGAAAAGCCTTAGAAGGGGAGCCTTGGCGCCTTGCCAGGGGAGCGGGTTTTGTCTATAAGCCCCTCTCGCCGCGTGGAGATATCCGCGACCGGTTGCGTCTCTGGGCCCAGGTAGCTCAGTCGGTAGAGCAGCGGACTGAAAATCCGCGTGTCGCTGGTTCGATTCCGGCCCTGGGCACCACTTTCCCCCATCTTTGAATGCCATTGCGTTCCGCTTCTCGGCCTCAGCCGGTCGAGGTGTGGGCCGTTTGACGTGGCGGACGGCGCCCCCGATAATCCCTCCAACTGTTGGATCAAATAAAAGGGGGCGATCATGAACTTCACCACCGTACTGGCTGCTGGTGTCCGCGCGGGTTTGCTTGCCGGAGCGGGATTGGCTGCGCTGTCGTTGGCAATGCCCGCGCGTGCCGATTCGCTGGCAACGAGTGTGCAGGTCGCTCAGGCCGCGCCGGCGCGCGCGTGGATGGATCCAAAGCTCCTCGCCGCGGCGAAGAAGGAAGGCGCGATCACGGTCTACGGGTCGATGAATGAAGGCGAGGCGCTTCCGCTTCTGAAGCTCTTCGAGGACGCGACAGGGATCAAGGCTGAGTACGTCCGCAACTCGGATACGGGGCTGATGGCCCGCATCATGGTGGAAGCACGCGCCAACAAGCAAGCATGGGACGTGCTGCAGACCACTACGGTCAGCAAAATGGATCAGCGGTTGTTCGCGGCCTTCGAGCCGTCGGAGGCACAGCACATCATTCCGGAGGCCAGGGGGAAGGACAAGAAGTGGTACGGCGTCTACGCCAACTACAACTCACCGGGTTACAATACCAACTTGGTGAAGGCGTCGGATCTTCCCAAGACCTATGAGGACTTCCTCAAGCATCCGGAGTGGGCCGGCAAGGTTGCTATCGACTTCAGCGACCGCGAATGGCTGAGGGCGATGTATGAGTACTATGGCGACGCGAAGGCGGAAAAGCTCATCAAGGATCTCATCAAAACGCTCAAAGTCGCGACCACCAAGGGGCACCTTGCGCTGGCTCGCTCGGTCGGCGCCGGTGAGTATGCGATCGAGCTCAACAACTACACGAATCTGATCGTCAACGTGAAGCTCGGCGGCGGCCCAACGGATTTCTGGGCGCTCGATCCGGTGCTGGTGTTCTTCGGTCAGATCGGCGTCAACGACAAGGCGCCGCATCCGAACGCCGCCAGGCTGTTTTCCAACTTCGTGCTGAGTCCGGAAGGGCAGAAGCAGTTGACGACCGCGGGCCGCATTCCGACCCGCCCGGACGTGGAAACCAACCCGCCCGGAGTGTTGAAGGCTTTCGCCGGCAAGAAGATCCACGTTTCCGACATGACTGCTGAAGAGGATCAACAGTGGCAAAAGCGCTTCAAGGGGCTGTTCAATCAGCCCCGCTAGGGCGCGCTCACGTCGAAGATCGGTCGGTGCTGGGACGTGCGCGGGCAGCTGGCCTTTGAAATGGCCGGCCGCTCGCGGCCGGTTTCGGCCTAACCTCTGGGAAGTTATGTAGTGGCGGCAGTCGGCAGTGTTGCTCCGAAAATGAATCCTTGGCCGGCGGCGTTGCGCTGGCTGCGGCCGTCGCGCCTGCTGATGGTCGGGTGCGCGCTGCTGACCGCGTGGCTGGTTTTCGTTCCGCTTGGTGCGCTTTTCTATACGGCGTTTTCCGAGGATACGCCGTTCGGTCCCGGCGCGGCGTCGCTCGCGAATTTCGTGCACGCCTACACCGACAATCACATTCCGCTGCTGCTGTGGAATTCCGTCATTTTCGCGACGGGAACCGCCGTCGTTACGCTTCTTCTCGGGGCTCTGGTCGCCTGGGTGGTGGAACGTACCGATGCGCCATGGCGAGAACTCTTTCACACCTTGGCGCTTCTGTCATTTGCCCTGCCCGGTCTTCTCACAACAATGGCGTGGATGCTCATACTGAGCCCGAACATCGGCTGGCTGAACACGGAGCTCAAGAATCTGTTCGGGCTGGCCGAGGCGCCGTTCAACATCTACTCGATGTGGGGCATGATCTGGGCGCTCTCCACCCATTATTTTCCGCTCGCCTATCTTCTGATGGGACCGGCGTTCCGCGTGCTGGATGTCCGCATGGAAGAGGCGGCCGTCATCTCGGGGGCAAGAACATGGCAGGTTGCCACCCGCGTCACGCTGCCGCTGCTCCGGCCGGCGATTCTGTCGACGATCCTTCTGCTCTTCGTTCGGGGACTCGAGTCGTTCGAGGTGCCTCGCCTTGTCGGCATGCCGGCGCACATCAACGTCTTCACCAGCGAGATCCAAAACGCCACACAGGACGTTCCGCCGCACTTCGGTACCGCGGCTGCGTTGGGCATGATGCTTCTCGTGGTGTGCGTCGTCGGCGTCTACCTGTACCGGCGCGCGACCACGAATGCAGAGGCCTTCGCCACCATCACAGGAAAGGGCTATACGCCGACTCCGCAGCGTCTCGGCACTTGGCGATGGCCGGTCGCCCTGTTCACCGCGCTGATGTTCGCGATTGCGCTCGGATTGCCTCTTTTTACGCTCGCGTGGCAGTCGCTGTTCCAAAATGCCACGCCGCCGTCGTTCTCCATGATCGGTACCATGACGGGGGATGCCTACCGGTACATCCTGCGCTATCCCATTTTTCTCAACGCAGTTAGGAACAGCGTGTTTATCGGCGGCATGGCGGCGACGATCGTCGTCGGGCTGACGTTCGTGATGGCCTGGATCGCGCAGCGTTCGGCCAAGCGCCATGGATGGATTCTCGACAGCCTCGCCTTCGTTCCCATCGCGATCCCCAGCGTCATCATCGGCGCCAGCATTCTGTTCGCCTATCTCGTCCTGCCGATTCCGGTCTACAACACGATCTGGATACTGCTGATCGCCTACGTCACGATGTATCTGCCATACGGAATGCGGTTCGCGTCCGGCGGCATCGTCCAAATTCATCGCGAATTGGAGGAGGTTGCCGAGGTTGCGGGCGCGTCGTCGCCGCAAATCTTCGGCCGCGTGCTGCTGCCGCTGCTCGCCCCGGCCTTGCTGGCGGGCTGGCTCTATGTTTTCGTTCTGGCGGTGCGCGAGCTTGCAGCGTCGATATTCCTGTCCGGTCCGGGAACCCACGTCCTGGGCCCCTTGACCCTCACGATGTGGGAAGAGGGCGGCAGCTACGGCGCCGTCTGCGCCATGGGTATGATCCAGATCGTGCCGCTTATTGTTATCGTCATCGTCATGCGTCGGCTGGAGGAGCGGGTCAGCGCCCGCCGATAGGATGAAAATTATGCTCCAGGTCGAACACCTTTTTAAGACATATGCGGCGGTCGGCAGCGCGAAGGTCACCGCCGCTCAGGACATCAGCCTGTCGGTGCCGGAGGGCAAGCTGTTGACGCTGCTCGGCCCCTCGGGCTGCGGCAAGACCACAACGCTTCGTTGCGTCGCCGGTCTCGAGCGGCCCGACAGTGGGCGGATCGTGATCGGCGAGCGGACGGTCTATGATTCCAATCACGGCGTGTTCGTGTCTCCGGCCGAACGCGGCATCGGCATGGTGTTTCAGTCGTACGCCATCTGGCCGCACATGAGCGTGTTCGAGAACGTTGCGTTTCCGTTGCGGGTTTCCCGGACGCGGCGCTACAACTCGGCTGAAATCACCGTGATGGTCGCCGAGGCGCTTAAGACGGTCCGTCTCGGCGGTTATGAGAACCGCCGTGCGACCCAGCTTTCCGGCGGGCAGCAGCAACGCCTCGCGTTGGCGCGCGGCCTCGTGGCGAAACCGCGACTTCTCCTTCTCGATGAGCCGTTGTCGAATCTCGATGCGAAACTCCGCGAGCAGATGCGCTTCGAGTTGAAGCAACTCCAGACCGAGCTCGGACTCACAGCCGTGTACGTTACTCACGATCAGTCCGAGGCGTTGGCGCTTTCGGATGAGATCATCGTGTTCAACCAGGGGCGAGTGATTCAGCGCGGCACGCCCCTGGAGATCTATCAACATCCGAACAGCGAATTCGTGGCGGATTTCGTCGGCTCGACCAACTTCCTGCGCGGATCGGTTCGCAACGGGGGAGAGATCGGATCCATCGGCCAGGTCGAGACCGCGCAGGGGACCATCACCTGCACGTTTGCGGCCTCCTTCAGTTCCGGCTCGAAGGCCGTCATATCGATACGCCCCGAGGACATCGGCCTCACAGCCGCTGGGGCGGGCGTCAAAGGAGCTGTCACCGCGCGGGTGTTCCTCGGCGAGGTAATCGATTATCACGTAAATCTCAATGGCCAAGAACTGCGCGTGCGGCATCATGCCCGACATGATGCTCACCCGGTCGGCGCGTCGGTGATGCTGACTCTCCCACCCGATAAAGCCATGGCCATGGTCGACGAAGCCTCCGCTTAGCGTCGGTTCCTCCATGAGTGATCAGGATCTCCTTGCTCATTTGCGCTCTGCGGTCGAGCGCGGCGACGTCGAGCTCCTTCTCGACATCCGCCGTCAGCACCATATTGACTCGCCGATTTACCGCGTGAGCGATTCGTCGTGGGCCGTCTACCTGTTGATGATCGCCGTCGCAGCCGCGACGTATTTCTTCGGTTGGCAGGCCGGAGCGGTGGCCTTCGTCGTCGCCGCGCTGATCTATGGGGTCGCTGTCCGGCGCATGGTGGCCATGCTGATGCGGCGGCGGCTGATGAACGACGTGCTGGCGAACGTCGACGAGTTTCGCAAGGCTTGGCGGATCAAGGGCCTGGGCTTTCGCCACCGGCCGACCGGAACGCTCTGTGAATCCCCGGATGGGCGCTGGCGGGGATTCATCCTCGATCACTGTGGAACGGGCGACACGTCTCAGCGTACGACGTAGTAGCCGCCCTGAATGGCGTTCATGAACACCTGTGCCACCACCGGCCCGATGCCGTTGGGAAGATCCGGCTCCGGCTTGACATAGGTGTGCACGCCGGCGCCGAAGCGGCATACGGCGACGCGCGGGGCGGGCCGCATTTTCTTGAACATCGGCACGACGACGGCCTGATAGACCTCAGGCGAATGATCGCGGCTGTCCTTGGAGAGCGCGAACAGGAACGGCGGTACCGGCTTCGCCTTCGGTCCTTTGATCTCGCGCGTGAGCGACAGATAACGCCCGATCAGCGCTTTCGTCGCCTTCTCATCGAGTCGCAGACGTTCCGCTGTCGCCTTGGCCGCTGCGCGCAGCGACCCGAGAATGTTGTGGGTGACGATGTATTCCGCCTTGAACTGCGGACGGCTCTTGGCGGCATTCCAGGCGTCGAGGATTTCCTCCATGAGCCAGGGCAAGCGCATCAGCGCCTGCGGCCCTTCCTGGCCCAGCGCCTCGGGGCCTCGATAGCGGGCGAGGTCGCGCCAGGTGCGGATATAGAGCTCGTCGAACGGGTCCCGGCGCGGTGCCGCCTTCTTGGTGACGCGTCTGAAGTTGCCGATCTTGCCGAGCGAGCCCGACCACGCGTGCTGTGCCTCTTGGATGTAGCCGAACGGCGAGTTTTCCACGGCGATGGCGCCGGCGATGTTCTCGACACGCTGGGTCAGCATGGAGACGAACGGTCCGCCGGTCGAATGGCCGTGCACGTAGATGGAGAATTCGCCCACCGGGAAATTCCGCCGGCAGGCTTCCTTGAGCGCGTCCTCGAATGCGATCGGCCATCCCGCCATGCGATCGTGGAATCGCGTCCCTGGCTTGGCGCGAGCGACCGTGCGCGTGCCGTAGCGAAAGCGCTTGGTGTCGTCCTGCACCAGATCGTACTGCTCGCGCGTGATCCGCTCGCCGATCTGCCACATCGGCAGGCGCACGTTGCCGTCGGCGTGAATGGTGTCGTCGGGCCAGTCGCGGGTCGGGCTGTCGAAACAGGTACGCCCTGGAAATGTGAAGGCCACGACCTTGCAGCCGAACTTGCGGGCAAACAGGCGGCTCAGCACCTGCATGGATTTGCAATCTCCCGAGCCGCCATGGAGGAGGAGAAAGCCGATCTTCTTGCCGTCGGCGCCACGGGCGATGCTGTCCGCGGGTTCCGGCTCGTAGACCATCGTTCCGATATCCCAATCGAGGCCGACCGCGGAGATGCGAAAAATATCCTCGCGCTCGATGACTGGCCGGTCGGGCAGACCCAGAACGGCGTTCGAGGTGCGGATGCAGTCCTCACGCGTCACGAACGAGGGCGGGATGTATCCCGCTCCCGGGGTCGTCGCCCGGTAGCGGCCGCGAGCCTTTGCCTTCGCCTTTGCTCGCTTGGATGAGGCTGCCTTTCGCCCGGTGGCTTTCTTTGCAGCCTTTGCGCTCAGCGTTGCGCGAGCCGCGGTCTTTTTCGGATGTTTCATTGCAGCGCTCAAATCTTGTCGGCCAGGATTTTCTTGACCCGCCCGATTACGGCGGGCGATGCCTTGTAGATATTATCCATAATCTTTTGGATTTCGGCGCCGCTGACCGGCTCGAGGTCGAGCTGCCGACGAGCGGCATCGGCCTGGAATTCGCGATCGTTCATGGTTTCATCGAACGCGTTGCGCAGAATCGCGACAACCGGCTCCGGCACGCCCGGCGGAGCGACGTATGGCCGGCCAAATTCCTGGGAAGCGAAGACCAGATCCATCGCGGCGCGATCGTCGTCGTTGCGGGCGTAATCGTAGATCCACGGCACGTCCGGAAGCTCGGGATGCTTGGTGAGCCCAAATTGGATGAAGACGTGGACCTGTTTGTTTCTCAGCCACTCGCCGCCGGTGGCTTTGAGGCTGGCCCAGGTGATGCCGACATTGCCGGTCACCTCGCCGCGCTCCATCGCCAGCATGCCCTCCTTGGTGCCCTTGTAGCCCGACACCACCTTGAAACGCGTATCGAGGAGGCCATTGGTGAAGTTCGGATAGGTATCGGTCGATCCGCCCGATCCCGCCACCACCAACGCCGTCTTGAACGCATCGTCGAAGGTCTTGATCGACGTCGTATGCCATGCGACGCCGACATGGTTCTCGCGCAGCGCGCTGCCAATCCAGTTGAACTTGCGCGGATCGAACTTCACCCGATCGGAGTGAAACATCGGATCGGTTGAAATCTGCGGGTTGACGGCGCCGATCTCGGTGCCGTCCTTGGGGCCGAGGTTGTAGACATGGTTGGCGAGCACCAGCGATCCCGCGCCGGGCATGTTCTGAACGATGATGTTCGGCTGACCGGGTATATGCCGATTTATATAGGCGGCGATGAGGCGCGCGAAAGCGTCGTAGCCGCCTCCGGTTGCCGAGCCGACATACAAGCGGATCTGCTTACCCTTGAAATAGGGAGCCGCTTCCTGGCCGCGTGCGGGCAGCGCAGGCCCGCCGAGTCCCACAAGCATTGTCAGTGAAAAGACCGCCGCGCGCCCCCCGTGCGATGTTCCCAACGCCATCCCCTGCCTCCTGCTGCTCGTACGGCCGTCCACGTTGTCGTGGTTTTGGCCGATGATAGCGCACGGAAAAAGGCACCGCGAGTCAGCCGAGGAAGACTCGAACGAGAACGCTCAGGCGGTCAGGAAGGCGTGGCCGAGCGCGAAGCCGACCAGCGTGACGACTGCAATCAGTGCGATCATGATGGCGTCCATGCCGAAATCTTCGATCCGCTTCTGACGTTTCAAACGCCAGATCAGAGCAAGAAGGACCCCTCCGATCAGCGCGGCGTGGACGGCGTAATAAACGGTCAGCATGGCCTTCTCTCGGCGCTTGTGCCCGTCGCGAAAATGGGCAGGAACACGTAAGGCGGTAACCATAAGTGCGACCGCCAACGCTGACAAGCGCTCAATCCCACATAAGATAATGGGAGACCTCGCACTTTTGACCGTGGCTGCCGGCGCGGTCGATGCGGGAACGCCTGGGCTCACCGATTTTTGAGCGGAGCCACGCTTAAAAAAATCTTGTTTCCCGCAGAACAATCCGGCATCCATTCGCGGCCTCGGGTGTGGTATAAGCCGGAGGCGCTGGCGGCAACGCCAACGGGGAGAACGACGTCAAGCTCATGAGTGCTTTCGACCAGACGCCGCCGCGTGGCCGGGTGTTCTACGGTGCCATCGCGTTGCTCGTCATGATGCTGCTCACGTGCGGCATCGGCGTCATCGGGCTCATCTCCGACACGAGCGATTTCAATCTCAATTCTCAGGATTCGGCGGTCCTCGCCGAGGAAGACTCCTCGGAGGCTTCGGAGAGTGCCGCGAAATTCAGCAGCGGCAAGAAGCTGCTCGCGGGCATCGATCTCGGCACATTCGCCGAGTTTACCATCGCTGTCGCGCCGGTGGTCCGCACCGGCGGGCAAATAGCGTTTGCCATTCCAAACGGGGGCATACCCCGTTCCAGTCATCCTACTGGGCCGCCTCCAGGGCGTGTGTAACCAGCGCGTCATTCCGACGCGCGGCAAGAAACATCCGACATATCGTCGTTGAGAGGAAAACGGGGAGACCGTTCTTCCGCAATGCCACCAGATCGATACCGAGGCTCATGCAAGCCGACGTGTCGGACATCGGATGTAGTTCTGAACACACTGGGGCGAGTCTTCTATGGAAAGCGAATGGGTAAACTCTC
>Ga0070714_100002948_pt1 | contig 12607 bp, 9 predicted proteins | sample LARL83metaG_FD_65450 | JGI IMG/M metagenome (GOLD analysis project Ga0070714, IMG submission 65450) | Corn, switchgrass and miscanthus rhizosphere microbial communities from Kellogg Biological Station, Michigan, USA - LAR L8-3 metaG | ecosystem: Host-associated > Plants > Roots > Rhizosphere ... | reverse complement strand
GCTCGTCGTCAACGGCAGAGTCGTCGCCTGTGCCGAGCGCGTGCCGGCACACGTGAACGGCACTGGAGCGCACAGCATTCGTGAGTTGATCGAGGAAGCGAACCACGATCCGCGACGGGGGGTCGGTCACACGAAGATCCTTACGCGACTGCCGGCGGACGAAAACACGGCACAGTTCCTCGCGCGCAGCGGGCGGAGTCTGGACAGCGTGCCGTCTCGCGGCGAGCAGGTCTTTCTGCGTGGGACCGCCAATCTTTCGACGGGCGGCACGTCGATCGACCGCTCGGACGAGATGCACCCGGACAACATCACGGCGTGCGAGATGGCCGCCGGCATCGTGGGCCTCGACATTTGCGGGATCGACGTCCTCACGCCTGACATCTCGGTTCCCTTCCGCGAGAACGACGCCGTGATTCTCGAGGTGAATGCGGCACCGGGAATCCGCATGCACACGCATCCCACGGAGGGCAAGCCGCGCAACGTCGGTGCGCCGATCCTCGACATGTTGTACCCGCCGGGCGCGGAGCCGACGATTCCCATCATCGCCGTTACCGGCACCAATGGCAAGACGACCACCGTTAGGCTCATCGCCCACCTCTTCCGCAACATGGGCCGCCGTGTCGGTTTCACCACGACCGATGGCGTCTACCTCCAGAATCGCATGGTGATGGAAGGGGACATGACCGGGCCGTTCGCCGCGAACATCATTCTCTCCAATCCGACGATCGACGTCGCTGTGCTGGAGACGGCGCGCGGCGGTATACTGCGCGCCGGTCTTGGCTTCGAGGAGTGCGACGTCGGCGTCGTGCTCAATGTATCCGGCGACCACCTCGGCATGCGCGGCATCACTACGATCGAGCAGCTTGCCGACGTGAAGAGCGTCATCGCGTCGGTGGTGAAGCGTGAGGGGCACACGGTGCTCAATGCGGACGACCCGCTCGTGTATGGCATGCGCGAGAAGACGACGGCGGACGTCGTGCTGTTCTCGACAGCGGCTGACGGCGAGAACGAGGCTCTCGAGGATCACATTGCCCGCGGCGGCATCGCCGCCCGAATGGAGGGAGGCAATTTCGTCGTGAGGCGCGGGAAGCTCCGCATCCCGATCGCCAGCGAGCGAGAGGTGCCTCTCACACTCGGCGGCGCGGCGCGATTCCAGCGGCAGAACATCCTCGCGGCAATTGCCTCCGCGTACGTGCAGGGGATGCGTTACGACGATATTCGCGCCGGACTGCTCTCCTTCTTCCCGTCGCCGTCGCTCACGCCGGGCCGGCTGAACGTGATCCGTCTGCGCAACGGCGGCCGCGTGCTGGTGGACTACGCGCATAACGAGGCCGCTGTCGAAGGCCTGATGGAGCTGGTATCGCATTTTCCGGCGCGCCGTCGCATCGGCGTCATCGCCGTGCCCGGCGACCGCCGTGACGAGGACATTCGCGCCGTCGGCCGAAGCGCGGCGTCCGGCGCGCACCTCGACGTCGCGATCGTGAAAGAAGATCAGGATCTGCGCGGGCGGGATCCGGGAGAGGTGGCGAATCTGATCTCGGACGGGTTGCGCTCCGCGGGATTACCCGACGACAAGATCGTCTGCATCCCGAGCGAAGCCGACGCCGTCGCCACCGCGATCGACATGGTTGGCGAGGACGACCTGCTGTTCATTCTGGCCGACAAGGTGCCGAAGACGCTCGCCCTCGTGCGCGAGCGCGTGGGCGCCGAACGCGCCGGGACTGCACCGTGACCTCCGCCCGGCCCTCACCCACGACCGAGATTCGCCTAACGACGCTCCACGCGATGCGTGGTGCCAACTTCTGGTCGACGCGGCCCGTGACGCGCGTGGATGTCGCCGTGGGGGCCTACGACCATATCTCATCAGCTGACGTGCCTGCCGTAGTGGAGCAACTCGTCGCCGCACTGCCCGGTCTTACCGATCACGAATGCTCGATTGGCGAGCCGGGTGGTTTCATCATCCGTCTGCGTCGCGGGACATACGCGCCGCACATCATCGAGCACGTTGCGCTCGAGCTGCAGACGATGATCGGACACGACGTGGGGTTCGGCCGGACGCGCGGCGGCGACGTCCAAGGCGAGTACACGATCGTCTTCGAGCATCGCCACGAGCAGGTGGGCCTCCGTGCCGCGGCGCTCGCGCTGGAGACGGTGCAGCGCGCCTTCTCGGGAACGCTCCAGCCGTCGCACGTCGCGCTGGCCGTGCGCGAGCTCGGCGCCCTCGCGAACACGCCCGACGCGCCGCCAATCGCGCAGCATGTGCTCGTGGGCGTCACCGGCGGTGTCGGCCGTGCCGAGTGCCTCACCCTGCTTCACGAGGGACTCGGTCCATCCGATGATGAGCATCTCATAATCGACGTCGCCCCCGCGTTCATCCTCCACGCCGGCCTGCCCTACGCACGGTCGCGACTCGCCATCGTGCTCGACACCGAGGTCAACGACGTGCCTCCACGCTATCGGGAGCCGGAGCGGGCGCGCCGACTCCTCGGCACCGTGATCGACGCCGTGCCGCGCCATGGCTTCGTCGTCTGCCCCGCGGACGCGATTGAGCTGCAGGAGGAAGCACGCGACGCGGAGTGCCGGGTGGCGGTATTCACCAGCGGCGACACGATTCCCGGCCACGCACTGGAGCTGGCCACGGCCTTCGGCCGCGTGCGCGATGGCGTGATCTGGGTGGAGCACTGCGACGACGCCGAGTGCGTGCGCGTGCTCCGCGACGACCAGCCCGCGTCGTCACAGATCGCGGCGGCGCTGGCTGCGTACGTCCTCCGCGGTGCGCACATATCTCAATGAAGTCGCGTCGATCCCACGGGCAACGACCGCAGGAAGCTGCAGGGGACGAAGCACCAGCACGGGTCAGTACGCCGGTCGCGCACCCTGGAATGTCGGAGAGCGCTCAGGGCACACTCGTTCTGATGGGTGGCGCCGTCGAGCCGCATAACGAGGCCTTCCAGAGCTTTCTCCGACTCATCGACGCGCGCGACGGGGCGGCGATCGTCGGTCTGACGACGGCATCGGCCGAGCCAGCTCCCGCCGCCAGAGCATGGCTCGCCGATTTTCGTCGTGCCGGGGCGAGCAATGTCGCCATTCCGGTCTTCGCGCGAGCCTGCGACGATCGAGATCGTGAGATCGCGGCGATGATCCGCGACGCGCAAGCAGTCTTTCTCGGTGGTGGAGATCAGGTGAAGCTCGTCGCGGCGCTTGGCGGCTCCTGCACTCTCACCGAGATCAAGGCACTATACAAACGTGGGGGTGTCATCTGCGGCACGAGCGCGGGCGCCGCCGCGCTCACCGAGCTGACGATGGCTGGCGGCGAAATCGACGAGGAGGGAAACCTCGTCGAGCAATACATCGGTCCCGGCCTCGGGCTACTCGGCTTTCAGACGGTCGTCGACACGCACTTCCAGCAGCGCCGACGCCTGCAGCGACTCTTCGTCGTCATCGCGCAGAACACCGAGCTGTTAGGCCTCGGCATAGACGAGGACACGGCCCTCGTGGTCCGAGGCCACGTCGGCGAAGTGATCGGCGCCGGGGGCGTGACCTTCGTGGACGGACGGGAGACGGTCCGCTTCGACAATGCCGATGACATAGAGAAAGGACGACAGCTCACCCTGAGTCATTTGCGCGTCGGCATCGTCGGCACGCGGTATCATCTCAACCTGGAGCGGAGAGATCTCGAAGAGGTGGTGAAGAGGGACTCACTCTCTTAGTTATGAGTCATCGCTACCGCAGTGGCCATACGGACATTCTCAAGTCAACATTTACATCGTGCGCCCGTGAGTGACCTCGAGCTTCTACCAAACGACCTCGCCCAGCGATCGCTCTCGACGCGTGACATCGTTCTCACCCTTGCCGACGCCGAGCGCGCGATCGAGCTTCTTGGGAAGTCCGGGCGTCGTCTCGAGGCGTGGGAAGGATGGGTGCGCTTCCCCGATGGCACCCGGACCCGCTCGCTGCGCCACCCCGGTTCATTCGTGCTCCCGACGGATGGCACGCGTGCGGCCGCGGTGACGCTGGACAGCATTCGCAAGGCGCAGTCGGTGTGGGATCGAGCACCGGAGTACCCGGGCGCTTCCTTGTACTACAGCTTGACGGTAGCGCCAGCCTAACGCTGCGGACTCCGGGTGACGACGTAGACCGACACACGTCCTAATCAGGCGTGTTACGCGCGGCAGTTGCCGTGAGCATTTCCTCACCTGGAGTATCGATGTTCCTTCTCTGGATCGCCGTCTTCGTCGCTCTCATCGGCCTCGTACAGGCGTTCGATCGAGTCCGGCGTCTGGAGCAGAAGGCTGAGGAGCTGCGTCGCACGATCGAGCGTCTGACGAGGCGCCTGGAGGAGGGTGTCGAGTCTCATCCGGCGACTGTGTCGCGTCCCGAACCGCTCGCGGTAATGGCGAAGCACGGCGAACCCCCGGCGCCGCCAGTGCTCGCACCGCCGGTAAGCAAGCCCCCCGTCACGCCGACGTTCACGCCGCCGCCACCGCTGCCTCCTTCCCGGCCATCGCGCGCTTCGGTGCCCGAGCCAGCCCTCCCAAAGCGGTCCTTCGATTGGGAAGCGCTCATCGGTGTGAAGCTTTTCGCGATCGTCGCCTCGCTCGCGCTGTTCCTCGCCGGTGGCTTCTTTGTCAGCTACTCGATGGAGCACGGCTGGCTCACGCCATCGACGCAGTTCGCCATCGGCATACTCGCCGGCATTACCTGCCTCGTTCTCGGCGAATTGAAGGGGTCGCGACGTTATGCATGGACCGCCGACGCCCTCGACGCCGCGGGCATCTCGCTCCTGTACGTCGTCTTCTTTGCTTCCTTTGCGCGGTGGCATCTCGTCGGAGCGACGGTGGCCTTCGTGCTCTTCGTGCTCGCGACAGGCGTGGCCGTGCTGCTGGCCATTCGTCGCGCATCGCTCCTCATTGCGCTTCTCGGTCTGATCGGCGGCTTTGCGTCGCCGGCGATCGTCGCGACCGGTCAGGACAATCCAGTCGGGTTGTTCGGCTATCTCCTGCTGCTCAATGCCGGCCTCGCCTGGGTCGCCTACAAGAAGCGGTGGCCACTCCTCACGGCCATCAGCCTTGGCCTAACGACGCTGTATCAGTGGCGCTGGGTCTCCAATTTCCTGACGGCGGGCGAGGTTCCCCTCGCCGCGGTGATCTTCCTCGTTTTCCCAGTCGCGAGCTTCGTCGCCCTGGCGTTGAATCGACCGGACGACGGCGAACAACGGACGACGAGCGCTCTGTTCGCGAACGCGGCGCGCGTTGGCGCCGGAGTTCCGCTCCTGTTCTCGATCTATCTCGCGGCCGTACCGGCGTACGGCGCGCGCTTTGGCGTTCTCTTCGGTTTCCTCTTCTGCATCGACGTCGGATTGTTCGCCGTTGCGCTCTTCCAGGGCCCGCGGCTGTTGCATGTCCTCGGCGCCGCGTCAACGCTTATCGTTTTCGCGATCTGGCTCGGCGGTTCTTATCATGCGGCGGCGTGGCCCGGCATTCTCGTCGCCGTCGCCGCGTTTACAGGCCTGTACCTCGCCGCGCCATTCGCGACCTCGCTGGAGTTCGTTAGGCGACGCATCGCCGATGTCGATTTTGGACCGATAGCGTCGCGTGCCGTTCTCGCCGCGCCGCTATTGCTGTTCGCGTTCCCCGTGCTCGTCGCCAGAGAGCCGAGTGCCGCGCCGCCAGCGCTGTTGTTCACGGTACTGATTGCGCTGCTCGCCGCCTGCGCGGCCTATGCGATCGTCAGGCGCGAAGGGATCGTCTACTTCATTGCCGCGTTTTTTGCCGTCGCCGCCGAAGCCGTGTGGTCGGCGAAATACCTGACGCCGGACCGTCTCATTCCGGCGCTCGCCATCTATGGCGTCTTCGCGCTGTTCTTCATCGGCGTGCCCGTCCTCGCTCGCCGTCGCGGCGCGCCACTCGCGCCGGAGGGCGCGGGTGCGGTGCTCTCGCTCGTCAGCATCGCGCTGCTCTTCTTCCTTGCGGGAGGCGCCGTCGCGCAGGGCGCGCTCTGGGGGATCGCGGTATTGCTTGCGATCCTTACGACCGCCCTCTTCGCCGAGGCGAGTGCATCGCGAGCTCCGATCCTCGCGATTGCCGGGTCGATCCTCGCGTGGCTGGTGCTCGCCCTCTGGTGGGTGAGCGCGGCGGTGAGCGTCCTTCTCGTTCCTGCACTCGCGATCGTCGCCGGATATTCGTTGCTGACAATGGCGGGCAGCGCGTGGGCCGCTCGGCGCGCCGGCGCGGAGAGCGACGAGGAATCGCGCGGCTTCTTTCGCTCTGGTGCCTTTGTCGGACTGATCGGACACTTCTTTCTTTTGTTCGTGGCGTCGCAGCCACGGTTGTCGATTCCACCGTGGCCGCTGTTCGCGGTGCTGGGCATACTCACTGCCGCTGCTGGCGTTGCCGCGCTGTATCTGCAGCACGGTGAGCTCTTCCTCGGCGCGATGATCGCCACGCCAGTCGTGGTGATTGCGTGGCAGGTGAACGCACCGGCCCAACCGTGGTCCTCCGTCGCCATCGGAGTAGTCGCGGCCTTCGTCGTTCTCGGTGGAGCATGGCTCGCTCTCGTACGTCGCGCCGGCATCGAACGACGCCACTTTCTTATGGCAGCGGCGGTCGCGGGGTTCGGCGCTCAGGCTGTAGTGATGGTTGCGGCGGGTGAAGTCCCGGCACCGGCAGTTTCGCTGCTCGTGATCGCGCAACTGGCGTTCGTCGCGGCGACGTTGAGCTTCGCGACACTCGACCTCGCGCGACTCGAGGCAATGACGTTGCTCGCCGTGCTTCCGGCAGCGGGCACCGGGTTCCTTTGGATGGCGCAGCACACCGGTGCCTCGTGGTGGAGTACGGAGCTCGCGCTGACGACCCCCATCTATCTCGGATTCATCGCCTATCCATTGGTCCTTGGCAGACGCGCTGGCCCGGCACGCGCACCGTATCTCGCGACAGTGCTCGCGAGTGTTTTGTACTTCTTCCAGGCTCGCTCCAGCATACTCGACGGCGGTCATGGCGCGATGATCGGCGCGCTTCCGGTGGCCGAAGCGGCGCTCCTCGCTCTCGTGCTCGCCAGCCTCGTTAGGCTGGAGCGCACCGGCCAGCCGCGCACGCCGGCAGAAATCGCGCGGCTGGCGCTCATCGCCGGGGCAGCGCTCGGATTCGTGACGGTGGCCATCCCGCTCCAGCTCGAGCGAAACTGGATCACGATCGGCTGGGCGCTCGAAGGCGCGGCACTCGCCTGGTTGTATTCGCGGATTCCGCACAAAGGGCTGCTCTGGTTCACGGTCGGACTCTGCGCGGCGGTGTTCATCAGGCTCGCGTGGAATGCGATCTTCGGGTACGAGCCGCGCGGCGAACTCCGCATCTGGAACTCGTATCTCTACACGTATATCGTGTGTGCGGCGGCGCTACTCGTCGCTGGTCGCGTACTGCTCGAGACTGATGATCGCCTGCGGCCGACGCTGCCACGTATCTCGTCGGTGTTGCCGGGCTTCGCGGTGGTTCTGCTCTTCCTGCTGCTGAACATCGAGATCGCCGATTACTTCGCGACCGGCGCGTCGATCACCTTCGACTTCTTCTCGTCCGCACTCGCGCAGGATCTCACGTATACGCTCGGCTGGGCCGTATTCGCCGTCGCGCTCCTCGGGGCGGGGATCGTCACCCACAGCAGGACCGGTCGCGTCACCGCCATCATTCTGCTGAGCGTGGCGATGGCGAAGTGCGCCTTCTGGGATATCTGGCGCCTCGGCGGCCTGTATCGGGTTGGCTCGCTCGTCGGAATCGCGGCCTGCGCCCTGTTGATCACCCTCGCGCTGCAGAAGTTCGTACTCGCTTCACGTCCGGAGCCAAGCGAGGCGACGACGTGAGAGGCCACACCATCGCGATTGCGTTAGGCACGCTGCTCGTTGCCCGGCCGGTCCTGGCGCAGGATAGCTCGGCCCGCGATGCGGGGGCCGCGATCGATCGAGGCGAGTTCCGCTACGCACGGCCGATCACGTTAGGCGAGCGGGGACTCGCGACGATCACGCTCGACGCGGCGGCGCTTGCCCATAGCTCGTTGAATGACCTTCGCATCGCGACGGCGAATGGCCGCCAGGTCCCGTACGTCCTCGAGCGGCTCGATACCTCATTTTCGATCGCCCTTCCCGCGCCCGAGCTGGCCACGGGAGAGCCGGCAACCAGCTCCGTCTATCGCGTTCGACTGCCGTACAGCGGTCTGCCAGCATCGCGGTTCGTGATTCATACGACAGCGCGCGTCTTCACCCGCCTGGTGAGACTCGAGATGCCGCTGTCATCGGACGACGACGCACGCGCGCGCAATGGACCGATCGTGCTCGCGATGACCAGCTGGCGGAACGACGATCCAGAGCAGGCGGCGCCCGCGCTGACGATGGATGTGCCGCCTCTGCGTGGCGCCGAACTGCGACTCATCGTGGACGAGGGGGATAACGCGCCGCTTCCGCTCCGGGACGCGTCACTCTTGCTGCCCAGCTATCGCCTTCGGTTCTATGAGGATGGCCACACCCCGCTGACGCTTCTTTACGGCCGACCGGAGCTCGGCGCGCCGCAATACGATCTCGCGCTCCTGGCGTCGCGCCTTCGTGGTGCGGCGGCGCAGGAAACAGCCATGGGACCGGAGAAGAATGCGGCCCATGTGACCGGCGTCACCCCTACGATCGTCTTCTGGTGTGCCCTTGGCGTCGCCGTGCTCGCGCTCGTCGTGCTGATCGCGAGACTGCTGCGTCCGAATGGTAGCCCGCCGGCAGCACTGGCGGCGAGCAACACCACTCCGACCACGAGCGCGACACCCGCCACCGGCGAGTGACCGCGCAGGACGATCTCATGCCCGCTCAAGTTCAGACTTTGCTCATTACTGGCATGCCCGCCAGCGGCAAGACCAGCTTCGGCGACTGGCTGCGCGACAACCGCGGATATGTCCACGTCGATCTCGACGCCGCCGATTGCCTGAAGGCCGCCGGCCTACCCCCTTTCTGGACAGAGAAGGAGCGCGTCGCGAGTCTCGACTCCGGCCGCCTCCGGGAATTCGTGAAGCACCTCAAGACCGTCGGCAAACCGTCGGTGCTGTCGTGGATCTTCCCGACCGATCTCGTTGATTTCGCGCGGGAGATGACGAGCTTCGGCGTCACCGCCTGGTGGTTCGAAGCCGACCGCCTCGCCGCGCGCCAGCGTTATGCCGGTCGGAATACCGTGCTCCGAAATGGCGTCTACTCCCGTGGCAAGCCGGACACGACGCTGTTCGATCGGTACGTCGGCGCCGTGTCGAGCAACTGGGCTCGCATCGCTCCGATCTTCGGTGAAAGAATCATCCGCACGTTAGGCGCTGATGGCCGGTTCATGGATCCGGTGTCGATCTGCGACCGGCTGCAAGTGGTGGCGAAAGCCGCGTGAATCAAGGGACTAGGGCTTGGCGGCCAGATGAGTCGTGCCGCCCTTTCCATTGCCTGCAATGTCGCCGAAGGACACGGGTCCGACTATCGTCGAGTGTACTTACGCCAGTTGTCGGATGCGAAGGCATCCTGCACGGACGTCGAGACTCAGACCCTTGCCACCGCTCGTCGCGGGTTTGCGCCAGTACAAAAGACTGATGAATGCTTGGAGCTCTGCGACCAGGTAGGCCGGATGCTACGAACGCTGAGCGGGAACGTCCGGGGTGCGCAAGAATTCTCGTCGGACTCTCGTCGCCGGCCCTCGTCCCTAGTCCCTGGCCCCTAGCCCCTCCTCAGTCCAACCACGATCTCGATCACGATGAGCGCAATGATCGCGATTTCGAGCAGCTCGGCTCGCGCCGCCTGGGCTTCGGCGTTCAGCATGCCGTAGGTCTCGCGAATGATCGACAGCTTGCGCTCGATGCCCCGGCGCCAGGCGGTGCCGCGGAAGATCTCGAGCGCGGCCGCGTAGATGCGCGCGAGGTACACGTCGTCGGTCACCTTGAGTGCGTTGTCGACGCGCTCCACGGTTTCGGTGACATCGGCGACGCGAGTTTGCAGCCGGGCGAGTAGGGGGCGATAGCGCCAGGTCGGCAGCGCCGAAATGCGACCGCGCGCCGCGGCGATGCGGTCGTACATCGCCGGCAACTCGGTGTCGAGCACGGCGTCGTAGAACCGAAGCTCGAGGAGTTGAGCGTTTGCGAATTCCAGGATGTACTCGACGTCGCGGTCGTCGGGGCGTGGCTCGACGACGAGGGCATTGTCCCAGGTGAGAATCGTGAGGTCGTCGCGATAATACGAGAAGCGGTGCGGGAGAAGTTCCCGTCGTGCGTCCGGTGAGAGACCGCGACGCTCGCGGAGCAGGAGGGGGACGAGGTGCTCGTCGGTGAGGACATCGGTGCCGAGTGACGCACCGCGCGCGTCGGTGAGCCGCGTGATGCGGAAGACGACGTAGTCCTCGACGACCGGTGCGAGGTTGGGACGCTCGACCGCCGGCGCGAGCCGCACCCTGAGCGCCTCGAGTTGACGGGTGAAGATCGCCGTCAGCGCCGGCGAGGCATCGACCGTGTTGCCGAACTCCGTGAACCGTTCCCAGGGCAGCGAATCGGTGGCGTCGACGCGAAGTTGCAGCGCGCAGGTGCCGAAGTCGAAGAGTCGCGCCGACGCCTCGGCGCGCAGGGATGTGCCGTCGAGCGTCAGCGTCTCCGTACCTAACGAGACGAATAATGGCGGGTTGACGATCTGCAGAGCCTGGGCTTCGCTACGGCCGGGCCGCTCGCGCGTCGCTTCGCCGGGCGCGAGCAGCGCGCTCGCGCGATCGAGGTCGATCTCGTAGCCGATGTCGTACAGCCGATACGCGATCGCCGATCCACCGATGACGAGCAGCTTCGAGGTCGAGGCTTCTGATGCTCCCTCTCGTTCAGTCACGACCGCCATGCTCTGCCCTCGCCCCCGTCGCTTCATCTGTCAGTTGTTGCGACCCGCGTTTGCTGGGTGTGCGGACCCGCCCAAAGCAGGAATCACAACTACTACGCCACCGGCTACGGCTTTCTACGGACGCGTGGTGTGACGAGGAAGCTACATCGTGGCGTCGAGGATCTGTCGCAGCGCTCTTGTACCTTCGCCTTCGTTATGCCGGCCACCAGCTCCTCCACTGCGCCACACAAGGGAGGGCATTGCGCCACTGAGCGACTGAGTGGACAGGCGAAGCCTCGAACGACGAATGAACCGCCGCTCCCCTGTTCGACCTCGGTGTCGGCGCCCAGAGAATCGAGCACGGCAGCCGCCGCTTGGACTTTCTGCTCGAGCGAGCTGTCGCTCGAGACGGCAGTCGCTGCGAGCTGTCGCCCGACGTCGCGGAGGATCTCGCTGAGCTCGCGCTGATCCAGGCGCCCGCCAAGGGTGACGAGCAGGGTCGTCAGGACGGGCTCATAAGCTTTCGAAAAGGCAGCTTCGGCTTCCGGCGACACTCCATACAAGGTGGCCGGCTTGCCGACGGTACCTTCGCGGCGCACACCAGTTGCCCGGGCCAATCCATCACGTTCGAGCGCCGTGAGGTGCAGGCGGACAGCGTTGTCGGTGACACCGATAGCCTGCGCCAGCTCCTCGACGGTCATCTGGCCGCGTCGCAGCAGCGCGAGCACCTGAGCCCGGGTCGGGCTGTCCGGCTTGGCGAACGGACGAATCATGCTCTTCAAGTTGTCACGAGTTCACGGATCGGAACAGGGGGGTCCAACCAATAAGTCAACAATATTCTTGACATATTAGGCATCACACGCGTAGTATGACGCTGTTCGATGTCGTTTGCCGGACCATTCACCCTAGCTCTGTGAATTCTCATGACTCGCACCGTAATTCGTACCATGCTCGTCGCCGGCATCCTCTCGGGTGCCGCCATTGTTTCCTCGCTCCATGCGCGTTCGCTCCAGGCGACACCAGCGCCCACACGCGCTGTTGCACTCGATGATCCGACGATCGTCGCGATCTTCGACGCCGCGAATACGTGGGACATCGAGACGGGCGCGCTTGCCGAGAAGAAGGGGACCACCAAGGAGATTCGCGAGTTCGGCGCGATGCTCGTGCACGACCACACGATGGTTCGCCAGCAGGGACGCGATCTCGCCAAGAAACTGGGCGTCCATCCGACACCGCCGAAGGACTTCGCCATGGTGAAGGATCACGAACAGGCGATGAAGACGCTGCGTGCGGCGAAGGGAAAGGAGTTCGATCGTGCCTTCCTGCAAAACGAGGTCGCGTTCCACAAGGCAGTGATCGACGCCGTGACGCAAACGCTGCTGCCGGCGATCCAGAATCAGGAGCTCAAGAATCTCGTGACCAGCGTCGCGCCGGCATTCCAGGCGCACATGACGGCGGCGCAGCAGAAGCTCGATGCGCTGAACGCGGTTGCCGGTACGAAATAATCGTCGTCGGCGGTGATCGGTGGTCGTTGATCACCGATCATCGCCTAACGATGGCGACTCCCCGGATGTCTGGCCGATGTAGGGCATACTGTATGCGTGTCCAATGCATCGTGCCCCGCTCGTCGCTTCCGATGAGCCCGTCCAGCTGTTTTCGAGGAGAGCCACATGGCACCGTCTACCGCCGATCTGCTCGTCGATCGCTTGTGCGCGTGGGGAGTCGACACCGTGTTCGGGCTGCCGGGCGACGGCATCAATG
>Ga0070714_100002947_pt1 | contig 12607 bp, 9 predicted proteins | sample LARL83metaG_FD_65450 | JGI IMG/M metagenome (GOLD analysis project Ga0070714, IMG submission 65450) | Corn, switchgrass and miscanthus rhizosphere microbial communities from Kellogg Biological Station, Michigan, USA - LAR L8-3 metaG | ecosystem: Host-associated > Plants > Roots > Rhizosphere ... | reverse complement strand
CGCCGTGGGGCAGGTAGCGCAGCGCCCCCGCGAAGGCGACGATCCCGACGGGGACGTTGATGAGGAACACCATCCGCCAGCCCGTGCTGAGGATGTTGGCGTCGATGAGGACGCCGGCGATGATCGGCGCGGCGATCGCGGACAGGCCCATGACCGGGCCGAAGCTCGCGAACACCTTGCCCTCCTCCTCCTTGGGGAAGACCTCCTTGAGCAGCCCGAAGCCCTGGGGGATGAGCAGGGCGCCGAAGCCGCCTTGGAGCGCCCGGAGCACGATCAGCAGGTCGGCGGACGGCGCGACCGCGCACAGCGCCGACATCAGCGTGAAGCCGAACGAGCCGATCAGGAACAGCCGCCGGCGGCCGAAGATGTCGCCCAAGCGAGCGCCGGTGACCAGCAGCACCGCGAAGCTCAGGGTGTAGGCGGCGCCCAGCCACTGCAGCGTCGTGGCGCCCCCGCCCAGATCGCGGCGGATCGAGGGGGCGGCGACGTTGACGATCGTCGCGTCCATCAGGTCCATGACCTCCGCGCACAGGACGATGGCCAGGACGAGCCAGCGGGCGGCGTAGGGGGCCTCGGCGGCGGGCGCAGCGTGGCCGAGCGATCCTCTGTGCTCGGTCGCGTCGGGCGGAATGGAGGTGGTGGACATGCGGTGCCTCTTTGCTTGAAGTCGGATCCGGCTGCTGAACGATGATCGTGCCGAACGTTGTTCGTAACGAACACTGTACGTCACGAACAACGATCGGTCAAGGGCTAGAATGCTTGAGGTGGAATCGCCGCGTCCGCGCAGTACCCGGGACCGCCCCGCCAAGTCGCCCCTGAGCGAGGGCGTGATCCTGGACACGGCGATGCGAATCCTGCGCGAGGAGGGGCTCGACGCCGTCACCATGCGCCGGCTGGCCTCCGAGCTCGACACCGGGCCGGCGTCGCTGTACGTCTACATCCGCAACCGCGACGACCTGCTCAACGCCATGTTCGACCGCGTGGGCGGAATGGTGGAGCTGGAGGAGCCCGATCCCCAGCGCTGGCGCGACCAGCTGCACCGCCTCGTCGACAGCCTCCTCACCGCCTTGGCCCAGCACCGCGGGATCGCGCAGGTGGCGGTGGCCAACGTGCCCACCGGCGAGAACGCGCTCCGCGTCGCCGACACCCTCATGGGCGTGCTGCTCGCCGGTGGGGTGACGCCGCGCGACGCGGCCTGGGCGTGCGACATCCTGCCGCTGTTCGTCACCGCCGCGGCCATGGAGACCGACACCTACCAGGAGCGCGGCGATGCGCCTGACCACATCGTCGATCACCTCCAGGGCGTCTTCAGCACCCTCTCGCCGGATCGGTATCCCAACCTGGCGCGCCACGCGCAGGACCTCGTCAGCGGGGACGGCGAGGAGCGCTTCCACTTCGGCATCGACACGTTCCTCGACGGGCTCGTCGCCCGCGCCGGGCGCTCCTGACCGCCGGTGCGGCACCCGCAGGACGCGCTCCTGACCGCCGTGCGGCACCCGCCGTGCAAGCCGCAGGGCGGCGGGAGGAGTCGCGTGCGCCCGCGCGAACCCCGATCTCATGACTGAGCACCAGAGCAGCCGAACGCTCGTCAAGTCGGCGCCCGAGCTGTGGGCGGAGTGCAGCGACGCGGCGTCGCTGGCCCGGCATCTGGGGGCGTTCGGCGAGATTCGCATCACCAAGCTCGAGCCTGAGACCACCGTCGCCTGGGAGGGCACTGCCGCCAGCGGCACGGTGAAGCTCGAGACCTCGGGCTGGGGGACCCGCGTGACCCTCACCCTCAAGGAGGACCAATCGGCCGCGCCCGAGGCAGCCGTCGTGGCACCCGAGCCGGTCGTGGAGCCGGACCCCGTCGTGGAGTCCGAGCCGGTCGCGGAGCCCGCGGCCATCGCGCCGCCCGAGGCGGTCGAGGAGCCGGAGCCCATCGCGGAGCCCGACCCCGTCGAGGAGCCCGCGGCCGTCGAGCCCGAGCTCGTCGCTCTCGTCCCTGAGCCCGCGTCCCGCCGCGGCGTGTTCACCCGCCTGCGCCTGTTCCGTCGCAAGCCGGCGGCGATCGTCGAGTCCGCCACGCCGGAGCCGGAGCCTGAGCCTGAGCCGGAGGCGTCCGAGCCCGAGCCGATGGCGGCGCTGGACCCCGAGCCCGCGCCGGTGCCCGTCCCCGAGCCTGTGCCCGTCGCCACGGCGCCCCCCGAGCCCGAGCCGCTGACGGAGGCGCCCCGCGAGCCCGCAGCGCCCCCCGAGCCCGAGCCGCCCCGCCCCACCGGCGAGGAGGCCCTCGTCGCCGCCCTGGACAGCCTGGGCATGGCCCACCATCGCCCCTACTCGCGCTCTTAGCCGCTCCTAGAACCCTGCCCATAGCCGCCGGAGGGGCTTGACGGCCGCGAGAGTCCGTCTGGCCGTAGACTCGCCCGCCATGATGCGAGACAAGGCTCCCGAGACCTATGAGGAAAAGCTGGCGCAGCTCGAGGGGCTGCGCGAGCACGCGATTCACAACGCCGGCCAGGCCGCGGTCGACAAGCAGCACGAGAAGGGCAAGCTCACCGCCCGCGAGCGGATTGCCAAGCTGCTGGACCCGGGGTCCTTCCAGGAGCTCGACGTGTTCGTCCGGCACCGGACGCTCGACTTCGACATGCAGAAGAACCGCCCCTACGGCGACGCGGTGGTCACCGGCCACGGCACCATCGACGGCCGCCGGGTGTGCGTGTTCAGCCAGGACTTCACCGTGTTCGGCGGCTCGCTGGGCGAGGTCATGGCCGAGAAGATGTGCAAGATCATGGACCTGGCGGCCAAGATCGGTTGCCCCGTGATCGGGATCAACGACTCGGGCGGCGCCCGCATCCAGGAGGGAGTGGTGTCGCTCGGCGCCTACGGCGACGTGTTCCTGCGCAACGTGCGCTGCAGCGGCGTCATCCCCCAGATCTCGCTCGTGATGGGGCCGTGCGCCGGCGGGGCGGTCTACTCGCCCGCGATCACGGACTTCATCTTCATGGTCAAGGAGACTTCGCACATGTTCATCACCGGCCCCGACGTGATCAAGACGGTCACGGGCGAGGAGGTCGGGTTCGAGGAGCTGGGCGGGGCGATGAGCCACAACTCCAAGTCCGGCGTGGCCCACTTCGCCTCCGACGACGAGGACGCCTGTCTGGAGGACGCCCGCTACCTGCTCAGCTTCCTGCCCCAGAACAACCTGGAGACGGCGCCGCGGGTGATGCCCACCGACGATCCGCTGCGCGAGGACCCCGAGCTGGACACGATCGTCCCCGACAACCCCAACAAGCCCTACGACATGCGCGACGTCATCCATCGCGTGGTCGACGACGGCGAGTTCTACGAGGTCCACGAGCACTTCGCGCGCAACCTGGTGTGCGGCTTTGCCCGGCTGGACGGCCACTCGATCGGGGTGGTGGGTAACCAGCCCTCCCAGTTGGCCGGGGTGCTCGACATCGAGTCCTCGGAGAAGGGCGCGCGCTTCATCCGCACGTGCGACGCCTTCAACATCCCGATCCTCACCTTCTGCGACGTCCCCGGCTTCCTGCCCGGCACCACGCAGGAGTGGGGCGGGATCATCCGCCACGGCGCCAAGCTGCTCTACGCCTACGCCGAGGCGACCGTCCCCAAGATCACGATCATCACGCGCAAGGCCTACGGCGGCGCCTATGACGTCATGGGGTCAAAGCACCTGGCGGCCGACTTCAACTTCGCCTGGCCGACCGCCGAGGTGGCGGTGATGGGGCCCGAGGGCGCGGTCAACATCATCCACCGCCGCGACATCGCCTCATCGCCCACGCCCGACTCGCGCCGCCAGAAGCTCATCGAGGACTACAAGGCGCACTTCGCCAACCCCTACGTGGCGGCCGAGCGCGGCTACATCGACGACGTGATCGTCCCCCACGAGACCCGACCCAAGGTCATCACCGCGCTCCAGACGCTCCAGACCAAGCGCGAGCCGGGTCCCCGGCGCAAGCACGGCAACATCCCGCTCTAGAGCGAGACCTCCTGCGCCTGCACGGCCCCGCCGCGCCACGCGTCGTAGGCGGCCCGCGCCACCGCCAGGTCCTGGATGGCCAGCCCGGTCGAGTCAAACAGCGTCACCGCCGCCGAACCCGGCCGCCCCGGCGCCTCGCCGGCGAGCACGGCGCCCAGCTCGGTCACCTGATCGCGGGCGACCAGCCCGGCTTCGATCGCGCCGGTCAGCTCGCCGCCGTGCGACGCCTGATGCCACTCGTCGCAGAACAGGGCGCAGGAGGCCACCGCGCCGACGGTCGCCTCGGCCTTGCCGGGGCCGTCGGCGCCCAGCATGTTGAGGTGCAGCCCCGCCCGCAGGTCGCCGGCGTCGATGACGACCTCGGCCCCGGGGGTCACGCAGCAGACGACGTCACAGCGGGCGGCCTCGGCCCGCGGGCCCGCCGACCATCCCAGCTCGCCGGCCAGCGCGCCGGCCACGTCGGCGCGCGGATCCGAGCACACCCCGGCGGAGTAGCCGGCGGCGGCGAGGCAGCGCGCGGTCCATGCGCCGTGCAGCCCGCAGCCGATGATGCCCACCGTGCTGGCGCTATCGGCGGCCAGCGCCTGCGTGGCAACGGCCGCCACCGCCCCGGTGCGCAATGCGGTCACCGCGCGGGCGTCGAGCAGCATCAGCGGCGCGCCCGTCTCGGCGTCTGAGAGGCAGATGACCCCCATCACCGTCGGCAGGCCACGCGCGGGGTTGCCGGGGAAGGAGGTGATCCACTTCAGCAGCGCCACGCCGTCACCGCGCGCAGGCATCGCCCGGAAGTCGCCGAATGGTGGGCTCTGCAGGTAGATCTTGGCGGGCATCGACCATTCCCCCGCGTGAAAGCGCAGAAATGCGTCGCGAACCCGCGCAATGGCATCCACTGGAGGGACAGCGCTCAGAATTGTGGGGTAGTCAAGAACCGGTAAAGGTCGCAAGCCCTGCTGACGATACCTTTGGTGACGCGATGAACCGACGTCCGAAGCTCTCTATCGTCGCCCCCGGCGCCTCCGACGAAGAGGCCGCCGCGGTGGTGGCTGCCCTTGAACGGTTCATGCGTGAGACCGCACCTCGGTCCGCGCCCTCGCACGAACGGCGCAACCCCTGGCAACAGGCGGCGTTGCGCGAGGGAGTCGCTCGCCGTCCGGAGCTACTCCCACCGTGGCTCTGAGACTGACGCTCTCCCGCCACCCTCTCGCCGCCGCCCTCGTTGCCGCGGTGGCGCTGGCGCTCGGGCTGGCCGCGGCCGCCTCCGCCGCGCCGGTGCGGGGCGGCGCCGCCGGCGCGATCATGCGGCTCGGCCGTGCCCCCGCCCTCCCCTCCGGAGCGGTCCCCGGCGGAGGGCTGCCCGGGTCATCGGTCATCCACGCCACCGTGGCGCTCAACCCCCGGGATCGTGCCGGCCTGGTCGCCTTTACCCAGGGCGTCTCCACGCGCGGCTCGTCGCTGTATCACCACTATCTGACCGTCGCCCAGTTCGCGCGGCGGTTCGCGCCCGATGCCGCGCAGGTGGCCAGTGTGCGGGCGGCCCTCGAGGCCAAGGGCCTGCACCCGGGCCCACTGTCCGCCAACGGGCTCTCCTTCGACGTCACCGCGTCGGCGGGCACGATGTCGCGGGCGTTTGCCACCTCGTTTGAGCGCTACCGCGTCGGCGGCGGCCGCACCGTCTTTGCCAACCGTGTGGCCCCGGCCCTCCCCGCGTCCGTCTCGGATCTGGTCCAGGGCGTGATCGGCCTGGACTCGCTGCAGGTCCCGCACCCGGCCGGGCTGCAAAAGGCCGGACGTCTCCCGCATGGGCACGGCACGACGGCCAAGGACACCATTGCGCCGGGGGAGTCTCAGCCCTGCACCCAGGGGGCGAGCAGCGGCGGCTACACCGCCGGTCAGATCGCGGCTGCGTACGGCCTCTCCGATCTCTACGCCGCCGGCGATGGCGGCAGTGGCACCACGGTCGCCCTCTTCGAGCTCGAGCCCTACTCCGCTTCTGACATCGCGGCCTACCAGGCCTGCTACGGGACGGCCACGCCGGTCTCCAACATCACCGTCGACGGGGGCCCGGGCACCGGCCCCGGCCAGGGTGAGGCGGCGCTGGACATCGAGGACATGATCGGCCTGGTGCCGAACGCCTCGGTCCTCGTCTACGAGGGCCGCAACAGCGGGGCCTCGGCGATGGACACCTATCGCGCGATCATCAGCCAGAACCGGGCCAAGGTGATCTCCACCTCGTGGGGCCTGTGCGAGCCTCAGGAGGGGTCGGCGGCCGCCGGCGCCGAGAACGACCTGTTCCTCGAGGCGGCCGCCCAGGGCCAGACGATCTTCGCCGCCTCCGGCGATCACGGCGTCAAGGACTGCACCAGCGGCACCGGATCGAGCACGCAGACCGTCGACGATCCCGCCAGCCAGCCGTGGGTGACGGGCGTCGGCGGGACCTCGCTGGCCTCCGTCGGCCCGCCGCCGTCGGAATCGGTGTGGAACAGCGCCTGGAACACCGGGAGCGGCACCGCTTCGGGCGCCGGTGGTGGTGGCGTCTCCTCGTTCTGGGGCGTGCCGAGCTACCAGACTCAGACGATCATCCCCCAGTCGTCGGTGACCTGCATCGTCACCCACAACACCTCCTGTCGTGAGGTGCCCGACGTGTCGGCCGACGCAGACATCCTCACCGGCTACAGCATCTACTACAACCGCCATTGGTCGATCTTCGGCGGCACCAGCGCCGCCGCGCCCACGTGGGCGGCGCTCGCCGTCCTGGCCGACTCGTCGGTGGCATGCAGCGGCAAGAGCATCGGGCCCGCCAACCCGGCCCTCTACCAGGCGGCCCGCAGCGCGTACAGCACGTACTTCAACGACGTCACCGCCGGCAACAACTCCTTCGGCGGCCTGAGCGGCTTCAGCGCCGGCGGCGGCTACGACATGGCCTCGGGGCTGGGCTCACCCAAGGGCGCCGCGGTGGCGGCGGCGATGTGCGGCTCCACCTGGACCCCGCCCGTGGCGACCACCACGGCGCCGACGCCCACCCCCGCGCCCCCGCCGGTGGTCACGGTGACCCGTCCGGCGGCGCAGCGCCCGAGCGTCGGCCAGGCCGTCCACGTCCAGCTTCACGCCACCGACAGCGCCGGCGAGGCCCTCACCTACCGCGCCAGCACTCTGCCCCGCGGCCTCTCGTTGGCCGCCGGCACTGGCCTGATCAGCGGGACTCCGACTCGCGCCGGGAAGGTCAGCACCACCATCACCGTCACCGACACGTCGGGCTCCACCGCGGAGGCGGCCATCGCCTGGATCGTCGCCGGCCGGCCGACGATCACCGGCGGGCTCAGCGTCAAGAAGGGACACCCGCAGCTGTCGCTCAAGGTGGGCGCCGGCACCGACGCGCCGCCGATCCGCTCGATCGTCGTCGTCCCGTCGAGCCAGATCCGCTTTGCCAAGCGCGCCCGGGACCTCTCGCGCGGGATCACCGTCCTCAACGCGTCGGGCCATCGCCTCAAGAGCACCGCCGCACTGCGCGGCGGCAGCCTCGTCGTCACGTTGCGCAGCACCCCGGTGCGCAAGGCCTCGCTGCGCGTCACCGTGCCCGCCCTCACGCTGGTCAAGGCCAGGAAGAAGAAGGGCAAGCACCACGGCTCGGCCGTGCTCCAGACCGTGACCGTCAGGGTGATCGACGCGCTGTCGATCCAGACGGCCGTCGTGCTGCGCTGAGCGCGGCCGCCGCCGGCAACTGGCTCGGCTCGGCGCGACTCCCAGGGGCCAAGACGCCCCCCATCCACCAAAAAGGGTGGATCCAGATCGGGTTTTGGTACTTTGTGTCGACGCCCGTTCGCGGCACGCGACCATTCCCAACTCGGAAGGACCGCATGGAGCCAGCATCGATCGACACGAAGGCACCTCGTACCGGATCGCTGGACAACCCGGAGGTGGTCGAGAACGTCCCCGGCCACGTGATCCCGATCCTCGAGCGGGAGTTCGACGACTTCGACACCGAGTCCACCCGATTTCTCAAGGGCGACCTCGAGGAGGACACCTTCATCAAGTTCCGCCTCAAGCAGGGCGTCTACGGGCAGCGCCAGCCCGATGTCCAGATGGTCCGCGTCAAGCTGCCGCTCGGCGGCGTCACGCCCGACCAGCTCGACGCCTTCGCCGACGGCATCGAGAAGTACGTCCCGCTGCGCAAGGGCCACATCACCACGCGCCAGAACATCCAGATGCACCACGTGCCGCTGCCCGACGCCGCCGCGCTCATCCGCGAGCTCGGCGACGCCGGCCTGTCCTCGCGCGAGGGCTGCGGCAACACGATGCGCAACGTGACCGGAGATCCCCGCGCCGGCGTCCTGCCCGGTGAGGACTTCGACATCACCCCGTACGCGGGCGCCTACGTGCGCTACTTCGTGCGCCACCCCACGACCCAGAGCATGCCGCGCAAGTTCAAGACGGCCTTTGCCTCGACGGCGGGCGACAACACCATCGCCAAGATCCACGACATCGCGTTCCTGCCCAAGGTCCGCGACGGCGTGCGCGGCGTGGAGGTCCTGGTCGGCGGCGGGACATCGATCATGCCCCGCCTGGCGCCGACGCTCTATGACTTCGTGGAGCTGGACAACGGCGACTACCTGAAGATCACCGAGGCGGTCGTGCGCATATTCGACCGCCAGGAGTGGCTGCGCGTCAACCGCGCCCGTGCCCGGATCAAGGTCCTCGTCGACAAGATCGGGATCGACGAGTTCCGCGAGATCGTGGAGGACGAGCTGCGCGGCGACTGGGTCCAGGAGCGCGATTTCAGCCCCGACGCTCTCTTCTACATCGACGACGAGGAGGCCAACGCCCCGGGTCCCCGCGAGGCTTACGCCAGCCCCAACGGCGATCTGCACGAGTTCGACCACTTCGTGTCCACCAACGTCGCTCCGCAGCGACAGCGCGGCTTCGTGACCGTCGAGGTCAACGTGCGCCGCGGCGATCTCAGCGTCGATCAGCTCCACGGGCTGGCCCAGCTCATGCGCGACTACTGCGGCGGCTATGCCCGCACCACGGTGCACCAGAACCTCGTGCTGCGCTGGGTCCGGGAGGAGGCTGCCTACGAGGTGTGGCAGCGGCTGTCGGAGCTGGGGCTTGGCGATGCCGGCGCCGACGAGATCACCGACGTCGTCTCCTGCCCGGGCACGGACTCCTGCAAGCTGGGGATCACCAGTTCGATGGGGCTCAACCAGGCCATCCACGAGCGCCTGATGGCCATGAACATCGAGGACGAGCTCACCCGGCGCATTCACATCAAGATGAGCGGCTGCCCCAACGGATGCGGCCAGCATCACATCGCCGACATCGGGTTCTACGGCGCGTCGATCAAGGTCGGCGAGCACACGATCCCGGCCTACATTCCGCACATCGGCGGCGCCTATGAGGCCGGCGATGTGCGCTACGGGCAGCGCCTCAAGGCCCGCCTGCCCGCCAAGCGTGTGCCTGAGGCCGTCGAGCGCTGGGTACGCTTCTACGAGTCAGATCGTTACGACGGCGAGCATTTCGGAGAGTTCGCCGACCGAGTCGGTGCCGCGGAGTTCCAGGATCGCGTGAAGGATCTGACGCTGCCGATCGAATTCAACCTCGAGAACATGAACTACTTCATCGACTGGACCAAGAACGTGCCGTTCCACGTCATCCGTGGCGAAGGGGAGTGTGCGGTTTGAGCGCGACTCTCGCTGATCTGGAAGGTGCAACCGCCGAGGAGGTGGTGGCCTACGGCGTGGAGCGTTACCACCCGCGCCTGACGCTGGCCTGCTCCTTTCAGAAGGAGGAGTCGGTGCTCTTCCACATGCTCTCCGAGCTCGCCGAGGGCCGGCCGCCCCTCCGTGCCTTCACGATCGACACCGGCGTGCTGTTCCCCGAGACGCTGGCCACGTGGAAGCAGTTCGAAGAGCGCTATCCCCAGATCACAATCGACGTGATGGATGCCCACAGCCCGGGCGAGCCGTGGACGGCGCAGAACTGCTGCAGCGCCGCCAAGGTGGCGGGGCTCGAGGCCGCGCTCAAGGACGTGGATGCCTGGATCACCGGCATCCGGCGCGAGCAGGCGACGACGCGGGCGGCTGCCCCCAAGGCCGAGCGTGACGAGAAGCGCGGCATCTGGAAGCTCAATCCGCTCGCCGACTGGACCGAGAAGGACGTCTGGACCTACATCTTCAAGCACGACCTGCCGTACAACCCCCTGCACGACCAGGGCTATGCCTCCATCGGCTGCGCCCCGTGCACTCAGCCCGGCGAAGGCCGCGATGGCCGCTGGGCGGGAACCGACAAGACCGAGTGCGGGATCCACGTGGTGTAGAGACCGTGTCAGCTCACCGCCCACCCCGCCGCCCCGGCTACCGGCCTCCCGGATAGCGTCAAGCCCCCGACCAGCCTGCCCGCTGATGAACCCAGTCCACTATGAGTTGTCCCACCTCGAGACCCTCGAGGCCGAGTCCATCCACATCTTCCGTGAGGTGGCCGCCGAGTTCGAACGTCCCGTGCTGCTGTTCAGCGGGGGCAAGGACTCGATCGTGCTGTTGCGCCTGGCCGAGAAGGCCTTCCGCCCCGGCAAGTTCCCGTTCCCCATCATGCACGTCGACACCGGGCACAACTTCCCGGAGGTCATCGCCTTCCGCGACCGCATCGTCTCGGACATCGGCGAGCGGCTGATCGTCGCGTCGGTCCAGGACTCCATCGACAAGGGTCGCGTCACCGAGGAGACGGGCCCGCGCGCGTCGCGCAACCGCCTCCAGACCACCACCCTGCTCGACGCCATCGAGGAGCACGGCTTCGACGCGGCCTTTGGCGGCGCCCGCCGCGACGAGGAGCGCGCCCGCGCCAAGGAGCGCGTGTTCAGCTTTCGCGACGACTTCGGCCAGTGGGACCCCAAGCGCCAGCGGCCCGAGCTGTGGACGCTCTACAACGGCAACATCCGCAAGGGCGAGCACGTGCGTGTGTTCCCCATCTCCAACTGGACCGAGCTCGACGTGTGGCAGTACATCGGGGCCGAGGAGCTGGAGATCCCCTCGATCTACTTCTCGCACGAGCGCGACGTCTTCGCCCGTGACGGGATGCTCTACGCCCACAACGAGTTCATCGAGCTCATGGACGGCGAGGAGCCGTTCTCAGAATCGGTGCGCTACCGCACTGTCGGCGACATGACGTGCACCGGCGCGGTGCGCTCGACGGCCGTCACCCTGGAGGAGGTGGTGGCCGAGATCGCCGCCACCCGGATCACCGAGCGGGGCGAGACCCGCGCCGATGACCGTGTCACCGAAGCGGCGATGGAGGATCGCAAGCGTGAAGGCTATTTCTGAGATGCACGAGAACGGCTCTGCTCCCGCAGCGACCCAGAACGCCTACGCGATACGCCGGCGCCATTCCGAGCTGCTGCGGATCGCCACCGCGGGCTCGGTCGACGACGGCAAGTCCACCCTCATCGGCCGCCTCCTGCACGACTCCAAGTCGATCTTCGAGGACCAGATGGAGCACGTGGTGCAGACCTCGGAGCGCCGCGGTGACGGCTACCTGAACCTGGCGCTGCTCACCGACGGCCTGCGCGCCGAGCGCGAGCAGGGCATCACCATCGACGTCGCCTACCGGTACTTCGCCACCCCGCGGCGCAAGTTCATCATCGCCGACACGCCGGGCCACGAGCAGTACACGCGCAACATGGTCACCGGCGCGTCCACCGCGGACGTCTCGATCGTGCTCGTCGATGCGCGCAAGGGCGTCTCGGAGCAGACGCGGCGCCACATGTACATCGCCTCGCTGCTGCGCATCCCCCATCTGGTCGTGTGCGTGAACAAGATGGACCTCGTCAACTACGACGAGGACGTCTTCTACAGCATCCTGGAGGAGGTCACCGACTGGTCGGCACGCCTCCAGATCCCCGACATCACGTTCGTCCCCATCTCGGCGCTGCGCGGCGACAACGTGGTCGAGCGCTCGGACGCCATGCAGTGGTTCGGCGCCGCCCCGCTCCTCTACCACCTCGAGCACGTCGTCATCGCCCAGGACCGCAACCTCAACGATGTCCGCTTCCCGGTGCAGTGGGTGATCCGCCCCATGAGCGATTCCCACCACGACTACCGCGGCTATGCCGGCCAGGTCGCCGGCGGGGTTATCTGCCCCGGCACGGAGATCGTGGCCCTGCCCGGCGGCCAGCGGACCACGGTGGCGGCGATCGACACCTACAACGGCGAGGTCGAGGCCGCATTCCCCACGATGAGCGTGGCCCTGCGCTTTGCCACCGAGATCGACGTCTCCCGCGGGGACATGCTCGTCGAGGCCGACGATCAGCCCACCCCTGCGCGCGAGCTCGAGGCCCACGTCTGCTGGATGTCAGAGCAGCCGCTGGCGCCGCGCGGCAAGTACGCGATCAAGCACACGACGCGCTCGGCCCGGGCGATCGTCGAGGACATCGAGCACCGCGTGGACATCAACACGTTCGAGCACGTCAAGGCCGAGAAGCTCAGCCTCAACGAGATCGGGCGGGTGCGCCTGCGCTGCTCGGCGCCGCTGGTGGTGGACCCCTACTCGCGCAACCGCACGACCGGCAGCTTCATCCTCATCGACGAGTCGACCAACGACACCGTCGCCGCGGGGATGATCATCAACGCCACGTCCTAG
>Ga0070714_100002946_pt1 | contig 12607 bp, 13 predicted proteins | sample LARL83metaG_FD_65450 | JGI IMG/M metagenome (GOLD analysis project Ga0070714, IMG submission 65450) | Corn, switchgrass and miscanthus rhizosphere microbial communities from Kellogg Biological Station, Michigan, USA - LAR L8-3 metaG | ecosystem: Host-associated > Plants > Roots > Rhizosphere ... | reverse complement strand
GGGTGGTCGAAGTCTTCGGAGGGGTCGTGCGTCATGTGGAGGCGTTCCATTACGCGGCGGGAGCGCAGGTTGATTGCGGCGGTCATGGCGATGAGCTGGGGCCAGTGCAGGTCCTCGAAGGCGAAGCGTAAGAGTGCGCCGGCGGCTTCGGTTGCGTAGCCGTGTCCCCACGATTTCACCGGCAGACGCCAGCCGATTTCGCGCAGTGGGCGGAACGGGAGCTCGTAACGGATGTCGTCGAGCGCCATGATGCCTGCGAATCCGGGTTCGTCTTTGCGCTCCATCACGAACCAGCCGTAGCCGTTTTTCTCCAGGTTCGCGCGCATCGACGCGGCTTGCTCGTACGATCGCTCGCGCGGCATCGGGCCCGGAAAGAATTCCATGACGCGCGCGTCGGCGTTCATATCGGCCCACGCCTCGACGTCGCCGTCGGTCCATTGCCGCAAGCGCAGCCGAGGCGTTTCGATCACGTTAGTCTCCCGGCGGCAGCAAGTACACGGGCGGCGGAACCACCGGTTTGCCGACTTCGAGTACGATGCGCTGATGCGAGCGCAGCGGAATCGCACGCAGATCGCCGCTGTACGGAACACCGTTGACGAACGCGGTGACCGGGCCGTTGTACGGTCCGATCTGATCGTTCGAGAGCTTCTCGCCCCAGATATCGAAGAAATCGCCGAGCGTGTACGGGCCGCCGTTCGGCGCGCTCACGCTGCCGGATTCGACGTGAATGACGCCGCTCGCGTCGTGCGTGTGAATCCAGTACAAGCAGCCGCTGTTCGGCGGAATCGGCTGAACGCCGATCGCCTCGGGGATCTGCACCAGCTTGCCGTGCACGTAGATCGCCAGGTGGCTGTGAATGTGCAGCTGCACGCCTTCGTTCGTTTGGCACGGAATGCCGTCGACGTCTTGCCCGCGCCCGCCCTGCGCCGTATCCGTCGGCGTGTTGCGTTTGAAATCGCCCTTTGGAAATTCGCTGGGCGCGCCGAGCGTCTGTCCGGCGGCGAGCTGAATTGGTTTGCTCGTCGGCGTGGGCCCGGGCGTCGGCGTCTGCGTCGCAAACGCGAACGCGTCGGAACGCGCTTTGTTTTGGATGAAATTGGTGATGCCGAATCCGGCGAAGACCAAAATGACGATGACTGCGAGCCCGAGATACACCGGCATCATCGGATCGCGTTTCGGCGGCGGCGCGCTGCCGCCGCGAGCGTTTCTGCGCCGTTCGGCGCGCGACTGACTCATCGGCTCTTACTTGACTCCTGCGGGTGCGTACGCCGGGTCGAGCCGGCGGTCGGGTATGAGATAGTTGCGGACGTAATCGTCTACCGCGTCCGCAAGCGGCGTCACCGGCGCATCATAGCCGCTCGCGCGAAGGCGATCGATCGTGGCGCAGGTGCAATATTGATACTTGTCGCGAAGCGCGTGCGGCATGTCGATGAACTCGATGCGCTCGGGAACGTCCATTGCGCGGAAGATCGGACGCACGAGGTCGAGCCAGGTGTGCGCCGTCCCGGATCCGATGTTGAAGAGGCCGTTCGCGTCGCTTTGCGCCAGGTGCAGCGTCATGGCGACGGCGTCTTTGACGTAGATGAAGTCGCGCTGCTGCTCGCCGTCTTTGTACTCGCTGCGATGGCTCTTGAACAGGCGGATCGATCCGGTCTCGCGGATCTGATGGAACGCTTTGTCGACCAGGCTGCGCATCTCGCCTTTGTGGTGCTCGTTGGGACCGAACACGTTGAAGTATTTCAAACCGGCGATGCGCGAGAGCAAGCCGTGATCGCGCGCGTACAGATCGAAGCGGTGCTTCGAATACGCGTACATGTTGAGCGGGCGCAGCGAATCTAAATCCGCGTCGTCGCGAAGGTCGCGTTCCAGGCCGCCGTAGGTTGCGGCGGAAGAAGCGTAGACGAAGCGGATGCCGTGGTCGACCGCCCAATGCGCGAGGCTCTTCGTGTATGCGTAGTTATTGCGCATCAAGAACGCTGCGTCGGTTTCGGTCGTCGACGAGCACGCGCCGAGGTGAATCACCGTGGAGACGCCTGCGAATGCGGCGGCTCGATTCAGAATGCGCGTCTCGAACTCGTCGGCGTCGACATAGTCGCGATACCGCAGCGGAACCAGGTTCTTCCATTTTTCGGATGTGTCGAGCCGGTCGACAACGAGGATGTCGTCGATTCCGCGAAGGTTCAGCGCCCAAATGACCGCGCTGCCAATGAGGCCCGCGCCGCCGGTAACGACGACGTGGCCGCGAGCGAGACTGTGCATGGCCTAGGCGGCCTTTTCAGTCACGAGCGGTAGACGACCTCCGTCATCATGCCGTCCATCATGTGAACTTCGTTATGGCAGTGAAGGACCCAGCGCCCGGCCGGGGAGTCCGCCTTGAATCGCCACGTCGCCGTCCCGTCGTTGGCGCGAACCAGGCTCGTGTCTTTGGAGAGCGGCTTCGCCAGACGCTTTCCGTCGATTTCGATCAATTCAAAAACGTGTCCGTGCATGTGCATGGGATGATCCATGTCCGTTTTATTGTGGAAATGCACGTAGTAGGTGTCGCCGCGGCGCACGTAGATCTTCGGCGTGTCCGGATAAGTCTTGCCGTTGATCTCCCATTTGTTGCTGCCGTACTCGCCCCCGCCGAGCGTGAACATATGCGCGTCGCCCGGTGTGGTCGCCTCACCGGCGATGCCTCCGGCTTTTTCGTACGTGAAGTAGTCGACGCCGTCGAGCGTCTGCGGGCTGCTCATCGGCGGCGCGTTCTCCATGCCGTCGGTATACAACACGACCGCCTGCTGGTACGCGAGCGGTGCGCTCGAGAGGCCTTGCAGCAAAAACGCGCCCGGTTTGGCGACCTCGAAATAGGCATCGTAGCGCTCGCCCACGCCGATGCGCAACGCATCGACTTGAATGTTTTGCGGCAAGCGGTTGCCGTCGGCGTGCGTCACCGTCAGCCGGTGTCCGGCCAGGCGAACGTAGCGCGTTTGCGTCGGGTTGGCGTTGAGAATGCGCAGGCGAACTGTGTCGCCGACTTTGACCGCCAGCTTCTTCGTGCCCGGGTAGCTCGCGCCGTTGATGCAATGCGCGACGTAGAGCACCTCGTCGCCCATCTTGTCGCCGGCTTTCATTTGCGTCATCTCGGGCGCGCCGAGCGGATCGACCATCGGCGCGCTGCTCGTGCCGTTCATCGCGGCTTCGAGCGTCGTCATCTTCGGGACGTCGTGGAAGACGAGTGCGAATTCTTTATCGGCAGGCTCGTCTTTCGGATCCTCGACGACGATCAGGCCGAAGAGACCGCGTGCGACGCCGTCCCCGACGTGATCGTGGTACCAGCGCGTCCCGGCCGGATCCGGCACGAAGTCGTACAGGAACGACTGCCGGTCCGCAACGGCGCTCTGCGTGACGCCGGGTACGCCGTCCATCTTGTTCGGCAGAATCATGCCGTGCCAGTGAATCGTTCCGGGCTCGCCGCTGTTGTTGACGAACTTCGCGCGCAGACGCTGCCCGTGCACGACGCGCAGCACCGGTCCCGGGATCGTGCCGTTGAACGCGACGCCGGCGAAGTTCACGCCGGGCGCGGGCGAGAAGTTCAGCGGCGCGGACGTAAGCGTGTAGTCGACCGTGTCCGCCGCCAGCGCGCGGCGCGAGAGCGGCGGCAATACCGCCGCAACCATCGCGCCCGCGCTTGCGAGCAGAAATCGAGAACGGTGCATCATCCGCCCACGGTGAGCGGTACGTCGAGCGTTTGTCCGTCGTACTGCAGGCGAATCGTCCACGGGCCGCCCATCGAAAAGACGACCTTGCCCGTGAAAACGTGCGGATCGGTCGAGGACTGCTGCAGCTGCACGGTGCGCGTCTGCATCGTGCTCGAGCCCATTTGCATGATCGGTAGAACGCTCACGCTGCTGGGCGGGGTTCCCGGGAATCGCACGCTGATCGTTGCAACATCGACGGGCGCGGCGGGATCGAACGTGACGACCGGCTGCGTGCTGTTCGCGCCGCCGTCCAAGCTCGAGAGGTAAGCGACGATATCGTTGACCTGCTCGGCGGTGAAGCCGAAGTCCGGCATCGGCGCGCGCGGATGGATGATGAAATCCGCGATCTGATCGGAGCTCAAGCGCTTCTCGATGCCGTAGAGCTTCGGACCGACGCCTCCGCCCATGAGATGCGCGCCGTGACAGCCTTCGCAGCCGTTGGCCTGCACGAGCTTGGCGCCGGCGTTCACGTCGCCGTTCATCGCTTGCGCGGCGACCGTCATGTGCCGGATCGGCGGCGGCGTTGCGTCGGTCGTGGAAACGCTCTCGCCGTTTGCCAAGAAGCGCTTGCCCTGCTCCCACGGACCGGCGAAGTCGAGCGCGAGTCCGATCGAGGGATGCGATTGCGGGCTCATGCCCAGCTCCACCGTGGCTTTGAGATTCGGCACGAAGTTGTGCGCGTAATCCAGGATGTACTGGCGGTTCAGTGAGTCGCTGCTCGCGAGGTCGTAACGCGCAAGGATGAAGTCTTTGCGCGAGAGGCTGCGCTGCACTTCCAGCATCGCGCCGTTGAACGATGCGCCCGGCGCGCCGATGTCCGGCTGGTTGTCGTAGCCGTGGTAGTACATCGTTTGGATGTACCATTTGGGCGTTTGATAGCTGTAATACAAGCCTTCGCGCGAGAAGAGATCGCTCTGGAGGTAGCTGCCGTCGACGTCGAGCAGCGGTGCGGTGCCGCGCATGCCGACGATGCCCACGGTCCACGGCTTGCTCATGCCGCCGTACGAGAGGTTGAAGTCCAGAACGCGGTTGCCGTCTTCTTTATTAAAGTCGAACGCGTGCTGGATGGGATCGACGCTGGTCGTATAGCCCAGGCTGTACATGAACTCGTTCGACATGCCGTTGAAGGTGGCGCCCCAGCGCGCATCGTTCGGCTCGAAGCTGTTTTGGCCGTTGTCCTGCGTCGCGAGCAGATAATCGCCGAGCGTCCATCCATGCGCGGGCATGAACGGAAACCACGTGTGCGCCTTGCCGACCTGCAGCGAGTTGGTCCCGCCGAGCAGGCCGTTCCACGAGATCCACGCCTGTTCGGTGATGCCGGGCGCGCCGCCGTCCACGAACGGCTGCTCGGTGTACCAGGTAAAATTCTTACCGATAAAACCGCCGCCCAGAATCGAGAGCGTGTTCGCGAAGGTCTGCTGCGGGTGGTCGCCGTTGCCCAGATACGAGACGATCTGGGAGCGGACGGCAAACGGAAACGCCTGCCGCTGTTTCTTCCAGTCCAAATTCTGGAAGTTGGTCATCATCGTCATCATGCCGTAGGGCGTCATACCGGGGAACGTGGTGTGGCACGTTTCGCACGAGACGCCCTGGCCGTTGGCAAAAACGGGAATGGCGTCGGCTTGCGCCGCCATTGCGAAAAATCCGAGTGCGAGTGCGCACGCAATGCGTACGCTCGCAACGAGCACTTGCTTCAATGGAACCTCCGATTGGATGTAGGGGCCGGCTGTTATAAGGAAGAGACGGCTATCCAATCGGGGGAGGGCGTTTGAATCGCGCGCTGCCGGCGCGAACGGCAAGCGCATACGCGGCGCATTGCGGCTGCGGGTCGATGAAGGTTGCGGCGGCCTTGACGTACAGACGCTCGAGGTACTCGCACGCCTCGCCGGCAGCGGCGATGCAGCGGACGAGCAGCCGCGAGAAGATCGAGAGGACGTATGCGACGGCGAGTGCTATGGCGAGCTGAATTATGCAGCCGGCCGCGCCGGCGTGCGTTCCTTCGGCGCGCTCCATGAGCGAGAACATCAGCAGCTGCATGAGCGCCAGACGCGGCCAGAGTTCGATCGTCGATCGCTCCGCCGCCGTGTGCGCCATGATGCCGGCCTTCATTAAAGCACCGGCGAGCAGCGCGCATCCCAGTGCTGCGAGAAGCGCGAGCGAACATTCGAGCGCGGGCGCGACCCACGCGTGGTGCGCATCGCTCGCGCTGCGGCCGGCGAGCGCATATGCCAAGCCGTGCCCGACCAAGGTGGCGGGCACGACTGCGGCAATCCACAGCGGCAACGGGCGGCGATTCACAACCTGCGGAGTTCGGCGTGCCTAACGTGAACCCCCTACGTCATTAGTGGTTCGTCGGGAAGCTCACACCCGGAAGATGCTGCGCATCCGGATTGCCGGAACCGACCTCGTACCAGATGACCTCGTGCGAATAGATCGGAATGCTTCTCGGGTCCCCGGTCCACAGCGAATATTCACTATCGCCGACCTGGCACTGCCATGGCGTGCTGGCGGTCGTCACGCATCCACCGCGATAGACTTGGCCCGACGTGTAGACCGTGACCGGTCCTTGGAACGGTCCGAATTGCATCGAGCTCACCTGGACGCCCCAGATATCGAACAGGTTGCCTGTATCGAACAGACTTGCCGTGATCGGGGCTCCTGAGGGATCGGGATCTTCAAGATGGATCATGCCCGTGTCGTCATGCGTGTGGATGTGATAGAAACATCCCGGTGTGCTGGACGTGCCGGCATAGATCTCCTGATTCGGCCATCCGGTGGACGGATCGGTCGTGTCGCCCGCAGCGAGATAAATGCCGATTGCATCCGGAATTACAACGAGTTGGCCGTTGACGTACAGGCCGACGTACGCGTGCACATGGTAATTCTCGGACATCGTCGCATCGCACGAGATGTTGCCGACGCTGCTTCCGAGCGGTCCTTGACCGCCGCCGGTGCCCGGTATCGCGCCCGGATCGTTCGGCATCAAGTCGCCGTCGTAGTCACCGTGTCGGGTATCCCAATCCTGATTGCTCGTAACGAACGCATTATCGAGTGAACCCGGCTTCGGTGTCGCGCCTTGACCGGCGATCATCCACATCGATGCGAACGGCGTACCGCTTGGGTTGGGCGTGGCGGTCGGTGTCGCCGTGGGCGCGGGCGTCGGCGTTGCCGTCGGCATCGGCGTCGGCGTTGAAGTGGGGATCGGCGTGGGCGTGGCCGTCGGCGCTCCGGTCGGCGTAGCCGTCGGCGCTGGGCTGGTGCTCGACGTCGGCGAGCCGGTGGGCGTCGCGGTGGGGGCCGGGCTCCCGCTGGGGTGCGAACTCGGGCCGGGGTTGCCGCTCGGGCCGACCGGCGGGGTCGCGCCGCCTCCGCCGCCGCCTCCGCAAGCGGCCAGTAAAGACACCCCAACAATGCAGGCGGCGGTAGCGAACCTTCCAGCGCGAGTCATGCGGCTTCTCTCCGTAGTTCAGCGAGACGTTTGGCTCCATCGTAGCGAGCACGGCGGGCCTGCTGGAGGTGCGGCGGGGGAGCCGCTCGGGGGCCGAAGAGCGGGCGGGCAGGGGGACCTTCGGGCCGTAACCTCCGCCCTTGCTGGGCGGTTCTTAGGTCGTGAAAGCACAAGGGGTGGTCCTGAGCGGGTGTCTAATAGACGCGACCCCCCGTCCCGAAATCGGGGGAATACCCTAGTGCCCACTTCGTCTAGAGGGTCTTGAGAGCGTCATGAACACCCGGCTGCCGGCCGAAAACAGCGATACCGTGTCTCTGGTGTGCGCACTTCTCGTGCGTTATCCGGAGATTGCGTCGATTCGCAGTATGCCCGGCGACGGCACGGTGCGGTTCACGTACGCGGTGGCCTCCCGCATCGATCGCAAGACGCAGCGGCGCGCGATCGAGGAGATCGAGGCGCACGTCGACGGCTTTCTCTCGCTCATCGGCGAGCGCGGCGACGTGAAGGTCGAGTGTGAGTCGGACCGCGCGCTCAGCTTCGTGCACGTGACGCGCGATCTCGAGAGCTTCACCAAGGACGAACTGGCGATGCTTACCAGCTACCTCGCCGACCGCTTCGACGGCGCGCTGGTTCGCAATCCCGTTCCGGAAGAGCATCCCGACGAAGATCCGGTGTTCCAGGACGAGCTGGCGGAAGCGGCTATCGAGGCGCTGCGCGACCCGGCGCAATCAAAAAGTCTGGTCGGATTCCGCGAAGAGAAGCGGGTTCTGGTATACTTTTTGAAATCACAGAAGAAAGCGAAGGCGTCGGCCCGCAGATAGCTAGCACAATTACCCTGCTCCTGATTGGGGACGTCGTCGGCTCACCCGGCCGCGAAACCCTCAAGCGGTGCGTCCCGTTCGCGCGGGACCAACACAACGTCGACATTTGCATTGCCAACGGCGAGAATGCCGCCGGCGGCTTCGGGTTGACCGCGCAGACCGCCGACGAGATGTTCGAAACGGGCATCGACTTCATCACGAGCGGCAATCATATTTTCGACAAGCGCGAGTTCAAGTCGTATCTGGACTCGACCGAGCGCGTCATCCGCCCCGTCAACTACCCGCCCGGGGTTCCCGGCCGCGGGGTGGGCTTCGTATCGGCCAACGGGGCAACGGTCGGCGTGCTTAATGTGATGGGGCGCACGTTCATGCCCCCAGTCGACGATCCGTTCCGGTCTGCGGAGGCAGCGCTGGAAGAACTGCAGGACCGGACCAAGATCATCGTGGTGGACGTCCATGCCGAGGCCACCAGCGAGAAGGTCGCGCTGGGGAGGTATCTTGACGGACGCGTCTCGGCAATCTACGGTACACACACGCACGTTCAGACGGCGGACGAGCACATTCTGCCGGGCGGGACGGCGTACATTACGGACCTCGGTATGACGGGGCCGACCGAAGGCGTGATCGGGATGGAGGCCGGTCCCGTCCTGGATAGATTCACAACCGGCTTCTCGGAGCGTTTTTCAGTACAGAAATCCGGCACCAAACAGTTCTGTGCCGCAGTAGTAACAATAGACGTGGGGACCGGCCGCGCGACGGAAATCAAGCGCATCTTCCAGCGAGGCATAGCATGATAGACGATCCGGCAAAGCAGATCACGACAAGCGTCCTCAAGGTCTCGGCGAAGAGCAATCCCAACTCGGTCGCAGGCGCGCTCGCGGCAGTATTGCGTGAACGAGAAACCGCGGAACTCCAAGCAGTCGGTGCGGGTGCCATCAACCAAGCCATCAAGGCGGTGGCCATCGCGCGCAGCTATTTGAAGACCAGCCAGATCGATCTGGTCTGCGTGCCTTCCTTTATAGATGTAGAGATCAACGGCAACGAGCGTACCGGGATCTCGCTTTCCATCGAACGCCGAACTTTGTAGGCGCATTGCTGGTCGATTTTCATTCGCACACGTGTGAGAGCGACGGAACGCTCGCGCCCGCCGCGCTCTGCGAGTTCATGCAGCAGCGCGGCGTGCGCTTTTTCTCGATAACCGATCACGACAGCATCAAGGCGTACGGGCAGTTCGAGGCGCCCGCGCACATGCGGGCGATCAGCGGCATCGAGATCAATACGACGTTCCGCGACGGCGAAGTACACGTTCTGGGCTACCGCTTGCCGCTCGGGGAATCGCCGCTGACCGACGTTCTGGAAGCAAACCGGGCCGCGCGGCGCACGCGCGTCGGGCGCATCGTCGACCAGCTGCGCGAGGCCGGCTACGGCATCACGATGGACGACGTGCACGCGGAAGCATTCGAGGGAGCCTCGCTCGGGCGGCCGCACGTCGGCAAAGCGCTGATTCGCCTGGGAATCGCGCCGGACATTGAGACGGCGTTTCGTTCGTTCTTACGGCGCGGCACGCCGGGCTACGTTCCATCCACGCACATCACGCCGCAAGAAGCGATCGAGGTAATTCTCGCATCGGGCGGCGTGCCGGTGCTCGCGCATCCGGGGCGGCTCAAAGACTACGCGATCGTCGAGGAACTCGTCGAATGCGGGCTGCAAGGGCTCGAAGTATTCTATCCGGCGCACGAACCGATGCAGGTTCAATACTTCCGCGATCAGGCGCGCCGCTGCGGGTTGGTGATGACCGCCGGCTCGGATTTCCACGACATCCGCTACCACAAACGCGGCGTCGGCATGGAAGTCGAAGACGACGACATCAGACCGTTTCTGAATCTGGTGGCGTAGCGCGGGTTACGGCAACGCTGCGCGTACTGCGTGCAAGAGCGGGTGCGCGGCTCTTTCAAGTTCCGCGAGCTCCGAGCGCTGCGTTGCGACCAGGTGCTCGTCTTTCATGAATGTGTGATTGATGCGCACGTTGTACGCGCACGCTACAAGTGCGGCGTACGCGAATTCGGCGGCGCAGCCGACATCGCTCATGAGATTCGCATTGCCGAGTTCGACCGCGCCGGCGGCCAGGCGCAGTGTCTCGAGCGCTGCGTGCACGCCTTCGAGCGGCACGGCCGCGGCGCCGGCCAGCGCCCGCTGCATCGCCTCGTTGTCGCCGCGCGCGGCAACGACGGCGTCAAAAGCGCGCTCGTCGCGGATTTTGCGCTGCAGAAAGTCCTCTCGCAGTCGGTCCGCTTGAGCGATGAGCTCGCTTGCCAGGGCCCGCTTTGCCTCGTACTTGGGACTTGCGGCACAGATGCGGGCGACCATGGCCACTAGGGCGCAGGCGGTCGCCGCGACTACCATAGCGGCGCTGCCCCCTCCGGGCGCAGGTGATTCGGAGGACAAATTTACGAGATATTCGCTGAGCGCTTCCACCTGCCGAGAGTTAGCTAGCGGGTACGCCAAGTCTTGTGGCAGAATAGCGCGAGGTTCCAAACTTCCCCAAGAGAGGTTAGAAAGCGTTGCCAGTACTCGAACAGAGCGCTTCGCGCGGTGATGTCAAAGATCGCGCGCTAGCGCAGCAGGGCCGGTCCCGTATCGCATGGGCCGGAGCCTATATGCCGGTGCTCGCGCAGATCCGTGAGCGATTTGCGAGCGAGAAACCCTTGGCAGGCGTGCGCATCGGTGCGTGTCTGCATGTCACGACCGAAACCGCGAATTTGATGCTTGCGCTGCAAGCGGGCGGTGCGGAGATTTCGCTCTGCGCCAGCAATCCGCTCTCCACGCAAGATGATGTCGCTGCAGCACTCTGCGAGTACGGCATCCCAACGTACGCGATTAAGGGCGAGAATCACGAGACCTACTACAAACACATCGAATCCGTGATCGCCACCAAGCCGCATATGTCCATGGACGACGGCTGCGATCTCGTGAACACGATCTACGGCAAGCACAAAGAACTGCTCGCCGACATGATCGGCGGCTGCGAAGAAACCACGACGGGCGTGATTCGCCTTAAAGCGATGCAGAAGGACGGCGTGCTGCCGTATCCCGTCATCGCGGTCAACAACGCGCTGACCAAGCACATGTTCGACAATCGCTACGGCACGGGCCAGTCGACGCTCGACGGCATCATTCGCGCGACGAACGTCCTGCTCGCAGGACGCACCGTCGTGGTCGTCGGCTACGGCTGGTGCGGACGCGGCGCGGCATCGCGCGCGGCCGGCATGGGCGCGCACGTCGTCGTGTGTGAAGTCGATCCGCGCAAGGCGCTGGAAGCGGTCATGGACGGCTACCGCGTGATGCCGATGGAAGAAGCGGCCAAAGAAGGCGACATCTTCATCACCGTCACCGGCAACTATCACGTCATCGACGAGCACCACTTCAAACTGATGAAGGACGGCGCCATCGTCTGCAACTCCGGTCACTTCAACGACGAATTGAACCTGGATTGTCTGCCGAAGATCAGCAAAGCCAAGACCGAGCCGCGTCAATTCGTCGAGCAGTACGAGATGCCCGACGGCCGCAAGATTTGCATTCTCGCCGACGGACGCCTCATCAACCTGGCTGCAGCCGAAGGCCACCCGGCCGCGGTTATGGATATGTCGTTCGCGAACCAGGCGATGTCGGCGGCGTATCTGGCGCAGAACTACAAAGACCTCGAGAAGAAGGTCTACGACGTGCCCGAGCACATCGACGAGGAAGTCGCCGAGCTCAAACTCGCGTCGATGGACATCGCAATCGATACGCTGACGCCGGAACAAGAGAAGTACATGGCGTCGTGGAGTGAAGGAACCTAAATGGCATACCGGCGCCTCTTTACCAGCGAATCGGTAACCGAGGGACATCCCGACAAGGTTGCCGATCAAGTCTCCGACGCCGTTTTGGACGCGATTCTCAAAGACGATCCGAACGGCCGCGTCGCGTGCGAAACGTTCGCGATCACCGGGCAGATTCACATCGCCGGGGAGATAACGACCACGACGTACATCGATATTCCGCGCATCGTTCGCGAAGTGATCCGCGAGATAGGCTACACGAAGTCCGCCGTCGGCTTCGATGCGGAAACCTGCGGCGTCAGCGTTTCGGTTGACGAGCAGTCGCCCGACATCGCGATGGGCGTCGACAAGTCGCTCGAAGCGAAAACCGGCGAGCATCCCGACGACCTGTGGGATCGCATCGGTGCGGGCGACCAGGGCATGATGTTCGGCTACGCCTGCCGCGAAACCGAAGAACTGATGCCGCTGCCGATCGTGCTCGCGCACAATCTCACGCGCCATCTCGCGGCGGTTCGCAAGAACGGCGACATTCCGTATCTGCGCCCCGACGGCAAGTCGCAGGTCACGGTGGAGTACGAAAACGACAAGCCGGTGCGCGTGGATGCAGTCGTCATTTCGACGCAGCACGATCCGGATATTCCGCTGGAAACCATTCGCACGGAGATCACCGAAAAGGTGATCAACCACGTCATTCCGGCATCGCTGCGCGATGCGAATACGCGCATCTACGTCAATCCGACCGGACGTTTCGTCATCGGCGGGCCGAAGGGCGACGCGGGC
>Ga0070714_100002944_pt1 | contig 12609 bp, 9 predicted proteins | sample LARL83metaG_FD_65450 | JGI IMG/M metagenome (GOLD analysis project Ga0070714, IMG submission 65450) | Corn, switchgrass and miscanthus rhizosphere microbial communities from Kellogg Biological Station, Michigan, USA - LAR L8-3 metaG | ecosystem: Host-associated > Plants > Roots > Rhizosphere ... | reverse complement strand
GATGGCGGAGCGGCGGGACTGGTCCTTTCCACCAGCCCTCCCGGGGCGGTTAACCTGGCCGATCCGGTGCTCGAGCCGGTCTGGGAGAGCGCGGAAGGACTTGGCGTCCCCATCCTGCTGCACCCGCCGACCGACGGCCCGTCGGCGGCCATTCCCGGGTCCGCCGAATTCGGCAACGCCCTGTGCCGGCTGGTCGACACCACTTTCGCCGTCGCCCGGCTCATCCTGTCGGGCGTGCTTGACCGGCACCCGGGGCTGCGGCTTATCACGGTGCACGGCGGCGGCTTCCTGCCTTACCAGTCGATGCGGGTCGACGGCGCGCACCGGGCCGACGCGCTGCGTCGCTACACCATCGAACGGGACCGGCCCTCGGATTACCTGAGCGACATGTACTACGACACCGTGGCCCTCAAGCCCGCCGCCATCCGGCTGCTAGCCGAGACGGCGGGCACCGCGCGGGTGCTGCTGGGCAGCGACTACCCGTTCGCCCTCGGCGACCCCGCCCCGGCCGAGACGGTCCGCGCGGCAGGCCTGTCGCAGGCCGACACCGCCGCCGTGCTCGGCGGCAACGCCGCGCACCTGTTCACTACCATCTGGAAGGGATAACGCATGGCCGCCGCACCGCCGCCGGGAATGCCGCCGGTCCAGTTCGCCGACGGACCTACGCACCGCATTGCCTACCGGCGTACCGGATCCGGTCAGCCTGTCGTCCTGCTGCACCCGCTCGCGCTCTCGGGCGAAGTCTGGGGTGAGTTCGGCGCCCGTCTCGCCGGCGGCTTTGACGTCATCGCGCCGGACGCCCGCGGCCACGGCGGGTCCGGCTGGGATGGCGGAGAGTTCGGCATCGACGACCTAGCCGACGACGTCGCCGCATTGCTCGATGCCCTCGCCCTGCCCGCCGCGCACGTCATCGGGATGTCCATGGGCGGCAGCACCGCGGTCAGCTTCGCCGGCCGCTACCCGGAACGCGTCACCGCCATGTTCCTGGCCGACACCACCGCCTGGTACGGCGAGCAGGCCCCGGCCACGTGGAGCAAGCGTGCCGAGGGCGTCCTGGCCCAGCCCCGTGAACAGCAGGTGCCGTTCCAGGCCGACCGCTGGTTCACCGAGGGCTTCCGGCAGCGCAGCCCGCAGGAAGTCAACCGTGTCGTCGGCATCTTCCTGCGCACCAGCTCCCTCGCCCACGCGCAGGCGTGCCGGGCGCTCGGCGCCATGGACTCACGGCCCCTGCTGCCCAAGATCACCGTCCCCGTCCTTGCCGTCACCGGCGTCGAGGACTACGCGACGCCCCCGGCGATGGGCCAGGCGATCGCTGACGGAGTGCGGGGCGGCCAGGCTCGCGTGCTGGCGGCCCTGCGGCACATGTCGCTGGTCGAGCAGCCCGCGTTGGCCGACGCGGCAGCCGCGTACCTCGCCGCCGGGCAGGTGACCGCATGAAGCCGCCCCGGTTCGCCTACCACGCGCCGACTGCGATTGAGGAAGCCGTCGGCCTGCTGGCCGACTACTCCGAGGACGCCAAGGTGCTCGCCGGCGGGCAGAGCCTGATCCCGCTGCTCAGCTTCCGGCTGGCCGCGCCCGAGCACCTGATCGACATCAACCGTCTGCCCGGCTTGGACCAGGTCGAGCGGACCGGGAACGCCTGGCGGATCGGTGCCCTGGTCCGGCAGCGGACCGCCGAGCGGTCGGTGGAACTCGCCACCGCGGTCCCGCTGCTGGCGCAGGCCCTGGCCAACGTCGCCCACCCCCAGATCCGCAACCGGGGCACGATCTGCGGGAGCCTCGCGCACGGGGACAGCTCGGCCGAGCTGCCTACCGTGATGACCGCGCTGGACGCCCGGATGACGCTGGCGTCGGCCGGCGGAACCCGGCAGGTCCCCGCCGGCGACTTCTTCCAGTTCCACCTCACCACCGCCATCGAGCCCGACGAACTGCTGACGGCGGTCGAATTCGATTCGCCGGCCCCGCGGACCTACGGCGCCTTCGAGGAGTTCGCGCTGCGGCGCGGCGACTTCGCCCTGGCCGCCGTGGCCGTCACCGCCACCTTCGCCGCTGACCGCCGGATAGAGCGATGCCGGGTCGTGGCCGCCGGAGTGGCCCCCACCCCGCTGCGGCTGGCTGCGGTGGAGGAACTCCTGGCCGGATCGGAGCTGAGCGCGCCCGTCCTCGCTGCCGCCAAGGAGGCCGCGTACCGGGAAGTCACCCCGGTGGGAGACTCGCGCGCCGACAGCGACTACCGCCGGCACCTGCTGTCGGTGCTGGTGCGCCGGGCTCTTTCCGCGGTGCTGATCAAACACGGGGCTGATCAAACAGGGGGCGGAGCAAGGGAGCAAGAAGGAGAACGACGATGAATCCTGAGGTCAGTGACGAGGCCGCTACCCAGGTGCGGGTGACCGTCAACGGCCGGGAGTACCGTACGGTCACCAGCGTGCGCACCACCCTGGCCGACTTCCTCCGGCACGGACTGGAGCTGACCGGCACCCACCTGGGCTGCGAGCACGGCGTCTGCGGGGCCTGCACGGTCCTCCTCGACGGCGCGGCCGTCCGATCCTGCCTGATCCTCGCGGTGCAGGCCGACGGCGCGAAGATCGAGACCGTTGAGGGCCTCGCCGAGGGCGACGAACTCAGCCCGCTGCAGGAAGCGTTCCACCGCAACCACGCCCTGCAGTGCGGTTTCTGCACCGCCGGCTTCCTGATGTCTATCACCGCCGCTCTGCGCGAAGGGCCAGTCGAGACAGACGAGCAGGCCCGCGAGGCACTCAGCGGCAACATCTGCCGGTGCACCGGGTACGCGGCGATGATCAAGGCCGTCCAGGAGACCAGCGTGCAGGTTCACGGCAACAAGGCGGCGTCATGAGCCGCTGGGGAGAGCGGGAGGCAGCTATGCGAACGTCAACGGCGGCACCGCTGAAGCAGAACATGATCGGCGCCGCCATCGAGCGGCGCGAGGATCACCGGCTGCTGACCGGGCACGGCAAGTTCCTCGACGACCTCGACATGCCCGACACCCTTGAGGCCGCGTTCCTGCGCAGCGATTTCGGGCACGCCCGCATCCTCGGCGTCGACACCAGTGCCGCCCTGGAACTCCCCGGCGTCGTCGCCGTGTTCACCGGGGACGATATCCGGCCCATGATGAAGCCGATGCCCGCCAAGGTGGCGCACCCCGCCCTGCAGGAGATGCCACGGCTGCCGATGGCCTTGGACGAGGTCCACTACGTCGGCGAGCCGGTCGCCGTGGTCATCGCCACCAGCCGGTACATCGCCGAGGACGCACTCGAGCTGATCGATATCGACTACGAGGAGCTCCCGGCGATTTCGTCGACTGCCGCCGCCCTAGCCCCGGGCGCGCCGCTGGCCCACCTCCGAGCGAAGGACAACATCGCGGTGCACGCGGTGCAGCGGGCCGGGGATGCCGACGCCGCGTTCGCCACCGCCCCGCACGTCTTGTCCGAGACCTTCAGGATCACCCGCGGCGGCGGCCACTCCATGGAGTGCCGGGCGGTCGCGGCCCGGTACGACACGGTCACCCGGCAGCTTGTCATCTGGGATTCCACCCAGGCGCCGCACTACGCCCGCAACGCCCTGGCCAACCTGTACGACATGCACGAGGACGACATCCGGCTGATCGCCCCGGCTGACGTGGGCGGCGGGTTTGGGCCCAAGGCCCAGTTCTACGGGGAAGAAGCGGTCATCCCCTGGGTCGCGATGCAGCTGCGCCGGCCGGTCAAGTGGATTGAGGACCGGCGGGAAAACTTCATCTCCGCCATGATGGAGCGCACCCAGACCCACCGGATCAAGGTCGCGTTCGACGACGACGGCACGCTGATCGCCATGAAGGACGTGTTCGAGCATGACCAGGGCGCCTACGTGGCCGGGCTCCAGGTCCCGATGATCACCCTCAGCACCGTCCCCGGCCAGTACAAGATCCCGAACATCCACACCGAGCTGTACTCCTGCTACACCAACATGGTCCCCACCAGTTCGGTCCGCGGGGCCGGGCGGCCGCAGGCGGTCGCGGCGATGGAGCGGATGATGGACCGGATCGCCGAGTACCTCGGCCTCGACCCGGCCGAGGTCCGCCGCCGCAACCTCATCCAGCCGGACGAGTTTCCCTACAAGGTCGGCATCATGTTCCGCGACGGCAGCCCGCTGACCTACGACAGCGGCAACTACCCGGAACTGCTCGCCGGGGCCCTCGAGCGTCTCGACTACGACGGCTGGCGGCGGCGCCAGGTCGAACTGCGGGCAGAGGGGCGCCTGATCGGCATCGGCATCGGCTGCTACGTCGAAGGCTGCGGCCTCGGGCCCTACGAGGGAGCCAAGGCCCGGCTGACCAACAGCGGTGAGGTACTGGTCACCCTCGCGGCCGCCCCGCAAGGCCAGGGCTACGAGACCGTCTACGCGCAGATCGCGTCCGACGCCATGGGTCTGGACATGGACTACATCCGCGTCACCACCGGCGACACCGGCCGCATCCCGTTCGGCCAGGGCACGTTCGCCTCCCGGATCACCGCCACCGCAGGCCCGGCGGTGCTGCAGGCGTGTCAGGCGCTGCGGGCCCGGATCTTCACCACCGCCGCGGTCATGCTCAAGGTCGAGGGGGACAACTTCGTGTTCCGCGGCGACCAGGTCTGCCTGGCCGAGGATGAGTCAATCTCAGTGACGCTGCGCGAGGTCACCCAGGTCGCTAACGTCGGCAAGCACGGCATCACCCTCCTGCGCGGCGTCCCTGCCGGACTGGAGACGCAGGCCTACTTCGCCCCGGAACGGGCGGCGTACGCGAGCGGCGCGCACGCCGCCGTCGTCGAGGTCGACCCCGAGACCGGCCGGATCACCGTGCTCAAGTACGTCATCGGGCACGACTGCGGCACCGTCATCAACCCGCTGCTGGTCGACGGCCAGGTGCTCGGCGGGTTCGCCGCCGGAATCGGCAACGCCATGTACGAAGAGCAGTTCTACGACGAGGCGGCGCAGCCGCAGACCACCAGCTACCTCGACTTCTCGCTGCCCTCGTCCATGGAAGTTCCGCCGGTCGAGCTGTTCCACATCCAGTCCCCGAGCCCGCTGAACCCGCTCGGCGCCAAGGGCGCCGGGGAAGGCGGCACCATCCCGGCTCCAGCTGCGATCGCCAACGCGACCGAGGACGCGCTGCGGTCTTTCGGTGCTCGGATCAACGAGATGCCGGTGACCCCGCCGCGCGTCGCCGCCGCTATCGCCGGGCGCCTCCCGGCGGCCCGGTGAACCACGTCAGGCAAGAAAGGCACTCGCGTGACCGACGCCAGCCACCCCTACCTGCGCCAGGTGGACTTCCCCGCGTTCGCGGCGCTCGCCCCCAACCAGCGGTACACCCAGCGGCTGCTCGACCGCACCTCCGGTGGTGAGCGCGTGGGGGTCTCGCTGATCCGCACGCCAGCGGGCCAGGGATCTCCCGAAGGCCTGCACACGCACGACTTCGAGCAGGTCTTCTACGTGGTGTCCGGAGAGATGAACGTCGAGATCGACGGCGAGACGTTCCGGGCCCCGGCCGGGAGCCTGATCCGGTTCCCGCAGGGGATCCCGCACCGGAACTGGAACGACGAGGGTGCCTCCGACACGCTGCACCTGGCCATCAACGTCCCGGCCCCGGCGCAGGGACAGCCGCTGGCGAAGCCAGTCCGCAAGCTTGACTGAGGACGCTGGCGCGGTCATGCCCGCTACGCCACCCGTGGCCGGCTCGATGCGAGCGGCGGCGCCTGCATTGTGAGCGTCAGGCTGGTCGGCCCACGCCAGCGCTGTGCTGAAACTCATGCGTCGCGCAGGCCTGGGGTGAGCACCTTGGAGAAGGTGCCGAGCATGACCACGTTGATCTTGTCCGGGTCGGCCACCTCATCGAGTGCCAGCTCGAAGAGCGTGGGAATGCTCTCCCCGCGAAACCGCAGGTCGTTATACGGGCCGTCCTCGATGACCGTGACCCCGTGCCGGCGGGTGACCTCGAGAAGCTGACGTCGCCGGTGCAGTGGTAGGGTGCGACCGGTCGGGTTCTGGAACGTCGGGACGGTGTAGAGCAGCAACCGCGTGCGCAGCGACTTGAGCTGCTCGTCGAGCGCCTCGGGCACGATCCCGTCGTCGTCCGTCGCCACTTCGACGAAGCGCGGCTGGTATGCGGCGAACGCCTGCAGCGCGCCCAGGTACGTTGGCTGCTCTACCAGCACCTGATGGAATCCACGGGGCAATTATTGACCGTCACGCCGTCTGTCGCGGCAGGCAGGCTCATTCGCTTGCCCGTGGGCCGGCGGGCCGCGCCGAGTTCGGCGAGGGACCCGGGGCGGGCCGCGGGCCGGGCTGAGCCCCGGGTGGCTCCGCGGGGCTGCTGAGTGAGAGGCGTTTCTCGAACCAGTAGTGGGCATGAGGATCGTGCCCGTACTGCGGGATCTCCGCGTACCCGCTGTTGCGGTACATCTGGGCCGCTTCGGTGAGCGCCCGGTGCGTGCCGAGCCGGACGATCCCGAGTCCCCGGGCCGCTGCCTCGCGTTCCAGCCCGGTCAGCAGCCGCCGCCCCACTCCAAGACCCCGCCTGTCTGCGGCTACCCACACGTGCCTGATCTCCCCGGTTCCGGGCTCAAGGGAACGCAGCGCCCCGCAGCCGACCGGGCGGCCATCATCGTAGGCAATCAGGATTACCCCCGCGTCGCCTTGCACATCCTGCGGCTGGACCAGGTCCGCTTCGTCGAACCCCTCCGGGAACCGCTCTCGCAACTCGGCAACGTACGCGGCCAGGCAGCCGCGGGCGTCGGCTGATGCCGGATCGGCCGGCTCCACGCTCACCGCCGCCAGGCGGAGCAACCGCTGCGCGGTCCCGAGCACGGCCACCAGCTCACGCCGCTGCCCCTCCGCCAGAGTGCCCAGCAGGCCCTCGGCAACGCCATTCGCCCGGCGATCCTGCTCAGCCAGCTCCGCCTCGCCAGCGGGGGTAAGCTCGGCCACCCGCAGCCGGCCGTCGCCCGGGTGCGCGCTTACCCGGACCAGCCCTTCGTCCTCCAGCGACCGGATAATCCGGCTCAGGTATCCCGGATCGAGGCCCAGCCGGGTCCGCAGTTCCCGCAGGGACACCCCGGAACCGATCTCGAACAGCACCCGGGCCGCCCCGAGCGGACGGGCCTGGCCAAGGTACTGGTCGGCAAGCACTCCCGCTCGCCGGGTGAAGTACCGGCTGAACTGGCGGAAAGCCGCCACGTCCTGATCCGAGTCACTCATAGATCTTTGACCATAGTCAAAGAGTTCGCGTATTTCAAGCTCGGTGAGCCGCGATTACGCGGTCCGGCCGCCGTCGATGTACAGGATCTCTCCGGTGACGTACGGCGCTGACTCCAGGTACAGAACGCCGTTCACGATGTCACTGACCTGACCCACGCGCCCGAGCGGGGGCAATTTCCCCGCGAGCGCCTCGGGCGTGTAGGACTCGGGCGGCAGCAGCGGGGTCTGGGTGATGCCTGGCGCGACGGCATTGACGCGAATGCCGCGGGAAGCGTACTCGACGGCCAGCGATTTAGTGACCGCGGCGAGGCCGCCCTTGGTCAGCGCGGCCAGCGCGGTCGGCTCCACGGAGTCCGCGTGCGCCGCGATGCTGGCGCTCATGCTGCCGAGCGTGGCCCTGGAGGCGCATGGATGCCTTCTCGGAGTGCCTTCGTACCACGATCGAAAACGGATCCGGGCCAACCCGAAACCGACATTCATCTCGGACGGGCGTGCTGAATCCGTGCTGATACCTGTGCCTCATTGGTCTAGACCTATTTGAATATAGGTCTAGACCAATGAGGCCGAGCCGCTATGGTTCGTGCCGGTCGTCTGGCGGTAGAGGGGCGAAGAGCGGGAGGTCCCTTGCTCTGTGACCGATGTCCGCCCGGCCGCGAATTTGGTGACGGAAGGCTATTGCTGAGTAACGCTGCGGGTGCCAAAGCGAAGGGCAGATCGAACTAGAAATACAGAATCACCCCAGGAAACCAAAGGTTTACGAGTGGTTAATCGACTGACATGTGGCTGATTTAGCGTCCAGAAGGTTGAACACTTCCTCTGGTTTTGGGGAGAAATTTGTGAAGATCCCTCACGGGAGACGCAGGGGCGCCCGCATGGCGCTCCTGCCGACAACCGCGGCGCTGGTGCTCCTCGGTTCGCTCGCTGCATTCGGGGCACAGGCGTCAGCCGCGCCAGCCAAGGCAATAGCACCAGCCGCCGCCGCGATCCCGGAGTCGCCGACGACCAACTCGTCAGGCCTGCCTGACCCCACGGCGCGTGGCCCGTACGGGTTCAACGCCATCGAGGAGGCCAAGTTCGGCACGGCCTGGATAGAGGAGCCGAACTCCAGCGGGGCCGCCCCGACACCGGGCACGGCGCAGGCGGCGGAGGATGTCGAGATCCGCGGCCAGCTCTACATGCCGGACTGGGGCAAGCGGAAGACGCCGTCGCCGCTGATCGTCATCGTGCACGGCAACCACGGCTCATGTGACGCCGGGCAGAACACGGCGGCCGACACCTGCACGGTATACAAACACAACGACGCGGGCTACGCCTACCTCGCCGAGAACCTCGCGACCTGGGGATACACGGTCTTCTCCCTGGACCAGGACCAGCTCATGATGCGGCAGGACAACAACATGGGCAAGGGCATGCACAACCGCCGCGTGCTCATCGCCGCTACTCTTGACGCGATCAGCGCGGCGAACAAGCGCGGCGGCCTGCCCGTGGACCAGCACACCACGATCGGCACCGCGCTGTCGGGACACCTCGACATGACGCGCATCGGCCTCATGGGCCACTCGCGCGGCGGTGACGCGGTCGCGAACTTCCTCGAGTACAACCGGACCCGCACCGACGGCCCGCGCTATCCGATCCGCGGTGTCATCTCGCTGGCCCCGGTGGACTACGAGCGGGAGATCCCGTACGGCATGCCGTTCATGACGGTCTTCGGGATGTGCGACGGAGACGTCTCCAACCTGCAGGGCGCCCGCATGTTCGAGGGCAGCCAGTACATCAACCCTGGTGACCCGTTCCCGCGGATCCAGGTTGAGCAGCTCGGTGCGATACACAACTGGTACAACACGGTCTGGTACGCCGACGGCGGAGCCGATGGGCAGGAGAACAACGACGCGGCCTGCGGCAACTCCGCGCCGTTCGCGACAGACAACATCCACCCGCACAACCTGCGCCTGTCCGGCGCGGCCAGCTACACCGACCCGGCCCAGAACTACAGCATTGACGATTCCGACCCGCTCAACCCGGCGGTCGATACCAAGATCTCCGGTGACGCGGCCCGCATGGGCGACCAGGAGAAGCTCGGCCTGGCGACAATGGCCGCTTTCCTGCGCCGCTACATCGGCGGCGAGGGCGCGTTCCAGCCATACATGACCGGCCAGCTGTCGGACACCACCACCGGGCTGCAGATCCCGCCGACGGCCTGCCCGACCAGCTCGTCCGGCACGGCGATCCCGTGTAACCAGCGGGTCAACACCACCTACTTCGGCGCGCCGCAAGAGCGGGCCGACGTGATCCAGCCCAACATCGAGAGCCCGCTCACGATGGACGCCCTCGGCGGCACCCTGAGCGGCACCGGCTTCGCGGACCCGTACGCCCAGGCGGCCGGCGTCTCGCCGGAGCCCGCGCCGACCGCGGAAGGCTACGACTGGTGTGACCCAGAGCCGAAGGACTTCGCGCCCTCGCAGCTCGGCGTGTCCGGCCTGCCGACCGCGGCCAAGCCCTGCCCGCTGCCGGCCGCAAGCGCCCTCGGCGGGCAGAATGGCATCCGGGAGAACGGCCCGGTCAACCAGTCCTACGGGCGCCAGCTTACGGTTGCCTGGGACAAGGGGGCGCCGGCCACCATGACCGCGCAGATCCCGGCCGCGTCCAGCAACATGAGCGGCTACCAGGCGCTCGCCCTGGACGCCGCAGTGAACTTCTTCGACCTCCGGAACCCGGGCGCCGACAACCGCGGCGACAGCACCAAGGACACCACGGTGAACGGCACCCCGGCCAGCCCGGCGTGGCCGAACGAGCTGCCGACGTCCTATGACCCGACCTCGACGACCCAGCACTTCGAGATCGTGCTCAGCGACACGGCCGGTCACTCGGGCACTGTCGATGCCGGGGACCCGCGTTGGGGCAACGCCCTGCACATGTCTACCGGCACCAACACCCCGAACACGCATATCGTCTTGGACCAGATCCGCGTCCCGCTCAGCGTGTTCGCGGACCAGGGCGTGGACGTCCACTCGCTGGCCAAGCTGCAGTTCCGCTTCGGCGTCGACGGCATGCCGAAGTCCGGCTCAATCCAGATGGCCGACGTGCGCTTCCAGGAGACGACGGCAGGCTCGCAGATCCTGTCTGACGGCAACGAGGCGAACGGCGCCGGCTTCGGCCCGTCCAAGCTGCGCGGCCCGGACCCGGCCACCGAGCTCGACTCCTACGACAACGCCCCAGGCCAGGTGAAGCTCCCCGATACGGTCGGGAATCCGCAGGGGAACACCACCTGGACTGTCGATGATGACAAGAAGCAGTGCCCGAACGCGCAGTTCACCTCGATCCAGGCGGCCGTCGATGCTGCGTCGCCGTGGGACACGATCGTGGTCTGCCCAGGTGTCTACCAGGAGTCATCGACCTCCTTCAACAGCAAGGCCAGCCCGGCCGAGGCGAACTCGCATAACGGCCTGACGATCAATAAGCCGCTGAAGATCAAGGGCGCTGGTGCCGACAAGGTGATCATCGAGCCGAACCAGTCACTCGGCAGCCTGGCCGGCGACCAGCCGTACCTGCGCGACGGGGGCGGCAACGTGATCACGGTCTCCCGGCAGTCGCTCGGCTCCACCGACACCAGCGAGATGTTCGTTGACATCTCCGGGGTGACGGTGACCTCGGGCAATGTCTGGGCGGAGGCCGGCATTGCCTACTTCGGGGCCGCCGGGCGGATCTCCGACAGCGTCATCGGCCCAATGAAGGTCGCGACCACGCCGCAGGAACTGGCCGATCACCCGCACGGGTGGGGGGTCATCAAGACCGGCGTGGTCGAGGGCGCCAGCCCTGGCACCGTCTCGAGCCAGCTCACCGTCACGGACAGCGTGGTCACCGGCTATCAGTCAGGCGGCATCCTGTTCGACGGCGCACGAGGCGCCGACGGCAGCCCGGACAACACCGTCCGGACCGGCATCAAGAACCAGGGCTACGTCACCAACACCGTGGTCCAGGGGACGTCGAACAGCCTGTACCCGCAGGTCGGCATCAAGTACACCAGCGGCGTCGCCGGATTCGTGAAGAACAGCAGGGTCACCGGGAACTATTACCAACCGGACCCGGCGAAGTCCTACGGCATCCTCCTGACCGACGCCGGAACCGATAGCCCCGGAGGCCTCACCGCCTCAGGCGACATCATCACCGGCAACGGGATGACGGCGTACAACGCCAACGCCGACAACAGCGCCGTCCGCGAGGGCGAGCCCTTCGCGGTGTCGGGCAGCTACCTCGGAAAGGGTGACCTGGCCTCGGTCATCTCCGGTGCGGACAGTACCGGCGCGGCGACGGTCACCGTGTCCAAGATGCTGCCACTGGCGGCGCTGACGGTACCGACGAGCGAAGGGCAGGTCGCCGACCTCCCGCCGACAGCGCAGGTCGCCGATCCAGGCAGCGGCACGGTACTGCACGTCGGCACGCCGGTGAGCCCGCTGGTCCGGGGCACCGACGACTTCGCCATCCAGTCCGCGGTGCTGCTCGTTGACGGCCGCGAGGTCGGGACGAGCACCATTGCGCCCTACCTGTTCAGCTGGACGCCGACCGAGGCTGACGCGGGCCACGTCGTGAGGCTCCAGGCGCGAGTCACCGACTCGTCCGGGCACACGACGCTTTCAGTGCCGGTGTCCTACAAGGTGGCACCGATCCACTAGGGCAGAACGGCCTGCCCGAGCGGCTGCCCCTCTCCTGAGGGGCAGCCGCTCACGGTTGTGCGCGGTCCGCGCGTAGTCGCCCGTTACCCAGGCCGGGTGGCGCGCTCCCTATCCAGGCGCTGTGGAGCCTGGGGACCGCGTGCCTCCTCCTCATCTGGCAGCACCCCGCTGAGCGAGAGCGCGCTACGCTGCCTGCCGACCAGCACTGTCGGCGACGACGCCAGCCATGCCGGAAACCATCGTTCCCCTCGGACTGCTCGTGCTGGATCCGTGCTGATACCACGGGGTCCAGCAGGCCGATGATCTGCGGAAGCTGCCCCCAGCTCCACTGTCTTCACGATTTTCGAGAGCACCAGCGAGAGCCAGCGGATGCTGATCGGCCGGGCCCTCACCGGACTGGACGCTCGGTAGCGTGGAGGATGATGTCGGAGATGGGGCGGTAGTGGGGCGAATTATCTGTGGTCTCAGTTACCCCGCTGTTTCCAACAGTGAATTTCTCGCGGCGGCGCGTTGCCGCTGGATGCGGTTTCGGTTGACAGTCGCGCTATACGCAACTGTTACCGTTGGCAAACCAGTTCACTATTGTGTAAACCGTCGAGTCCCCGTAGAACCAGTGGGGTGACGATGGTTCCGACTCCCGCTTCGTCCGGTACCGCCTCCGGCAGCGTCCCGGAGAAGGAGGCTGCCGTCCGGATCGTCGGCCTGCACA
>Ga0070714_100002942_pt1 | contig 12613 bp, 14 predicted proteins | sample LARL83metaG_FD_65450 | JGI IMG/M metagenome (GOLD analysis project Ga0070714, IMG submission 65450) | Corn, switchgrass and miscanthus rhizosphere microbial communities from Kellogg Biological Station, Michigan, USA - LAR L8-3 metaG | ecosystem: Host-associated > Plants > Roots > Rhizosphere ... | reverse complement strand
TTCGTCCCCTATGTTCCGAGCTTCCTCAGGCAATCCTCAGCCCGCCGGGCCCCGCCTCAGCCGCCCACGTCGACGTACGACGCGGCCATGCCCGTCACCGTCGGCCGCAGCCGTCGGCCGGGCAGCCGCAGCGGCAGGTCGAGGGGCGCGGCGACCCGGACCACCACCATGTCCGGCCCGACACCGACCGCCCAGGCGAGGCCCGGGTAACGCGCCAGCGCGCCGGTCTGCTGGAGGTACGACGCGACATCGGCCCGCGCCTGCGCGGGATCCAGGGCCGCACGTGCGCCCAGCCCGCCGACGTACACCTGGTCGGTGCCGACCGCATCCGTGGCCGCCAGCGCAGCGCCGTCGGCGAGCGCGTCGAGGTCCTGCCTGCGCAGGTAGGCCGCCGAGGCGTCGACGACGACCGCGACGAGCATCGCGATGACCAGCGCGAAGCCGATGATCAGCACGCTGGTCTGCCCCCGCTCCCCCGGGCCCCGGGCGTGCGGTCCCGGCAGGACCGGTCTCATGGCCGGTCCTCCCGATAGCGGCCGTAGGGCACCCGATGCACCGCCTGCACGCGGATGCTGGGCGTGTCGCCGCCCAGCGCCGCAGGCACCAGGGGCAGCGGCACCGGGTAGCTGACACTGACCTCGACGGTCTCGCCGGGAGCCAGGCAGTTGCCGGGGTCGGGGTCACAGCTGAAGGTGACGCTGGCCCGGTCCAGGTCCAGGCGCTGGTCGTCCAGGGCCACCGTGGCCGCGGCGACGGCCCGCGGCCGCGCGGCCGCCTCCGAGGGGGACAGCACGAACGCCCGGCCGGCCGCCTGCGCGGCCGCGCTGACGGCGAACGCGGAACGCTGCACCGCGAACACCGCGAGGACGATGTAGAGCAGCGGCACCATCAGCAGGAGCGCCAGCCAGGTGAACTCCACCAGCGCGCTGCCGCGATCGGTCCGGCGGGTCACGGCGGACTCTCCGCCACCGCGTGCCCGGCGACCACCAGGTGCACCGGCGGTCCCCAGAGCCCCAGCGGCGGCACGTCGGCAGCCACCTCGACCTCGACGCCGGGCACGCCCAGCACCAGCCGGGTGCGGGCCGTCACGTCGGTCGCGAAGCGTCCGGCGACGGCCTCGGAGATCCGCTCCCGGGTCCGAGCCACCCCGGCGGCGAGCGGCTGGTCCGCGGTCGCGGCGTAGCGGGCGCCCTCCGACGCGGCGGCGACCAGGGTGTTGCGCACGTGCAGCACCAGCGCCACCTGCACGATGCCCAGGAACAGCGGCACCAGCACGAGCAGCACCAGCACGAAGTCCACCACCGCCGACCCGCGGTCGGTGCGGACCTGCCTCGGCAAGGTCAGCCCGTCACCGAGCTCAGCGCGTCGCTGAGCATGGTGGTGAGTGTGTCCCCGGCCACCGCCCACAGCGCGGCGACAAGGCCCGCGGTCATCACCGTGACCAGCACCCAGCCGGGCACGTCACCTCGCTCCGTCCTGCACCGGGCCAGCAGGCCGACCAGTCGTGTCATCTGAGCTCCTCTCACGGCGTCACCAGCCTCAGGCCCACGAGCCCGGGCCAGAATGCGAACAGCACGGTCACCGGCAGGATCAGGAACACCACCGGGACCATCATCGCGATCTCCTTGCGCGCTCCCGCCTCGATCAGCTGCCGCCGACCCGCCTCCCGGACGTCCGCGGCCTGGGCGTGCAGCACGTCGGCCAGGGGGGTGCCGCGCTCCACGGCGACGGCCATCCCCTCGGCGAACCGAGAGACCACCGGTAGCCCGGAGCGGGCCGCAAGCCCGTCCAGCGCCCGGGTGAGCGGTTCCCCGGTGCGCACCTCGGCCAGCACCCGTCCGAGGTCGTCGGCCAGGGCGCCTCGTGCCCGGACGACCACCCGGTCCAGGGCGGCGACCGGGCCCTCCCCCGCGGCCACGGACAGCGCCAGCAGCTCGGCGACGGACGGGAACTCCACCAGCACCTGCCGCTCGCGCTGCGCCACCTGCCCGGACAGTCGGTTGTCCCGGGCGAGGACGCCCACCATGAACGCCACCACGCACAGCACCAGCAGCGGCAGGGTCCGCCCCGGCTGCCGTAGAGCGACCAGCACGGAGACCGCTGCGACGGCACCGAAGGCCACCAACCCCCAGGTGACCTGCTGGATGCGGAACTCCTGCACGGTCAGGCGCAGCCCGGCGCGCTCCAGCCGGCGCCGCACCGAGCCGGCCCCGCCGAGCACGCGCTCCAGCCGGTCCGCCGCCGACCGCAGCAGCGGGCCGAAGACGGCCGCGAACGCGGTGCGCGGCCGGGCGGGCAGGGTGAGGGAGGGCACGGGCGCCTGCGGCAGGTCGCGCACGTAGGGCAGCACCCGGGCCGCGGGCGACGAGCGACGCAGGTCGAGCGTGCGGAGCCCGGCGACGACCAGGCCCACACCGGCAGCCGCACCGAGCAGTGCACCCCAGGTCACCGAGCTCATGACAGCACCCGCCGCTCGCGGGGCAACCTGCCGATGCGCACCATCAGCCGGTAGGCGACCAGGCAGCTCACGGCGCCGATGCCCAGCACGACCACCCCCGCGGGCGAGGCGTAGCGGGAGATCACCGGCCGCTGGAAGCAGAGCATGAGCAGCACCAGCCACGGCGCCGCCACCGCGAGCCGGGCACCGTTGACCGTCCACGCCTGTCGGGACTCCAGCTCGGCGCGCGTCCTGGCGTCCTCGCGCAGGTGCTGCGCCAGCGCGCGCAGCAGCCGGCCCAGGTCGCCACCTCCGACGTCACGGGCGATCCGCAGGCCCTCCACCACTCGGTCGCCGACCGGGTCGGCGAGCCGGTCCTTGAGCCGGTCGAGACTCTCCCCGAACCGTCCGGTGACCTGGTAGTCGGCGGCGAACGCCTGGAAGGAGCTGCGCAGCGGCCCCGGACCCCGGTGGCCGAGCTGACCGAGTGCCTCCGACAGCGACATTCCCGCGCGCACCGCCGAGGCCAGGTTGTCCACGGCCTCCGGCCACACCTCGGCCAGCTCACGCTGACGACGCCGGGCCCGGCCGTTGAGCACGGCGACCGGGAGGTAGCCGGCCATCACAGCGAACGCCAGCGCGACCGGCGCGGTGCCCGACAGCACCTCGATGGCCAGGCCGGCGACCACCCCGCAGCCCGCACACAGCGCCAGCACTCCGTGCGGGGAGGTGCCGGCGAGCCCGGCCCGGTCCAGCAGGTCGGCGAACCGGCCGCGGCGTGCGCGCGGCCCGACCGGGCGCGGGAGCGTGAACGCGGCCCACACCAGCACCAGGCCGACCCCGAGTCCCAGACCGACCAAGGCGCCCATCTCAGTGCGCTCCGTTCAGCAACGCACCGAGGTCGAGGCCGGCCCGGGCGTAGCGCTCCAGCCGCGGCGGCATGCCGGTGGCACGGACGAGACCCTCCGCCCCGCGCACGAACACCGACTCGGTCTCGATGGTGTCGTTCTCCACCCGGCCTGGCACCGCGACGATCTCGTTGACCCGTCGTACCCCCTCGGCGTCGATGCCGAGGTGCACCACGAGGTCCACCGAGGCCGCGACCGTCGGGACCACGAAGCGGGCGGAGATGTTCTCGCCCGCGAGCAGCGGCAGGGTACACATCTTCACGAGGGCCTCGCGGGCGCTGTTCGCGTGCAGGCTGGCCATCCCGGGCAGACCGGCGTTGAGGGCGAGCAGCAGGTCCAGGCACTCCGCGGACCGCGCCTCGCCCACGATCAGCCGGGAGGGACGCATCCGCAGGCTCTCCCGCACCAGGTCGCGCAAGGTGATCTCGCCGGTGCCCTCCAGGCCGCTCTGCCGGGTTTGCAGGGCCACCCAGTCCGGGTGGTTGAACCGGAGCTCGAAGACCTCCTCGGCGGAGATCACCCGTTCGCCGCCGGGAATCGCGGCGGCCAGGCAGTTCAGGAGCGTGGTCTTGCCGGCCTGGGTGCCGCCGGCGACCAGGATGTTCAGGCCGGCCACCACCGAGGCCTCCAGGAACCGCGCCGCCTGCCCGGACAGACTGCCCAGCGCGACCAGGTCCGAGAGCCGGGCGGCGCGGACCACGAACTTGCGGATGTTGACCGCTCTGAAACCGCGGGAGATGCCCTCGAGGACCACGTGCAGCCGGTGGCCGCCCGGGAGCATCGCGTCGACGAAGGGCTGGGACAGATCCACCCGGCGGCCGCTGCTCTTCAGCATCCGCTCGACCAGCTCCTGCACCTGGGCGGCGTCGAGGATGGTGCTGGTCAGCTCGTGCCGGCCCGCGCGGGCGACGAACACCCGGCTCGGGTCGTTGATCCAGATCTCCTCGACCGTCGGATCCTCGAGGTAGCGCTGCAAGGCGCCGAACCCGGAGACGCGTGCCAACAGCTCGGCGACCACCTCGGCCTGGTCGGCCACCGGTGCCACTGCGCCGGTCAGGCTGCGCTGGTCGTGCTCGGCCAGCAGCCGCTCGGCGAGCGCCCGCACGTGCGTGGTGTCGCGCTGCGGGTCGATGCCCTCGCGGCGCACCGCCTCGCGCAGCTGGGAGTCCAGGCTCTCCAGCAGCTCGCCGTGCACGTCGGCACAGGTCAGGTCCATGTCCCCCGCCTCACTCCGGACATCCGGCATCTTGCCGACGTACCAGACGCTGCGCCAGAGGCAGCGTCGCGGTCTGTGGACGAATGTGACTGCTGTGACGCCAGTGCCATCGAACGGCAGTCGACGGGCGGACGATGTCCCCCGACGGAGGCACCGCTCCGCGCCGACCTGCAGGTTTGGCCGTGCACGGGTGGGGAACAAGGAGCAACGCTTGGTGCAGCGACACGTGTGGGTCCCGTCGTTTCTCGGGAACGACGGGACCCACACCTTTGCCCGGTGGCTAGGGCGTGTCCCGCAAGTCTGTGGGGACGGGGTCGCGTAGCCAGATTCTGATCGCGGCGATGTCGATGGTGCCGCGGTAGACGAAGTCGCGTTTGTCGTAGCGGGTGGCGACCGCGCGGGTGTTGCGGAGCTTGTTGACTGCGCGTTCGACGACGTTGCGCTGCTTGTATGCCTGCGCGTCGAAGGCGGGCAGGCGGCCACGGGTCCCGCGGCGGCGCCGGCCGGGCAGCTGGTCGGCCTTGAGTGGGATGGTCGCCTTGATGCCGCGTCGGCGCAGATGACCGCGGATGGCCCTGGAGGAGTAAGCCTTGTCGGCCTGCACCTCATCGGGACGGCGCCGGGGCCGCCCCCGCCCGGGACGGAGCACGCAGATCTTGTCCATGACCAGCTCGAAGGCCAGCGCGTCGTGGCGTTGCCCCGCGGTCGTGACCGTGGTTACCGGCCGACAGCGGGCGTCGGCGGTCAGGTGGATCTTGGTGCTCAGCCCGCCGCGGGAGCGCCCCAACGCCTCCCGATCACGGCGTTTGCCCTGGCCTGGTTGAGAATTCGTGTCATTCGAGCCAGCCCCCTGTGAGCCCGTCGGGGGCGGCCTCGGCACGGGCGTCGGTGGTCACCGGTTCGCCCGGGTCCTGGCTCAGCGCGGTGTCCAGCACCGCCGCGGGCACATCACGCGGCGGTTCCTTGCGGGCGCCGGCGGCGTGGTGATGGGCACGCACCACCGTGGAGTCCACGGCCACCACCCACCGGTCCTCCACCCGATCGCAGCCGCGCTGCAGCTCGCCCAGCACCCGCGCCCACGTGCCGTCCGCGGACCAGCGGCGGTGCCGGTTGTAGATGGTCTTCCAGCGTCCGTATCCGGCTGGCAGATCCCGCCACGGTGACCCTGTCCGGGTCCGCCACAAGATCCCACTGACCACCGTCCGGTGGTCCTTCCACGGCCGAGCCCGACGCCGGCGCTGGTCGGGCAACAACGGCTCCAGCAGAGCCCACTCCTGGTCGGTCAAATCGTGTCGATCATGCACACGTCCTGACTACCGCACCCCACCCCGAACCATTTGCGGGACACGCCCTAGTCCTCGGCGTCGATCACCCGTCGCACCGAGTCGGGGTCGCGGCCCACGACCGTGGTCCCGTCGTCCGCGGTCAGGATCGGACGCTGGATCAGCACCGGGTGTGCAACGAGGGCGCCCACCCAGGCCTCCCGGTGCGCGGCGTCGGTCGCCATCGTGGTCAGCCCGAGCTGCTCGGCCACCGGTTCGCCGGTGCGGGCCAGGTGCCACGGCTCCAGGCCGAGCCGGTCCAGCACGGCTTCCAGCTCCGCCCGGGTGGGCGGGGCGTCGAGGTAGCGGCGCACGGTGTACTCGATGCCGGCCTCGTCAAGGGCGGCGGTTGCGGCGCGGCACTTGGAGCACGCCGGGTTGACCCAGATCTCCATCGGGGCGGTGCCTCCTAGCTGACCTCGAGCTCGGTGGCGCCGGTGAGCGCGACGAGCTCGTCGTAGGTGGTGCTGAACACCGCGGCCGGGTGCCCGGCTGCGGCCCAGATCTCGTCGTAGCGCCGCAGCGTGGGATCCAGGTACGTCGGGACCGGCGCCGGGTGCGCGATCGGCGACACCCCGCCGATCACCTGGCCGGTGTGCTCTCGGACGAAGTCCGGGCTGGCCCGGCGCAGCGTGGTGATCCCCAGCAGCCCGGCCACCTTGCCGGTGTCCACCCGGTGCGCCCCCGAGGTGAGGATCAGCACCGGCTTGCCGTCGGCGTCGAACAGCAGGCTGTTGGCGATGGCCCCCACCCCGCAGCCCAGCGCCTCGGCGGCCAGCGCCGCGGTGTGCACGGAGTCCGGCAGTACGACGATGCGGCCGCGCCCGCCGCGGGACTCCAGCTCGGCGCGGAACCGCGTGATCGAGGGGTGCTCGGAGGTCATGGGCCCGACTGTAGTGACCCCTCTCCGGGCTGCGCCGGCGCAGGCCAGCCGCCGGCTCCCGAACGGGAGCTGGGCGTCGAGGCGGCCGCCGGCCCGTCCGCTCCCGCCGGCCAGCCCGAGCGTGCCGAGGTACGGCGAGCCGGCCACCAGCCCGCTGCCCACCGCGAGGCCGCGCCGCTGCTGCGGGTGGCCGGTGTCGCGCTCGTCCGTCGATGAGGCCGTCATGGCTCGACGGTGCTCCGGGCTGGGATGCGCGGCCAGAGCCGGAGGTCCCGGGCGGCCGCGGCCACCGTGGCCGCGGGCCGCCGTCCCCGGTCGTGCCGGTTTCTCTTGCGGTCCGTCGGAGGGCCGGGGTAACGTGGAGGCGTTCGAACACGTGTTCGACATCTCCTGGCGGAGGTGACCTCGACCCCCACCTCCGCCAGGGCCTCCGGTGGGAGGCCCTGCCGGGAGACCACAGGGGTCGAAGGGGTCGAGCTGATCATCCGCGACGAGCTCGGAGGCTTGGGGAAGATGCGACGGTACGACGACCCCGTGGACGTGCGCAAGGGAATGGTGACGGGCGCGGGAGGTGCTCGTCTCGAGGCCCCGGAGCAGTTCGTGTGGCGGGGACGACTGTGGAAGGTGTGCGACGTGGTCGGGCACTGGGTGGAGACCGGGCCGTGGTGGCGGACGGCCGAGGCCGACCCCGCGGAAGCCGGGGCAGCAGCCGGCGGCCCCGGTGCGGAAGCCGGGGCAGCGGCCACCGGTGCGCCGCTCGACCTGCTTGCCGAGCGGGAGGTGTGGCGGGTCGAGGCGGCCCGCGGACGGACCCTGGCGAGCACGACCGGTCGGGGGGTCTTCGACCTGGTCTTCGACTGGGCCGACGGCACCTGGCAGCTCGTCCGGTGCGCGGACTGAAGGGGGCGAGCCGATGACCATCACTTCCACCGGGATCCCGCTCGACCTGCCCCCGGCGAGCTCCACCTATCTCCAGCGGGCGGCGCGCTCGCTGCGCGAGGCGATCACCACCACCGAGGTGCCCCAGCGGTACGCCCAGGCGCACGTCAGCGCCTTGCAGGCCACGGCCGCGCTGCTCGCCGCCCGGGCGACGCCGAGCGCCGGCCGGCCGAAGCGGGGCCGGGCCGCGCAGCGGAACGCCTGGGTGCTGCTCGCCGAGGTGGCGCCCGAGCTGGGGGAGTGGGCCGCCTTCTTCGCCGCCGGCGCCGCCAAGCGCGCCGCGGCCGAGGCCGGGTCCCAGCGGGCGGTGACCGAGCGGGAGGCCGACGACCTGGTCCGGGACGCCGACCGGTTCCTCGGCCTGGTGGAGCAGGCGCTCGGCATGACCCGACACGCTCCCTTCGACGACGTGCTGCCGTGCTGCCAGGGAGGGCCTGGCCGTGTCGCCTGACCCGTTCGTCCACCTGCACGTCGCCTCCGGCTACTCGCTGCAGTACGGCGCCTCGCACCCGCACGTGCTCGTCGAGCGGGCCCAGGAGCTGGAGATGGACACCCTCGCCCTGACCGACCGGGACGGCGCCTACGGTGCGGTGCGGTTCGCGAAGGCCTGCGTGCAGGCGGGGATCCGGCCGATCCTCGGCGTTGACCTGGCCGTCGCGCCCTCCGGGCTGGTCCCGGTGCCCGGGCTGGTCCCGGTGCCCGGGCTGGTCCCGGCGTCCGGCCCGTCCACCCGGACGCCGAGCGGCCCGGCGGCCACCCGGACGCCGGTCCGGGGTGGGACGTTCCGGGACCCACGGCTGCCCCGGGTCACCTTCCTGGCCGCCAGCAAGCGGGGCTGGGCGGCGCTGTGCCGGCTGATCTCGGCGACCCACCTGGCCGGAGAACGCGGCAGCCCGGTGACCACCCTGGAGCTGGTGGCCGAGCACGTCGCCGGCGGTGACGCCCTGGTCCTGCTCGGCCCCGCCTCCGAGCTCGGGCGGGCGGCCACCCTGCGGCGGCAGGACCTGGCGCACGCGGTGGTCCGTCGCTGGCGGGAGGTGGTCGATCCCGCCGACCTGCTGGTCGAGGTGGTCTCGCACCGGCTCGCCGGGTCCGGCCCGGGCACCTCCCCGCACGCCGCGCGGATGGCCGCCCTCGCCGCGTCGGAGAACCTCGAGACGGTGCTCAGCAACGCGGTCCGCTACGCCGACCGCGCGGACGCGCCGACCGTCGACGTGCTCGACGCCGCCCGCCGGCTGGTCCCCCTCGACGTGCGCCACCTCGATCGCGGCAACGCCGAGGGGTTCTTGAAGTCCGGGAAGCAGATGGTCGAGGTGGCCGAGGAGATCTGTCGGTTCGCCGGGCTCGGCCACGACGGCCGGGCCGCCCGCCGTCTGCTGGCCCGGACCCGGACGGTGGCGGACCGGTGTGCGGTCGACCCGGCCGCCGACCTCGGACTCGGGGAGGTGCACTTCCCCGAGCTCGAGGTGGTCGGCGGGGCCGCGCAGGCCACCGCCACCGCCGACCAGGTGCTGCGGGCCCGCTGCGAGGGCGCCATCGGATCGCGGTACGGCAGCGCACCGCGGCAGCGGATCTGGAAGCGGCTCGACGACGAGCTGCAGACCATCGGGACGCTCGGCTACGCGCCGTACTTCCTGACCGTCGCCGACGTCACCGACCTGATCAAGGACATGGGCGTGCGCTGCGCGGCCCGCGGGTCCGGCGCGGGCAGCCTGGTCAACTACCTGCTCGGCATCTCCGGTGTTGACCCGCTGCGCTACGGCCTGCTGATGGAGCGGTTCCTCTCGCCGCTGCGACAGGCGCTGCCCGACATCGACGTGGACGTGGAGTCCGCGCGCCGGCTGGAGGTCTACGAGGCGGTCCTGGACCGGTACGGCGGAGAGCGGTGCGTGTGCGTCTCGATGATGGACACCTACCGGGTGCGGCACGCGGTGCGCGACGTCGGAGCGGCGCTGGGCATGCCGATGGGTGAGGTGGACGCGATCGCCAAGGCGTTCCCGCACATCCGCGCCCGGGACGCCCGGCTGGCGCTGCGGGAGCTGCCGGAGCTGCGCGCCTCCGGGCTGGGCGAGGCGCGGCTCGACCTGCTGTTCCGGCTCGTGGAGCGGCTCGACGGGTTGCCGCGGCACGTCGCCGTGCACCCGTGCGGGGTGCTGCTGTCCGACGCGACGCTGCTGGACCGCACCCCGGTGGAGGCGTCGTACGCCGGGTTCCCGATGAGCCAGTTCGACAAGGACGACGTGGAGGACCTCGGGCTGCTGAAGCTGGACGTGCTGGGCATCCGGATGCAGTCGGCGATGGCGCACGCGGTCACCGAGATCCGTCGGGTCGACGGGGTCGACCTGGACCTCGACGACGAGACGCAGGTGCCCGTCGACGACCCGGCCACGTTCTCGCTGATCAGCCAGGCCAGGACCCTCGGCTGCTTCCAGATCGAGTCGCCGGGCCAGCGCGAGCTGGTCGGCAAGTCCGGGCTGGAGACCTTCGAGGACATCATCACCGACATCTCGCTGTTCCGGCCGGGGCCGGTGAAGAGCGACATGGTCACGCCGTACCTGTCGGCCAAGCAGGGCTGGCGGATGCCGCGGTACCTGCACGAGGACCTGCGTCCGATCCTCGAGCAGACCCACGGGGTGGTGGTCTTCCACGAGCAGGTCATCGAGATCATCGCCACGTTCACCGGCTGCACCCTCGCGGAGGCCGACGAGGCGCGGCGGGCGCTCGGCGACACCGAGGGGATGGCCCAGGCCAAGCTGTGGTTCTTCCCGCGGGCGATGGGCAACGGCTACCCCCGCGGGGTGGTCGAGGAGGCCTGGAAGGTGCTGGAGGCGTTCGCCTCCTTCGGGTTCTGCAAGGCGCACGCGGCGGCGTTCGCGCTGCCCACCTACCAGTCCGCCTGGCTCAAGGCGCACTATCCCGCGCACTTCCTGGCCGGGGTGCTCACCCACGACCCCGGCATGTACCCGAAGCGGCTGATCCTCGACGACGCCCGCCAGTTCGGGGTCGCGGTGCTCGGGCTGGACGTGAACGCGTCGGAGAAGACCTACGTCGTCGAACAGGTCGACCCGGCGGACGCGGGTGGGTATGGGATTCGGTTGGCGCTGTCGGAGGTCAAGGGCATCTCCGAGGCGGAGGTGGACCGGATCATCGCGGCCCGGCCCTACCACTCGCTCACCGACTTCTGGCACCGCGCCCGGGTGTCCCGGCCGGTGGTGGAGCGGCTGGTGCTAGCCGGCGGCTTCGACGCCGTCTACGGGATCGGCGGCACGGTCGAGGGGCTGGGGGTACGCCGACGCGGGCGGGTGACCCGGCGGGACCTGCTGCTCCAGGTCGCCGACCTGGACCGGCACGGCCGGGCCGTGGACCGGGCGAGTGGAGGTCGCGGCCTGTCCGGGCGGAGCCTGTCCGGGCGGAGCCGCCCCGCCGGCACCGAGGCCGCCGCCCGGGCCGGTGCGGCAGCAGCCCGCAACAGCTCCGACGCCCAGGAGCGCGCCCCCGGGGTCTGGGAGCAGGCGGCCCGGCAGTCCCGGGCCACCGGGACACCGCGACCGGTCACGTCGGTGCAGCTGGCTCTGGACCTGGGTGACACCCCGGCCGACGGGGAGGTCAGCGGACTGCCGGAGATGGACGACGCCGAGCGGGTCCGTGCCGAGCTGGAGATCCTCGGCCTGGACGTCAGCCGGCACGTGGTCGACTTCTACGTGCCGTTCCTCGACGCGCTCGAGGTGACCAGGTCGGTGGACCTGCTGCGCCGGCGCAGCAGGTCCGAGCTGCTGGTCGCCGGGGTGAAGGTGGCCACCCAGACCCCTCCGATCCGGTCCGGTCGACGAGTGGTGTTCCTGACCCTGGATGACGCGACCGGGCCGGTGGACGCGACGTTCTTCGAGGACGTGCAGGGCCCCTACGCGGCCACGGTGTTCCACTCCTGGCTGCTGGTGGTGCGCGGTGAGCTGCGCCGCACCGGCCGCCTCGGGGTCTCGCTGCGGGCCACCGGCTGCTGGGAGCTGCCGGAGCTGCACCGGATCTGGCGCGACCACGGTGCGGGGGATCGAGGGATGGCCGCGGTGCGGGAGTTCATGGCCGGGGCCCCGCGCGGCTTCGACGGACAGGCCGCGATCGAGGGGGCCGCCGAGAGCCGGTCCACCAGGCCGGTGATGGCCGACCCGCCCTCGGCAGATCGATCCGGGGCCGGTCGGTCCGGGGCCGGGTCGACCGCCGGTGGCATGGGCCGCCGCCGGGTGCTCGTGCACTCCAGCGGCTTCGCGATGTCGCCGTACTCCGATGTCCGCCCCGCGGGGGAGGACGCCAAGTCCGCGCCCCGCAAGCTGTGGCACTCCTCGCCGGGGAGCTCGGGAGGATGAGCGCCGGGGCACTAGGGTGTGCGGCATGTCGGCGGACCGGACAGGACCCAGCGTCGCTCGTCCCAGCGCGGCTCGGACGGCCGTGGTCTGGGACGCGCTGCGAGACGTGCTGGCCGCCGGGCCGGACCGCGCGTCCGTCGTGGACTTCGGCGGCGGCACCGGCGGCTTCGCGGTCCGGGTCGCCGAGCTCGGGCACCGGGTCACGGTCATCGACCCGAACCCGGACGCGCTGGCCATCCTGGCCCGCCGCGCCGAGGAGAGCGGGGTGGCCGACCTGGTGTCGGGCCGCCAGGGCGACCTCGCCAGCCTGCTCGAGCTGGTCCCCGCCGGCAGCGCCGACGTGCTGCTGTGCCACGGGGTGCTCGAGATCGTCGACGACCCCGCCGCCACGCTGCGCATCCTCGCCCAGGTGCTCCGGCCGCACGGCGTGCTCAGCCTGCTGGTCAACCAGCGGCACGCCGCGGTGGTCGCCCGGGCGATGGCTGGCCACTTCGGGCAGGCCCGGGCGCTGCTCGACCCGGGACAAGACACGTCACAGGACAAGTCC
>Ga0070714_100002941_pt1 | contig 12615 bp, 7 predicted proteins | sample LARL83metaG_FD_65450 | JGI IMG/M metagenome (GOLD analysis project Ga0070714, IMG submission 65450) | Corn, switchgrass and miscanthus rhizosphere microbial communities from Kellogg Biological Station, Michigan, USA - LAR L8-3 metaG | ecosystem: Host-associated > Plants > Roots > Rhizosphere ... | reverse complement strand
TGCGAAGTACCGCGGCAAGACAGTGATGCGCTCGGCGCGCGCGCCGCTGACGGCGAGATCCGCCAGTGAACTTCCTCTTTCCAGCGTCATGAGAGGCAGGAGAACGCCGCCTCTTAGAGATGCCGGCTGAGGGACGTACTTTGAGCCTTCAAGGAGGTCTTCCGACGAGGGAAGTACGAACGTGACGTCGACAGAACGCCGCAGAAACGTCGGCGCTTCGACGACGGTCTCGTCGATGCGCTCGGCAAAGCTGCGACCTCTGATCAGTCCTTGAGCGATCGCTAGCCCATACTGGACACGCGTCCGACCCAGAAGTTGAAGATGTGAGCTGACGGATAGAGCGACGGTTTCCGGCATCTCACCTGCACAAGGTACGTGGGTAGCCGGTCATCGCCGCAGCGGCAGGGTCGGCTCGTCGGCGACTCCGAGATCATGGTGCACGGGCCGTCGACTTTGACAGATGGCGGCGAACCGTTCAAGGCTCAGTCAGCATGACTGGCCGTTCGAAGCGTACGGTGCCGCTTCCGCGCGCGGCCCGGGATGGTCGTCCTATCACGTTGATATATCGACACCGAAAATGGACCTTGCTGGTCAGCTTTCGAAACTTGCTCTGCCTTAGACCCCGAGATCGAACCTCCGCAGCGCGGCCTTGTCTCAAGGCGACGCCGGCTAGCGTTTGCGTGGACGTAGCCGCCAAAGGAGAAACGTGGCGAGAAGCGTGCCCGTTGCTCCTAAGACAACGCCAGCCCAATTCCAGTGATCTGACGAATTCGCGAGGCTAACTGACGATTGAACCAAGACGATCAGACTAAGTACAAGAAGAAGCCAGCGCTGGAATCGATCTCCGAATCGCCTCGAAACGACGAGACTTAGTAAAGCACCGCCGAGCACGAGCAGCGTGATAGTCACGGCAGCCGCCGAGCTTGCGCCTGAACCGCCGACTCCTCACGCAGTCGTCCGTGAGTGGCGCTCCCTCGTTCGTTGACTGGACGGGCGCATCGCGGATCCTTAGCTGCAAGCAACCGGACACCGGAACATCCCTTTGAGCAACCACATTGTTGTAGTAAGGGCAACACGCGACGGAGCTTTAGGGCAGCTTTCGAACCTGGCTACACCTTGAGCGGTTATAACCGGCCGCTGAAAATACTCTGCCCGCAGTCGCTCAGCTGCTTTAGGGTTTCCGCTCGGAGCGCCAATCTGCTTCCCAGCTCGACGGCCGAGCGTATCGACTCTTACGCGTTCGAGTCATGCAGGGAAGGACGGCTCTCAGAGTGTGCCGGTGGGACTTCATCGCCTAGTTTGTTCTTAGATAAGAGCAGCTCTCGGATCGCCGCCACAGCATGCTCACCCGACGCGTCGCCGTTGCGCTGGGCGGCCTCCCGCACTTTCTCCAGGAACGCCTGCCGGGCCGCTTGTACCTCAGGTCGCTCGACCTTGGCATCCGTGATTACTGCTTGGGCAGCCTGCTGCAGTTCAGCCATCTCGGCGGGCGTTAGAGACAACCGCAGCCAGTTATACGTCTCGACCGCATGGACAACGAACTCACCGCCGGGCGTGTCCGTTTCGAAGGGCGCCCGGTTCCAGCGATCGATGTCGCTGGCTTGAACTTTCGGCGTCTCGCTTGGGGGATGTTCCATGTGGCTATTAGTGACAATTATAACTAGGTCGTTCCTGCTGTCAACCCTTTATATCGGGCCCATCCGCTGTTTCTTCCAAACTCGGCGTCCAAGGTCCACGGTCACGGTTAGCGCGACGGCGCCCAACGCCAACATCGCAGCTCTGCCGGCCGACAGTCCGTTCCCCGACGTCTGCAGCGACGAGCAAAGCACCAGATCAAGCGCAGCGAGGAGGCCTAGGGCTCCGGTAAGTACGAGCCCTACTTTCGCCGACAGGGGTGCTTGGAGCAGGCGCTGGGAATCGAACGTTGGTCTCATCCAAACAGCTGCGGCACCGACGACAGCTAGAAAAAGCGCACCGCCCTCGACGTGGTGCACAACTCTCCCAAACGTCGCGCCTATTGCCGCAAACAACACCGTGGCAAGCGCGGCGAATCCAAACGCAACGCCCTGCTGGCCTGGTGGGAACTCGAAAAATTGTAGCCAGGTATAAACGTTTTCCCGCTCGAGGGCGATTGCGTCATTGACGTACAGATGCGCGTAGGGCAAACCCTGGTCGTGGCTTGTTTCATACGCGGCGGTCCACGGGACAAACTTCGCCTTAGGAGGCCGACGCTGTGGCGGCCTGGAGCTCGGATCATCTAAAGTGGACAATCGAACATCAAAGCGCTGGCCCGCACAGTAGTGGCTGTCTGGCGCCCGCATCCGCACGTGATAGCTCGGGGCCACGAAAGCTAGCGGGGTGGGAATATGAAAGGTGTACGGGCGCTGCCCGAAGACTCGGCTCAGCGTCTTCGACTCCGTGTTTTCGTAGTAGGCGTCGTAGCTGTACTTCAGCACAAGCCTTTCGCCAGGGACAACCCCACGGAGCTCCGCGATCTTGATCGTGTTCGAAGAAAAGAAGGCAGCGAGCGCCCGCAGGTTGGCATTGTCATGGATACGAGCAAACACCGGTTCGGTATCGGCCCATTTTTCATCGCTGAACAACGCTCGAAAAATGCGCGTTGCCTCCTCTTGCGGAACGACTGGAATTCGTGACAGCGAAGCCTTTGCTCGCGTCATGAGTAAGCGTTCGAAGTCTCCAGGCTCGTCCCTCCGCTGCTCTTCTACGACACCCTCGCGTAGAGCGAAGGCTGTGTTAAAAGCCGCCTCAATTAGCACCCCATACAACTGGTGCGTCTCAATACGCGACAGGACTGGCAACGAACGTCCCGATGCGTCTTCTACATCAAGATTGTCGACGAGAACGTCGCGTTGGACCTGCGTCACAGGAACGAGAAGCGCCGTCTTTTCGTCAAACCTGAGTTTCGGCAACGTCAGGCTTAGTGACACAGACCGCCGGACGCTTGTTCGGTCGACATTGAACGTTTCGACGATTCGCTCAATCCAGCTTGGATCCCGGACGAGTGCCAGAAGAGTGCCAAGCGTTGCCTCGTCGTATTCGCGCACCGTTGCCATAAGGACAGGAATCTAAAGGGCCTAAGACCGATGTCAACCCTCGTCGAGGCTGGACAGCGTCGTCGTGTGCCTACTCGGTTCAATCGAGGACACCTCCACCGCGATGATTTCCGCCGACGTCGTCCGCCGCCGATCCGTCAGGGTCGCTGGGACGACCGTGAGCTTTGGCTGCGAAGCAGATCAACCGCCAATGGGCACAGACGGTTCGGTCGAGTACGACAGCGCGGCCTGCGCGTTCACGATCGCGTGGTCCGCTTCGCTGATGCCGCCAGCGACGGTGAGTATCAGCGCACCGGGCACCTATGAGGGCGACAGCATCGGCGACCTCAGTGGCACGAACCCCTAGTGAAGGTGATCCTGCAACCGCCGGAGTGAGCGAAACCAGAGCCCTCGAGGCGGTACCCGAGGGCTCTGGTTACCAAGCTAGCGGGGCTGCACGTGCACGAGCATTCCCTCGACTCTCTTGCTCAGTCCGCGTGTTCCGCAGAACTGGCCGTCCGCGAAGAACGGCGTCAGGCCTATGTCTTGAATGTTCGCCATGTACATCACGGTGTAGTGCGGCGCCGCCGTACCGGTTAGTTCGACCGCGAAGCCTTCGAGTCGGAGGCCTTGTCCTCGTGTTCCTATAAACGCTCCGTCGGCTTGGTAGGGAACATCGCCATGGTTCTCGATGTGCGCCATGTAACGAATCCCAAGATTGGGAACCGGTGGATTGATCTTTAGCTCGAATCCTTCGATCCGTCGCGACTGTCCGATCGTGCCGTTGAACTTGTCGTTCATCCAACCGACATCACCAATGTCTTGCAGATGGACGAGACCATCCAGCGGCGTCGTAGGCAGGCCGAGGGGGAATGGGTTGTCCAACGCCAGAGGCGCCGCTCCAAAGTTCTCCGGGTAGTGGACGTGCATAAGCAGCTTGAACGGCGGAAACGGGTAAATATCTCCAGGGTCCCCGGTGATGGTGTGCAGCGCGGTGGAGAGCTCCGGTGCGCCGAGCTGCACGATTCTCTCCATCGTGACCCCGCGTTCGTGGCGCATGTAATTGAGGAATAGTGTGCCGCACCCGATCGTCACAAAGTTACCGTCGTTGGGGTCGTTGTAACTGACGAAGTCTTGTCGTGGGCTGTTCAACCAGTTGCTGGCAGCCAACCATGTGTATCCGGGCGTGTTGCCGGTGAAGCCCGTGATGTCGTATGCGAGAAGACGTGACAATGCTTCTCCCTGACTTGAGCCGCAGTCCCAGCTCTTTCCCTGTGCAGCCATGAACACTTCGTCAATCTCCATGACTACGAGCGCATCGATCAGCGTCGTGTCGTTGCCAGAAAAGGCGTCGACCCAAATCGACGTGTTGTTGCATCCGCCATGCGTCGCGCCAGTCGTACCAACACGAATATGGATGTGGAACGGAACACCGATGTCCGGGTAAAGGACCGGGATGCCTGGGGGCGGTTCAACGCCGCCGAAGATCTCTTTCAGCTTCGTGTAATAGTTCTCGCAACTGTCAAGAACCGATCTCGCAAGTGCTTGGCCGTTTGGCACGTTGTCGTCGTGGGCGACCACGAAATGATCCGTAGTGCCGTCGATTACCGTGTTGACGGCAGCCGCTGCGCCGGCCCCCGCTGCAGGCGCCTCTCGGCCGACGGCGACCCTTCCCTCGTTGCGCTCCACCGCGATCTGAGGTACCGCGCTCGAGCCTGCGATCCGTTCAGTGGTGGACAAGGCCGACCTCCGATAGTTGATGCCCGCCCCGGCACAAACGAACTTTCCCAACGAGATGATCTTCCGCCCCGAATGATCCTTTTGTCAACTGAGTCAGACGAACGGCCATTAGCTCGAGCGCGATGTCTGTCAAGTCGCCGTTGGCGGCCCGTGCTCGAGTGGGCGATAGAAAGGTTGCAGGCGTGTAGCGTTTGAGGCAGGGGTCGACCTCAGAAGCGTTCTGAGTGTGGCTGCGAGCTGTCTATCGCTAGTAGTTCACGATGGTCCTTATTTGGGCGGCTGACTCCCACGCGTCTCACGCCGCCCAGGCTCGGAAGTCGTGGTTGCCGTCGCTTTCGCTATGCCCAACTCAATCAGACGTCGTTGCATCGCTTCCACGCTAACGTCAAAGCGTTCTGCCAACATCTCGACGCCTTCGCCTAACTCCAAGATCGCAGCGCGAACAAAAGTTGGAGGCATGAGCAGCTCAGCCGCGAAGCCGTCAGCCTGACGTTCACGACTCTTTACGCCGCCGCCGCCCCGAGCCGATGCCGCGCCGTGAGGCGAGCCATGCAACACCACGTGGCCAATCTCATGGGCGATGGTGAATCGTCGCCTGCGCTCCGGTCGATTCGGGTTGTAGAAAACAGTCCATGCTTCCGGGACACCTAGCTCAGGGTCTGTCATTGGAACAACAATCGCGTCTTCGCTCTGGTTCGCATCCTCTGAGAGCTCGATTCCAAGTTCGCGCAGGACAGGTTCCAACCTCACGGGCGCGGAGGTGATGCCCGCTCTCGCCAGAAGATCATCCACGAGCTTTGGTACTTGAGCTTTTGGTATTGCATACGGGGCGAGCGACTTTTCTGTTCGCGGCGGGTTCTCAAGGATGTGCTGCGGTGGCTTCTTAACGCGCCTCGCGACGGTTCCCTCCTTGGCTTCGATAAGGCGGTCTGCGATTTGTACGACCGCTCGCGTCAGCCACATCTCCGCCTGGCTCCGGGAACGGTAATCAGCCGGACCAACGCCGTGCACGCGTCCGCTCTCTAAGAGATCGTGCGCTTGATCGAATGACTTCTGCGACTCTGCCTCATAGACAGCGAACGTCTTTCCGCCGTACCGTTTCACCAGCGAGAACACCGGAACATCGCTTGGGCCGTCCGCGACGTAGATCATGTTCTCGAACGGCACACGACGTTCATCCTCTGGAATGAACGCATTCACATCGATGCTGGGGAACTTATTGCTCCCCTTGTTGATCTCGAAGATGGCACGCGTCTTAGCTGTGTTGTCAATGACGTAGCCGGTTTGACGGATGACTGGCTCAGTGTCGAGCGCACCCTGATGAGGAGTTGTTAGGTAACCCGGAAGCGCAACATGCTCGACAAATTCGCAAGCCCAGACTGATTCCACGTGCTCCGCGACTTGGCTTCCCATGATGATCTCACGCAATCCAGTGGACACGATGTAGTGCTCGACGGCTATCTCGTGGCGCGCGTAACGCTCATTCGTTTCGACAAGCCTCTTCAGGCTTGGGAAGAAGCCAGGCAAGCCGTCGCAGAACTTGACCTGCTGACCAAAGCTTCTAAGTGTCTGATTGTTGAGTCCTTCGAAGACACCCTCATTCACATAGGTCAACATGTGATTCAGGTAGAGAGTGTCTGCCGACACCATCTTCAAACCTTGCTGAAGGTAGACCTCCTTTAGACCATTGGCTTCATCCCAGAAAGTCGTTGGGTCCACGCCATAGTGCGCAAACAACGGCTCCTGCATGTAGCCGGGGATCAAGGTCTTGTCAAAGTCCCAGATCACCGCGATCACGTTCTGGGGAAACAGGGAAGGCATGGCCCTCACAGCCTACGCCTGCGCACGGACGCAGTCCCCCCTCGGCGGCGTACCGTCCCGGCGCTGACACTATGCTCACAGAGGCGGCAGAGGTCGGCGCACGAACCGGGGTTGACGCTCACAAAAAGCCCCGGCTAGCGGGGCTTTCAGGAATGGGCCTAACTGGGCAGCTTTCAAAAACGCCCCCGGCCCTTGTGACCCTCATCCACAGTCTCACCGAACCAGCGCTGAAGCAATGAAAGCCGCGGCGCCTCGAGTGACAAGCGCAAGCCGACACGACCACACCGCAGCCTCGGCCGCCAAACCCCGATCGAGCGTTTACAAACGCTCACCCGGAACAACATCCTCGCGTCCGACAGCTAGGCGGATTTGCGATGCGCGGTGTTTGCCCGACGAAAGGTCTCGTCGCGGCGCTCGCCGTATGCCTTCAGGAACTGCGCTCGCATGATTGTCGGCTCGTCGGCATTGCGGATCGTCCATGTCCCTCCGAAGAGGTCGCAGATCTGCTTGGCGAGCGGATGAATCTCATTGCCTTTGACCGAGACGGACTGCCACGCTTCGAGTGGCGTCGGCAAGTGAAGTTCGGCGTCGATCACCGTCCGGCGGATTTCGGCGATCGTGGGGAACTCGGTCGCGTCCGCAATCAGATCATCGACGGCGGCTTCGGTCGCTTCGCGGTCGAGGTCGCCGAGGTACTTCGTGTAGAGGCTCGCGGTCTGTTCCCGCATCGGCGTCTGTGGGAACGCGGCGATCAGCCGGCCGACTAGCCTCTTCGCGTCATGATCGTTCATGGCATCGAGTATCTCGACCGGCCCGGACAGCACCGGCTCGGATCGCCACTGAGCCGCACGTGGTTCCGACAAGCCTGGCCCTTCGGGGACATGCCAGAGCGGGTGCCCACCCAGGCGTCGATCTCGGCGCCGGTCTCAACCAGCTAGCGTGATTTGAACCCGCGACCTCCGGGTTATGAGCCGTCTGTTGCCAGGTCATGCAACGTATTCTTGCGCGTTTTGCCGTCGTCTCAGATCACCTAAGATCAGGTCACGTCGGCTAGCGCGGGCAAAAGTTTGGGCAAAAGTTCTCGCCTGAACTGAGAACACACCGCCGCCCGGTGCGGAGATGCGACTCCGGGCTGAGTCACCTGAAGGTCGGCGCCATCGGTGAAGACGCGGTGCGGGCGGGGCGATCACGATGCATCCATCGCAGTGAGAAACTTGTCTATCGCTTAGCCCGAGCGAGTGCGGTTCCAGCAGCACGTTCAAGCCGCCGGATCGATGCCTCCGTGAGGTCGTCGCACCAGATGGTTCCGAGAGCCTTTTGAAAGAAGACAGAGCGTTGGGCTTGTTGCTCCAGCCAGCTCAATCGGTCGTCATCGTCATTGACGTAATTCTCGAGTGGGCCCGCGCCTAAATGGCTGACCTCAGAACCTTGCGGCGCTCGATCTGCCAATGCGACGAGCCCGAGTTGAACGATGGCTTGGTCATCGTATACGGGCGCACCGCCAACCCAGAATTCAAGGGCCCACCAGTCCGGGTCGGAGGTCATGTCTTGCTCTCCCGCCGACTCGCCTGGCGTCCACCTCGCTGTTGCTCGCCACCACGCGTCTGCAATATCCTCGACGGTCGTGAGACTGAGAACTCGGTTCACGTCCCCGCTCTCGACGGCGGCTTCAAGCTCGGCACGTGTCGTCATTTTCGACCTCCTCTTCCTGGCTCACGCTACGAAAATAACTAGGAACAACGGGCTCGAACTGCTGAATCCGATGGACGGGACGACGCTGCCGACCCATAGGAACGGTTTACCGCCGCCAGCGACGGCCTGATCGCCTTTGTAGTCCTGTATCTCACCGGGAGTCGGAGTGTGCCTGTTCGCGATCCACTGAAACGCGGCGAAGAAATCATCGTTTGGAGGTTCGCATCCGCAATTCTTGAAAGAACGGAGAGCCTTCCTTAGTGCAGCCTGCCCTTGTTGGAACGCTTTGACGTGTCCGGGATCAAGGTCACCGTGATCTAACAGCTCGAAGTAGCGAGTTAGGACTCCGTGCGAGGCACCGCCCGTTAGCCGTTTGTTCGCGAAGGTGAGGCGGATCATCTTGTCCCACAAGTGCTGACACCGCGAGTTTGTCGTTCCGGCCAGGTCGTAGTTATTGACGGGATCTTGTCCTGCGTAGTCGTAGCTGTTAAGTGAACCGCCTTCGACGGGGTCGACCGTGAGGAAGCGACCGAGAGTTGGGTCGTAGGGGCGTGCGCCCATTTGGATGAGGTTCGAGGTGGTGTCGAGTTGTTTGTCGAAGCCGCCGACGTAGCGTTGGGTCGTGGTGTTGCTGGGGACGCTGTCATTGGGTGCGCCGAAGGGGTCGTACGTGTAGTTAGTCGTGCGCGCGCCGGTGTTGTCGGCGGTCGCGACGAGGTTTCCGTGTCCGTCGTCGTAGAGGTAACTGACGGTACTTCCTAGGGTGGGCGGACCAGCGTAATGGGCAATGTCGCCGCCGGGACCTTGCGTGTAGCTGAGCGTGATCGTGCCGCTGGTGTCGGTCTCGAAGAAGGGTGCTGCCATGCCTCCGTAGAGGTAGTGGGTGGTTGTGCTTGCGCCGGTGCGGGAGCGGATGTTGCCACTTGGGTCGTAGGTGTAGCTGATGCTGGTGCCTGAGTAGCTGCCGCCGGTGTTGCGGCCCCAGCCGTCCCAGCTAAGTGTGTCGCTGCCGCGGCCCGTCATGGCTCCGTCGCTGTTGTACGTGAAGCTGCGGGTTGGGCCGGTTTGGCTTGTGAGTTCATCGAGGCCGGGGGTTGTGCCGGGGCTGTAGGTATAGGTGGCGGTTGTGGTGAAGCTGCCGCTGCAGCCAGCCGTGGCTTCTTGGATTTGGGTGCGGTTGGAGTCGAGGTCGTAGCTGTAGTTGCGGCAGGTGCCGGAGGGCAGCGTGACTTGGCTTAGGCGGCCGAGGTTGTCGTAGATGTAGCCGGTCGTCTTGGTGGTCAGGCCGCCGCCAGTGCGGACTTCTTGGCTGATCTGGCCGTCCGCTGTGTAGCTGTAGCTGTAGTCGACGAGCGGGCTGGAGCTGCTGTCGGTGGGCACGGTCGAGGGGAGCGGGCTGCTGAGCGCGGTCGTGTCGTGCCGGTTGTAGCGGGCGGTCAGCTCGCCGGCCGGGTTGATGTCGTTCCAGCTGAAGGTGCCGTTCGGATACTGGGTCGCTTTCAGATTGCCGCGGTTGTCGTAAAAGAAGCTGTAGCTTCGGCTGGCAGGGTCTGTCATTCCGGTCTGCTGGTCGGCGGCGTCGTAGCTGTAGCTGGTCGTGTAGTTGGTCGAGCTGGAGAGGGCGCCGGTCGCGGCGATGCGGGTGAGCAGGTTGCCGTCGTCGTCGTAGGCGTAGCTTGTTTCGGCGCCGAGGCTGTCGACGCTGTCCTTGAGCCGGCCCGCTTCGTCGTACGCATACGTGTCGGTGCCGGCCGCGTTTGTCGCGGAAAGCGTGAGCCCCGCTGGGTCGTAGCTGAAGGTCGTCGCGGTGCTGTCGCCGGGCGCTTTCTCGCTGGTGAGGCGTCCCTCGGCGTTGTAGCTGTAGCAGGTGGTTCCGGCGCCGTCGGTGAGCGCGATTTGTCGACCGGCGTTGTCATAGACGCTTGTCTGCCCTGTGAGCCCGGCGACCGACCGCGTTTCGAGTTGGCCGGCCTGGTTGACGGCGCTTCCGCCGCCGCAGGTGGATGGCGGTGAGGCGGTGGCGCTAGCCGTGTAGTAGCTATAGGTGGTGAGGTAGTTGGAGTCGGGGGTGCCGCTGAGGTTGCCGCTGGAGTCGATCGTCGCCGACGCGTTCCCCTTAGGCATTACTTTCTGGGTGATGCGGCCGTAGCTGTCGTAGCTGTAGCTGGTGATCAGCTTGGTGCCGTCGGCGAGCGTGACAAGGCTGTAGTCGGGCTTGCCGCTGGTTGGGTCGGCGAAGTGATTGAACGCAACCCGGCCGGACGGGGAGACGATGGACGTTTGGTTTTCCCAGGCGGGTTGGAGCGCGGAGGCGGGGACGACTTGGTCGCTGATTGCGGGTGAGCAGGTGCCGCACGCCCAGCGGAGGTGGACTTCGGCGGGGCCCGTGTGTTCGTAGTAGTCGAGCTCGACCTTGTAGGTGCCAGCGAGGTAGGTGAAGCCGGGCGAACTGACTGTGGTGACCGTCTGGTCGTGCCAGTCATCGATCTGAACGAGCCGGCCAACGACGAGCCGCGCGCCCTCGTCGGAGCGCACCGAAAACGTGTACGCACCGCCGGAGGGCAGCGTGATGGTGCCGATCCAGCGGACGGAAAAGTTATCGCTGACGCCGAGTCCGGTGGGCCCCCCTGTCCCCCAGTTGAAGTCAACGGTGCTGTCGGTCTCGCGCAGCTTCGGTCGCCCGGCGAGGTTGATGTTGTCGAAGTACTCACCCTGCAAGCCCTGCAGCACGGGACCCGACGTGCTGGAGGTGCCGACCTTGGTTTCGTCGTAGCGGTAGGTCGTGACGGGCCGTCCGGAGCCGGGGTCGGGGCCTGTGACGGTGAGCGGGACGTTGTTGACGGTGTCCCAGCTGATGTCGGTGGGGTTGCCGGCGCCGTCTTCGCTCCAGGTTTGTTCGTCTTGGTCGTCGTAGCCGAACTCTGTGATGTTGCCGAGCGTGTCGTCGCGTTCGAGCACGTTGCCGTGCCCGTCGTAGAACACCTTCACGAGCTTCGGTGAGCCGGCGCTTTGTTGGCTGGGTGGCTCGATCGTCGTGTAGCCGGCCGCCGTACGGACGGAGCCGACGCTGAGAGCGCCGTGGGTGGCGCGGGTGGCGGTCGTGGAGACGCTGCCGGGCGTGTAGGCGAAGCTCCAGGTTGAGGTGGAGTCGGTCTGGTCGCTTACAGGCCCGTTGGCGACGCTCGAAACGCGGCCGCTGCCGTCATAGCCGACCGTGAGCGAGTGGCTGCTGTTGTAGCCGCTGCTCGCGTGCGTTGGGTCGAGATCATCCGCGTTTTGCAAAATGTGCACGCGGCTGCTGCTGTCGTAGCTGACGGTGGCGATGTTGCGGGTCCCGTCGTAGACGGTCGCGAGGCGGCCGCTGGTGCCGCTGCCGGCGTCGCCGATGTACTGCCAGGTGACCCCGTCCGGGCCCGTGATGCAGACGATCGCTGCCGTGCAGCCGGAGGAGTTGAGGCTGTGCCAGGTGAAGGTGACGCTTCTGCCTGACTCGTCGGTGATGCTGGTCACCTTTGACGGGTCGGTGGTCGAGAAGGTGTAGGTGAGTTTGCCGTTACCGGCGCCCGCTGATGCGGATTCGACGCTTGTGAGTTGGGCGAGGCCGGTTTCGCCGTCGGCGATGCCGAAGCTCGCGATCGTGTCGCCGCTCGTGTACGTCCAGCTGCCGTCGGCGTTCTTGGCGAGCAGGCTTCCGTCCCCAAAACCTGAGACGTAGCTGTTGGTTTGGCCGAGATGCAGGAAGCAGGTTGAGCTGCCGTCGGCGAAGACCGCCTCGACCGCGTCCAGGCGGCCGGTGCCGGTGAGCAGGTTGTCGTCGCGCAGCATCGCGGGCGCACCGGTTGCGGCGCCGGTGTCGAAGAGCCAGCCGGCGCCGAAGCCGCTGTCGGCGGTTTGGAGGGAGTTGTAGGAGATGCTGGCGCCCATCGCGCCGGCGACGGTCGGGTACTGCGGCCCGGGCAGCGAGACGAGCAGGTTGCCGTTCACCTCGTTCACTGCCAGTGGTCCGTTCGACCACATCGGTGAGGCGTCCGCGCCCAGATGCGACTGGTTGATCGAGAAGCTGCGGCCGCTGCTCCAACTCCCAGACCCCGACTTCCAACGCCAGTAATACGTCTGCCCATTCGTGAGAGTCCCTGCCGGCGGTGAGAAGGTGTTCGTCACCGGCAACGCCCCGGAGTCGCTCACCACCGAACTGAACCCCGAGTCGGAGGCAACCTGGAACTGATAGGTCGGACTCGACCCGGAGACCGGTTCGGCCCGGAACACCGGCGTCGTGCCGCAGGTCGTAAACGACGCCGATGCGGCTGGG
>Ga0070714_100002940_pt1 | contig 12616 bp, 9 predicted proteins | sample LARL83metaG_FD_65450 | JGI IMG/M metagenome (GOLD analysis project Ga0070714, IMG submission 65450) | Corn, switchgrass and miscanthus rhizosphere microbial communities from Kellogg Biological Station, Michigan, USA - LAR L8-3 metaG | ecosystem: Host-associated > Plants > Roots > Rhizosphere ... | reverse complement strand
CCGTCAACTGCCGCTCGTGGATGAACGTGCCCTTCACGCTCGCCGATGCGCGCCTCGATGAGTCGTTCCTCACGGGCGCGGGTGCCGCCGGTCTCGCCAACCTCGCCGGGCATCGCTCGGTGGGCGGAATGCGCGCGAGTCTCTACAACGCCATGCCGCTCGCCGGCGTGGAGGCGCTGGTGGCATTCATGCGGGACTTCGCGCGCCGCCACGGCTGATGTGCCCATGCCCTTCCGCATCCTCACCCTGAATCAGATCAGTCCGCGCGGTCTCACGCGCCTTCCGGCGAGCGGCTACGAGGTCGGTACCGCGGTTGCCGATCCGGATGCGATCCTGCTGCGCTCCGCGGAGCTCAACGACAAGCCCATCGCTGCCTCGGTGCGCGCCGTCGGACGTGCCGGGGTCGGTGTCAACAACATTCCGGTGGCGGAGCTCAGTCGCCGTGGTGTGCCGGTGTTCAACACCCCGGGGGCCAACGCCAACGCCGTCAAGGAGCTGGTGCTGGCGGGGCTTTTCCTGGCGGCGCGCAATATAGGTCCGGCGTGGCTCTTTGCCCGCGACCTGAGCGGCGATGATGCCGCCATCGAAGAAGCGGTGGAGGCCGGCAAGAAGCGCTTCGTTGGCTTCGAGCTTCCCGGGCGAACACTCGGCGTCGTCGGGCTCGGCGCGGTCGGCGTCGAGGTAGCGAATTCCGCACTGGCGCTCGGCATGAAGGTGCTCGGCTACGACCCGCAGCTCACCGTGCAGCGCGCCTGGCAGCTCTCCTCGAGCGTGGAGCAGGCGCTGTCGCTCGATGACCTGTTCGCGCGTTCCGATGCCATCAGCGTGCACGTGCCGCTGAATGAGGACACACGCGCGCTGGTGAATGGCGCACGGCTCGGGGTGATGCGCGCCGGTGGCACCATTCTCAACTTCGCGCGCGCCGCGATCGTGGATGAGGCAGCGGTGCTGGCAGCGCTCGATCAGGGCAGGCTGCACGCCTACGTGTGCGATTTTCCCAAGCGTGCGCTCAAGGAGCATCCAGGGGTGATCACGCTCCCGCACCTCGGCGCGTCCACCGGGGAGGCGGAGGAGAATTGCGCCATCATGGTGGTGGAGCAGCTGCGCGATTTCCTCGAGAACGGCAACATAAGGAACAGCGTGAACTATCCGGAGGCGATATTGCCGCGCGTACCGAACACCACGCGCCTCGGGGTCGCGAACCGCAACGTCCCCAACATGGTGGGGCAGATCTCGACCTGCCTCGCGGCCCAAAACATCAACATCGCCGACCTGCTCAACAAGTCCCGCGGTGAATACGCGTATACGCTCATCGATGGCGACGGCATGCTCGGTGCGGAGCTGCTGGCACGCATTCGCGCGATCGATGGCGTGCTCTCGGCGCGTATTCTCTGAAACCCATGCTTCGGCGCCCTCCCGCTTCCCGAGCCCGTCGCCGCGTTGCGCGGAAGCCGCCCCGCACCCCGCCTTCGACCCCGACCTCCGCGCCGGCTGGGCCGCACGGGCTCGAGGATGTGCGCGGCCGCATCGACGCGGTCGATGAGCACATCCATCGGCTGCTCAATGAGCGGGCACGTCTCGCGCAGCAGGTGGGCATCTCCAAGGCGGACGACGGGCATACCGTGGACTTCTATCGGCCGGAGCGCGAGGCGCAGGTGCTGCGCCAGGCACGTGCGCGCAACGCCGGTCCGCTGCGCGATGAGGAGGTGCTGCGGCTCTTTCGCGAGATCATGTCGGCGTGCCTCGCGCAGCAGGAGCCACTCAAGGTCGCGTTTCTCGGACCGGAAGGCACCTTCACGCAGACCGCGGTGCTCAATCACTTCGGCCACTCGGTGCGCGCGCTGCCGCTCGCCTCGATCGATGAGGTGTTCCACGAGGTCGAGGCCGCCAACGCCGACTTCGGGGTGGTGCCGATCGAGAACTCCACCGAGGGAACCGTCAATCACACATTGGACCGCTTCCTCGGCTCGCCGCTCAAGATCTGCGGCGAGGTGGAGCTGCGGGTACGCCAGCACCTGATGGGCGCCATGAGCGAGCTGTCGCGCATCCTGCGCGTGTGCTCGCATCCGCAGTCACTGGCCCAGTGCCGGCAGTGGCTCGAGGAGCACCTGCCCGGAGTCGAGCAGGTGCCGGTCTCCAGCAACGCAGAGGGAGCGCGGCGCGCGCGCGACGAGAAGGGAACCGCCGCGATTGCGGGTGCGACCGCAGCAGAAGTTTACGGGCTCAAGGTGCTGGCGGCGGAGATCGAGGACCGGGCCGATAACACCACGCGCTTCCTCGTGCTCGGTCGCAAGCTGTTCGCTCCGAGCGGTGAGGATCGGACTACGCTGCTGGTCTCCGTCGGGCACACCGATGCACCCGGCGCGCTCTATCGGTTGCTCGAGCCGCTCGCACGCCACCGGGTGAGCTTGACGCGCATCGAGTCACGCCCCTCGCGTCGTCGCAAGTGGGACTATGTCTTCTTCATGGACCTCGAGGGACACGCGCAGGAGCCGCACGTGGCGCGCGCGCTCGCAGCGCTGAAGAAGCGAGCGTCGCTGTTTCGAGTGCTCGGTTCCTACCCGCGGGCCGTGCAGTGAGCGCACCGCCGGTCCGCCACTGGCGTGTCGCCCCGGGCGGCACGCTCAGTGGCATGCTCACCGTGCCGGGGGACAAGTCGATATCGCACCGTGCGCTCATGTTGGGAGCTCTCGCCGCGGGCGAGACCTGCATCACCGGGTTCCTCACGAGTGACGACTGTCTGGGGACTGCGCGCGCGCTCGCAGCGCTTGGTGTACGCATCGAGCGCCCGGCGGAGACCGAGGTACACGTGCATGGCCGCGGCAGGGGCGGCCTCGCACCATCTTCGTCACCGCTCGATCTGGGTAATGCCGGCACGGCCATGCGCCTCATGATGGGAGTCCTCGCGCCTCAGAGCTTCGACTCGACACTGATCGGCGATGCCTCGCTCATGCGACGGCCGATGGAGCGGGTCGCCGAGCCCCTGCGCAGGATGGGCGCACGCATCGAGACTCAGGAGGGACGGCCGCCGGTCGTCATCCACGGTACTCCGCAGCTCAAGGGTCTGCGGTACAGCCTCCCTGTGGCGAGTGCGCAGGTGAAATCGGCATTGCTCCTCGCCGGGCTGTCCGCGAGCGGCCGCACCGAGCTCACCGAGCCCGCGCCCTCGAGAGACCACACCGAGCGGATGCTGCGTGCATTCGGGGTAGACGTGGCCCAAGAGCGTGGGGTGATCAGCCTCGAGGGCGGACAGGCACTGCGCGGCGCCACCGTGGCGGTCCCGGCGGATTTCTCCTCGGCCGCTTTCTTCATCGTCGGCGCCGTGCTCGCCGCCGAACGGCCGCTCACCCTCACGAACATCGGCGTCAATCCGACGCGTACCGGGCTCCTCGAGCTGCTGCAGCTCATGGGCGCAGACATCCGAGTCCTGCCACATACCGGCACGATCGGACATAACGCGGAGCCGGTCGCGGACATCGAGGTGCGCGCGAGCGCGTTGCGCGGCATTACAGTGCCGGAGGCCCTGGTGCCGCTCGCGATCGATGAGCTGCCGGTGTTCTTCATCGCCGCCGCGGCGGCACAGGGGGACACCCTGGTGCGCGGTGCCGGGGAGCTGCGGGTGAAGGAGAGCGATCGTCTCGCGGCGATGGCCGCGGGTCTCGGTGCACTCGGGGTCGAGCATGAGCTCCTGCCCGATGGGTTGCGGATCCGCGGCAAGGCAGATTTCTCCGGAGGGGCCATCGATAGCCTGGGCGATCACCGCATCGCCATGGCATTCGCGATTGCAGCGCTGCGCGCGCGCGCGCCGCTCGAGATCGCCGATGTGGCGAATGTCGCGACCAGTTTTCCTGGCTTCGAGGAATGCGCTCGCCGGGCCGGCTTGGGCCTTAAGGCGCTCTGAGGGACACTGTCCCGATGCCGAAGCCCGCCGCCTGTCCCATTGTCACCATCGACGGTCCAAGTGGCTCGGGCAAGGGCACGATCAGTCGCGCGGTCGCGCGAAAACTGGGGTGGCACCTGCTCGACAGCGGCGCGCTCTATCGCCTGGTTGCACTGGCCGGGTCCGCCGCCGGTCTGCCGCCCGAGGACGAGCCGGCCCACGCGGCTCTGGCGCGGCGCATGGACGTGGCTTTTACCGTCGCCCCCGATGGGAGCGAGCGCATTTCGCTCGATGGACGGGATGTAACCGGCGATATCCGCTCCGAGGAAGCCGGGCAGGGCGCCTCCCGGGTCGCGGCCTGGCCCGGGGTGCGTCAGGGGCTGCTCGCCCGGCAGCGGGCCTTTGCGGTACCCCCCGGTCTGGTGGCGGACGGCCGCGATATGGGCACCGTCGTCTTCCCGGGCGCGGAGCTTAAAATCTTCCTGACCGCCACCCCGGAGGAACGGGCGGTCCGGCGGCATAAGCAGTTGAAAGACAAGGGGTCCGGTGTTAGCCTTCCGGCCCTTTCACGCGAGATAGCCGAGCGGGATTTAAGGGATCAGACCCGTGAGGTCGCCCCACTGAAGGCGGCGCCCGATGCCTGTGTCATCGATTCGACCGGTCTTTCGGTCGAGGCGGTGGTGCGGCGGGTGCTGGAACTGGGAGCCGCTCGTCGCTTGTGGCCCTAGGGCCGCTCGTCGCGATACGCATGGGAGCAGGATGTCCGAGGGAAGGCACGCGCAGGAAGCGGGTGCCCGTTATGTTTTCCTGGACCGCAGCGGAAGGCGGTTCCAGTACACACACACGCCATCTGCGGTGGCATCAGTGAAGGTATGACAGAAAGTTTCGCCCAGCTATTCGAGCAGAGTCTCGCCAACCAGCGCATCCGCCCGGGGATGATCCTCACCGGGCTCGTCGTCGAAGTCACCAGCGACGTCGTCATCGTCAATGTAGGTCTGAAGTCCGAAGCCGTCATCCCTCTCGATCAGTTCAAGAACGAGCGCGGGGAAGTCGAGGTCAAGGCGGGTGAAGAGGTCGAAGTTGCACTCGACTCGGTCGAGGACGGCACCGGCGAGACACGCCTCTCGCGCGAGAAAGCCAAGCGCGCCCGCACCTGGACACGCCTCGAGGAGGCTTTCAACAAATCCGAGATCGTGACCGGAATCATCACCGGACGCGTCAAGGGAGGCTTCACGGTCGAGATCGAGAACGTGCGCGCGTTCCTTCCCGGCTCGCTCGTCGACGTGCGCCCGGTGCGCGACACCTCCTACCTCGAGGGCAAGCCGCTCGAGTTCAAGGTCATCAAGCTCGATCAGAAGCGCAATAACGTCGTGGTCTCGCGGCGTGCGGTGGTGGAGCAGGAATTCTCCGCGGAGCGCTCGGCGCTCATGGATAACCTGCAGGAAGGCGCGGTGGTGCGCGGTACGGTCAAGAACCTCACCGACTACGGCGCGTTCGTCGATCTCGGCGGCATCGATGGGCTGCTGCACATCACCGACATGGCGTGGAAGCGCGTCAAGCACCCCTCCGAGGTCGTCAAGGTGGGCGATGAGATCGAGGTGCGCATTCTCAAGTTCGATCGCGAGCGCTCGCGTGTCAGCCTCGGTCTCAAGCAGCTCGGTGCCGACCCCTGGCAGAACATCGCCCGGCGCTATCCACCGAGCACGCGCGTGTTCGGCAAGGTCACCAACATTGCCGACTACGGCGCCTTCGTCGAGATCGAGGACGGCGTCGAGGGTCTGGTGCACGTCTCGGAGATGGACTGGACCAACAAGAACGTCAACCCGGCGAAAGTCGTACACACCGGGCAGGAAGTCGAGGTCATGGTGCTCGATGTCGACGAGGAGCGGCGGCGCATCTCGCTCGGCCTCAAGCAGTGTCAGGCGAATCCGTGGAAGGAGTTCGCCGAGAACTACAACCGCGGCGACAAGGTCGCCGGCCAGATCAAATCCATCACCGATTTCGGCATCTTCATCGGGCTCCCGGGCAACATCGACGGCCTGGTGCACCTCTCGGACATCTCCTGGGACCAGCCGGGAGAGGAGGCGGTGCGCAACTATCAGAAGGGCCAGCAGCTCGAAGCCATGGTGCTGTCGATCGATCCGGAGCGCGAGCGCATCTCGCTCGGCATCAAACAACTCGCCAAGGATCCCTTCTCCGCCTACATCGCCGACAACCCCAAGGGCACGATCGTGCGCGGGGTGGTCAAGGAAGTCGATGCGCGAGGCGCGATCATCGATCTGGGTAACGGCATCGAGGGCCAGCTGCGCGCTTCCGAGCTCGGGCGCGATCGCGTCGAGGATGCGCGCGCGGTACTCAAGGTCGGCGAGCAGGTGGAGGCCAAGTTCACCGGTGTCGACCGTAAGTCGCGCACCATCTCGCTGTCGATCAAGGCGAAGGAAGCCCACGAGGAAGCGGAGGCTGTGCAGAGCTATCGCTCCGAGACGGCCACTTCCGGCACCAGCCTCGGGGATCTGCTGAAGGAGCACATCGGGTCCGGAGAGAGCCGCTGATCACGCATGACGAAGTCCGAACTGATCGAGATCATCACCGCCAAGCAGAAGCACCTGCCGGCCAAGGACGTCGAGCTGGCGCTGAAGCAGATTCTCGAGATCATGAGCGATGCGCTCTCGCAGGGAGAGCGCATCGAGATCCGGGGCTTCGGCAGCTTCTCGCTGCACTTTCGGCCGCCGCGTCAGGGGCGCAATCCGAAGACCGGCGAGGCGGTGGCGCTTTCGGGCAAGCACGTACCGCACTTCAAGCCGGGGAAGGATTTGCGCGAGCGGGTGAACGACGGCGCCGGCCGTCCGATCCGCGACTGACTACTTAACCCTCGCAACAGCCGGCAACCGGCGCTTTCTGGCTGTTCGATACGCGGACCTGCTATCGTCCTCAGTTGTGTTCGAGCTGCCTCCACTGCTTCTGGCGCTGGCCTTCATCCTCGTGGGTCTTGCCGCCTGGTTTCTCGGCCGCCGCAACGGACCGGCGCGCACGGTGCGCCTGCCGCGTGACTATTACGTCGGTCTCGATCACCTGATCAACGATCGCTTCGACCATGCGGCCGAGATCTTCGCGCGCATGGCCGAAGCCGATGGCGATGCCGCGGAGATCCAGTTCGCTCTCGGGAGCCTGTTCCGCAGGCGCGGCGAGGTCGATCGCGCGATCGCCATCCACCAGCGCCTGCGCAATCACGGCAGCACGGCGCTCGCCGATAAAGCGGCATTCGCTCTGGCGCTCGACTATCAGAGCGCCGGGCTCATGGACCGCGCCGAGCGCGTGCTCGAGGAGCTCGCCGCTTCGCGCGAATACCGGCACGCCGCGCTCGATCACCTCGAGCGCATCTACGAGGCGCAGGGCGACTGGGCGAAAGCGCTCAAAGTCTTTCACGAGTTGCCGCAGGCAGTGCAGCTCGAGCGCGCGCGGGTAGCCGCGCATTACTTGTGCGAGCTTGCCGAGCACGCCCTGCTGCAGGGTGACACCGGACGAGCGCGCACACTGCTGCGCCAGGCGCGTACTCATGAGGCGCAGCTGCCGCGTGCCGACATGCTCACCGCGCGCATCGCCGAGCAGGCCGGGGATCTCGGCAGCGCGCTACCGCTCTATCTCCATGCGCTCGAGACCTCCCCCGGGCTCGCGCTCGAAATCATTCCGGCAGTGCTCGCCATCGCCCGGCAGAAGGGCAATGGCGGCATGCTGAGCGAGCTCAGCCAGCGCCTGCGGCAAAGCGGCGAGGTGACACCGCGCCAGCTGGCCTGGTTGCTGGCCACCGCCGTGCCGCCCGAGCATGTCGCAGAGCTGCCGGGCATCACTTCACAGCTCGGCGCGGGCGTGGATTCGCTTGCCGAGGCAAGCTCGCTCAGCACACTGCTCACGCGCATCGGTGAGGCGGGCGGGCGCTACCAGTGCGATGACTGCGGACTCAACAGTGTGCGCTGGTACTGGCGCTGTCCGAAGTGTCACGCCTGGGACAGCCTGCGGCCGGCGATCTTCAAATGGGCCGAGCGCTCCGAGCATGCGGTGCGGGTGTCCTGAGACCATGGAAGCTGAGGAGAGACTGCGATGAGGCCCAGTTCGAGACCGGTTATCCGCACTGCCGTGTTTCCGGTGGCGGGACGGGGCACGCGCTTCCTGCCGGCTACCAAGGCGAGCCCGAAGGAGATGCTGCCGGTCGTCGACAAACCGCTGATCCAGTATGCGGTTGAGGAGGCACTCGCTGCGGGTGCGCAGCGCCTGGTGTTCATCACCGGCGCCGCCAAGCGGGCCATCGAGGACCATTTCGACTCCGACCAGGAGCTCGAGTTGATGCTGCAGCAGCAGGGCAAGAGTGGTCTGCTCAACCAGTTGCGCAGCGTCCTGCCCTCGTATGCTTCCTGCATCTACATCCGTCAGGCCGCCCCGCTCGGGCTCGGGCACGCGGTGCTTTGTGCGCAACCCGCCGTGGGCGCGGAGCCCTTCTTCGTGCACCTCGCGGACGACCTCATCCGCAGCGAAGTCGCCTGCCTCGCGCAGATGGCGCACGTGTACGAGGCCAAACGGGCCAGCATCCTCGCGGTCGAGTCGGTACCGCGCACCGACACCGACAAGTACGGCATCGTCGCGGTGGAGGCCGACCGCTCCGTCACGAGCCGGGTGCGCAGCATCGTCGAGAAGCCCAAGCCCGCCGTCGCGCCCTCGAACCTTGCCGTGGTCGGCCGCTATGTGCTGGCGCCCGCGATTTTCGAGCACCTCGAGCGCATCGGCCGTGGCGCGGGCGGGGAGATTCAGCTCACCGATGGGATCGCCTCGCTCATGCGCGAAGAGGCGGTGTACGCCTATCGCTTCGCCGGCAAGCGCTACGACTGCGGCAACAAGCTCGGCTATCTGCAGGCGACCGTGGAGTACGCGCTCGGTCACGAGGCGCTCGGGCGTGACTTCCGCCGCTACCTTCAGGGACTGGACATTCCGGCAGCGGCGGCCGCCGCCGTCGCAACGCGCCCGGCTCCCCTGGTCGAGCCGGCCGCAGGGACGGGGCAGTCCTATGCCGGTCCCGACCGGCGCCGCAACAATGGTGCCGGTGCACGGCGCCAGTCCTCGCGCGCGAAGGGAGCACCGCGCACGGGCGGCGGACGACGCCGCAGTGCGCCGGGCGCGGGCGCCTCCTGAGCGCACAGGCTCAGAAGACCAGCGTAACGACGACGAAGTCCTGACCACTCCCTGGACGCGGACGGAAGCCGCTCCTTCAAGGCAGCCAGACCGTAACGAGTGCGCCGCCGCCTGCGCGGTTGGCGAGGCTCAACGTGCCGCCGTGCGCCTCGATGATCTCCCGGCACAGTGTCAGCCCGAGCCCGGTGCCCGCGGGCTTGGTCGAGTAAAAGGGCAAGAGTGCATCGCGCAGCGTGCCATCGCTCAGGCCGCTGCCGCGATCGCCGATCTCCAACCGAAAGCCCGGCGACGCTGCCTGCACGGCGACGGTGATCTCCGCCGCCGGTGAGCCGGATTCAGCGGCATTCTTGAGCAGGTTGATCATGACCTGCTCCAACTGGCTCTCATCGAAGCTCGCCGGCTCCTGAGGTACAGCTCCCTCGATGCGAAAGGGCGCGGTTCCTTCCAGGCGCGCCAGGAAGCGTTCCCAGGACACCAGCGTCGGGCGCGGCTGCGGCAGTTTGGCAAAGCGTGCGTAGCCGTCGATGAAGCTCGCGAGGTGAGCGGCCCGTCCAGCGATGGTGGTGAACACCCGCTCGAGTTGCGCCTCATCCGGCTGCTGCGCCAGCAGGCGCCCGGAGTGGGCGAGCGATGTGATGGGCGCGAGCGAGTTGTTGAGCTCGTGCGCGATGACACGGATCACCTTCTTCCACACGGCGACTTCCTGAGCCGCGAGCTCGCGCGTGAGCTGTTTCAGCAGCACCAGTCGATGCGGCCGGGCGTTGAGCAGGAAACGGCGCTGCATGAGGTGGTACACCTGAGCCTCGCCGGCGATCTCCATGGTGAAGAGCGTATCGCCGGTGCCGGCGAGCGCCTCGCGCAGTGGCGCCGGCGAGTTCTCGAGCACCGTATCGAATGCGAGGCCCTCGAGCTTGTGGCCGGCGTGCAGCAACTGTCGCGCTGCGAAATTGCTGTAGATGACACGGCCGCCATCATCGGTGAGCACCAGCGCGAGCGGTGTCGCCTGGATGACGGTATCGAGCAGCAGCTCGCGCTGATAGAGGTCCAGCCGCTCGCGGCGCAGCACATCGCCGAGGGAGTTGTAAGCCTTACTGAGTGCGCTGAGCTCGGCATCGGATGTGGCAGCGATGCTCACACTGAAGTCGCGATCGTGCAGGCTGACGATGCCATCGCGCACCGCGCGCACCACCTGGATCCAGGGCCGGGCGCTGCGCTGCGCAAGCCATACGGCGAGCGGTGCCATGATGGCAATGCTCAATAGTGCGGCCGCTGCCGGCGGCAACCAGCGAACCGCGACGGCGGTGAGTACCGCGGCGAGCACGGCGGTCACGGCCAGCGCCGCGGCGGTGCGCCCGGCGAGTGACCAGCGCAGCATCAGGAGACCGGCGGCGACCGGAGGATGTCGCTGCGCACGCCGAGCTTCTCCATACGCCGATAGAGTGCCTGTCGCGACATGCCGAGCTCGCGCGCCGCATGCGCAATGACACCGTTGGCGCGTGCGAGCGCCTGCTCGATGGCGCTGCGGTCGAGGTGCAGCGCCTCATCGGCGCCCGGCGCGGGCGGCAGGTTGAGCGCCGCGACGCCGATCTCGCTGCCGCCGGCGAGCAGACACGCACGGCGAATGGCGTTTTGCAGCTCGCGCACGTTCCCTGGCCACGGATAACGCAGCAAAGCCTCCTCGGCCGCGGGCGCCAGCGTAAAGCCGCGCTCGAGGAAGTGATGGGCGAGCGGCAGGATGTCCTCCGGCCGCTCGGCGAGTCCGGGCACCTCGAGCTCGATCACATTCAGCCGATAGTAGAGATCCTCGCGAAAGCTGCCCGCCTGGATCGCCTGGCGCAGGTTGCTGTTGGTGGCGGCGATGATGCGAACGCTCGTGCGTCGCGTGAGGTTGGACCCGAGGCGCTCGAATTCTCCGGTCTGCAGCACACGCAGCAGCTTTGCCTGGCCGCCGCCGCTCAGGGTTGCGAGCTCATCGAGAAACAGCGTGCCGCCGTCGGCTGCTTCGAAGCGCCCGATACGCGCGCGCGCCCCGGTGAAGGCACCCGCCTCGGTGCCGAAAAGCTCCGCCTCCATGAGCTCATTCGGCAGCGCGCCGACATTCACTTTGAGGTAGGGACGCGCGCAGCGCTCGGAGTTGGCCTGCACGATGTCCGCCAAGACCTCCTTGCCGGCACCATTGGGACCGAGGATGAGCACCGGTACTTCCGCACGCGCCACCTGTGTGGCGATGCACGCCACGGCATGCATCGCTTCGCTCTCGTACACCAGGCCACGCAGGTCGAAACGCTCGGCAAGCGCGCCGCGTGCCTCGCGCCGTGCGTTACGCAGCTGCGCCGCCTCCGCGCGCGCAGTACGCAGATCGAGAAGGTTGCGCACGCTGGTCAGCAGCCGCGCATCGTCCCAGGGCTTGGCGATATAGTCGGCTGCCCCCGCGCGCACCAGCTCGACCGCGGTCTCGAGGTGCGTCCAGGCAGTGAGCAGCACGATGGGCAGCTCCGGAAAGCGCGCGCGGATCTCGCGAAAGAGCGCGATGCCCTCTTCACCGCTGGTCGCTTCGCGCCGGAAGTTCATGTCCTGGATCACCAGGTCCACGCTTCCCTGCGCGAGCACGCTGAGCCCCTGTGCCGGAGCGGCGGCACTCAACACCCGCGCTCCATGCAGGCTGAACAGCACCTCGAAGGCGGTGCGCACCGCCTCGCTGTCATCGATGACCAGGACGGTACGTTGGGCGAGACTCGACTGCAGCGAGCCTGCGGAGACGCTGCTCATAGCGGAATGCTAACACCCGCGCGGGGCGGCGCTCTCACACGGTGCGCGTCGCCACCGAGGGCGGCACCGCCGCGGCGCGGCGCGCCGGCTGCCAGGCGGCCAGCTGCCCGATGCCCCAGAGCGCGAGCACACCGCCGATGAGGTAGTACAAATCGAGGCGCGGCAGCGCATAGTGCAGTGACAGCCAGTAGCCGGCGGCGAGCGCGAGTGTGCAGCCGAGCAGGATGCCGGCGCTGGTGATCAGGCCATTCTCGATGAGAAAGTAGCTGACGATGTCGCCACGGCGCGCGCCTACCGCCCGGCGTGTACCGATCTGCCGCGTGCGCGTGCTCACATTGAAGGTGGCGAGCGCAAAGATCCCGAGGCAGGTGATGGCAATCACCAGCCCGGTGACCGTGAGCAGGTAGATTTCCATGGAGCTGTCGCCCAGATAGCTCAGCTTCTTGAAGTAGCTCAGCGGCCGTACAAAGTTGATGACCCGGTCGGGGTTGGACTGGGCGAGATGCGCCTCGGTGGCACGCATCAGCGCATCGCGCTGGCCGGGTGCGGTGCGCACCAGATAGCGCACCACGATGAACTCGTCCGGCATCCGCGGCAGAAAGAACACCCAGTCGGGGTGCGGGCTGTCCGGGAAATTGCCGATCACCGTGTCGACCACGCCGATGATGGTCGCCGAATGGTTCATGGCATCGAATACCTGCTTGCCGAGCGGACTCTCGTGCGGAAAGAGATGTTCGCCGAGTGCGCGGCTGACGATGATCTGCGGCACGAAGCGCGAGATGTCGC
>Ga0070714_100002939_pt1 | contig 12619 bp, 13 predicted proteins | sample LARL83metaG_FD_65450 | JGI IMG/M metagenome (GOLD analysis project Ga0070714, IMG submission 65450) | Corn, switchgrass and miscanthus rhizosphere microbial communities from Kellogg Biological Station, Michigan, USA - LAR L8-3 metaG | ecosystem: Host-associated > Plants > Roots > Rhizosphere ... | reverse complement strand
GCCATGGCCACGGGCGATGTTAAGGAGGATGCCCACCGACAGGAGCGCGATCACGAGGCTGGAGCCGCCGTAGGAGACGAACGGCAGCGGAATCCCGGTCAGCGGCGCCAGTCCGAGCACGGCGGCGATGTTGATTGCGGCCTGCCCGGTGATGAGCGCGGTGATCCCGGCGGCAAGCCGCTTTCCGAACGGGTCGCGGCAGGTGAGGGCGAGCCGGAGGCCGGCATAGGCGATCGCGCAGTACGCAAGCAAAAGGAGGGAGATGCCGATCAGGCCGAGCTCCTCGCCGATCACCGCGAAGATCATGTCGGTGTGCGCCTCGGGCAGATAGCGGTTCTTGAGCACGCCCTGGCCGAGCCCGCGCCCGAAGACGCCGCCCGAGCCGATGCTGATCAGGGCCTGCACGTTCTGGAGACCGTTGTTCGTCGGGTCCTTCCACGGGTTGAGGAAGACAAGCAGGCGTGCGCGGCGGTACGGCGACGCCCACGAGACGATCGCTGCGAGCGAGAACACGATCCCGCACGCGGTCGCGAGCGTCGGCAGCGGCGTACCGGCGACGAGCAGCATCGCGCCGACCATGACGACGATCGTGATCACGGTGCCGAGGTCGGGCTCGACGAGGATCAGCACGCAGAAGAGGCCGATGAGGAGCCCGAGCGGCCGCGCGAGATCCTTGAGCGTGCGCGGCGGCGGCTTGCGCGCGAGGTACGCGGCACACCAGACGACGATCGCGAGCTTCGCAAGCTCCGACGGCTGGAAAGCGGCCGGGCCGAAGCCGATCCAGCGGCGGGCGCCGTTGACGCGCTCGCCGATCGCGAGCGTCGCGAGGCAGAGCCCGAGTGCCGCGACGACGAGCCCGGGCGCAATCGTACGCAGCTTGCGGAAGTCGCTCCGCGCGGCGCAGATCATCAACGTGATGCCGATCAGCGCGTAGGCGGCCTGGCGTTCGAGGTAGCCCGCCGGGTTCGCGTGGCCGAGCGCGGCCGACGACGAGGTCGCGCTGTAGACCATCACCAGACCGAATGCGGTCAGCCCGAGCGGGACGAGCACGAGCAGCTGCCGCTCGAGCGAGTGGGGTTTCTTGCGGGAGCTCATGCGAGCTCCTCGACGAGGCGGCGGAACGTGTCGCCGCGCTGCTCGAAGTTCTCGAACTGGTCGTAGCTCGCGGTGGCGGGCGAGAGCAGGACGACGTCGCCCGGCTCGGCGTCCACGCTCGCGTGTGCGAGTGCGCGCGCGAGCTCGCCGTCGCGGGAGTACGCGCGTCCGGCGGCGTCGAGCGCAGCGGCGAGCTCGTCCGAAGCCTCGCCGACGAGATAGATCGAGCGGACGTTGGCGGGCAGCTCGCGCGCGAACGCGGCGAAGTCCTCGCCCTTGAGCGAGCCGCCGAGGATCAGGCGCAGCGGCGCGTCGTACGAGGCCACGCCGCGACGCGCGGCTGCGGTGTTCGTCGCCTTCGAGTCGTTCACGTAGCGCACGCCGCGCAGCTCGCGGACGAGCTCGAGCCGGTGCGGGACGCCCGCGAACGTGCGAAGGGCCTCGGCGATCGCGCCGTCGTCGACACCTGCCGCACGCGCTGCGGCGGTCGCGGCGGCGGCGTTCTCGCGGTTGTGGACGCCGGGGATGCGCGGCTCGGCCGGCAGCGCGTCGTCCGCGGCGAACGCGATCCCGTCGAGCCCGAAGCCGCGCGGCACGACCTTCGTGCGTGCGCGCTCGAAGATGCGGAGCTTCGCGTCGCGATATGCCTCGAACGTTCCGTGGCGGTCTAGGTGATCCGGCTCGAGGTTGAGGAGCACGGCGACGTCGGCGCTGAACTCGTGCACGTCCTCGAGCTGGAAGCTCGAGAGCTCGCACACGACCGATGTGCCGGGCTCGATCTGCTCGGCGACGTCCGTGAGCGCGCGGCCGACGTTCCCGGCGACCTCGACGCGGCGCCCGGCCGCGCGCAGGATGGCGCCGAGCAGCTCGGTCGTCGTCGTCTTTCCGTTCGTGCCGGTGACGCCGATCAGCGGATTGCCGCGCAGGAGCCGGTAGCCGAGCTCGACCTCGCTCCAGATCGGGATCCCGCGCCCGCGCGCGGCCGCGGCGAGCGGCGACTCGGCCGGCACACCGGGGCTCTTGACGACGAGCTCGACACCCTCCAGCAGCGATTCCTCCTCCGATCCGGAACGAACTTCGACGCCCGCTCCGGCGAGCCTCCCCGCGTCCGCGACAGCGGCCCGATCCGCGGCGACGACCTCCACCCCACGCCGCGCAAGCGCGAGCGCCGCCGCCTGTCCGGAGCGCGCGAGCCCGATCACGAGCGCGCGCCGCGGCAGCCACTCCGGTGTCCCCTCCGGCCCTGTCCCGGTCATGACGAACGCCTCCCCCCATGGGGGGCGTGAGGGCCCCTGCACGAAGCGTACGGGGGCGGATGTGACGGACGTGTGCCGGCTTCCGTGCGGATGCGTGACAGTTCGGCGCCGGAGCGCCGCATCCTTACGCGGCGGGCTCGGCGCGGCCGTCGGGGCGGAGGACGCGTGCGACCTCGGCGTCGGCCGCGTCGGCGCCGACGAGCAGGTCGATCGAGGCGTCCGGGAGCGGCAGGACGGGCAGCTCGCCGAGGAGGTAGTCGAGCCGCGGGTCCGCGAGCTCTGCGATCAGCTGTTCGAGATCGTCGACCGACGGCTCGAGCACGACGATCTCGTCGAAGCCGCCGAGCCGTCCGAGCGACGCGCGCGCGGCCGCCGCGCCGAGTACCGCTGCCGTCGTGCTCACCGCTGGCCGAAGTAGTAGCGGTAGTAGAGCGCGAAGCCGGCGGCGCAGAGGATCCCGGTGACGATCCAGAAGCGCACCATGATCTTCGTCTCCGACCACGCCTTCATCTCGAAGTGATGGTGGATCGGCGCCATCAGGAACACGCGCCGGCCGCGGTACTTGAACACGAAGACCTGGATCATCACCGACAGCGCCTCGATCACGAAGATGCCGCCGATCAGGAGCAGGAGCAGCTCGGTGTGACGACGCGTCATGATCGCGAGCCCGGCGAGTGCGCCGCCGAACGCCATCGAGCCGGTGTCGCCCATGATCACCTCGGCGGGGTGCGCGTTGTACCAGAGGAAGCCGATCGCGGCGCCGACGAGCGCCGCACCGAAGATCGCGAGATCGAGATCGGTGAGGTTGCGGTGTGCGGGCACCGAGCTCGAGCGCAGGAACGAGACGATGTTGATCGCCGTGAACGTGAAGACCGCGATGATCCCCGTTCCCGCGGCCAGCCCGTCGACGCCGTCCGCGAGGTTCGTGCCGTTCGACGTCCCGGCGATCACGACGAAGATGAACGGATACCAGGCGTACGAGAGCGGGATGTTCACGTTGAAGATCGGCAGGAACACGCTGTGCTGGATCTGCAGGTGGTCGGCGACGATGCTGACGATCACCGCGACGATCACGAGCAGCAGCATCTTCCAGCGGCCCGAGAGCCCGAGCGAGCGCCGGTGCGTGAGCTTGATGAAGTCGTCGAGGAAGCCGATCGCGCCGCACGCGAGCGTCGCGAACAACACCGTCAGTCCCTGCAGCGTGTAGTGCGACACCGAGAGAAACGCGAGCGTCGACGCGAACAGGATCATCAGCCCGCCCATCGTCGGGGTGCCGGACTTGGCTATGTGGTGCTCCGGCCCCTCCTCGCGGATGTGCTGCCCGAACTCGTTCTTGCGCAGGAACGCGATGAAGCGCGGCCCGATCAAAATCGACACGATCAAGGCGACGAGCGCTCCGATCAGGACTCGGGTCACGGTGCGGGCACTCCGGCGAGCGCCTCGGCGACGACCTCGAGCCCGACCGACCGGGAGCCCTTGACCAGAACGACGTCGCCAGGGCTGAGCTCGGCGCGGATCCGGTCGAGCAGCGCGTCAGGATCGTCGAGCGCCGGCGACCAGTTCGACGCGGTCACGTGCGTCGTGTAGAGCTTCGCCATCGGGCCCACCGCAAAGACGTAGTCGATGCCCAGCTCGCGCAGCAGCCGCCCGATCTCATCGTGGTAGGCGGATGCGTTCTCACCGAGTTCCGCCATTTCGCCGAGAATCGCGATCGTCCTGCGACCCGACGCGCGCTCGACTGCGTACTCGAGCGCCGCCCGCATCGCGACCGGGTTCGCGTTCCACGAGTCGTTGATCAGCAGGCCGCCGCCGGGTAGCTCGCTCTCCTGCGAGCGCCACCTCGAGAACGAGACCTCGACCGGCCCGTCCGGGAGCGGGACCCCCAGCGCCTCGCAGACCGCCAGCGCGGCCACCGCATTCGCCGCCTGATGCCGAGCCGCGAACGCGAACTCGATCTCCCGGCCGCCGTACTGCACGTACGCGTGACCGTCGCGCACGGCAACCTCGGGCGCGTCGAAGCGCCTCACGTCGAGGCCGGACGGGATGAACGGCTCGAGCACCGCCGCGTCCGCGGGCACGATCGCGATCCCGCCCGCGGGGAGCGCCTCGAGCAGCTCTGCCTTCGCGCGCGCGATGCTCTCGATGCTCCCGAGCAACTCGAGGTGTACCGGCGCGATCGCGGTGATGACGCCGACGTCGGGCCGCGCGAGCTCGGCGAGCGCGCGGATCTGCCCGCTCCCGCGCATGCCCATCTCGGTGACGACGACCTCCGTGTCCGGCTCGATGCGCGCGAGCGTGAGCGGAAGCCCGATCTCGTTGTTGAACCCGGCCTCGGCCGCGACGAGCCGGACGTGCGGGCGGAGGAGCGCTGCCACGATGTCCTTCGTCGACGTCTTTCCGACCGAGCCCGTGATTGCGACGACGCGCGCTTTGCTCCTGCGCCGGACCGCGCGGCCGATCGCCGCGAGCGCAGCGAGCTCGTCGTCGGGCTCGAGGGTTGCCGCGGCGCCGTTCCTGCGCGCGTCGTCGAGAAACGCGGCGCCGCCGCGGACGGCGACGAAGAGGTCGCCGGGCGACACACGCCGGGAATCGATCTCGACGCCCGTCACCTCGGCGGCATCGCCTTCGATCCTGCCGAGGCTCCGCAGCTCCTCGAGCGGCAGCGGGATCAGGTGCGCGCTCCCAGAGTCCGCAGCGCTTCGCGCGCCGTCTCGCGGTCGTCGAAGGGCACGGTGCGGTCGGCGAACTCCTGGCCCTGCTCCGCGCCCTTGCCGGCGATCAGCACGACGTCTCCATCCCCCGCGAGCTCGACCGCATGCGCGATCGCGAGCGCGCGGTCGGCGACGACCTCGACCGGCGCCACCGCGCCGGCCACGATCGCGTCGACGATCGCCTGCGGATCCTCACTGCGTGGATTGTCGTTCGTGACGATCACGACGTCGGCGAGCTCGGTGGCGATCCGGCCCATCTGCGGCCGCTTCTCGCGGTCGCGGTCGCCGCCGCAGCCGAAGACGCAGATCACGCGCCCGGACGCGAGCTCGCGAACCGCGTGCAAGAGCGTCTCGAGCGCGAACGGCTTGTGCGCGTAGTCGACGATCACCTCGAACCGCTGGCCCTCGTCGATCGCCTCGAAGCGACCGGGCACACCGCGCACGGACTCCAGCCCGCGGACGATTGCATCGTCGTCGATCCCGAGCAGCCGTGACGCCGCGATGGCGCCGAGTGCGTTCTCGGCGTTGAAGCGGCCGCGCAGCTTCAGCTCGATACCGGCGAGCGCGTCCCCACCGACCTCCGCGTCAGCGGCGAACCCGAAGGTGAGCGCGTCGGGGAGCTCGGCGGCGAGCCGCCGTCCGTACTCGTCGTCGATGTTCACCGCGGCCGGCGGATTCCCGGTCACGAAGAGCTCGCGCTTCGCCTGGAAGTAGTCCTCCATGTCGGCGTGGAAATCGAGATGCTCGTGACTCAGATTCGTGAAGACGAGCGCCGCGAATCGCACCGCGTCGAGGCGGTGCAGCGCCGAGGCGTGCGAAGACGCCTCCATCGCGACCGAACGGTCGCCCGCATCGAGCATCTCGCGGAACAGCCGTTGCAGGTCGATCGCCTCGGGCGTCGTGCGCTTGACGCCGCGCCGCTCGCCGCCGACCCGCGCCTCGATCGTGCCGATCAGCCCCGGCCGCCTGCCCGCAGCGGCGAGGATCGCGTAGAGCAGGAACGTCGTCGTCGTCTTGCCGTTCGTGCCGGTGACGCCGGCTACCTCGAGCTCATGCGTCGGCCGGTCGAAGAAGGCGTCGGCGGCGGGGGCCATCGCTGCGCGCGCGTCGGGCACGACGAGCTGCGGTACCGCGACAGCGAGCGGACGCTCGACGACGAGCGCGACGGCACCGAGCTCGACCGCCTCGGCGGCGAAATCGTGGCCGTCGGCGCGGGCTCCCGGCACGCAGAAGAACGCCGTTCCCGGGACGATCGCCCGCGTGTCATAGGCCAGCTCCCACACCTCGACCGGAGCGCGCCCGACCACGTCGACCGCACCGACCGCGGCGACGAGGCGCTCCAGATCCATCATCGCGAGGCGAAGTTTACCGAGGCATCCGGCGGCTCCCGGACACCTCCGTGACCACGAGGCGAAGGTGCCCGCGCCGCGGACTCACATTCGGCGGGCGCCACCGGAAGACATCCGCGTACAGGCGGGCGAACGCCTCCTCCACACGCTGGGCCTTCGTCACGGCACCTTCTGGTCCGGCGGTACTTCGAGGTACTGGAGGTCGAAGCCGGCAATCTGCGCGAAGGCGGGCGCCGCGACGATGCCGCCGAAGATCGCGCCGTGCGGCTCGTCGACGCTGACGAGCACGACGAGGCTCGGATTGCTCGCCGGCACCATGCCGACGAACGTCGCGACGTACTTGCCCGGCTCGTAGCCGTTCGGCCCCGGCTTCTGCGCGGTCCCGGTCTTGCCCGCGACCGAGTAGCCGGGAATCTCGGCGCCGACGGCGGTGCCCGCGTCCGAGACGACGCCTCTCAGCATCTGCAGCAACGTGCCGTCGACCGACGACGAGAGAATGCGGCGCGTGCGCGGCGCCGGCGGCTTCTCGCCCTGAATGTGATCGACGAGGTGGGGCTGCACCCACGTACCGTCGTTCGCGATCGCGGCGTACACCGACGCGAGCTGGATCGCCGTCACGGAGATGCCCTGGCCGATCGGCACGTTCCCGATCGTCGAGCCCGACCAGTACGACGGCAGCAGGCCGGGGCTCTCGCCCGGAAAATCGATGCCGGTCTTCTGGCCGAAGCCGAACCGGTTGATCCAGCGCTTCAGCCGCGTCTCCCCGAGCAGGTTCTTCGCGATCGTGACTGCGCCGACGTTCGACGAGCGCTGCAGGATCTGCGCGACCGTCATCGTCTCCGTCCCGCGCGGCTCCGCGTCGTGAATGCGCCGGTCGGCCACCTGGATCGAGTACGGGAGCGTGAACTTCGTGGCCGGCGTGACGAGATGATCCGACAGCGCTCCGGCGATCGTCACCACCTTGAACACGGAGCCGGGCTCGAAGAAGTCGCTGACAGCGTGGTTGCGCTCGAACTTCGCGGCGACGCTCGGGAACTTGTTCGCGTCGTAGGACGGCGCCTCCGCCATCGCGTAGATCGCACCGGTCTTCGGGTCGAGCACGATCGCGGTCGCGTCCTTCGCGTGCCACTTCGCAACCGTCTCCCGCAGCACCTCCTCCGCGTTCGCCTGGATCTTCTGGTCGATCGTGAGGAAGGCCGCCTTGCCGGGCCGCGCGGGAACGGTGTGGTCGACGCTGATCACATGGCCAAAGGGATCGCGAACGACCGTCTGGTCACCGGGGCGGCCGCGCAGCGAGTTGTCGAGCTGGAGCTCGAGCCCGGAGAGCCCGTTGTTGTCGACACCCGCGTAGCCGAGCACCTGCGCGGCAACCGACTTCTGCGGATACACGCGGCGCTCCTCGGGATAGAACCCGAACCCGGGGAGCTTCCGCTTCGCGAGCCTCTCCGCGACTGCCGGGTCGGCCTTGCGCGCGACGTAGACGAATCCGAGCGCGCGATTCGCGAGCAGCGGATACACGAGGCGCTGCTTCACGCCGAGAATGCGCGCAGCGACCTTCGCCTCGGTGCGCGGATGCGAGACCTGGCGCGGATCGGCGAATACCGTCGTCGCCTGCTCGCCGAGTGCGAGCGGCGTGCCGACGCTGTCGAAGATCGTGCCCCGCCCCGCGGGCAGGACGACGGTCGCCTTCGTCTGAATCTGCGCCAGCTTCGAGAGCGACGACGCGCGCACGGTCGCGAGCCAGCTCGCACGGGTGAGCAGCGTTCCGAAGACGAGCAGGATGCAGAGGAGAAGGAGGCGGATCCGCGAGTTGACGACGCGCGCCACTAGTGATGCGCGAGGTCGAGGTAGCTCGTATCCGCCGCCTGCGCAGGCACGAGCCCGAGGCGGTGTGCGGCCTGCTGGATGCGGAGCGAGGAACCGGCGCTCGAGACGAGCGACGCAAGTGTCTGGTTCTCCGACTGGAGCTGGAGCTGCTTCTGGTTCTCGTTGTTCAATGCGATGTTCGCGCGCAGGACCGCGACGTTCAGCGCGACGACGCCGGCGAGCAGCACGGCGAAGAGCGAGATCCAGACGATGCCGCCGGTGAGCCGCCGTCCTTCCGTGCGCCGGCGCGGAGCCGCACGCGACTGCGGCCGCGGTGCGCGCCGGGCCGGCTGCGCCGCGACCTCGTTCGCGAACCAGTCGACCGCCGCCACTACGTTTTCACCGCCGCTCGCAGGCGTGCGGACGAGGACCGTGGGTTCGCGGCCACCTCCGCGGCGCTGGGCTTGACCGGGCGGCGCTCGATCGCGCGGAGCTCGGGCTCGTTCCCGCAGACGCACACGGGGAAATCGGGCGGGCACGTGCAGCCGCGCTCCTTCTCGCGCAGGAACTGCTTGACGATGCGATCCTCGAGCGAGTGGAACGAGATCACCGCGAGCCGGCCGCCCGGGCGCAGCATCGCCAGCGCTGCCGGAAGCGCAGCCTCGAGCGAGCCGAGCTCGTCGTTGACTGCGATGCGCAGCGCCTGAAACACGCGCTTTGCCGGGTGGCCCTCGCCGAAGCGCGCGGGCGCCGGGATCGCGCCCTTGATCGCGTCGACGAGCTCTCCCGTGCGCTCGAAGGGGTGCTCCTTGCGCAAGCGGACGATCGCGCGAGCGATCTGCTTCGAGTAGCGCTCTTCGCCGTACCGGCGGAAGATGGTCACGAGCTCGCGCTCCGGCCACTCGTTGACGACGTCGGCCGCTGTCAGGTCCTGCGAGGTGTCCATGCGCATATCGAGCGGCGCGTCGACCGAGTACGAGAAGCCGCGCTCTGGCCGGTCGAGCTGCATCGACGAGACGCCGAGGTCGAGCAGGATCGCATCCGCCTGCACGCCGTTCTCGGCAAGCTGCGGCAGGACGACGCTGAAGTCGCCGCGCAGGAGGCGGGCCTGCACACCGGCGCGCTTCTCGAACCGCTCGAAGTACGTCCGTGCGGTCGGATCGCGGTCGATCGCGATCAGCTTGCCGCGCCCGTGCAGCTCGCCTGCGAGCAGGGTCGCGTGACCGCCGGCGCCGAACGTCGCGTCGACGACGGTCTCGCCCGGCTGCACGCCGAGCGACTCGCGCACCTCGTTCGCCAGAACCGGGACGTGATCAGTCGCGCTTGGCTGCAAGACGTTCGGCAACATCCTCTGCACTCCCTTCGACCTCGGCGAGCTCGCGGCGCCAGGCGTCGCGGTCCCAGATCTCGAGGTGGTCGTGGACGCCCGCGACGACGACGTCGCGGCCGAGCTTGGCGTGCTCGAGCAGTGCGGCGGGGAGGCCGACGCGGCCCTGCTTGTCAGGCTCCGCCTCGGTCGCCGCGGAGAAGAAATGGCGCTGCATGCGCCGGCCCTCGAGGCTGAGCGGGTCGAGCGTCGCGAGGCGATCTGCAACGAGCTTCTCCCAGTCCTCGCGCGTGTACGCGAAGAGGCAGCCGTCCATGCCGCGGGTCACGACGATCCCGTCCCCGAACACCTGCCGAAAACGGGCCGGCAGGGTGAGCCGGTTCTTGTCGTCGAGGGTGTGCTCGTGTGTACCGAGAAGCATGGTGGGGCCGTACCAGTCTCTACCACTTTGCCCCACGATAAACCACTGCTCCCCACGTGTCCACCCCTAAAGGGTGAAGTCCCCACCCCCGAGCTGGGCCGAGTACGGGCCGCGGCCGGTGAGCACGGCGGCGCCGCAGCGGGCGGCGAACTGCACCGCGTCCTCCATCGGGCGGCCCGCGGCGAGGGCGAACGTGAGCCCGGCCGCGAAGGAGTCGCCGCAGCCGTAGGAGTCCTCGATCGGCGCCGGCAGAGGCGCCGCCCGGAAGGGGCCGCCCGGCCGGACCCACCCGCCGAGCGAGCCCGAGGTCGTGACGACGGTGCGAGGTGCGGGCTCGAGCTCACCCGGCTCGAAGCGCTCGCCCGGATCCTCGCCGCTCCCGACGAGGACGTCGATCTCCTCCCGCGCCCGCCGCAGCGTCGCGAGCTCGCGCGCCGCCGCGACCACGAGGGCGGACCGGCGAGCCGCGCGCAGCGCTGCGACATCGCCGCTCACGAAGTAGACGGCGTCGCAGCGCGCGAGCTCTTCCCACGGCAGCGCGCCGTCGTCGCCCGGAGGCAAGAGCTTCGGCCCGAGCACCGTGATCGTCCGCTCGCCCCGGTCGTCGACGTACGTGAATGCGCGCCGCTGTGGCGTTCCGGCAGCAGCTGCGTGGACGGTGACGCCGCGCGCCTCGAGCTCCTCACGCGAGCGCCGGCCGAGCTCGTCGTTGCCGAGCGACGTGAAGAAATGAACGGCGCCGTTCAGCCTCGCGAGCTGGACCGCGGCCACCGCGCCGCCGCCCGCCGGCTCCTCCCAGGTCTCGAGGGCGTGCACGATCTCGCCGGGCTGCGGCACGCGCTCGACGCGGGCGAACTCGACCCACTCCACGTGACCGACGACGGCGACGTTCACGCCTCACATCTTCGCCCCCGAGTACGTTTCATGAGTAGTGATCCCGCCCTTCGAGACGTTCTACGAAGCCCATCGGGCTGAGATCTACCGTTTCCTCGATCGCCGCCTCGGCCGCGACCGGGCGGAGGACGCATTTCAGGAGACGTTCCTGCGGGCGCTGCGCGCCTATCCACGGCTGCAGCACGGTGAGCACCTGCGCGCCTGGGTCTTCACGATCGCGAACCGGATCGTCGTCGACGACGTTCGCCGCCGGAAGCCCGGCGGCGAGCTGCCCGAGCTTCCGGTCGAAGACGGGCTGCCTGCGTTCGAGGATCTCGCGCCGCTCACCGACGAGCTGCCGCCGAAGGAGCGCGCGGCCGTCGTGCTGCGCTACGGCTACGACCTGACCTACGACGAGATCGGCGCTGCAATCGGCTCGAGCACGCAAGCGGCGCGACAGGCTGCATCCGCCGGCGTACGCCGGCTGCGAAAGGAGCACGAATGACGATTTCCCCTTCACTCGATGAGCGCTTCCGCGCCGCGGCAGCGGCCGCCGACCTGCTCGACGTCGCCTTCGACGTCCTCGAGGACACGCCGGTCGGCTCGCTGCTCGTTGCCGTCACCGACCGCGGCGTCTGCCGCATCTCCTTCGACTCCGAGCCGGAGCACTCACTCGAGCAGCTCGCGCGCGCCTACGGGCCGCGCGTGCTCCGGTCGTCGCGGCCGGTCGAGCGGCTCCGCCGCGAGCTCGACGAGTACTTCGAGGGCCGCCGTCGGGAGTTCGACATCGCCACCGACGTACGCGGCGTGCCCGACTACTACCAGAGGGTGCTCGCAGAGCTCGCGCGCGTCGAGTACGGATCGACGACGACGTACGGCGCGCTCGCCGCGCGCACCGGGAATCCTCGCGCCGCACGCGCGGTGGGCACGGTGATGAACCGCAACCCGATCCCGATCGTGCTGCCGTGCCACCGGGTGATCGGCGCGTCGGGCAGCCTCACCGGCTACGGCGGCGGCCTCGACCGGAAGGAGCACCTGCTCCGGCTCGAGGGCGCGATTCTCTAACGCGGGCGGACGCCGTACCGCACGGCGAGCACGAACAGAACGCCCGCCGCGGCGAGAGCGAGGCCGCCGAGGATCTGGCCGACGCGCCGACCCATCGGCGCCATCGCGCCGATGACGAGCGCAGCGCCCGCGATCGCGGCGAGCGCGCCGGCGACCTCTTCGAGCCGCGCCGTCGAATGCGCCTTGAAGGTGAGTGCGAGGATGGTGACCATCCGGGGATCCTAGGTGGCCGGACGGATGGCGGCGGGGGCTCGTACCCCCGCCGCCTTGAGAGTGCGGGTCGTCGCTAGCTGGTGACTGCGCTGCTGTAGCAGGTCGTCGCGGGAACGAGCGCCCGGAGCTTCGCGCCCGTGCCGAGGATGGTCGCGGACGAGACCGCCGTGATCTGATCGACGGGCGAGTTCGGTGCAAGCTTGCCGGTGCCGACCGTCTTCCAGTGCCCGCCGAAGAACGCCTGCAGGCTCACCTTGGTGCCGGTGAGGAAGAGGCCGTTCGTGGTCGTGACGTCGACCCTGACCCGGCCCTTGCCCGTCCTGACGAGAGCGATGTGCGGCTGGACGCGCACTGCTTTCTGCGCGCTGGTGATGCCGTTCCACCTGACCGAGAACGCCGCACCGAGCGCAGGCGCCAGCTTGTACTCGAAGATGCCGCCGGGCCCGGTCGTGAGCGTCGCGAGCGTCGCGGAGCCCTTGAAGCCGCAGGTCGACGTGAGGAGC
>Ga0070714_100002935_pt1 | contig 12625 bp, 12 predicted proteins | sample LARL83metaG_FD_65450 | JGI IMG/M metagenome (GOLD analysis project Ga0070714, IMG submission 65450) | Corn, switchgrass and miscanthus rhizosphere microbial communities from Kellogg Biological Station, Michigan, USA - LAR L8-3 metaG | ecosystem: Host-associated > Plants > Roots > Rhizosphere ... | reverse complement strand
GTCTTCGGCCTCGAGAGCCTCTCGGAGCTGCCGCGTCTGGACGACGTCGGCGCGGACGCAGCCGCGATCCGAGACCGCCTGCACGCGGTCGCCGAGAAGCGTTCCGCCTAGGGCTAGAGCTTCTTGATGATGTTCTCGGCCTCGTCGCGGGTGAACGCCCGCAGCGTCTCGGTCTGCTCGGCGCCGTGGTGGCTGAGCTTGGTCACGACCTCGAGAGCCGTGTCGTCGTCGGGAGCCTCGAACACCTCGACGACGTCGTAGCGGCCGAGCGTCACCCAGACGCCGACCAGCTTCCCGCCGGCTTCCTCGATCTCCCGCTCGCCGTCCTCGATCCGGTCGCGCCAGGCCGGAAGGCCCATCCGCCCTTGCGAGGTCCAGCGGATCAGCGAGATGTAGTGCGGCATCCCCCTATCTTTTCAAGATGCGATTGAACGCGTTCCTCTCCCGCGCCGGCGTCGCCTCGCGCAGGCGCGCGGACGAGCTGATCAAGGCCGGCCGCGTGACCGTGAACGACGAGCCGGGTCAGCTCAACACCGTCGTCGGCGCGCGCGACCGTGTCGAGGTCGACGGCCACGAAGTGAGACGGCAGCGGCTCCGCTACGTCCTGCTCCACAAGCCGCCCGGCGTCCTCACGACCGCGCGCGACCCGCACGGACGGCCGACCGTGGTCGAGCTCGTGCCCGGAGAACCGCGCGTCGTTCCGGTGGGGAGGCTCGACGCGGACACGACGGGAGCCCTCCTGCTCACGAACGACGGCGAGCTCGCCCACCGGCTCGCCCATCCCCGCTACGGCGTCGAGAAGACGTACGTCGCCGAGGTCGAGAGCGACCCGGACGAATCCGCGCTGCAGCGGCTGCGCGACGGGATCGAGCTCGACGACGGCCCGACGGCGCCGGCCCGGGCCCGCCGCCTCGGACGCGGCAGAGTCGAGCTCGTCCTCCATGAGGGACGCAAGCACCAGGTGAAGCGCATGCTCGCCGCCGTCGGCCACCCGGTCACGCGGCTGCACCGCTCCGACTACGCCGGCCTGACGCTCGGAGGGCTCGAGCCCGGCGCGTGCCGGGAGCTCGAGCCCTCCGAGGTGAAGCTGTTGGCTAATGCGGCAGCCCGGCCGCGTCGTTGATGTAGCCGTTGGCCTGGCTGATCCAGTTGTTCGCCTGCGTGTTGCTGATCGTCCCGCCGTTGAACGTGGCGTCGTACAGCGCGTTCCGGATCGTTCTCGCAAGGTCCTCCCGTCCCGGCTCGAAGTTGCCCAGGTCGGTCACGAAGTTGCTGTAGTCGGTGTCCGAACCCTCGAGCCCGAACGTCGACGCCTTCAGCGTGTCGGCCGCGTACTCCCCGAACGGAGCGTTCAGCTGCTCGTCGGCCTGCTCGAGCTCGCCGATCTTCTGAGCCGAGAGACCTGCCGGCACGGCGTGGTGCTCCAGCGCCTGCACGAGGACGTGGCCGTCGTCGGTGTAGTCGTCCTTGAGGCCGACGAGCGAGAGGATCGTCGGACGCAGGTTCGTGTGGTCGGTCCACGTGTTCGGGTCGATGCCGTTGTTCGCGACGCCGGGCCCGACCATGCCGGCCCACGTGTTCCCGATCTCGTTCTGGACGTCGCCGTGGTTCCAGGCGAAGCCGGACGCCGCGCACTCCGTCGCGCCGCCCGAGCAGTTCGACTCCTGGAAGAAGAAGTCGGGATTGCCGAAGTCGACGAACGTCGGCGTCCGGTTCGGGTCGGCGTTGACCATGTGCAGCGCCGCCAGCTCCACCGGGTCGGCGAGAGCGTCGGTCATGTTCACCGTCTGGGGCACGCCGTTCGAGTCTCGGACGTACGGGTCGACCGAGGTGAGGCTTCCCACCTTCCGCTCGAGCGAGCGGACTCCCGTGTCGGTCGGTCCCGGCTTGCCGTTGACGTAGAACGCCGGAGCGTCGTCGAAGTGGATGTCGTAGTTGTTCGAGCCTGTGAGCGCGAACATGTTCGAGCCGATCTCGCCGATCTGGTTCGTCGGGCAGGTCGAGAGGTTGTTGCACTGCGTGTGGTTGTAGAGCAGCCAGTTCTGGCCCGACTGCGGCGTGCCGACCCCGCCGGCGAAGTGGTCGCCCTCGTCCACGGTGATGGCGAAGAGCGTGTTGTGCCGGTTGATCCCGTGCTGCTCGAGGTTCTTGAAGAAGGCCTCGAACGCCTGGTCGTACTCCTTCAGCTGCTGCTCGTGACCGAGCTCGCCCGGGCCGGTCGCCGCGCTCGAGTACGAGTCGCTCGACGCGATCGGCGCGTGCAAGTCGTGGACGTCCGAGATGTAGCCGTACGTGACGGGCACGCCGTGCTCCTGCATCGCGGCGACGTAGCCGAGCGTGTTCTGCGCGAACATCCCGTCGAAGCCGGGGAAGCCGCAATACCCGTCGGGATCCGTGACTGCGTTGCCGTTCGTGTCGTTCACGCAGGCGTTCCCGCCTGTGATCGCCGGGTCGACGTACTTCGCGCCGTACAGCGCGTTGAAGCCCGTGTAGCCGTTCCCGCCACCGGGTGACCCGTCGGCCATGGGCTCGTCGGGGAGGAGGTCGGGCTTGGCGTTCTGGTTGTTGGTGCACGCGCTGGTCGCGGCCTTCGAGCAGTGGATGGCGATCCCGACGAAGTCGGTCAGCGCCTGCTGCGGGTTGGCGACTGCCTCGTTCCACTCCGGCGAGCCGTTGCCGAAGACCTGCGTGATGTCGCCGGTGGAGCTCGTCCCGTTGTTCTCGAGCTCGATGTTCGCGGTGCCCACGCCGCCGACATCGCAGCCGTCCCGCGTGAACGGAACCCACGGAGCCGGCGTCGTGAGGCCGGTGTCCGTGATCATGTTCGGCTTCGTGTCGTTGGTCGGGTCGACGGGGTTCGTCCAGTACTTGAACGAGCTCGTGAAGTTCGGCTTGTTCGCCGTGGTGCCCGGGTAGTAGTCGTAGCTGTTCGACACCGTCTGGCCCTGCCGGTCGGGGTAGAGCCCGGTCAGCGAGGACAGGATCCCGCCCGCCGTATGCGAGATCAGGATCGTGTGGTCGTTCGTGAAGAGCGTGCCGTTGCCCTTGAGGAAGTTGAGCAGGTGCGGCATCTGCTGCAGGTCGGACGGCACGTTCGGCCGGTCCTGGTTGTAGTGGACGTTGTCGAACTGGAGGTAGATCACGTGCTTGACGCCGTTCGCGAGGTGGCACGCGCCGGCCGGCCCTCCGGGCGGCGGCGGGCCGAGCGGGCCTGCGTCGCGTGAGCTGCTCGCGCCGGCGATCTGCACGGCGACGAGTGCTGCGAGCCCGACGGCTGCCAGAGCCGCCACCACTGTGCGCTTCTTCATTCTTCCCCCTCTGTTTGCGGGATACGACCGCCGCAGTTGACGGGGACGAGCCTCGCCGCCGCGTCGCAAGGCGTGGGCGTCGCCTTGGTGACGTGGCCGAAACGAAGCTGTGAACCCCCTCCGCCGGAGACTTACAAACCGCGGGGGCGGGCTGCGCCGAACAACCGGCCGGCCTCGGCCTTGACGAAACCCATGCGGTCGTACATCGCCTCGAGGGTCGGCTCGCTCTCCCGTCGCGCCTTCTCCGCGCCGACCGCGAGCAGCCGCTGCAGCTCCCGCTCATCCCCGCGCAGCGCCTCGAATCGCTCGCGGATCGGTGTCAGAAGCGCGACGACCGACTCGCCGACGGCCTCCTTGAAGTCGCCGTATCCGGCGCCGTCGAAGCTCTGCTCGAGCGCGTCGATCGGCTCGCCGGTGGCGACGTTCATGATCTCGAGCAGGTTCGAGACGCCGGGCTTCTCGTCCCGGTCGTAGCGAACCTCGCGGCCCGAGTCGGTCACGGCGGACTTGAACTTCTTGCGAATCGCGTCGGGCTCGTCGGTCAGGTAGACGGCGCCCTGCTCGGACGAGAGCGTGGTCGACATCTTGCTGGTCGGGTCCTGCAGGTCCATGATCCGCCCGCCGACCTCGGGGAACTTCCCCTCCGGCACCTTGAACGTCTCGCCGTAGCGGTAGTTGAAGCGCTCGGCGATGTCCCGCGCGAGCTCGAGGTGCTGGCGCTGGTCGTCGCCGATCGGCACGAGATCGGTCTGGTAGAGCAGGATGTCGCCCGCCATCAGCACGGGATACGTGAACAGGCCGGCCGACACGAACTCGTGCCGGTCGGACTTCTCCTTGAACTGCGTCATGCGGCCCAACTGGCCGTAGCTGGCGACAGCCGACAGCAGCCACGCCGCCTCGGAGTGCGCGGTCACGTGGCTCTGGCAGAAGACGATCGAGCGCTCCGGATCGAGCCCGGTCGCGAACAGCATCGCCGCGAGGTCGAGCGTGGAGTCGCGCAGCTCCTGCGGGTCGTACTCGACGGTGATCGAGTGCAGGTCGACGATGCAGAAGAGCCCGTCGTGCGTCTCCTGCGTCTGCGCGTACTGGCGAAAGCCGCCGCTGTAGTTGCCGAGCGTCTTCCGCCCGGTCGGCTGGATTCCCGAGAAGACGCGGGGCTTCGTGGTGTCGGCGTCAGCGGCCATGGAGGGTGATTCTGCCTAAGCTGTCCCGATGGCGATCACGGGCGCACCGGAACTGCTGATCGTGATGGGCGCGAGCGCCACCGAGGAACAGGTGGACGAGGTGGTCGCGCGGCTCGACGAGGCCGGCTGCTCGGCGTTCGTCACGCCCGGCCGCGAGGCGACGGTGATCGGTGCGATCGGTGAGCGCGAGCTGCTCGCGACCCTGCCGCTCGAGGGCTTCCCCGGGGTCGAGCAGGTGCTGCCGATCCTCAAGCCGTACAAGCTCGTCTCCCGCGAGCTGTCGCCGGATCCGACCGTGATCGAGGCCCGCGGCCGCCGCATCGGCGACGGCTACTTCGGCTTCATCGCCGGCCCGTGCACGGTCGAGACGCGCGAGCAGACGCTCGAGACCGCGCGCGTCGTCGCCGCCGAGGGCGTGACGATGCTCCGCGGCGGCGCCTTCAAGCCGCGCACCTCGCCGTACGCCTTCCAGGGGCTCGGCGAGGAGGCGCTCGAGATCCTCCAGGAGGCGCGGGAGGAGACCGGCCTGCCGCTTGTCACCGAGCTGATGGATCCGCGGCACGTCGAGGCCGTGGTCCCGGCGGCCGACGTGATCCAGATCGGCGCCCGCAACATGTCGAACTTCTCGCTCCTGTCCGAGGTCGGACGCGCGCCGAAGCCCGTCCTGCTCAAGCGCGGGCTCTCCTCGACGGTCGAGGACCTGCTGATGGCCGCGGAGTACATCGTCAAGGAGGGGAACTCCGAGGTGATCCTCTGCGAGCGCGGGATCAAGACGTTCGAGACCGCGACCCGGTTCACGCTGGACATCGGTGCGATCCCCGTGCTCAAGCAGGAGACCCACCTGCCCGTGATCGTGGATCCCTCCCATCCGGCCGGGCGGCGCGACCTCGTCCTGCCGCTCGCGCGGGCGGCGGTCGCGGCGGGCGCCGACGGGATCATCGTCGAGGTGCATCCGCGTCCCGAGGAGGCGCTGTGCGACGCCGCACAGCAGATCCCGACCTCGGAGTTCCACGACTTCGCGGACGAGATCCGCGCGCTCGCGTCCCTCATGGGACGCACCATCGGGTGAGGGTCGAGCCGGCGGCTGCGCTCGTCGGGCACGTCGTCGTGCCCGGGGACAAGTCGATCTCGCACCGCGCCGTCCTGATCGGCTCGCTCTGCGAGGGCGAGACGCGCGTCCACGGCTTTGGCCGCTCCGGTGACACGCAGGCCACCGTCGACGCGATGCGCGCGCTCGGCGCCGAGATCGAGGACGTCGCCGACGACGACCTCGTCGTGCGGGGCGTCGGGCTGCGCGGGCTGCGGGCCGGCACGGTCGACTGCCGCAACGCGGGGACGCTCATGCGTCTCGGGGCCGGTGTCCTCGCAGGACAGGTTGGCGAGTTCACGCTCACCGGAGACGAGTCGCTGACGCCACGGCCGATGGAGCGCGTCGCCGCGCCGCTGCGCCGGATGGGGGCCGAGGTGGAGACCACCGATGGTCACGCGCCGCTCCTGGTCCGCGGCTCGGGTGCCCTGCGCGGGATCGAGATCGAGCCGGAGGTGGCGAGCGCGCAGGTGAAGTCGGCAATCCTGCTGGCCGGCCTCAATGCGAACGGCTCGACGACGGTCATCGAGCGGATCCCGACGCGGGACCACACCGAGCGCATGCTCGAAGCCGCCGGCGCACGCGTGCGCCGCACGGCGGCGTCGGTGACGGTCGAGCCGGCCGGTTCGCTGCGGCTCGAGGAGGTCGACGTCCCTGGAGACTTCTCCTCCGCTGCACCGTTGCTCGTCGCCGCCGCGCTCGTGCCGGGCAGCGACGTCACCATCCACGATCTCGGCGTCAACCCGCGCCGCACCGGCCTGCTCGAGGTGCTCGAGCGGATGGGTGCCCGCGTCTCGGTCTTCGAGCGGCGCCGGGCCGGCGGCGAGCCGATCGCGTCGGTGCAGGTGCAGCCGGGCGAGCTCGTGGCCACGGAGATCGGAGCGGACGAGGTGCCCGGCCTCGTCGACGAGCTGCCGCTGGTCGCGCTGCTCGCCTCCCATGCGCGCGGCGAGACGCGCGTCTCCGGGGCTGCCGAGCTGCGCGTAAAGGAGACCGACCGCATCGAGGCGGTGACCGACGGGCTGCGTCCGCTCGGTGCCCGCATTCATTCGCTGCCCGACGGCTGGACGGTGACGGGCGTTCCCACGCGGCTCCGCGGCGGCGGCGTGGACGCACGCGGCGACCACCGGATCGCCATGCTCGGCGCGGTCGCCGGGCTCTCGTCCCGCGAGGGTGTCGCGATCGAGGGAGCCGACACGGCCGCTATAAGCTTCCCCGGCTTTTACGAGCTTCTGGAGTCGGTGACGAGGCGATAACGATGGTTGTGGCGATCGACGGGCCCGCAGGCGCGGGCAAGAGCACGGTGGCGCGGGCGCTCGCGGAGCGGCTCGGCTTCCGCTACCTCGACACGGGCGCGATGTACCGGGCGCTCACCTGGCTCGCGATGAAGCGAGGGCTCGACCTCGGCGACGCCGAAGGCCTGGCGCAGCTGGCGCGCGAGCAGCCCGTCCTCTTCTCCGAGGACGACCGCGTCTGGATCGGCGGCACCGACGTCACGTCCTCGATCCGTGAGACGCGCGTCGACCGGATGGTGCCGGTCGTGGCACGGCACCACCCCGTGCGCGAGGTGATGCGGGAGCGGCAGCGCGAGCTCGGCCGGGACGGGGACGTCGTGATCGAGGGACGCGACATCGGCACGGTCGTCGCTCCGGAGGCCGAGGTGAAGGTGTTCCTCGTCGCCGACCGCGAGGAGCGCGCGAAGCGGCGCGTCGCCGAGCGGCCCGGTATCGGAGCCGACGCGCTCGCCACCGACCTCCGCCTCCGTGACGAGAGCGACGCTGCCCGCATGCAGCCGGCTGCCGACGCGATCGAGATCGACACGACGAGCCTCGAGGTCGAGGATGTCGTCGACCGGATCGAGGCGCTCGTCCGCGAACGCTCGGTGGCGTGAACGCCCACGACGTCGCCTGGCTGTTCGGCCGCCCGATCCTCGGCGGGTCGGGAGCGCTCGCGGCCCGGCTCCGTTCGTACGGCGCCGACCGGATCCCGCGCAGCGGCGGCGTCGTCCTCGCGTTCAATCACTACAGCTGGATCGACATCCCCTGCGTCGGCTGGGCCTGCAAGCGCAACCTCTACTTCCTCGCCAAGGTCGAGGCGCACGGTGTGCCGGGGCTCGGGCAACTCATCCGCACGTTCGGGACGCTGTCGGTCCGGCGCGGCGAGTCGGACCGCGAAGCCGTCCGGCTCATGCGCGAGGTCGTGCGCCGCGGCGACGGCCTCGGCGTCTTCGTCGAGGGGACGCGCCAGCGCAGCGGCGTTCCGGGAAAGGTGCAGCCGGGTGCCGCGATGGTGGCGCTGCAGGAGGACGTGCCGGTGGTCTGCGGCGCGATCCACGGTTCGCAGACCTGGAAGGTTGGCAACTTCCACCCGGTCTCGATCGCGTGGGGCGAGCCGATGCGCTTCGAGGGCCTGCCCCGCGGCGGCAAGGGATACCGCGAGGCCTCGCAGCAGATCGAGGACGAGCTGAACCGGCTCTGGCTGTGGCTGCGCGACCTGCACGAGGCCGGCCGGCCGCGCCACGCCGTCCCCCCGGCATGAGCGAGCCAGAGCAGCCGGACGCGGAGGAGCTGCCCGCGCCGCCGCCCCCGCCGCTGATCGGCGCGGTGGCGATCGTCGGCTTCCCCAACGTCGGCAAGTCGACGCTCATCAACCGGCTGACCGAGACGCGTGAGGCCGTCGTGCACGAGCTGCCGGGTGTGACGCGCGACCGGAAGGAGCTGGTCTGCGAGTGGACGGGCAAGCGGTTCGTGCTCGTCGACACCGGCGGCGTCGACATCGCCGACCCGACGCCGATCACGCGGGCGATCGAGCAGCAGGCGCGGGAGGCGGTGGGGGAAGCGGATCTCGTGCTCTTCGTCGTCGACGCGCGGACCGGCGTGACGCCGGGCGACGAGGAGGTGGCCCAGATCCTGCGCGAGTCGCACAAGCCGGTGCTCGTGCTCGCGAACAAGATCGACGATCCGAGCCAGGAGCCGTTCGCGCTGGAATTGCACCGGCTCGGCCTCGGCGACCCGATCCCCATCTCGGGCCTGCACGGGACGGGGAGCGGCGACCTGCTCGACCGCATCGTCGCGGACCTCGAGCGGCTCGCCCCGGCGGGACGTCCCTCGCTGCCCGACGAGGCGATCCGCGTCGCGATCCTCGGCCGGCCGAACGTCGGCAAGTCGAGCCTCGTCAACGCACTCCTGGGCCGCGAGCGGCTGATCGTGAGCGAGATTCCCGGCACGACCCGCGACGCCGTCGACACGGTGCTCGAGCGCGGCGACCGCACGTTCGTCCTGATCGACACCGCCGGCCTCCGGCGCAAGCGGCGGCACCGGCAGGGGATCGAGTACTACTCCGAGCTGCGCGCGATCGAGGCTGCCGAGCGGGCTGACGTGGCGCTCGTCCTCGTCGACTCGTCGGAGGGGATCGTGGAGCAGGACATCGCGGTCGCCGACGTCGCGCGGCACGCGGATTGCTCGACGCTCGTGGTCCTCGCGAAATGGGACGCGACGACGATCAACGTCGAGGACGCCCGCGGCGAGCTGCGGCGGCGCCTGCGCCAGCGCCCGCCGTTCGTCGCCATCTCGGCGCATACGGGACGCGGCCTCGAGCGGCTGCTCGACGGCATCGTGGAGCTCTTCGACCGGCACGTCGCGCGGATCCCCACTCCCGAGCTGAACCGCGCGCTCGGCGAGCTGCGAGAGGCGCGCCAGCCGCCGAGCGGGCCGCGCGGGCGCAGGCTCAACCTTCTCTACGGCGCACAGATCCGCGTGCGGCCGCCGCGCTTCCGCGTCTTCGTCAACGACCCGGGCCTCGTCACGCGCGACTACGGCTACTGGGTCGAGAACCGGCTGCGCGAGCGCTTCGGCCTGGAGGGCGTGCCGGTCTCGATCGACTTCGTGAGGCGGTCCTGACGATGCGGTTTCTCGTGGTCGGCGCGGGATCCTGGGGGACGGCGTTCTCGCGCGTCTTGCTCGAGCGCGGCCACGACGTCGTGCTCGCCTGTCGCACGCCGGAGCAGGCGGGCGCGATCGCCGCGACCGGCTGGAACCCGCGCTACCTGCAGGGCGTCGACCTGCGTGGCGCGGCGGCGGTTCCGTTGGCCGAGGCGCCCGGGGACGTCGACGTCGTCGCGGTCGCGGTGCCGAGCAAGGCGTTCGCCCGGGTCGTGGCGGCGTTGCCGGGCGACGCGCCTGTCCTGAGCCTCGTCAAGGGCCTCGACCCGGAGACCGGCGAGCGGCTCTCCACCCGCGTCCGCGGCCGTTCGGTCGCCGTTCTCTCCGGCCCGAACATCGCGGAGGAGATCGGGGAGGGCCTGCCGACGGCGGCGGTGATCGCGAGCGAGGACGGCCTTCTCGCGGGACAGCTCCAGGACGCACTCAACTCGGGTCTTTTCCGCGCGTACGTCAATCCGGACCTCATCGGGGTCGAGCTGTGCGCGGCCGCGAAAAACGTGATCGCGCTCGCAGCGGGCGGCGTGGACGGCCTGCGGCTCGGCGACAACGCGAAGGCCTCGCTGATCTCCCGCGGCCTGGCCGAGATGACGCGGCTCGGCGAGGAGGCCGGCGCGCGGCCCGAGACGTTCGCGGGCCTCGCCGGCATCGGCGATCTCGTCGTCAGCTGCTGCAGCGCGAAGACCCGCAACCGCCAGGCGGGGGCGCTGATCGCGCAGGGCCTGACCGCGGAACAGGCGGTCGCCGAGATCGGCCAGACGGTGGAAGGCCTCACCACCGCTCCGATTCTGCGCGACCTCTCGCACCGCCTCGGCGTCGAGCTGCCGATCACCGAAGGCGTCTGCGCAGTCCTGTCCGGCCAGAGCCTGACCGACCTCGCCGCCGGCCTGATGGGACGGGCCCCAACCGAGGAGTAGGCCGGTGGCAGCCACCGTTACCAAGCTGTGACAGGACGATCACGGATTCGCCTCTCGCCGCCTGACCAAGCGCCTCACGACGTCACACTTCCGTCACGGTGCCTGCCACCGGCCGGTCTCGGCGCAGCCGTCCGCTAGCCTCACGGCCATGTCCAGTCGCTCATTTTCCTTCACCTCCGAGTCGGTCACCGAGGGCCATCCCGACAAGATGGCCGACCAGATCTCCGACGCCGTGCTCGATGCCGTCCTCGCCGACGATCCCCAGGGACGTGTCGCCTGTGAGACGTTGATCACGACCGGTCTCGTCGTGGTCGCCGGCGAGATCACGACCAAGACCTACGTCGACATCCCGCAGCTCGTCCGCCACAAGATCCGCGAGATCGGCTACACGCGCGCGAAGTTCGGCTTCGACGCAGACACCGCCGGTGTCGTCGTTGCGATCGACGAGCAGTCGCCGGACATCGCGCAGGGCGTGAACGCCTCGTACGAGAATCAGCACGGCGACGCCGATCCGCTGGATCAGGTCGGCGCCGGCGACCAGGGGATGATGTTCGGCTACGCGTCGAACGAGACGGACGAGCTGATGCCGCTGCCGATCATGCTCGCGCACCGGCTGGCGCGGCGGCTCGCCGAGGTGCGGAAGGCGGACGTGCTCCCGTACCTGCGGCCCGACGGCAAGACCCAGGTCACCGTCCGCTACGAGCTGGACGAGCACGGCCATCAGAAGCCGGTGGAGATCGAGCGGGTGCTGATCTCGACGCAGCACCGCGACGGGCTCGACGTCGAGACGCTGCTCAAGCCCGACCTCGTCGAGCACGTGATCGAGCCGATACTCCCGAAGCATCTCTATGACCAGGAGCGGCTCGAGCACCGCGACTTCGTCTACTGCAACCCGACCGGGAAGTTCGTGATCGGCGGACCGATGGGCGACACCGGGCTCACGGGACGCAAGATCATCGTCGACACCTACGGCGGCGCCGCCCCTCACGGCGGCGGCGCGTTCTCGGGCAAGGACCCGACCAAGGTCGACCGCTCCGCGGCATACGCGGCGCGCTGGGTGGCGAAGAATCTCGTCGCCGCGGGTCTCGCCGAGCGCTGCCAGATCCAGGTCGCGTACGCGATCGGCGTCGCGCATCCGCTCTCGGTGCTCGTGGACACGTTCGGCACCGAGGCGATCCCGGTTCCGCGGATCGAGGAGCTCGTCCACGAGCACTTCGACCTGCGTCCCGCCGCGATCCTCCGCGACCTCGACCTGCGCCGGCCGATCTACGCCAAAACGGCTGCATACGGCCACTTCGGCCGGGAGGACGGGGAGTTCACGTGGGAGCGGGCCGACCGCGCCGAGGCGCTCCGCGCTGCTGCCGGGCTGGCCGAGCCTACGACGGTCTGAGCTTCAGCAGCATCGTCCACGCCCCGCCGTCGTCCGCCACGCGGACGAAGCCCGCTCGCTCGTAGAGACGCCGTGCGGGGTTGTCGGGCTCGACGCTGAGGCTGATTGCGCGATGCCCGTCGGCACGGGCGACCTCCACAAGCGCTTCGAGGATCCGCGTACCGAGCCCCCGTCCCCGTGCCGCAGGCGCCACGCCGATCGACAGCTCCGGCACGTCTTCGGCGGCGAAGCCGTAACCAGGCTGGTCGGCGGAGAAGAGCCGGAACCAGGCAGCCCCGATCGGCCGCTCCTCCTCGCCGATCACGCCTGCGTCGCCGGAGCGACCCCAGCCGTTCAGGTACCGCGTCGCGAGAGGGTCGGCGAGGACGGCCTCCATCGGCGGCTGCGACTCCGGTCGCCAGGTCGCCGCTTCGTAGAGCATCGCCTGCAGGAAGGGAAGATCGGCGGCCGTCGCGGCCCGCACGATCACGAAGGCCGGACGAACAGCCCCGCGGCGGCCTTCTCCGAGATCGCCCGCTCGCCGACCTTCTCGATCGCCACCGTGAACTGATCCGCAGCCGGCTCGGCGGCGCGCACGAGGATGCTCGTGCCGGGCACGAGGCCCTGGTCGTAGAACCAGTGCAGGAGGTCGCCGTCGTGCTCCGCAAGGCGGACGATCGTCGCCCGCGTCCCGGCCGACAGCGTCGCGAGCGGCGCGAGCTCGGCGTTCTCGGCCTGCTCGACCGCCGGGTCGACCGGCCAGCCGTGCGGGCACCGCTGCGGGTGGCCGAGCTTGTCGTCGATCCGCTCGATCATCTCGTC
>Ga0070714_100002934_pt1 | contig 12627 bp, 12 predicted proteins | sample LARL83metaG_FD_65450 | JGI IMG/M metagenome (GOLD analysis project Ga0070714, IMG submission 65450) | Corn, switchgrass and miscanthus rhizosphere microbial communities from Kellogg Biological Station, Michigan, USA - LAR L8-3 metaG | ecosystem: Host-associated > Plants > Roots > Rhizosphere ... | reverse complement strand
TGCGCCTCAGAAAACTGCAGCACCCTTACCTTCAGCGTGGCGTCATCCTGAACGGAGCCGTTCTTCAGGCGAAGTGAAGGATCTCCCGCGCATCCGGTCGCTGCGCGTCAGCCAATCCGTCTTGAAATAACGTTCCGAACAACGCTAGTGTCGAGGACGAGCGGAAAACGAAAAAGCGCGAACCTTGAGAGTCGATCGGGAAGGGCACGAGTTCACTCGTGCCACAATCGCCATAAACACTCCGGCTTCAGCCGCTGGGGTTCGCTCCTTTCTAGTCTGTCATCCTGAGCGAGGATTTTGCTCCGCGAAGCGAAGCAAAACCGCAGTCGAAGGGATCCCTTTCATCTTCCGGTGCGATTGGCTCCGCGAGAACATTCGCATCTGGCTTCCGCACCCTCAGCAGAACTCCCTGAATCCGTCAGAGCCTGCCCAACAGCAAGCGTAAACTGCAGGACTCAAACGAGCCGAGGCTTGAGTGGATCACCTGCCCGCATTCACTCCACGACCTCCCCACGCTGTCATCCTGAGGAGGGCGTTCTTTGCCCGACGAAGGACCCCTGCACTCCTGGCGCCGCCACGGCCACTGCCAGGTATTTTCACCACAAGAACACCGGAACGTCCGAGCCGGATCGAGAGCTCAATTGAGCAGAACCCCGAGGGTGCCCCATACCAAACATCGCGTCCTTTGCGATGTTTAGTATGGGGATTTTGACTCTACGGTGTTTGCTCAACAGCAAGGGTAGACTGGCTTACGCCTGACTGTCGATGAACATGAGATCCTTCGATTCGCCTGAAAAGCGGCTCCGCTCAGGATGACAACCGATTTTTGGGAAACGCTGCGCCGCGATGGCTGATTACAGCTGCGCGGGTTTGAGCCGCGGCACTAGCGCCTGCACGAAACCAAAAGCAACCAGATAGGCCAGACCCGCCAGGATGAATACCGGGACGTAGGAGCCGGTGTGCTGGAGGATGAATCCGATGGCTGTGGCGGCCATCATTCCGCTGATCGCTCCAGCCATGTTGCCGAAACCTACGACGGAGGCAACCGCGCTGCGAGGAAACATGTCGGAGGCGAGGGTGTAGACGTTGGCTGACCAGCCTTGATGCGATCCGGCGGCGAGCGCGATGAGAAAAACTACGAGCCACGCATTGGTGGAGTGAGCGGCGATCATGATCGGTGTAACTGTCAGCGCGCAAACGAGCAGCGCGGTTTTGCGGCTGGCGTTGAGCGACCATCCTTTTTTCAGAAGCGCAGAGGACAACCATCCTCCGCTGACGCTTCCGACGCTGGCTCCAGTGTAGATGATGAAAAGCGGAAGCGACATGCCCTTCAAGTCCAGGCCGAGGCGATGGCTGAGGAAGTCGGGCAGCCAGAAAAGATAGATGGACCAGATGGGGTCGGTGAAGAACTTGGCCGCGGCCACGGCCCATGCCTGGCGGAGCGTGAGCAGAGTTCGCCACGGAATCGCCGTCGCCTCATCGGCAGGATCACTCTGTATGTGAGCCAATTCTGCGCCGGAGACTTTAGCGCTTTCTTCCGGACGCTGATAGAGCGCAAGCCACACTACAACCCAAAGCAATCCGAGAGAGCCGGTCGCGATGAAGGCCATGCGCCATCCGAAACGATAGGTAAGCCAAGGTACGACTAGCGGCGTGACGATGGCGCCGACGTTGACGCCGGAGTTGAAGATGCCCGTGGCGAGCGCGCGCTCACGCTTGGGAAACCACTCTGCCACGGCCTTGACCGACGCCGGGAAACTGCCGGACTCACCAATGCCCAGGCTGAATCGTGCCACCGCAAACTGGAATACGGAACCGGCGGCGGCGTGAGCCATGGCGGCGATGCTCCAGAAAAACACCGCGAGGGAGAAGCCCTTGCGGGTGCCGAGTTTGTCGATGAGCTTGCCGGTGAAAAGAAGGCCGGCCGCATAGGCGAATTGGAAGGCGACGACGATGTTGCTGTAGCCCTCTTCGGTCCAACCGAACTGCAATTGCAAAAGTGGTTTGAGAAGGCCGATCACCTGCCGGTCCATGTAGTTGACCGTGGCGGCAAAAAACAGCAAGGCGCAGATCAGCCAGCGCCGGCGGCCGATGGAAGTCGGCGCGTTCTCGGACTGCGTGACTGGGCTTGAAGTCACTGATTTATTCGCGTCGGTAATGAGCATCACTAGACATGGCCCGAGGCATCGGCGTCAAGCGTTGCTGAACTGATATGATTCATGGCCGGAATCGCCGAAGGACACGGCGAGATTCTGAGACCAGGCGCGATACCTGCAGATGAAGGCTTTCCTCACCGAAGATTTTCTTCTCTCGAACGATGCGGCGCGGCGGCTTTACCGTCAGTTTGCCGCGACGCAGCCCATCCTCGACTACCACTGTCATCTTCGCGCGCAAGACATCGCCGAGAACCGACGCTGCGCGAATTTATATGAGATATGGCTGGAGGGAGATCATTATAAGTGGCGCGCGATGCGGGCCAACGGAGTGGCGGAGAAATACATCACTGGCGATGCAACGCCTTATGAGAAATATATGGCGTGGGCACGAACCGTTCCTTATACGTTGCGTAATCCGCTTTACCATTGGACGCATCTCGAGTTGCAACGGTATTTCGGCATTCCCGAGCTGCTGGATGAGAGTTCAGCTCCGGCAATCTGGGAGCGGGCAAATGCAGTGCTGGCGGAGGGTTTGAGCGCGCAAGCGATTTTGCGGAAATTCGACGTGAAGGTTGTGTGCACGACGGACGATCCGACGGACGACTTGCGACATCATCACGAGATCGCCAAGGCGAATCTGGCGACGCGAGTGCTTCCTACTTTTCGGCCGGACAAGGCTCTTGGAGTTGGCGAAGCGGAGTTCGTGACGTGGATTGAGCAGCTCTCGAGGGTCGCAGATACCGAGGTGCGAGACCTGAATAGTTTTCTTGACGCGCTTCGCAGGCGGCACGACAGCTTTCATGCGATCGGTTGCCGGCTCTCCGACCACGGACTGGAGCATTGTTACGCGACGCCCTGTGCGGATGAAGCGGCGGCCGGCATCTTCTCGAAAGCGCTCGCGGGTCAGTCGGTCACGCCGGATGAGCGGACTCAGTTTGCGTCGTTCATGATGCTGTTCTTCGGGCATCTCGACGCGGAGAAAGGATGGACGAAGCAACTACACCTTGGCGCTCGACGGAACGTCAACTCGTGGGCTCGGCGCACGATTGGAATGGATGCAGGGTTCGATACGATCGGTGATTTTTCCCAGGGCGGCCCGCTCGCGGCATATCTCAATCTGCTGGCTGAGGAGAATGCTCTGCCTCGGATGATTTTGTACAACGTGAATCCGGCAGACACATTTCAATTCGCGACGTTGATTGGCAGTTTTCAGGATGGACACGAGCCGGGCAAGATTCAGTACGGCAGCGCCTGGTGGTTTCTGGATCAGAAGCAGGGCATCACGGCGCAGATCGATGCGTTGTCAAATGCCGGCCTGCTGTCGCGGTTCATTGGGATGGTGACGGATTCGCGATCGTTTATGTCGTATCCGCGGCACGAATATTTCCGGCGGATACTGTGTGACGTCATCGGGCAAGACGTGGTGCGGGGCGAATTGCCGGATGACGATGCGATTCTGGGGCCGCTGATTGAGAACGTGTGCTACTTCAATGCCAAGAATTATCTGAAGTTGCCTGGCGTCTAGCGGTTGGGCAGGATCAATGCGAAATCGTGATGCGCTCCATCGAAAAAAGCGTTGCTAAAACTGATTGACCAGACCGAGGGCGAGTCGTAGAGTCTTTTTTATGTTGTCTCATTTCCATCACCGCCATCATCACCACGCGCATAGCGTGTTGGCGGAGGTGCACCTGAGATTGCAGATTTAATACAGACAGCACTTTTCAGGAGTTACGGCCCGCTGACGCGAATCACGCTCAGCGGGCTTTTTGTTTTTCCGAGAAGGAAGTGACGAATGGCGACAGAACTTAAATTTGACTTTGACAAGATGAACGGACTGCTTCCCGCGGTCATACAGGATGCATCCGGCGGTGAGGTACTGATGGTGGGGTTCATGAACCGTCAGGCGCTTGAGTGCACGATGGAAGGCGGGTACGTGACATTTTTCAGCCGGACCCGCAATCAGCTCTGGACCAAGGGCGAGAGTTCCGGGAACCGGTTGCGAGTTGTATCCGCGCAGACGGACTGCGATCGCGACACTTTGCTCCTGCGAGTTGAGGTGGAGGGAGCAGGGCTGGTGTGCCATCGCGGCACGCGTTCTTGTTTCACCGAGACTGTGCCTCTGATGGCGCTTGAAACAGCCGACTCTCGACGAGGAGAGTCGCGATGAAATTGCGCATTGGCATCCCAAAGGGCAGCCTGCAGGAGGCGACACTGCAACTGTTCGCGCGGGCCGGACTTCCTGCGTATACGAACGGGCGTTCGTACTTCGCGAACACTGCCGATCCAGAGATCGAATGCATGTTGATTCGCGCACAGGAAATGGCTCGCTACGTGGAGCACGGCGCCATTGATGCCGGCTTGACTGGTCGCGACTGGGTGATTGAGAGCGGGCTCGAAGTGACCACGGTCAGTGATTTGATTTATGCGAAGCGCAGCCGCGGCAAGGTGCGATGGGTGCTGGCCGTGCCGGAGGATTCTGCTTTTCAGCACGCCGAAGATCTTGCGCAATGCATTGTCGCGACTGAACTGGTGAACGTCACGCGCGGCTACTTCAAGGAGAAGAGAGTCGATGTGCGGGTTGATTTCTCGTGGGGCGCGACGGAGGTCAAGCCGCCGATGCTGGCGGATGCGATCGTCGAAGTCACAGAGACGGGGAGTTCGCTCAAGGCCAACCGGCTTCGCATTTTGGAGACGGTGCTGGAGTCGAACACGCAGTTGATTGCGAACAAATGTTCGTACGCGGATCGCGAGAAGCGACGCAAGATCGACAATCTGGCATTGATGCTCCAGGGAGCAATGGAGGCACAGGACCGCGTGGGGCTGATGCTGAACGTCCGCAGAGAAAATCTGGATGGAGTGCTGAAGGTGTTGCCGGCATTGCAGAAGCCAACGATTTCACATCTGAGCGACGAGGATTGGCTGGCGGTCAATACTGTGATTGACGAGGCGGCTGCGTGGGATGTGATTCCGCGGCTCAAAGAGGCGCAGGCGCAGGGGATCGTGGAGTATCCGCTGAACAAGGTGGTGCTGTGATGCGGATTGTGTTGGGGAGAGCCGCGGCTGCATTGGTGATGAGAATCGCTAAGCGGGGTTCAGAGCTCGACGCGGCTGAGCCGCGAGTGCGACGCATCGTTCACGATGTTCGCCGTGGCGGAGACCGAGCGCTGCGACGTTATGCGGAGCGGTGGGATGGGCTGGGTTCGAAGCAGGCTCTGCGCGTGCCTGAAACGGAATTGACTGAGGCGTGGCGGACGATTTCTCCGGAATTGCGAAAGGCGCTGCGGCTAGCGGCTCAGAACATACGACGTTTTTGCGAATGGCAGAAACCGAAGAGTTGGACGCGAACATGCGGCGGCATTTCTCTTGGGCAAATCGTGCTGCCGCTCGGGTCGGTGGGTTGCTACGTGCCGGGCGGGCGATATCCGCTGGTTTCGACTTTGCTGATGACGGTAATTCCGGCGCAGGTGGCTGGAGTTAAAAACATTCGCGTGGTCTCGCCTAAACCGTCCGCGGAAGTTTTAGCTGCTGCGGGAATGCTCGGAGTGCGTGAGTTTTATTGCGTAGGTGGGGCGCAGGCGATCGCGGCCCTGGCTTACGGCACGGAGAGTATTGCGCGAGTCGACAAGATCGTTGGGCCGGGAAATTCGTACGTGACGGGTGCCAAGAAAATGGTCGCGTTCGACTGCGCGATTGATTTCCTGGCGGGGCCGACGGAGGCCGTGATTCTCAGTGATTCGGGTGTGGCGGAATTTGCTGCGGCGGATTTGGTCGCGCAGGCTGAGCATGATCCGGAGTCGCTCGCTGTGTTCATCACAACGTCGCGTAGTTTGGGCCGATCGGTGGCGGTGAGCGTGGCGCGACTCGCAAATGGAAATGCCATTGCTCTGGAATCGCTGCGGCGGCGGGGAGCGATTCTGGTTGCTGGTTCGCGTGAACAAGCGCGGGAGTGGGCCAATTTGATCGCGCCGGAACACATTACCGCCGCGGCTCAAGACTTGCAGTTCATTCAGAATGCGGGCTCGATCTTTGTGGGCGACTACTCGGCGCAGGCAGCTGGCGACTACGCTTCTGGACCGAATCACGTTTTGCCGACGGCGGGACAAGCGCGGTTTCGCGGCGGGCTGAGCGTGATGGATTTCGTGAAAATCACCACTGTGCAGAAACTTTCGGCAACCGGACTTCGGCGGATTGCGCCGGCAATCGATTGTCTCGCCGGAATCGAAAGATTGAAGGCGCATGCGGAATCGGTCCGCGTGAGGTGCGCACGTGCTTAGGCCACGGGAAGCGGTGCTGACGCTGCCGGCGTATCATCCGCCGCTTGCAGGGCGGGACGGGTTGCGTCTTGATTTCAACGAGAACACGGTAGGGTGTTCGCCGCGCGTGCTGGCACGGTTGCGGCAGATCGCGCCGGACGACCTGGCGCGGTATCCGGAGCGCGGGCCGGTGGAAGAGAGGGTGGCCGACTTTCTCGGAATCGCGTCGCCGGAATTGCTTTTGACCAACGGGGTTGACGAAGCGATTCATCTCCTTTGCGAGACTTATCTCGAAGCGGGCGACGAAGCGTTGATCGTTGTGCCGACTTATTCCATGTATCGGATTTACATGATGGCGGCGGGTGCGGAGGTGATCAGTGTGGCGGCCGGTCAGGATTTTCGTTTTCCGATCGAGGATCTGTGCAATCGCATTACAGAGCGAACGCGACTGATCGCGATTGCCAATCCGAACAATCCCACCGGGACGGTGGCGCGCGAGGAGGAGCTGATGCGGATCGTGCGCGCTGCGCCGGGTGCGGCGGTACTCGTGGACGAGGCTTACTTTGAGTTTTACGGGCAAACGGTGCTGAGCAGGCGGCGCGAGTTTACGAATTTGTTTGTGGCGCGGACTTTCTCGAAAGCCTACGGCTTGGCGGGGCTGAGGATTGGTGTGCTGGTCGGTGATGCAAATCAGATGCGCGCGGTGCGGCGGGTGAGCTCACCTTATAACGTGAACGCGATTGCCATCGCTTGTCTTCCGGAGGCACTGCGCGATCAGGAGTACATCCAGAAGTACGTGGCGGAAGTGCGCGAGTCGCGTGCTCGGCTGGAGCATGCTCTCGAAGCAGCGGGCGTTCGCTTCTGGCCGAGCCAGGCAAACTTTGTGCTGGCGCGAGTGGGCGCGGCGGCGGCGTTTGTCGAGGGTATGCAGCGACGAGGGATTCTCGTGCGCGACCGATCGAGTGACCATGGCTGCGGAGGCTGCGTGCGGATCACGCTCGGGCCACGAGAGCACGCGGATCGGATGCTCGCGGCCGTGCAAGAGACGCTCGACGAAATTGGCATCGCGCAAGGAGTGTCACGACGATGAGGAAAGGGAACATTAAGCGCATCAGCAAAGAGACGCAGATTCAGATCTCGCTCACCATTGAGGGGCGTGGGCAGTATCAGGTGTCGACGGGTATTCGATTCTTCGATCACATGCTGGAGTTGTTCGCACACCACGGAGGGTTCGACCTGAAACTCAAGGCTCGCGGCGATCTGGATGTGGATCAGCACCACACGGTGGAGGATGTTGGCATCGTCCTCGGGCAGGCATTCGACAAGGCGCTCGGCAGCAAGCGCGGCATTCTGCGAGCTGGGTATTTTCTGATGCCGATGGACGAAACGATGGGAATGGCGGCGGTGGATTTTTGCGGACGGACTGCGGCGGTTGTGGATACGAAGGTGCGCACGCGACTGGTCGGCGATCTGCAGGCGGAACTGGTGCCCGATTTCTTTGAGGGCTTTGCGCGGGGGGCGCGGGCTAACGTGCATGCGCGCGTTCTGTACGGGCGATCGAATCATCACAAGATCGAAGCGCTGTTCAAAGCGTTCGCGCGAGCACTGCGCGCGGCGTGCTGGCGCGATCCGCAGATGGTGCGACTTCTGCCGAGCACCAAGGGAGTGCTGTGATGATCGCAATCGTCGATTACGGTGCGGGCAATCTGGTTTCGGTGAAGAAGGCGATGGACTGGCTAGGGCAGGAGTGCGTGATCACTTCCGATCCGGCGCAGGTTTTGAGGGCGACAAAGATTGTACTTCCCGGCGTGGGGCATTTTGCATCGACTGCGTCTCTTGAACGCTCCGGGTTACGAGATGCTATCGCCGGCACGATTGGGTGCGGCGTGCCCTTCCTTGGGATTTGCGTCGGGATGCAGTGGATGTTCGAACGGAGTGAGGAATCGCCGGAGACACCTGGTCTGGGCTTGTTCCGTGGAGAATGCGGACGATTTCCTGCGAGCGTGAAATCGCCACATGTAGGCTGGAATCAATTGCAGGTTTCTTCGTCGGCGAGACTTTTTCAGGGAATTCCTTCGTCATCTTTTGTTTATTTCACGCACTCTTTTCGCGCGCCGGTGGCCGAGACTACTGTGGCGTGCTGCGAGTATGGTGGTAGTTTTTCGGCAGCGGTGGAACAGGGTCGCCTGTTTGGGGTGCAGTTTCATCCGGAAAAATCGGGAGAGGTTGGGTTGAAGTTGTTAAGCAACTTCTGCGCGGTCTGACATGTTGACTAAACGCATTATCGCTTGCCTCGACGTGAACGATGGGCGCGTTGTAAAGGGCGTTCAGTTTGTGAATCTGCGCGATGCGGGCGATCCGGCTGAGTTGGCGAAGGCGCACAGCGAGGCCGGCGCGGACGAGATCGTGCTGCTGGATATTTCGGCGACACATCAAGGGCGGGCCACGCTGCTCGAAACAGTGCGGCGGACAGCGCGCCAGCTGTTTATTCCGTTCACGGTCGGGGGAGGCATTCGTAGTCTGGAGGATGCGGGGGCGGTATTTGCTGCTGGCGCTGACAAGATCAGCATCAATTCTGCAGCGCTTGCCGATCCGACGTTGATCACGGGTATCGCAGAGCGATTTGGTTCCCAGGCTGTGGTGGTGGCGATTGACGCGAAGCACTGCGATGACGGATTGCACTGGCGGGCGTTCACGCTTGGAGGGCGCGGCGATACGGGCAGGGGTGCCGTGGAATGGGCGCGGGAAGCGGAATTGCGTGGGGCGGGAGAGATTTTGCTCACCTCGATGGATCGCGACGGAACGGGGGCGGGCTTCGACTGCGAGTTGACGCGCGTCATTGCTGACTCGGTGCGGATTCCGGTGATCGCCTCGGGCGGGGCCGGCGGGGCGGAACATTTTGTAGAAGTGTTTCGCGAAGGGCATGCGGATGCGGCACTGGCGGCGTCGATTTTTCATTACGGGTTAAGGTCACTCGGAGAACTCAAGCAGCAACTCGGCGCTCAGGGAATTCCGGTGAGGTGGCCGTGCTGATTCCTTCGATCGATTTGATGGGAGGCAAGATCGTGCAACTCGTGCAGGGGAGCCGGAAGGCGCTTGAGTTCGAGGACTTGCAGGAGTGGGTGGATCGGTTTGCGAAGTATCCGCTAGTCCAGGTGATTGACTTGGATGCGGCGATGGGGCGCGGGAATAATCATGCGCTTGTAGGTGAACTGGCGAGACAACTTCCGTGTCAGGTCGGGGGAGGAATACGAACGGTTGTGGCCGCACGGTCAGCTTTCGAACTTGGAGCGCGGCGTGTCATTTTCGGATCGTCACTGATCAACGAAGGGGCGATCAACCTGGCGTTCGCGCGAGATGTAGCGGCTCAGCTTGGGCCTGAGAGGGTTGTGTTCGCCGTCGATTGCCGCGGGGGCCACGTTTCTATTAAAGGTTGGCAAGAGACGACTTCGATTAGGGCAATCGAAATGATTCAGACACTTGATCCGTACTGCGGCGCATTTCTTTATACGAACATCGACACTGAGGGGATGCTGAAGGGAATTCCATTTGAAGTTGTTCGAGAGTTGCGCGGCGCGACAAAACGGCAGTTCATTGCTGCTGGCGGCATTCGAAACGAGGAGGAAGTTGCGGCACTTCATGCGATGGGTGTGGATGCGGTGGTGGGGATGGCGATCTATAAGGGACTGATGCCAGCGTGAACTTCGCAACAATTATTTTCTTTGAAATTCGCCGCGCTGGCGCGCGTCTTCGCAGGCCTGGCGCGCGTCACGACCAGTCACTTCTTTGTACCAGGCGGGATGGAAGGTCCACGCCCAAGCCTCGCTGACTGCACCGCGAATCATGGCTTGAAATGTGCCGGGCTCGCCGATGGTGCTGAGGTAAATGTGAATGAAAATTCCGCCGAGCATGATGATCGCGGAAATGTCGTGAAGAATGTAGCTGACCGCCACAGTCCAACGTCCGAAGGTGTGCGCACCCATCCACAGAATGATTCCGGTGATGAGGAAGACCACGGAGCCGCCAACGATCTCCCAGAATTGGACCTTCTGGCCGCCGTTAAAAAATCCGGTGTCAGGGGGATCCATTTTTTCGCTGCCGCCGACGATCTTCTTGGCATTGCGCATCCAGCGCGTATCGGCAGGCGTCCAGATCATGGGTTTGATCCAGTTGAGCGCTTGCAAGCCGAAGAAGATGACGAATCCAAGGCCGAACCAGGGATGCATTTCGCGGCTGAGCGGACCGCCTCCGAAGATGGGCGTGAACCAGCGGAAAAGCCAGGGAAGATAAATGCTGAACCCGGTGAAGAGCGCGAGAAAGAAGAAGAGCGCGACCATCCAATGAAGGAAGCGGGTGTAGACCGGATGGCGCAGCAGTTCACCTTCGTAGACTTCTGTCTGCCCGATCTTGGCGAAGGCGGAGCGCGCTTTGTCGTCAAAGCGGTCAACGGCGGTGGACATCAGCCCTCCTTCTGCTTGATCGGCGGTTCGGGTTGCGGGCGGCGTGGGCCGACGGTCACGTAGTGCATCAGAACTCCGACGAGACCGAAGAGCGCGAATGTGCCAAGAACTGGCTTGAACAGCCACTTCCAGACGGTATAGCTCCACGGGATCACTGGATTCTTGGGAAGGCCACCGTAGCGCTCGGGGTCGGTCGCGTCGTGCAAGACATAGACGACGTGTGTCCCGCCGATTGACGAGGGATCGTAGACGCCGGCGTTTTGGAATCCGAAGTTATCGCGGAGTTGCTTGGCGCGCTCTTCGGCGATGTACTTCATGTCGTCTTTGGTACCGAATTTCAGGCAGCCCGTGGGACACGCCTTGATGCAGGCCGGCTCAAGCCCGCCACCGACGCGGTCGGAGCAGAGCGTACACTTGTAAACTTTTTTCGTGGCGGGATTGAATTTCGGGATGTCGAAGGGACAGCCTGAGACGCAGAACTCGCAACCGATGCAATTTTCCTGCTGGAAATCGACGATGCCATTCGTGTATTGCACGATGGCGCCATCGGCCGGACAGGCACGCAGGCAGCCGGGATCGGCGCAGTGCATGCATTGATCTTTGCGCATGAGCCATTGAATGGTGCCGTCCTCGCGCGGGTGCTCGTTGAACTTGATGAGGTTCCAGAAATTCCAGCGCGTCTCTGGCATCGTCTGGTAAGTGTTGTCGAAAGTGGTCGGACTGAACGGCATGTCGTTCCACTCGACGCAGGCGACTTCGCAGGCCTTGCAGCCAATGCAGATCGTGGTGTCGATCAGCTTGCAGACTTCGGCGTCGCGCTGCATGTCGAACCCGGCGGAGGGACCGGAGTGTCCGGAGATCTGCTTGATCTGAAGTGTCTTGCGGTCGCTCATGCTAGTGCTTTCAATCTCTAAACTTTTTCGATCTTCACCAGGAACCCTTTGAACTCCGGCGTGAATGCGTTCGGATCAATCACGGTCGGGGTGAGCTGATTCGTTAACGTCTTCGCGGTCTTGCCTTCGTCTTCGGCAATGCCACGGAAACCCCAGTGAATGGGGATTCCGATCTGGAATGTTTCTTTGCCGTCGATCTTCATGGGCCGGATGCGGCGCGTGACCATGGCTTTGGCGATGTAGTGGCTGCGGGCGCTGGTGACGCGAACTTTCTCTCCGCCGCGGATGCCCATGCGGTCGGCGAGTTCAGCGGGCACCTCCACGAATGGCTCGGGCACGAGTTGGACGTTCATAGGATTGTTCTTCGTCCAGTAGTGATAGTGCTCGGTCAAACGATAGGTCGTGCAGATGACGTTGTATCCCTGCTCGACGGTGCCGTACTTGTCCATGTCGGTTTTGTATTTCTTGACGACTGGATTGTTGGATTGATTCGGATGCAACGGATTCGCGATGGGGCTCTCGATCGGTTCGTAGAATTCGGGGAACGGACCATCTGCCATCGCGCCGAGCGGAACGAAGAGTCGGCCAACGCCTTCCGGATTCATGATGAAGGGGCCCATGTGATCTTTGGGCTGAGAATCGGGTTTGAAGTCGGGGACGTCGTTTCCGACCCAGGATTGCTTGGCTTCATCCCACCAGACTTGGCGGCGCTGCGCATCCCACGGTTTGCCGTTGAGATCGCAGGAGGCGCGGTTGTACATGACGCGCCGGTTCATGGGCCACGACCATCCCCAATTCGGAAAGATGCCAAGGCCGGAGGGATCGTCCGTTCCCCGGCGCTGGATCAAGGCGCCGGCCTCGGTCC
>Ga0070714_100002932_pt1 | contig 12628 bp, 10 predicted proteins | sample LARL83metaG_FD_65450 | JGI IMG/M metagenome (GOLD analysis project Ga0070714, IMG submission 65450) | Corn, switchgrass and miscanthus rhizosphere microbial communities from Kellogg Biological Station, Michigan, USA - LAR L8-3 metaG | ecosystem: Host-associated > Plants > Roots > Rhizosphere ... | reverse complement strand
ACCGAAAACCGCGTCCCGTTCTCCGAGGTATCCGCGCACCGGGCCACCCTGGAGGAGGCATACATGGAACTCACCAGGGATGCCGTCGAATTCCGTGCCGTCCCGGCGGCCGAAGGAGTGGCGCAGTGACCACCATCGCGCCCTACCGCTCGCCCGTACAGGACCGGCGTGACGGCTTTCCCCAGCTGCTGCACGCGGAGTGGACCAAGCTCCGGACGGTGCGCGGCTGGGTCATCGGCATGATCGTCGCGATCCTGGTAACCGTCGTGATCAGCCTGGTCTTCGCCTTCGCGGTCGGGAACACCTCCTGCCAGAACGGAAGCGGGAAGGTACAGCACGGCTCGGCCTGCCTGTCCTCGCTGCCGACCGGGCCTGGCGGCTTGCCGGTGGCCGACGACTTCTACTTCGTGCACCAGCCGCTCGCCGGGAACGGCAGCATCACGGTCCGGGTGAGCTCGCTCGCGGGCCCGAGCGGCCCGCTGTCGGGGCTGAACCCGACGCCCGGCCTCATGCCGTGGGCCAAGGCAGGAATCATCATCAAGCAGAACCTCAGCGGCGGCTCGGCGTACGCGGCGATGATGGTCACCGGCAGCAACGGGGTGCGGATGCAGTGGAACTACACGGGCGATACCGCCGGCCTCCCCGGTGCCGTCTCGTCGGCGAGCCCGCGCTGGCTACGGCTCGTCCGCGCTGGCCACACGATCACGGGTTACGACTCCGCCGACGGCGCGCACTGGAGCCAGGTCGGCACCGTGCACCTGACCGCCCTGCCGTCGACCGTGCAGGCGGGGCTGTTCGCCACCTCACCTCAGCTCGTCACGTTCAACTCGGGCTTCGCCACCGGCAGCATGAACGGCGGCACCACCAAGGCCGTCGCTGTCTTCGATCACGTCAGCCGGTCAGGCGGCTGGCCGGCCAGCGCGTGGACAGGCGGCGCCCAAGGCGCAGGGTCGGGCGGATATCACCAGGCTGCCAGCCAGTTCACCCTGACCGGGACCGGCGATATCGCGCCTGCCCTCTCCGGACCGGGCAATGACGCCGCCGGTCGCGAACCCATCAGCTTCTTCCTCGTCGGCGCGGTGGCCGGGCTGATCGCGGTGATCGTGGTCGCGACGATGTTCATGACGGCCGAATACCGGCGAGGCCTGATCCGCACCACGCTCACCGCGAGCCCGGGCCGGGGCCGGGTGCTGGCCGCGAAGGCGGCCGTTATCGGCGCCGCCGCCTTCGTGACCGGGCTGGTGGCGGCGGCCGGCGCGGCGCTCGTCGCGATCGGGATCGCGCACGCCACCGGCTACCAGCTGTTCCCGGTACCGTGGCCGACCGAGCTGCGGGCGATCGTCGGCACAGGGGCACTAACCGCCGTGGCCGCCGTCCTCACCCTCGCCATCGGCACCATGGTGCGCCGCAGCGCCTCCGCGGTCACGATTGCCATCGCGGTGATCGTGCTCCCGTATTTCCTGGCGTTCACCATGGCCGTGCCGTCCACCATCGGGGAGTGGCTGCTACGGTTCACCCCGGCCGCCGCCTTCGCCCTCCAGCAATCCCTGACCCAGTACCCGCAGGTCATAGCCGTCTACACGCCGATCGGCGGCTACCTCCCGCTCGCGCCGTGGATCGGGTTCGCGGTGCTCTGCGGCTGGACGGCGCTCGCCCTGGCCGGGGCGGCCTACCTGCTGCGCAGGAGAGACGCATGAGCCTGACCCTGAGCACGGGCCAGCGGGGGTACGGGGCCTGGGCAGAAGCGATGCACGCGGAGTGGACCAAGCTGCGGACCCTGGCCAGCACCGGGTGGCTACTGGCGGGCGCCGTCGCGGCCACCGTTACGGTCAGCGCGGCGACGGCCGGAGCCGCGACGGTCTCACCCGGCATCGACCCGGCCAAGCTCAGCCTGACCGGCGTCCAGGCCGGACAGGCCCTCTTCGCCATCCTTGGCGTGCTGGCGATCAGCAGCGAGTACAGCACCGGCATGATCCGGGTCACGCTGACGGCGATGCCGCGCCGCACCGTGACCCTGGCCGCCAAGGCCGCCCTGGCCGGCGGCCTCGCGCTGGCGGCGGCCGCCGTTGCCGTCCTGGTGTCCGCGCTGGCCGGGCGCTTCCTGCTGCCCAGGCGCGGCTTCATCCCCGCAAACGGCTATTCGCTGCTGTCTTTGGGGAACGGCGCGGACCTGCGCGCCGTCTGCGGCTCGGTCCTGTACCTCGCACTGATCGCGCTTCTCAGCCTCGGCATCGCCACCGCGGTCAGGGACCCGGCGGTGGCGATAGGGACGGTGCTCGCGCTGCTGTACCTGTTCCCGATCGTCGCCACCCTGATCACCGACCAGACCTGGCAACGGCACCTGGAGCAGGTCGGCCCGATGACCGCCGGCCTGTACATCCAGGCCACGGTCGGCGTGCGCACGCTGCCGCTCACCCCCTGGCAGGGCCTCGGCGTCCTGGCGCTGTGGACGGCGGGAGCGCTGATCCTCGGCGGACTCCTGTTCAGGTTCCGCGACGCGTGAGCTAACAGGCGTCCCCGGCCGGGTCAGCTGGATGTCCCAGGCAGGCGGCCAGCCGCCGGACGGTCGGGTTCCGGTATATCTCCCTTATCGGGATCCGTGGCCAGCCCCGCTCGCGCATGGCCGCGGCGAGTTGCACCGCGTACAGCGAATTCCCGCCGAGCTCGAAGAAGTCGTCGTCCAGGTTGACGCCCTTGCCGAGGGTAGCGGTCCAGGCGGCCAGCAGATCGCGGGAGAAATCCCTGACCGCCGCCGCGGGCATGGCTCTGGCCAGCGCGTGATCAGCCACGTCGGGCTCGGGGAGCCTGGTGACGTCCAGTTTGCCGTTCGTGGTCAGCGGGAGCACCGGCAGCGCGGTGATGGTGGCAGGCAGCATGTAGTCCGGCAGGATGCCCGCGGCCCGGCGCCGCACCTCGGCCGCCGGGGCCGCCCCGTCGGCCAGCACCACGTAGGCGTCGATACGGGCGCTGGCCGGGTTATCCGGGTCCGCGTGATTGACGACGGCCGCGGCGGCCGTCACGCCAGGGCACTCCAGCAGCACGGTCCTGATCTCGTCGAGCTCGATCCTGAAGCCGCGCACCTTGACCTGGCGGTCGAGCCTGCCCAGATGTTCTAGTTTCCCGTCAGGACGCATCCGGCCCTTGTCGCCGCTGCGGTACATACGCTGCCCGGTCAAGGGATCAGGTACGAACCGCTCGCTGGTCAGCCCGGGGCGGTTCAGGTAGCCGAGGGACACCCCGGCCCCTCCGACCCAGATCTCCCCGGCGACACCGGGCGGTACCATCCGCTGCCCGGAATCCATCACGTACACGTGCCACCCCGGCAGCGGCCGCCCGACCGATCTCGACCCTTCCAGCGCGCCCCGGCGCGTGAGAGTCTCCGCCGTGACGTGCACCGTGGTCTCGGTTATGCCGAACATGTTGACTACCCGGCAGGTGGATTCCGGATACCGGTCGAACCAGGGCAGCAGCATCCGCGCGTCGAGTGGCTCACCGCCGAAGACGATCAGGCGGACCGAGAGGGCCGCGGGCTCCGCGCGGTCCGCCTTCAGCAGCTGCCCGAACGCGGAGGGCGTCTGGCTGAGCACGGTGACCTTGCCCGCGGCCAGCAGCGCCCGGAACGCCTCCGGCGTGCGGGACACCCAGAACGGCACCACGACCAGCTGACCCCCGGTCAGCAGGCAACCCCAGATTTCCCAGACGGAGAAGTCGAAGGCACTGGAGTGGAAAAGGGTCCACACGTCGGCCTGTCCCAGCTGGTACTCGTCACGGACGGCGTCGATCAGGGCCACGACATTGGCGTGCGGAACGACCACTCCCTTGGGACGTCCGGTCGAGCCCGAGGTATAGATGACGTAGGCCGGGTCCGTAGCCGCCACGGCGCTGGCCGGCGGCCCCGGCTGGCCGCCGGCCCCCAGGCCGGCCAGGTCTTGCGGTGTGATCACCCGGATCCCGCCGTCTTCGGGAAACCCGCCCGGCGCCGCGATGACGACCCTGACGCCGGCATCGCGCACGGTGTACGCGAGCCTGTCACGGGGGTAACCCGGATCCATCGGCACGTACACCGCTCCTGCCTTGAGCACCCCGAGGAGCACGGCCACCAGGTCCGCCGAGCGCTCCAGGCACGTGCCGACATGCTCGCCGTCCCGCACGCCGAGCCCGCGCAGGCCGTGGGCCAGCAGGTCGGCTCGCGCGTCGAGTTCGGCATAGCACATCCGCTGCTCGCCGTCGGATAGCGCGGGAGATCCAGGGCAGGTCCTCGCCCGCGCCGCGATGACCTCATGGATACGGGCCTCCCTGGCGGGCTGAGGGCCGGCGGTACGGCCGAGAGCCGCGATCCGGGTGCGCTCGTCCGCGTCGAGGAGTTCGACCTCGGCGATGTCGCATCGCGGTGCCTCGATCACCTGCCGGTGCACCCGGATCAGATGCCGGGCGAACTGCCGCACCACGGCCGGAGCGAAGTCTTGCGGGCGGTAGTCACAGCGGAGGCTGGCCCGGTCGCCCTGGACGGTGACCGAGATGGTCAGCGGGAACATCGGTACCTGACACGGGCGATATTCCACGGGCGCCTGCCCGCCGGGGAAATCATCCCAGGCGGTGAAGGCCAGCCCGGCCACCGGGGCGGACCCTCCCGGCGGGGTCGCGGACCGGCACGGCCCGCCGGGCCTGCCGAGCTCGGCCCGGATCCGGCCGGCCAGGTCCTCCAGGGTGACCTCGCCGTCAGCCCAGGCGAGGACCAGAACGGGCGGCTCGGCCAGGGCAGACGTTTCCCCGCTCCCGGCCGGCCCGAGTCCGGCCGCCGTGGCCGGCTCGTCGTCGTACCGGCGCAGGACGACCGCGAGCGCGGTGAGCCAGGTGACCAGGTCCCCCTGCGCCGCCGCCCCGTCCAGCCGGAACCGGCAGCTGGCAAACCGGTCCCGGTCCTGCGGGTTCCCGCAGGCCCAGCCGGGCGCGGCCCGCGGCAGGGCCTGCGGAGGGGCGAGCGGCGCGGCCGGGAGCCCTGGCGCCTGTCCCGGCTCCTGGGTTACCGCCAGCGGCGCAGGCGGCTGGTCATCGCGGCCCCGCACGCCGGCGACCAGGGCCGCCAGGCCGCGCAACGCGGCCTCGGACAGGAACGCCCGGTGGCAGACGATGATCATGTCGGCCCGGCCGTCCCGGTAGCGGAGCAGCACGCCTCGCACCGGCGGCCGGACTCCGCTGCCGATGGCCCGGCTCAGCTCGATGCTCCGGCGCCGTACGGCCTTCGCCCCGGTCGAAGGCGCCGCCACGTCTTCCCGCCACAGACGCCGTTTCCCGGCCGCTTCCCCGGGCCAGTACGAGCTGGCCGCCGCCTCGAACCTGTCCGCCGCCCGCGCGGCCTCGCCGGCGTCCCCGAACGAGATCCGCACGGCGTGGCTCAGCGGGCCCGGGCCAGCGTCACCGCCGCTGTGCTGCGGGCGGCGAGCGGGCGGCGCGAGGAACTGGATCGGTGCTGTGCTGGCGGGCATGTGGTTCCTCCTGCGTCTACCTGCCTCACCGCAACCGGCTCAGCGGGCCGCGAACCCGCCATCGACAGTGATGACCGAGCCGGTGACCTGGCGGGATTCGTCGGATGCGAGCCAGACCGCGGCGGCGGCGACATCCTCGGGTTCAATGAGGGCGTTCATCGGCTGGGCTTGCAGGAATGCCGCCTCATGCTCCGCCGCGGGGACGCCGAGCGCCCTGGCGATCTCTGACAGCATGCGGCCCTCGGCGTGATGATCGTCCCGTACTGACCCCGGGCACAGCGCGTTGACCCGGACCTTGGCCGGCGCGTAGTCCAGGGCGGTCGCCTTGGTCAGCCCGATAAGGCCGTGCTTGGCGGCGACGTAGCCGGCGAAGTTGCGGTACCCGACCAGACCGGCGGTGGACGCGACGTTGATGATGCTCCCCGCCCCGCGGGCCGCCATCATCCGGCCGACAGCCCGGGTCATGCGCCATGCGCCAGACAGATCCACATCGATCATCAGCGACCACTCGTGCTCGGCGATCTCGTGCGCGGGCTTGCCGGCCGGGGCGGCGATGCCGGCGTTGTTCACCAGCACGTCGAGCACGCCGAAACGCCCGTATGCCTCCGCGACCGCCTGTTCGACGGCCGCCAGCTCACGCACGTCCGCCTGTGCCGTGAGGACGGCGGCACCGTGCTCACGGCACAGGGCCGCGGTATGGGCGAGCTGGCTGACGGTACCGAGCGGGTAAGGCACTCCCGGCAGATCCCGGGCAATGTCGATGAGAGCGATATCCGCTCCCTCTTTCGCGAATGCGATCGCGCAGGCACGGCCGAGCCCCCTGGCCGCGCCCGTGACCATAATGGTCTTGCCGCTAAGGCGCACGGGCTATCCCCTTACCCGGCGGCTGCCGTCGGCCCAGGCGCCTTTCGCAGCCGGGCGGCCGCATCGCTAGCCACGCGCAAGATCTCGTCGGCCTCCTGAGTAATGTACATATGGGCGCCAGGCAGCTCCCTGAGCTCGAATGCCAGGCTGGTCGCCCTGGCCCATTCGGCGGCATGATCCGCCGTGACGAGCTGGTCATCACGTCCGCGCAGCGACGTGATCGGCGCGGGCAGCGGGCCGCTCTGGCTGGGTACGTACTCCTCGTGCATCTCGACGTCCGCCCGCAACGTAGGCAGCACCAGCTGCCTGACCTCGGGGTTCTGCATCGTTTCTGCATCGTACTGGGCGAATTCGCTGATCTGGTCGAGGAAGTCGCCGTCGGGCAGGCCGGTGGCCCGGCGTGCGCGCCTGGTCCACGGGCCCGGTGAGCCGCTCACTATCAGGCGGACAACGTCGAAGCCCGGGGTGGCGCTGAACCGGCAGGCGAGCTCGTAGGCCAGGACCGCACCCAGGCTGTGACCGAAAAGCATCACCTGGCCGGCCTCGAGTTCCCCGGCAATTGCGGGGAAGAGCTCGTCAACCGCCGTTTTCACATCCCGATATGGTTCCTCATCGATTCGCGATTCACGGCCGGGCAGCTGAATCGCCACGATCTCGATCTCTTTCCCGGCCTTCTCGCTCCACGGGTAAAAGAACGAGGCCCCGGCGCCGGCGAACGGCAGGCACACGAAGGGAATCAGCTCCACCACGCAACAGTAACACCGGAAGCAAGCTTGACAGAGATGCATTAGCCGCTGTTCAACCATAGCTGCGGAGCAGTTGAACAGGGGCGAGCCTGCGGGCGCGTGGCCGCAGCCACGGGCGGCCGGTGGCGGAGCGCCGCGGCTCCGGCCATAATCGATAGGTACCATGGAGCACCGTGCTGGCCGAGGCGGCAAGCGTGATAGCTGGCTCGCGCTTGGCGAGGGGTCCGCCACAGCGCACCATGGAGAAATACTTCAAGGTATTTTCCATGATGATAGAGGCCAGCTCAGGCGAGCACTCGTCACATTGCAGTGTCCAGACTGGAAGAGCAATGCTATATTCTACCCGTCTTCCCGGCAGGACGAGATCACCTCCACTCCGGGAATGTGGAAGGTGCACCGCGCAGCCGTTCTCTCGATGGCGGAATTCTCTTCCGACCGGTCTCCGGCGACGGGCGGGTACATGGAGATCCGCAGCGATGTCCCGTGCGGCATCGGAATGGGGTCGTCCACGGCAGATGTTACGGCTGCTATTCGCGCTATCGCCGACTTCCACGGCGTGACGCCGACGGCAGAAGAGATTGGCAGGATTGCCGTGCAAGCCGAGCGCGCATCCGATCCGATAATGATCGATGACCGGGTGGTGCTTTTTTCTCATCACGACGGAATTGTGCTCGAGACCTTCGGGCGCCGCCTGCCCTCGATTATCGTAGTTGGCTGTGATGCCGATCCTGGCACCGGAAGCATCGATACGATAGCCCTGCCGCCCGCCGCCTACGCCGCGGAAGATATCGACATGTTCCGCTTGCTGCGAGCCGAACTGCGCTCGGCCGTAGCCACCGGCGACGTCGCCGCGCTGGCCCAGGTGGCAACGTCCAGCGCCCTCATCAGCCAACGGTTCCTGCCCAAGCCGGCTTTTGATTTCCTGCTAGATCTCTGCGACCGCACCGGCGGCTCCGGCATTCAGGTTGCGCACAGCGGCACCGTGGCCGGGATAATCTTCGATTCGCGGCGCGAAGACGTTATGGGGAACGTCGATCGCTGCGTTACCGAGATAATGGGTGCCGGCCTCTCGCTGACGGGCGTCATCGCGCACAGCCATGATGCGGTGAGGCTTACCCGGGACATCCTGTAGCCGCCAGCCTCAGCCCTTCCGGCCGATGCCGCCCCCAGGACCGCGGCGCGCTGGCCTCCGGCTCGCTGTCCGGCCGGACACGACGCTGGTTCCCGGTGGCGGCCACGAGCACTCAATCCCGTTCGGCATAGAATCTTTCCTGACAAACGGGGCGGCGCGCGTCCCGGCTGATAGCAGATTGACGGTCATGCAGACCACCTCAGCCGAGGTGATTACTACCTTCGCAGTCACGCCGCGGGCTCGGGAACTCCTGCGGCGGTGGCAGGACGATCAACGGCGTCCGCAGGTACCGCGCGTCGTCATGCGGCACGTCACGCGCGCGCTCTATCTCCTGGAACCCGCTGACGTCGAGGCCGTGTGCGCGGCGAGCGAGCATCCTCTCGGCGATATCCGCAAGGACGTGGCGATGGCTGTGCCGCCAGTGGTCGACTGGCGTCCGGATTTCGCCTTCACCCATGTGATGCACCTAGCGCTGGAGAGCCTGGGACGGCTCCCCACCTTCGGTGAATTCACCCGGTTCTGCGCGAGCGATCCGCTGGGCCGCATGGCGCTCGGCGACCCAGCCCGGCGGATAAGAGAGCGGGCCAGCCAGCTCGGTTATCCTCCCGCGCACGCGACGCAGGCCGTCAGGTGGCGGATCGGCCTCGCCTATTACTCATTCGCGCGCGAGCTGTACACGATTGCCGTACTGCGCGCCGAAGGGCTTGACGTCCGGGCCCATCCCCTGGCCGACGCGCTCTTCCGGGTCGACGCCTGGGCGGACCGGACGATCCTCAGCCTGTACATCCGCAACGCCAGGTTCCGTGACGGCGCGCACGGCCGCAAGCCACGCGCCGCGGACATCCTCGCTCGCGCGCAGCCCCCGTTCCGCTACGCGGAGCTTCGCCTGGACACCAGCCATGTCTTCGGCTGCGTGCACCTGCCCGACGCCGGCCAGATCCGAGCCGTCGCCCGGCGCGCGACCCAGCCATCCTTACTAGCCCAGACCGGACCTGCCACGGCGTGCGGGCGCCGGAAAGCAGGATCCAGGTTTCTGGAAATCACCCGCATTCCGGGCTCACTCCGCCGTGTCTCCGTACTATCGGCTGAAGGGGGGAATGACACGGCCTGGAGGTAGTTATGAGCCAGCCATGGGGTCTTTCCGGTTCGCAGTTCCTTGGCGTCTACGCGGCCGGCATCGGGCTTACGATAGTGATCCCGCTGATACTCCGGCAGGTTATCCGCCGGGTGCCCGACCGCGGGATGGTGCGGGAACTGGATCCCTATGAGGTAGGTTACCTGGCTGGCGGCTCGCGGCGGGTGGCCCAGATGATCGTCGCCGAACAGGTGGATTCCGGCGCGCTGCGGGTGGACAGTGCCGGGAAGCTGAGCGAGGCCGACCGGCTGGCCAGGACCGGGCCGCACGCCGGCTCGCTGGACCGGATTGAACCCGCGGGAATGCCGGACGGGCTGAGGACCTCCGCCGTCTGCGAGAAGCTCAGGCCGGATCCGGCTATCGCGGAGATCGGCCGCGGCCTGCGCGCCGATAAATTCATCATCTCCGAAGAACGGATGACCGCACTGCGGCTGGTAACGGCGGCGTTGATGGCGGCACTGCTGATTACAGGAATCCTGCGGATGATAGAGGGAGTGAGCAACCACCGTCCGGTCAGCTACCTGTTCCTGCTGATCCTCCTCAGCGTTTTCGTCGACATATTCCTGCTCGTTAATATCTTGGTACGGCCCCCTTCGAGCATGACGGGCTCCGCCTATCTCAAGCGCCTGCGGGAAAACCGGGAAAGCAGCCGCAGCCTGGTCGCCCCGGGTGCGGCGGTCGCCGCGCTGGCCGGCGAGGCCGTGTTGCTCGGCGTCGCGCTTGAGGGGTTCGGCGGGGTGCCGGACGAAGCCACCCGTGCGGCGTTCCTCGCCGGGATGCCCAGCTCGTCCGGTGGAGGCGGGAGCGGCTGCGGCGGCGGAGGCTGCGGCGGTGGAGGCTGCGGTGGCGGAGGCTGCGGAGGATGAGGGAGCTTGGTGTCGGCATCGGCTGGCGGCCCGAGATCGACCTGACCGTGGGCCGCTTGCCCGGCGTGGACTTCGTGGAGATCGTCGCGGAGAGCGTGGTTCCCGCAGCGGTGCCGCCGACGCTACGGGCGCTGCAGGCGCGCGGCCTCCCGGTCGTGCCGCACGGGGTGTCGCTCTCGCTCGGCGGCGCGGCACCCCCTGACCCGGCCAGGCTGTCTCATCTGGCGGAGCTGGCGCAGGCGCTCGGCTCCCCCGTGGTCAGCGAGCACGTGGCATTCTGCCGCGCGGGCGGCATGGAAGCTGGTCATCTGCTGCCCGTGCCGCGGACCCGCGCGGCACTCGACGTCCTCACGGAAAACGTGACGATCGCGCAGGCGGCGCTGCCGGTGCCGCTCGCGGTGGAGAACATCGCCGCCCTCGTCGCCTGGCCCGAGGATGAGATGACCGAAGCCGAGTTCCTGGCCGAACTGGTCGACAGGACGGGCGTGCTGCTGCTGGTCGACGTGGCGAACCTGTACACGGCGCAGATCAACTTCGGCGCCGATCCCGCCGCGGCGCTTGACGCGCTCCCGCTGGGCCACCTCGCCTACGTTCACGTGGCGGGCGGCATGTTCCGGAACGGCCTATGGCACGACACCCACGCCCACCCGGTACCGGACGCCATCCTGGACGTGCTGGCGGAGCTGGTGACCCGGGTACACCCGCCAGGGGTGCTGCTTGAGCGCGACGACGCGTACCCCTCCGACAGCGAGCTCGCGGCCGAACTCGCCTCGATCCGCGCGGTAACCGACGGCAGCCGACCTGGCCCCGCCCGTGAGCCGGCGGCCGGGAGCGATGCGCATGCGCATCGCTGAACCTAGCCGCGCGGAACTTGAGCTCCGCCAGCGCAGCCTGGTCGCCGCCCTCGTAGCGGGCGCGGACCCGCCGCCGGACATGGACGCCGGGCGGATCCGGGTCCAGGCGGCGGCGCTGATCCGCAAGCGCGACCGTATCGTGGCGCGCACGCAGCCGGAGCTGGCCGCGGCCCTCGGCCCCGAGTTCGGCCCGGTGTTTCACGATTACGTGACGAGCCAGCCTGGGCCGCGGCCAGGCTGCGCCGCCGAGGACGCCAGGGAATTCGCCCGCTACCTGCTCCGCTCCGCGCCCGCCCGCCGCCGTGACGTGCGCCGCGCCGCGCGGCGGGTAGCGCGGCCCTGGCGCACCTAGGCCCGGGGCCCGTTACGGTGCGGCGCGGTAGCGCTCGCGGCGGACCGTCGCCTTCCGGCCCTTGATGGTGACCTGCCGGAGCGCCGCGACTACATCGTCCGCCGCGGTCTCGGGGACCTCGACGAGCGAGAAGCGATCGGCGATCTCGATCGCGCCGATCTCCCGGCCGGACAGGCGCGACTTGCTGGCGATGACGCCGACGAGATCCTGTGGCCGGACTCCGGAAGAACGGCCAGTCCCCACGAACAGCCGCGTCGTGCCCTTGGCCGCCTGGCGTCCGCGCCGCTGGTCGCGGCCCGCGGCCGGGCGGCGCCCAGCGCGGTCGGCCGGCGGGGTCAGATCGACCTCGGGCAGTTCTTCTTCGTCGCGCGAGGTCCCGTTCGCATCGGCCGCCAGCTTGATCGCGGCCAGGGCGACCTCGTAGATGCCGAACTCCTCGCCGAGCGGCTCCACCACGGCCCGGAAGGCGTCAAGGTCGTCTTCGAGCACGATCTGCCTGAGGGCGGCGCGCGTCAGCTCCTGGCGCCGGGCACGCAGGTCGGCGACGGTCGGCACCTTCTCGATCGCGATCGGGCGCCCGGTCGCCCGCTCGATCGCCCTGAGCTGGTTGCGCTCGCGCGGCTCGGCCAGCGTGATGGCGGTGCCCTCGCGGCCGGCCCGGCCGACCCGTCCGATGCGGTGCACGTAGGAATCCGGCGCGCTCGGCACGTCGTAGTTCACCACGTGCGTGAGCCGCTCGACGTCGAGACCGCGAGCGGCGACATCGGTGGCCACCAGCAGATCGAGGCTGCCCCCGCGCAACCGGCCCATGACCCGGTCGCGCTGCTGCTGGTCCATCCCGCCGTGCAGTGCCTCGGCTCGGTGGCCGCGGCCGTTCAGGGTCTCGGTGACCTGGTCGACCTCTTCCCGGGTGCGGCAGAAGACGACCGCCGCGGCCGGCGTCTCCACGTCGAGCACGCGGGCGAGGGCGGCCGGCTTGTACCCGCGCGGCGTCAGGTAGGCGGTCTGCCTTACCAGCAGGGGGTCGGACGACGCCGACTCCTTGCGGCCGAGTTCGATCCGCACCGGGTCGCTCAGGTAGCGGCGCACCATGCCGTCGATCCGCGGCGGCATGGTCGCCGAGAACAGCGCGGCCTGCCGGTTCTGGGGGGTCTTGCCCAGTATCGCCTCGATGTCCTCGGCGAAGCCCATGT